>OMNT01000023.1_pt1 | contig 179723 bp, 169 predicted proteins | sample 1672551 | NCBI WGS metagenome assembly OMNT01 (sample SAMEA3136698, study PRJEB25190) | human gut metagenome | reverse complement strand
AAGAAGGTCTTCAGTTCGCAATCCGTGAAGGTGGCCACACCGTAGGTGCAGGTACCGTCGCAAAGATCTTCGAATAATTCGAAGCGAAAACCGCAGACAAAAGCTCAAGACGTTCGCGTCTTGAGCTTTTTTACGCCTCGTGGAGCGCTTTCCGCTGTGCTTGCGATACGCGCACACATACGATTGAATATTATTTTATCCAGCTAACGAAAACCAGATTGATTATGTGTCTTAAGGTTGGCTTAAGATTCTAGCCTAACGGATGTGCACAGAAACATTGAATCTTAATACAATTTAACTGCTTTTCTATATGGATAAATTCTCAAAAATATGGTAAAATAGAAATACTGTACAAGAAAATGAGAAACGGGAAGCGCTCCATTATTGCTAGAATTGAGGTGTCAGAATGAAAATAGAACAGTTAGAATTCCTGATCGAAGTTGTCAAAGCAGGTTCTATTAACGCAGCTAGCAAAAAGATCTTTATCTCGCAGCAAAGTTTAAACCAGTCCCTACGTAATTTGGAAGACGAGATCGGCTTTCCTCTGCTCAACCGTACCAAGAAAGGTGTCACACTGACCGAACGTGGCCGTGAAGTTTTCAGCGCAGCGCAGGCCATCGTTGCGCGTTATGATCAGATGCTGCGCCAGATTTCCGCGCTCAAAGAAGATTCCACCGAGGTCATCAGCGGCAAGATGAACGTGCATACTTCGCCGATGATCAGTGTTTGTATTCTGCCGGTCGTTTACGTTGATTACAAGCACAATTTCCCGAAGGTGCAGCTCTTCTGCCAGGAACGTTACCAGGATGACATCGTCAAGGAAGTGAGCGAGCATCCCGGTGATGTGGGTTATGTGCTCGTTGCCAACACGCTCCATCATTTCTTTGATAAGATCCCGAGCAACGTCGAGCTCTCGCTCCTCAACACCTATCCGATCTACATGGCCATGTCCCCACGCCATCCATTGGCGCGCCAGCATACGCTGTCGCTCCAGTCCATCAAGGATTATCCGCTCATCATCTACGAAGCAGGCGGCATCCAGGGTGAGCACGCGCTGCAGAGCGAAGTGGATATGCACATTCTGCTTTCCACGAACAACACCAACATGACCAAAGAGCTCCTAAACGAAGGCAACGCGCTCATGTATTCCTATCCACCGTATGTCACCCGCGGCGCCTTTCCAGAATGCGTGCACATTCCGCTGCACACGAAAAATATTTTCTTCGAGCTTTATATGGTCCACAACAAGGACGCCAACCAGCAGCAGCGTCGTCTCATCGACAGCTTCAGCTCGATCTTCCAGCAATACATATGAACGGACGCGAACCAGGCTATAACGCCTGGTTCGTTTTTCTATGGCGATTTTACGAAAAGAACTTGTGAGAATGGACGCTGGCGTGGTAACATAATGACTGGAGAATAGTTTGCCGCGCGTTTTCGTCGAACAGCGGCTGTTGTAACTTAAGGAGGAATCCATCTATGAAGCAGGATATGATCGTCATCCTTGATCTGGGCAGTGAGGAAAATGCGCGTCTGGCGCGAGAGATCCGCGCGCTTGGCGTGTACAGCGAGATCCATCCACACGATATCACCAAGGAAGCGCTTTTGGCGTTGCCGAATGTCAAGGGTATCATCTTAAACGGTGGGCCAAATCGCGTTGTTGACGGTGTGGAGATCGATGTGAGCGACGAAGTGCGCGATTGCGGGCTGCCAGTGTTCGCTGTCGACCACAAGGGCGCGGCAGCCTGGCCAATAGAGGAAGCTGGCCGTCGCCTGGCGCTGCGCGCGTTTGTCTTTGATATCTGCGGCGCAGAAGCAAACTGGAACATGGAAAACTTCATCGCCGACCAGATCGAACTGATCCGCCGCCAGGTTGGCGATAAGAAGGTGCTGCTGGCGCTTTCCGGCGGCGTCGATTCGTCTGTCGTGGCAGCGCTGTTGATCCGTGCGATCGGCGACCAGCTCACGTGTGTCCACGTCAACCATGGCCTTTTGCGCAAAGGGGAGCCGGAGCAGGTTGTGCAGGTCTTCCGCAATGAAATGAAGGCGAATCTGATCTATGTCGACGCCGTGGATCGCTTCCTTGATAAGCTCGCCGGCGTCGCCGATCCTGAGCAGAAGCGCAAGATCATCGGCGCAGAATTTATCCGCGTGTTCGAGGAAGAAGCGCGCAAGCTCGAGGGCATTGAATTCCTCGGCCAGGGCACGATCTATCCGGATATCATCGAAAGCGGCACAAAGACTGCGAAAGCTGTCAAGAGCCACCACAACGTTGGCGGTCTGCCAGAGGATCTCAAATTCGAGCTCGTTGAACCACTGAAAATGCTTTTCAAGGACGAAGTCTGCGCCTGCGGCAAAGCCCTTGGCCTGCCAGACAGCATGGTTTATCGTCAGCCTTTCCCTGGTCCAGGTCTCGGCGTGCGCTGCCTTGGCGCTATCACCCGCGATCGTCTGGAAGCCGTGCGCGAGTCTGACGCGATCCTGCGCGAAGAATTTGAGAAAAATGGCCTCGCCGGAAAAGTTTGGCAGTATTTCACAGCCATTCCAGATCTCAAGAGCGTCGGTGTTCGTGATAACAAACGTGCCGACGAATGGTGCGTGATCATTCGCGCCGTCAACACCATTGACGCCATGACCGCAACCGTTGAAAACGTGCCGTTTGAATTGCTCCAGCACATCACCGCCCGTATCACCAGCGAAGTGAAGGGCGTCAACCGTGTGCTCTACGATCTTACACCAAAACCAACCGGCACCATCGAATGGGAATAATCAATGACCAGCAGGCGTCCTTTGCGGGCGCCTGTTTTTGCAATGGAGGAAGAGATATGACCGATACAAAGATTTTCCAGGCGTCGCCTCCTGATCCGTCTCTGGCGAAGCGCTTTGTTTTTCGCAGCATTCTGCCAGATGAAGCAGAGCAGGCAGTCGCCATCGAGACAGAGTGTTTCCCACCGCATGAAGCCTGCAAGCCAGAGATCATGCGAGCACGCGTCGCCATTGCGCCGGAACGCTTTCTTGTCGCCGTCGACCGCGAAAGTGGGCGAATCGCCGGCTTCATCGACGGCCTGGCGACAAACGACGCGCATCTGCGCGATGCCATCTACACCGATCCCTCGCAGCACGATCCCGCCGGGCGCAACGTCATGATCCTCGGTGTCAACGTGCTGCCTGCCTATCGCCGTCAGGGGCTGGCGCGGGAGATGGTCGCGCAATTTCTGCGCCGTGAGCAGAGTCGTGGCACCGAGCGCGTCATTCTCACCTGCCTGGCGCATCGCGTGGCAATGTACGAAGGCTTCGGCTTTCGCACGATCGGCGATTCCGACTCCACCTGGGGCGACGAGCAATGGATCGAGATGGATGTACGGTTGAATCTTTAAGCGGAAGGAGTAGAAAAATCATGAAAAAATTTGGCTTTGGACTCATGCGTCTGCCGCTGTTGGATCAGGCGGACACAAAGAGCGTAGATATTGAAACTGTGAAAAAGATGGTGGATGCATTTCTCGTTGCTGGTTTCTCGTATTTCGACACAGCAGCCTGCTACCATGACGGGCAGAGCGAGATCGCTTTTCGCGAAGCAGTTGTGAAGCGGTATCCGCGCGAAAATTTCACGATCACCGACAAGCTGACAATGTTCATGCTGGAAAAACCAGAGGAAATGCCAGGATTTTTCGCTGGTCAGCTGGAGCGGCTCGGCGTGGACTACATCGATTACTACTGGCTGCACGGGCTGGATCCATCGTCCTACGAAAAAGCAGAGGCGTTCGGCGCATTTGAATTTGTGCATAAGCTCAAGGCTGAGGGCAAGGTGCATCATTTGGGATTTTCCTTCCATGGCGATGCAGCGCTTCTCGAGACGATCCTCACGAAGCATCCGGAGATGGAGATCGTGCAGCTGCAGCTCAATTACCTAGACTGGGACGATGCGCAGGTGCAGTCGCGGCTTTGCTACGAAGTGGCGACGCGCCACGGCAAGCCGGTCGTTGTCATGGAGCCTGTCAAAGGCGGCGCGCTCGCGACGATCCCCGAACCAGCAGAAAAGCTATTGAAAGCGTACAATCCTGACGCGTCCACAGCCTCCTGGGCTGTGCGATTTGCGGCAACGCCGGAAAACATCATGGTCGTGCTCTCCGGAATGTCGAGCGAAGCACAGATGGCTGACAACCTCAGCTATATGCAGGATTTTCAGCCGATCTCCGCAGAGGAACAGGCCGTTATCGACGAAGCAAAGACGATCATCCAGCAGACCATCGCCATTCCATGCACAGCCTGCCGCTATTGTGTTGACGGTTGCCCGCAGCACATCGCCATCCCTGATTATTTTGGCCTCTATAACGACGTTAAACGTTTCGGCCCATCGCAGCTCGGCAACGCCCGCCATCGCCTCGGCAAACTCGCCGAAAAGAACGGCAAGCCATCCGATTGTATCCGCTGCGGCGTCTGTGAAACACGCTGCCCGCAGCATCTCACCATCCGCGACTATCTCGAAGACGTCGCGAAAGAATTGGAAAACTGAGTGTTCAAAAATAAGAGCACAGCACTTGCATCCTGATCGGATACGAGCACTGTGCTCTTATTTGATTTCAGCGGTTGTCGATCTTTTCCGGCATCATATCGTGCCAGCTGAGACGTTGCTCAGCGACGCGTTCCCACTTTGTGTCAGGCTTGCCATGATTCACATAAGGATCGATGGAAATGCCGCCGCGTGGCAGAAATTTTCCCCAGACTTCGATGTATTTTGGATCGAGCAGACGCACGAGATCGTTCATGATGATGTTGACGCAATCCTCGTGGAAATCGCCGTGATTGCGGAAGGAGAAGAGATAGAGCTTGAGGCTTTTGCTCTCCACGAGACGTGCATCAGGCACATAGGAAATGGTGATCGTGGCAAAATCCGGCTGGCCAGTGATCGGGCAGAGACTGGTGAATTCTGGACAGTTGAACTTGACGAAGTAATCGTTTTCCGGATGCTTGTTGCCAAAGCTTTCGAGAAGCTCCGGCGTGTAGTCTGTGGTATAGGCGACATTGTGATCGCCAAGCAGGGTCAAGTTTTCTGTTTCTCTAGGCATGGATGGCTCCTTTCAATCGTTGGCGAGGGCTGGATCAGCGACACCGTTGGCAGCGAAGGCTGCTGCGCGATCAATGCAGGTGCCGCATTTTCCACACGGATGATCGCCGCCTTCGTAACAGGACCAGGTCAGCGCGTATGGCACATCGAGCTTGAGGCCGGTAGCGACGATGTCGGCCTTGGTCTGGTTGACAAACGGCGCTTCGATGCGCAGTTGATGGCCGGAGCCTTCGTAGATGGCGGTGTTCATAGCGTTGTTGAAAATCGGCGAACAATCTGGATAGGCAAATCCGGCGGCGTCATCAGCGTGGGCACCGTAGTAGATGACTTCACAATCGCGGCTCAGCGCGATGCTCGCAGCCGCCGACAGAAAGAGGCCGTTGCGGAAGGGCACATAGGTGCTGACCGGCGTTTCGCCATTTGTTTCAGCGAGCTGATCGGCATAGCTTTCTTCTGGAATTTCTTCGCTGGATTGTTTCAGGAGCGCACAATCGCTGTAGCGGAAGATCAATCCCAGATCAAGAAAGAGCTGCTCCACACCATAGTGCACAGCCACAGCTTTGGCTGCCTGCAGTTCCTTGTCGTGCTTTTGTCCGTAGGAGATTGAGAGTGCGATAACACGCGCGCTGCCATATTTTTCGATCGCAAGTGCCAGGGCCGTGCTCGAATCTACACCGCCGCTGGTCAGTACAAGTGCATTTTTCATTGATGTTCCTCCTTAAAGATCAGTCAGACACCTCGTCTGTCAGGCGCCCAGATAAATTTGTGCAACTGTAGCTGCAGACGCACACCGTTGAGACATTGCGCCAGCATGTATTCAACCATTTCCGCTGGCTTAATGGCGCCGAAAACCGGGCTCAGATACACGTGACAACGTTTTGTCAGCTCCTGCTCAGCGATGACTTGCGCCGCGCGTTCCAAATCCTCCGCGCTGCCGCAGACAAATTTCACCGTATCTTCTTGCTGCAGCAATGCAAAATTTTCAACACGCATGGCGCGCTCCCAACCACTGGATGGCAGCTTGTAATCCATCGTGAAGACAGGGCGCGATGTTTTGCAGAATGGCGCCAAATCCACCGCGCCGTTGGTTTCAACCTCAACTCGCAATTCAGGATGATCCGCCAAAAGCGTCAACAGCGCCGGCATTTCCGGCTGCAGAAGCGGTTCACCGCCAGTCAGCGTGATATTGCGAATGCCTCTTTGGAGAATCTTTGCGACAATGTCTTCTGGCGGCTGTTTCGTGTAGGGACATTCGGGCGCGTTTGCCCACATCGTATCGCAATAGCTGCAGCGCAGATTGCAGCCTTGAAAGCGTACGAAAAAAGCCAGCTCCCCGGCACAGGGTCCTTCGCCGTTGATGCTTGCAAACGTTTCAACAACCTTCATCGTGCCGCCTCCTCGTAAATCGCGCAGTTCGTTGGCGTTTCGTAGACCGTCACCCGAGCGATCGGTAGAGCCTTCGCCTGCAGCTGCATGAAAATGTAGCGTGCCAGCTCTTCGGCGGTTGGTCGGAATGGCAGCATGACCAGACGAAATCCCTCACATTCCAAAGCCGCCACTGTTTGCGGCAAGAGAGAATCCTCTTCATAGATAAGACAATGATCCAGTTGGTCGCAGATTTCTTTTAGCGATTTCTTGAGGTCACCGAAATCCATCACCATGCCGCGCGTTTGTGCGTCTGTCGCAAGCGCATCTGCGCATACCTGCGCCACCACACGCCAGCGATGCCCGTGCAGATTGCTGCATTTTCCGGCGTAGCCTTTGAGAAAGTGCGCCGCGTCAAAATGTTCTTCCGTTTCTAAGTAATACATAATCTCCTCCATAAAAAAAGCTCCGCAGATCGTACCGCGGAGCCATTGCATTGAAAAAAGCGCATGAAAAAACAGCCCTAGTTTTGTTTAACGACAGGATGGTACAAATGAACTGTCGACACCTTTGTGCAAATTTATTATAGCTGAGCCCAGGAGCAGGGTCAAGTCCCTGCGCGCTTGACAAGAGATAAAAGGCGTGCTACCCTATATTTAACAATTAGTCTAAGTGTTAAATGATAAGGAGTGATCATATGAGCCTGCAATCAACGCTGAAAGCGCTGGCGGATCCGATTCGCCGCGACATTTTGAATCTGCTCAAAGAAGGGCGGTTGTCTGCCGGAGAGATCGGTGCGCATTTTCCTGTGACCGCGGCGTCGATCTCGCGGCATCTCGCCGTGCTGAAAGAAGCGGATCTCATCCGCGACACACGCGAGGGAAAATATATTTACTACGAACTCAACGCTTCCGTGCTTGAGGAAGTCATGCTCTGGCTGGCAGATCTGAAGGGAGGCGAAGTTCATGACAAAGTGGACGATGGCGTATAGGGAGCTTTTCGTGCTCACCTCGCTCGTGATTTTGCTGCCGACGCTTGTGGGCGCGCTGTGTTGGCGTGAATTTGTCTGGTTCCCGCTGGGGCTGCTCGCGACACATTGGCTGGTGCTCTTCTTCATCCTGCGCGACCACGCCAACGCCGCGCAGAGCCCGCGCATTTTGCGACTGATCTTTTGGCTGTTGCCGGTGACCGCGCTCATCGGTGGCGCCGTGCTGGCGCTTTTGCGTAGCGGGTTTGACGCCTATGCGTTGATCGTGACAATTCTTTACTTGTCGTTTGGACTGATGTTCCTTGTTCTCGGCAATATTCTGCCAAAAGTGCGGCAGAACAATACCATTGGAATCAAGATCAAGTGGACATTGGAAAATGAGCAAAATTGGAACGCCACCCATCGTTTCAGCGGCAGGCTTTGGATTATCGGCGGAATCCTATGCATGGCCTGCGCGCTGGTCGCCGAGAGCGCAATCGCCATGGTTGTATTTTTTGTCTGCGTGCTCGCCCTTGCCATCTTGCCAATGGGCTATTCCTATCGCTACTATCGCCGCCAGCTTGCCAGCGGCAGCATCGCGCCAAGCCCTGTTTCTCGCAAAGGCGCAGCGTTCGTCGTTCTTTTCATCATCGCCCTCTGCGCATTCACCGGCTGGACGCTTTTCAGTGGCAGTATGAGCGTGAATGTGGACGACAATGCTCTGACCATCGAAACCAAGCAGTGGAAAGATCTCACCATTCCCTACAGCGAGATCGATAGCCTTACCTATTATGACCACGACCCTTCAGCGAATAGCGGCGACGTTCGCACCAACGGCTTCGGAAATCTTCGATTTTCCATGGGCAAATTTGAAAACGACCTCTACGGTAGCTATACCCGTTACACCCACGCCAGCTGTGACGCCGTCATCGTCCTCGAAGCAAACGACGGAATAATCGTCCTGAACAGCGCTGATGAAAGCGCTACGCGTGTGATCTATGAGCAACTGCTCGAAAACGTTGAATAAAACTAAAGCGCTGCACCTTCGCAAGTTTTGCGAGGGTGCAGCGCTCCTATTTTATTTGGCGTGGAAACCGGATTATGGTATAATAATTATGCTACACACCATACTCAAAATGGAATAACTCTATCTACTGAACACTTTTCAGCGTGAAGGGTACGTTATTGGTGAGAGCGTACTCTCTGATGCCATAGGATCTTTACGCTGAAGAGACTGTGTGAGTATAGGTGTGTAGCAACCCTTACGTCAGAGCATGTATGTTTTTCACGCGTGGTTCTGAAAAGGGCCACGCTTTTTTTGTAAAATAATATTGTGGGAGGAGAACGTATGCGTACTGAATGGTTGAATTATTTTCTTGATATTGCAAAATCTGGTTCACTTCATCTTTCTGCAGAAAAATTTTACATTTCACAGCCTGCACTTGGTAAAGCGATCGCATCGCTTGAAAGAGAGCTTGGTTATCCGTTGTTTAATCGTACAAGTTCGGGGATGCGCTTGACAGAGCTCGGTGAGAAAACCGTGCCCATTGCACAAGAGATTCTCTTTCAATTAGAACGATGTAATAAGATAAAGCAGGACTTCTACTCAGAACCTAATTCGGAACTTTCTGGTGTATTGGACATTGTGACTGTTCCGACGATAGGTACGGGTATTTTGCCGGAAACAATTCAAGCGTTTGGGAAAAAATATCCAAAAATTCGTCTGACCATTTTAGAAACAAATACAGAATTAGGATTGGAACAACTTTATAAAAAGCAAAGTGATCTAGGTGTTTTAGTTGTTTTTGATGATGCGCCTTTTCCAGAAGAATTTACATCTGAATTACTCTGGGAAGAACAATTGTTTGCATTTATGAGAAAGGATAATGAGTTGGCAAGGAAAAAATCAATTAGCTTAGAGACATTGAAAAAATGTTCTTTGGCAATTATGTCCTATAGCCAAGATGATTTTACTACTGTGGAACAAATGATTGATGATGATGAATCTATTCCACATATTGCGTTGCGTACAAATAATGTAGCACTTCTTAGAGAATTTGTTTTAAGTACAGATTCAATAGCATTGGCGCATGTATCATATATCTTAGAAAAAGAATATCAAAAATATTTTTTGTCAGGAGCAATATTTGTCCCAGTATCAAACTCTATGCCAAGCCGATTTATTTCGATTTATCGAAATAATAGTGAAAAGATGCCGTTGATTCGAGCGTTCATTGATGAACTGATGGCAACTGTGCGAGAGAGATATCAAAAATAGCATGAAGTAAAGAAGCTGAACATATTGATTTCAATCAATATGTTCAGCTTCTTTTGTTGCTCGTATTGATAACCTTTCGTTTTTACGTCTCCCTGAGCGATAAATCTTCGATTCTATTCAGGTGGAGAGTTTACAATTATCATATAAGTAAAGATTATTCAACACATAAAAACGAGAGGTGTTCAAAATGACAAAAATCAAAGATGCAAAATCGGATAAGATCATTGTTTTAGGGGTCGATGGTTTTGAGCCTAGCCTGGCGAAAAAATTTATGGATCAGGGAAAGATGCCTAATTTGAAAAAATTTGTAGAGCGCGGCGCTTGTCGTGAAGATTTGGTTCTCTTGGGCGGGGTTCCTACAGTAACGCCGCCAATGTGGACATCGTTAGCAACAGGGGCAAACCCAAATACTCATGGGATTACAGCATTTTTTAATCAGCATCCGGATCCAGACAAACTTGATACGGCTGTATACGCATTGGATTCTCGAGAATGTAAAGCTGAGCCATTGTGGAATGTTTTTGCAGAAGCAGGAAAATCTACACTGGTATGGCATTGGCCGGGATCCAGTTGGCCTCCAACTTCTGATAGTGAGAATCTCAGCGTTGTTGATGGCACACAGCCAACAGCAATTAACATGGGGACAGCTATTGTTGACTGGGAAACGATTGGAATGGCTGGAGAAAATGTTCCACGTGTCGTGTTTAATGCTTACAACGCTCCCCAGGGGAATGTTAATGGCTGTGTGATCACAGGTTTGGAAGATTCCGTTGCTGACGAAAGTGCAAATTACAGCCGTGAAGGTAATGGTGGTGAAAGCCTCCAGGCTATTTTGAACGGCAAACAATTTACGACCTTGGTACTTAGCGAGGAAGAAAACGAAATTCATACGCTGGGGAATATCACAGTTAACGTTTGTAATTCACCAATCAAAGAGGCATCTGGCTGGGCAAATGCTCCGGAGGGGGCAAAGGAATTTACAATTCTCACCTCCGCAGGTTTTGTTCATCGTCCATGTCTGATCGTGAAAAATGAAAACGGCGTTTATGATCGTGTTCGTATTTATAAGAGCAAGAAAGATGCAGAGCCGATTGTAGAACTGAAGCCAGAAGCATATACTCCGTATATTCATGATGAAATCCTGAAAGATGAAGAAAAGATTGATGCTTATAGAAGTATGAATTTGATTGAATTGGCCGAAGATGGAAGTTACCTTCGCTATTGGATGAGCAGTGCTTATAGAGTGGATGGTGATCAGGTTTGGCATCCAAAATCCTTGTACAAAGATATTGCTGAGCATGTTGGAATGCCACCACAGATTAGCAATATCACAGGGAAAAACCCTGAGAATGTTCAAGAAATTATTCTTCCAGCGCTGGATTATTATTGCGAATGGCAGGCGAGATGTCTTTGCTATCTCATGGATGAAGGAAAGTATGATGTTATTTTCTCACACCTTCATAATGTCGATAATGTTGGCCATATGTTCTGGCATTTTGCGAAACATTTTGATGACTGGGGAAATGATGAAGCGTTCTATCAAGATGCAATTCTAAAAATTTATGAAGAAACAGACCGCTATCTTGGTGATTTCCTGCCATATCTGGATCAGGATTGGAGCGTCATTATTACATCTGACCATGGGTTAATTTGCGAAGAACATCATCTTCCTGTCTTGTCGGAAGGATGTGTCAGCGTACCAGTTATGGAAGAACTGGGATATACAGTTCTGAAACGCGATGAGAATGGCAATAAGATCCGTGAAATCGATTGGGATAAAACACGCGCTATTGCCATTCGAGCAGGTAACGTGTATTTGAACCTGAAAGGCCGTCAGACACACGGTATCGTTGAGCCTGAAGATAAATATGAATTGGAGGCGCAGATTATTTCTGATCTGTACAACTACAGAGATCCTCGTACTGGAAAACGTGTTATTTCTTTGGCAATGAGAAATAAAGATGCTGTCATTCTTGGGATGGGCGGCAATGAAGATTTTGGGGATATTATTTTCTTCATGGATGAAGGATTTAACTTAATCCATATGGATTCGCTTCCTACATATATGGGTTATTTTGATACATCGGTAGCCCCTATCTTTGTTGCAGCTGGTAAAGGATTTAAAGAAGGATTCACAACTGAACGACATATCCATACGATCGATGTGGCACCAACGCTCGCAGTTCTCGGTGGTGTTCGAGTTCCAGCGCAAAACGAAGGGTCTATTGTTCATCAGATTCTTGACTAAAGCACGTACTTGTTTTGTGCTTCTCTATTAAATAGAGAAGCACAAAACTAAAATAAAGGGGTGTAAAAATCATGACTATTCAAGTAAAACGCGTTAATAAAAACGTAAAAATAGCAATATGTTTTATTATACCGATTCTTTTAATGTTGATCCCTACATCGGAAACTTTTACATCACAGATGAAAATCTTCCTTGCAATTACTGCATGGTTGTTGCTGTGGGCAGCGTTTGAGATCACGGATTTACTTGTTCCTTCTCTAATATGGCCAGTGGCATTAACTTTGTTAGGGATTGTACCGACAGAATCAATTTATTCTTCTTGGCTATCATATACAATTCCATGTTGCATGGCTGCAATGGTCCTTTCAAATATGTTGCAACGCGTTGGCCTTTTGGAAAGGCTGAGTTATTGGATTATGGCAAAATGTGGTGGTAGTTTTAACCGCTCAATGTATGCACTGTATTTCGCTTGTCTGATTATGTCCTTTATCACATTTGCTGGGGCATCAATTATCATTGCTGGCTTATGTTATGGCATGTGCAGATCGCTTCATATGGAACATAAAGAAGAAGCGGCAATTACAATGATGGTTGGTATGATCGGTGGCTCCACAGTTAGAATGTTTATCTTCCAGCCTCTTACACAGGGATTGATTATGGGGTCTGTCCATCCGATCGATCCAACTTTTACGATGACATTTTGGCAGGTTTTGTATTACAACTGGCCAGTCATTCTCTATAGTTTCCTGACAATTTTTGTGTTCCTCACGATTGCAAAAACAAAGAATTCTTCAATTAATGGCACAAAAGAATATTTTGAGGAAGCTTTAAGGAATAAAGGGAAACTTAGCAAGGACGAGAAGAAAGGTATTATTCTGCTGGCTGTTCTCATGATTGGGATTTTAACAAATTCGATCCATCATATCGACGGTATGGCAATCTTTATTATCGTAGCATGCTTGGCATATTGCCCTGGTATCAATGTTGCGAAAGATAGCGACATTAAGAGTTTGCCAATCGGGATTATTTTCTTTATCTCTGCTTGTATGGCTATTGGTGCAGGTTGCACAGCGACAGGGTTAACTGAGCTTATCAGTACTGCAGCTACCCCAATCTTGAATTCTTTGGATACTAGAGTGCTGTTGTTTGGTATACTTATTTTTGGTATCGTTATCAATCTGCTGATGACTCCAATGGCGATGGTTGCAACATTCTCTGGTCCAATGGTAGCACTTTGTGCAGGAGCAAACATTAATCCATTGGCTCCGATTTTCACTTTTATGGCATCTACGGATATGGTCTTCTTGCCATATGAATATGTTACATTCCTGATTTTCTTTGCTTTTGGTATGATGACAACGGGGCAGTTTGTAAAATATCATACGATCAAGAATTTAGTATTTGTAGCTTTCTTTGCTGTGATCATGCTCCCATTCTGGTCGTTACTTGGATTAATTTAGAAATGAAAGAATAATCTCTGTTCTTACGTTATTGATATGATTCCCCTAAAGTAGATTGCTGAAGAAAGTCTACATTAGGGGGATTTTTTATATCGAAGTTACGACACACGACTGAACGAAGTATTCACCTGGGTGAGAGATATCTCTTGGGTTGTAGCCCTTGCAGTTATTTCTCAAATGTTACAGTTTAAGAATAGAGAGGGGATGCAAAACAGATGGTGAAAAAGAGCAACTCAATAATTAATAATTGAATTGCTCCAGCGACAATCTCAAGATATTATGTTGCTATGGGAAACTCTATAGCATAATCTGAATTCTTTATAAAGGTGATTTCCATGAATTTTGATAAGTTGCTTTGCTTTCGATTTATACTCTTGACTTGGATTATCTTAGCTAATTTAATTCTGCAATTACTGCATATTGAATGTAGCTGGATAATTTTCATCAGTAATATCTTATTATTTACTATGAATGGTGATCTGTATAAAAATTTGCTTAGTGTTGAGGTTGGTGGTTTCATTGGCTTGTTATGCGCTAGCATCACAATTCTAAGCATAGAGGTGCTTCAACCTATAGTTGGACAAATTTGTAGTATCATGATTCCCTTGGCTCTTGTACTTTCAATAATCATATTATGCAATTCTGCCGTGCCAATCTTGTTTAATAATTGTAGTTTTGCTTACTTTACATGCGCTTTAATTTCACCGGAAACATTCTCTGAAAATATTTGGCAATTTCTGGGTGTATATCTTGTTGGAAGCATTTTAGTAAATGGTTTATGTGTCTACTTCGCGAATAAATTGCTTAATAGTTAAAATACCAAACTATCGAAAAGTAATAAACTCCCCATAGAGTATATGCTCGAGATAACGAAAATCGAGACTATATCATGAGGAGTTTTTTTATGCGCAGATTTAAATTGACAGCCGTGGAATTTTGCCACTAATTAATAGTGTATTTTTCACTCATCCTTCTCCAGGGCTTTGGCCCAGGCGTCGGCGAAAGCGTTTGCGCCGATGCTTTCTTGCTGCTTTTGTTTGCGCATATAGTTTTGGACGTCGCGTTTGCTGGAGGTGTTGCGTTTTTTTCGTAGCTCCTGGTTGAAGCGGTCGAATTTTTCGCGGAAGCCGCAGGTGCAGGTGTAGATGCGTTTGTCGCCGTCGCCGACGACGGTGAGGCGTTTGTGGCATTTTGGACAGCGGGCGTTGGACTGCTGCTCAAGGTTGCGGCGGTAGCCGCATTCGCGATCCTGGCAGACGAGCATACGGCCTTTTTTGGTTTTGACTTCGAGGAGGAATTTGCCGCAATTTGGGCATGGGGTGCGGGTCATGTTGTCGTGGCGGTATTGCTTGTCGGAATTTTTGACGGCTTTCACGAGCTCGGTGGCGAAGGTGCGCATATCGCTGGTGAAGGCAGCGGATTTTTCCTGGCCGCGGGCGATACGCTCGAGGCGTTCCTCCCACTCGGCAGTGAGGAGCGGCGAGGTGAGATCGTCGGGAACGATGTCGATGAGCTGGATGCCCTTGGATGTTGGCACGAGGGATTGGCCCTGCTTTTCAATATAGAAGCTTTTGAACAGTTTCTCGATGATGTCGGCGCGGGTGGCTGGGGTGCCGATGCCGCCGGCTTTGTGGAGCACGCTTTGTGCGTGCTTGTCGCTGACAAAAGCCTGGGGATTTTCCATGGCGGCCAGTAGCGTGCCTTCGGTGAAGCGAGCGGGCGGTTTGGTCTGGCCTTCGCGGATGCTGACGGCGACGCCTTTGAGGATTTGGCTCTGCTGGAGTTTTGGCAGGGAGCGGTTCTTGCTGGCATCTTCTTCTGGCTCGTCTTCTTCGCCGATGAGATCGATGCCTTTCCAGCCGAGATCCACGGTGACGTTGCCATGACAGGTGAAGTGCTCGCCGTTCACGTCGAGGGTGACGCGTGTCTGCTCGTATTCATACGGCCCGAGGAAATTTGCCAGAAAACGCTTCACGACGAGTTCGTAAATGCGGCGTTCGTCGCTGGTGAGGGAATGCTTGCTGAGGCGTTCTTCGGTTGGGATGATGGCGTGGTGGTCGCTGACTTTAGCGTCGTTGATGCAACCTGGTGCGATGCTGCGCTTTTCGGCGCGGATCTGGCGCGTGACGTCGGCGTAGCCGTTGGATGTGAGTGCGGCGAGACGTTCCGGGAAGGTGGCCACGATGTCTTTCGTAAGATAGCGGGAATCGGTGCGCGGATAGGTGAGAAGCTTGTGCTCTTCGTAGAGTCGCTGCATCAGCGAGAGGGTTTGCTTGGCGCTGAATCCGTAGCGGGCGTTGGCGTCACGCTGGAGGGTGGTGAGGTCGTAGAGCGCTGGCGGCTGGGTGCGTTTTTTCTGCGCGTCGATGCTCGTCACGATGGCGGACTGTTTGTTGCAGGCGCGGACGATGCGCTCGCAAGTGCTCTTATCGGAAAAACGTGTGCTCTTATTTTTGCTCTGATAGAGCAGGCGCATGCCGTCAACATTTGCGAGCACTTCGTAATACGGGGTGCTCTTAAAATCACGGATGGCGCGCTCGCGCTGTACGATCATTGCCAGCGTCGGCGTCTGCACGCGGCCAGCGGAAAGCTGCGCGTTGTAGCGACAGGTGAGGGCGCGGGTGGTGTTGAAGCCGACGACCCAGTCGGCTTCGCTGCGCGCCTGGGCGGAGCGGTAGAGATTGTCGTATTTTGCCGATGGCTCGAGATGGGCGAAGCCCTGGCGGATGGCCTGGTCGGTTTGGCTGGAGATCCAGAGACGGCGCATCGGCTTTTTGACGTGCGCTTTTTCGATGATCCAGCGCGCGACGAGCTCGCCTTCGCGGCCGGCGTCGGTGGCGATGATGATCTCGCTGACGTCGGCGCGTTTCATCAGGCCCGAGACTGTGCGGAACTGCTTGCCAGACTGCGGGATGACGACGAGATCCATGTGCTTTGGCAGGATCGGCAGCGTGTCCATGCGCCAGGTTTTGTATTCTTCGCCGTAATGCTCAGGATCGGCCAGCGTGACAAGATGGCCCAGCGCCCAGGTGACGATGTATTTCTGATTTTCAAAATAACCGTTGTGTTTTCCGCCGACGCCCAGCACGCGGGCGAGCTCGCGGCCAACGGATGGTTTTTCTGCAAGTACGAGGGATTTTCCCATGATGATCTTTCCTCTCTGTGGTTTTCTATCAGTATAGCACAGGCGGCAGCCGCCGTGTATAATAAAGAGAGCACGAGGAAAGGAGAACGCCAATGAATCCGCGAAATTATCAAAAAGAACTTGACCGCATCTTGAAGGATCTTCAGCAAACGGACCGCGTGCCGCATTTGCTGCTGCACAGCTGTTGCGGGCCATGCTCGAGCTATGTGCTCGAATATCTGGCGCCATTTTTCAAGATCACCGTTTTCTACGACAATCCAAACATCCAGCCGCGGGCCGAATATGAGCACCGGCTTGCGGAGCAGCGGCGCGTCATCGCGCACATCCAGGCGCCCCACGGCATCGCGCTTGTGGAGGGCGACTACGATCCTGCGCGCTACGCCGACGCTGTGCGCGGGCTGACGCATCTCGGCGAGGGCAGCGAGCGTTGCTTTGCCTGCTATCGTTTCCGTATGCAGGCTGCGGCGGAATTGGCGCGGGATCTGGGATGTGATTATTTTACGACGACACTCTCGATCAGCCCCTATAAAAACGCTGAGCGCATCAACGCCATCGGCGAAGAGATCGCGGAGCAGGTCGGCGTCCCACATCTGCCGAACGATTTCAAAAAACGCGGTGGCTACCAGCGCTCGATCGTGCTCTGCCGCGAGTGGGACATTTACCGCCAGCATTATTGTGGCTGCATTTATTCTCAGAGGGAATGGGAAGAACGTTGTAACAATTCCCAGACAACAGTCTCATTGACGGGTGGCGAATAATGAGTGATGATGAACGAAATAAGGAGGTGTGCATTATGACGCGTAAAGTGAAAAATATTGTGAAGTTCACTGCGTTCTTGCTGGTGGGGATTGCGTTTTTTCTGTTGGGCCATTTCACGACGATTCATCACAGTCTGACGGGGACGTACGGCAGCGGAACGCCGGATGCGCGCAGCATCTATGTGGTGCTCGATGCCGACGACCGTTTCACGATCTACGATCAGAACGCAGTGCGCGCGAGCGGCCGCTGTGAAGCGGTGGCGCAGGATGAGGAGGTGTATGCGCTCGTGGATGATGCAGGTGGCAAGGTGGGGTATGTGGTGCAGAACGGCGAGCAGATTTTGCTGCTAGGTTTTGACGACACGGAGCAGCTGCTGGAAAAGATCAGCGACGATGCGCTCTACAAAAATTTTGACGCAGGAATTTGATCAAGGAGGTGGTCACAATGGCCAACGAAGAACGCAAGGATTTTAACGCCATGCTTCACGACAGCAAGGACATGCCGAAGCTGCAGATCGTCACCGATGAGAAAACCATCGCCAAATACGGTGGCGACCGCATGTATTTCGCGCCGCCGCTCGATTACGACCACGTGATGAAGCGGATTCCGCCAGGAAAGCTCACCACTGTCGGCGCCATCCGTGATTATTTTGCGCGAGAGAATGACGCCGATTTCACTGAGCCGATCACAGCGGGGATTTTTGTCTCGATCGCTGCCTGGGCGAGTCATCAGCGAGAGGATGACGAGACACCTTACTGGCGCACACTCAAAGCGAAAGGCGAGCTGAATCCGAAGTATCCCGGCGGCGTGGAAGCTCAGCGGGCGAAACTGGAAGCGGAGGGGCACACCATTGTCTGTCGTGGACGCAAAAATTTGCGCTACTATGTGCAGGATTATGAGCAGGCGCTCTATAATCTGGAGGATGGTGAGTGACGCATGGCAACGATTTTGCTTTTGGAGGATGATCCGGATTTGCGCGAAAGTGTTGCGTCGGCGCTTGCTGAGGCTGGATATGGTGTGTTGGCGGCGCGGTCACTGGCCGAAGCGGAATCGCTTGTACGCCAGCATAGCTTTGATCTGGCGCTGCTTGATGTGAATGTACCGGCATCCGACAGTGACAGCGTGTCCTTTAGGGCATCCGACAGTGACAGCGTGTCCTTTAGGGCATCCGGCAGTGGCAGCGTGTCTCCGCAGGGAAACAGTGACGGTTTCAGCTTTTGCCGCTGGCTCACAGCGCGGCGGCATGTCGCGGTTTGCTTCCTGTCGGCGCGTGATCTCGAAGAGGATGTGCTCACCGGCTATACGTTGGGCGCCTGTGATTATGTGACGAAGCCCTTTTCAATGAAGGTGCTTTTAGCCAAGTTGGCTGTGCTGCTTGGTCGCGCACCGCAACAAGCGCTGGTTGTGGACGATGGCTGGCTACGCATTGATTTTGACCTAGGCAGCGTCATGCGTGCCGGTGAAGCGGTGCGGCTTTCGCCGACGGAGCTGAAGCTGCTGCGCGTTCTTGTGGATCATCGCGGTCAGCTGCTGACCTATGGTGTGCTTTTGGATGCACTCTGGAACGTTGGCGTGGAGCTCGCTGACAAGCATGCTCTGGCGGTGAATGTGAATCGCCTGCGTAAAAAAATCGAAGACGATGCGCACAGTTACATTGCGAATGTGTATGGGATGGGGTATTTATGGAAATGATGGCATTGGTTGTGCTGGTGCTTGCGTTGGCTGCCGCTGTGCTCGGGTTATGGCTGCGTCTTCGGCGTCAGCGGGCGGACGTGGAGGCATACGCCGAACATATTGATCGCGCCCTTGGCGATCTTCTGGCGGAACGGCCACTGGACGCTCGCATCGCGGCCACTGATGATCTTTGGGGCCATACAAATGAACGCCTGCTGCGACTGTCGCAGGCGCAAATGCGACGTACAGAGGCTCTGCAACGTGAACAGCGTTCGCTGCAGGGGCTTGTGGCTGATATTTCGCACCAGACAAAAACTCCACTGGCAAACATTCAGCTCTATTTGGAACGTCTGGAACATGGCGCTGAGGATGCGTCGCTGGTAGCGAAACTGGGCGCACAGGTGGAAAAACTGGACTTTCTGCTTGCCAATATGGTCAAAATTTCACGGCTCGAGACTGGCGCTGTGCGCATTCAAAAGCAGCAGGCACTTTTGGCTGACACGCTGGCGGATGCGTTGAGTGTGATTGTGCCGAAGGCGGACGCCAAGCAAATTCGTCTCAGCGTCGATTATGACGAGACGATGACGCTCAATCATGACCGCCGCTGGACAGCGGAAGCACTGGCCAATCTTTTGGATAATGCTGTGAAGTACACTTCGGCGGGTGGCAGTGTCGGTGTGCGTGTGGTATTGCAGCCAGTGTTTGTGCAAATCGCGGTGTACGACAGCGGCAAAGGCATCGCCCGCGAGCGCCAGGGAACGATCTTTACCCGTTTCTATCGAGAGCCGGAGGTGCATGATACAGAGGGGGCCGGGCTGGGGCTGTACCTGGCTCGGATGATTGTAGAACGCCAGGGCGGCTTTATTGATGTTGTTTCGGCTCCTGGTGCCGGCAGCACCTTCACAATCAATCTGCCAGTCTGACAATGTCTGTTTGGATGTTGCAAGGATCTGGCAGAATTTTTTTGTATTGTGATCGCTTTGAGATTTTCTGCTGCTAAGATGGAAACAGAAAGGAGAGGATTATTATGACCACAGTTGTACAGACGAAAAACCTCACAAAAACATACGCCATGGGTGAGATGCAGGTTCAGGCTCTCGACGGTGTTGATTTTTCTGTCTCTGCAGGCGAATTTGTCGCTATTATCGGTAAATCAGGCAGCGGCAAATCGACGCTCCTGCATATGCTTGGCGGTCTGGATGTCCCTACAAGCGGCAGCGTAATTGTCGACGGCAACGATCTTACCATGTTGGACCGTACCCAACTGGCGCTGTTTCGTCGTCGTCGCGTCGGCTTCATCTTTCAGCAATACAACCTCATCCCCGATCTCAATGTCTGGGACAATATCATTTTTCCACTCGCATTGGATGGCGTGGCCATCGATACCGAGTTCATTGATGAACTGCTCACAGCACTGCATATTGCCGACAAGCGTGATCGTATGCCGTCGCAGCTTTCCGGCGGTGAGCAGCAGCGTGTGGCGATTGCGCGCGCGCTGGCGATGCGTCCGGCGCTGATACTGGCGGACGAGCCGACAGGCAATCTCGACACGACTACGAGCCACGAGGTTATGGGCCTGATTCGAACGCTTGCTGCCAAGCTCGGTCAGACGCTCATCGTCGTCACCCACGACATCGACATCGCCCAGCTCGCTGATCGTATCGTAGAAATGCGCGATGGCCGCATTGTGAAAGGGGGCGGCCCCAATGCTTGCGAATAACAATCGTGCGATCCTGCGACGACTGGCGCGCAACGAACTGCGTCGCGAATGGAAACGGGCGGCGGTGCTTTTTATGGCGATTGTGGTGGCGACGGTGCTGCTTTTTGGCGTGTTGACGACGGGCGTGAGTTATCTTTCACTGGCACGTCTGCAGGACACGCGTCTCTATGGCGGCGAGGATGATATCTCCGTCGCGAATGGTTTTACGGACGAACAGTATCAGCAGCTTGTCACGGATGCGCGTGTTGAGAGTGTGGGGCAGCAGGCATATGCTGGCTTCGTTCAGAGCACCGAGGCTGACGATACGGTGAGTGTGGGCCTGGTATGGGATGATGAAGTTCTCTGGAATGTACAGCGCGCTGCGGTCATTACCGCTCAGGAAGGGCGGTATCCCGAAGCGGCGAATGAGGTTATGGCGCACCGTGACGCACTGGCTGCCTGTGGTTTGGCGTCGCTCGGTGTTGGCGACCATTTTACCGCGACGGTGGAGACAAATGCAGGCGTGCAGACGCTGGATTTCGTCATCAGCGGACTCTGGGAAGGATATGGCGACACGTCGCCGCTCTATGTATCCCGGGCGTTTCTGGCGCGTTCCGGCTATGCGCTCGAAGAGAGCGGCATTCTCAGCATTAAACTGGTGCGCGATTATGTGCTGCCAACGACGATTGACGACATTGAAGCCGGACTTGCGCTAAGCGGGCAGCAGGTTTTTCAATCGTCCAGCTACATCGATCAATCCTGGAAGATTTTGCTGGGGCTCATCGGTTTGAGCGCGGTAATCGTTTTAAGTGCCTACTTGCTCGTTTACAACATTCTCTACATTTCTGCTGCGAAGAAGAGCCGATACTATGGTCTGCTGCAGATTCTCGGCATGACGCCGCTGCAGGTGGCGCAGCTTGTACGGCGGCAGATGCTGGGGCTGGCTTTTGCTGCTGTGCTTTTCGGGACGGTGCTTGGTGCGTTGAGCAGTCTGGTGCTGGTGCCACGTTTGATGAATGCGCTCGGCATTACTGAAACGCTGATTACCGTGCATTTTCATCCGCTCGTGCTTGTGTTGACACTGGTGGCGGTCAGCGCCGCAGTTTTCGCGGGACTGCGTACACCGTTGAGAATGGCCCGCAAGGGTACACCACTGGACGCGTTGAAAGCCCGTCCTCAGACGGTACACCGCGCGGCATTGGGCCGTGGACGCTGTCTGTCCTGGCGTCTGGCGCTGGCAGAACTTGGCCGCGATCGCAGGAAAACTGCCATTGTGCTGGTATCCCTTGCCCTCAGCCTGTCTGTTTTTCTCTGCCTGACAACGCTCATCTCCAGCCAGAGCGAGCGCACTGTGGCACCCCTCTACGATAACGCCGATCTCCTCATTCGTAACGACAGCGAAACTTCCGAGGATATGCATTCCTGGCAGCCGATTCTCGAAGGACTGGCTGAGGAGATTGCTGCTGTAGACGGTGTAGCGGCAGTGGAAACAGTGACGGGCGTGCCCTTTACACTGGCTGACGAAGCCTTTGCCGAAGACTGGCTGACGGCCTACAGCGCCACCCGTCCCTATCTCGATCAGGCAGAGGTACTGAGCGCATTTCAAGGCGACCCTTCGCGCTACTACGGTATGCTCAAGGGTATCGATGCGCAGGCTTTTGATGCGCTGAACGCTCAACTGTCGACGCCATTGGAGCGGGACGCTTTTTTGAGAGGCGAGGTTTGTGTGCTCGCATACTCTGGCATTGAGGTGCCGGAGGAACGACTGAATACGCCTCTGGCCATTCGCGTGGGGGACGAAACCATCAATGTGTGGCCAGCGACAGTGAGCAATGAGGGCTACTACGCCGCTTCGAAGAACATTGGGCCGACGCTCATCGTCAGCAAGGACTGGCTGGACACCCTTGAAGCGACGCCGCTCACTCTCAGTATGCTTGTGCGCTACGACACGCCTTATGACGCGATTACCGAGGAACGGGTGATGGCCCTCGTGAACGCGCGGCCAGGTTTGGCGGATATTTACAATGAATCCCTGCTCGCTAATCAGGTGGCTATCCAGGCGACCGAAGGTGATCTCAATGAAACCGGCGCGGCGATCGCGCTGCTTCTGCTCGTTGTCGGCATGCTCAACTATGTGAATACAATGGCTGCAAGCATTCAGAGCCGGCGGTTGTCTTTATCGATCATGGAAAGTCTGGGCATGACGCCGCGGCAGATTCATCGTCAGCTTGTTTGTGAAGGGCTGCTGATCGCCTTCGGCGTACTCATTCTTACAGCGAGTTTCGGGCTGGGGCTGACGTTCCTCAGCTTTCAGGCCATGAATCACATGGATGTGCCATTTGTTGTACCGCTTTTGCCAGTGCTCGGTGCCACACTTTTGATGGTGTTGCTCTGTGCGTGCGTGCCGCTGGTCTGTTATCGTCGGCTAGGTGACGGGGACACCCTCATCGAACGGCTGCGCATGAGCGAATAAGCGAAGTGCCCTCTCTGGGGAGCTCTGGGCAAGTTGGCCGATGGCCTTTGTAGCCTGCTCGTTTTTGGCGGGCAGGCACTTATTTTTCCGATTTTTTGTGGCGGCAGAGCAGCGGGTTTGGTAAGATGAGAGCAGAAAGGGGGGCGGTGTGATGAAACGCTTCATTAGATGTATGTTACTGCTGACGCTGGTTCTTGGGCTTGCTGGTTGCAGCGAGCCGACGGAGGAAAATGGGCCGGAGATCTCTTATCGCATGGAGCAACGTTGGCTTGACGCTGAACGGCAGGAGATTTTTCGCGTGCCGGTGAAAGAGGATTGCAAGGCGATGCTGCAATATACCTACACCACCGATGGTCAGAATGGCGCGGTGCTTTGGCTGGAGAACGGGGAGCGCGAACTTCTGATGCATGAGCTGGCAGCGACGACGGATGAAAATTATGAGAATATCTGGGAGGTGGGAGAGATCACGCTGCTTGCTGGCGAGAATGTTTTTTCCCTCTCGGCACCGGCAGGTGAGCAGGTGGCTTGCACGATGACGCTAGCGCTTGACGAGATGGATATGGAGAATCTCGTGACAGATCAAATGGCCCCAAATGTACTGAACTAAATGAAAGGATGGACGCTCATGTCATTACAATTGAAACAAGCTGATATCACCACGCTGCGCGTTTGTGCGATCGTCAACGCTGCAAAGCATTCGCTGCTGGGCGGCGGTGGGGTGGATGGTGCGATTCATCGCGCTGCAGGTCCGGAGCTGCTCGCTGAATGTCGTACGCTGGGAGGCTGTGCGACCGGGGAGGCAAAATGCACAGGCGGTTACGATTTACCGGCGCGCTATGTGATCCACACCGTTGGGCCGATCTGGCAGGGCGGCGATCACGGCGAGCCGGCGCTTTTAGCAAGTTGCTATCGAAAATCTTTCACGCTGGCTCTGGAAAAAGGCTGCGAGAGCCTGGCCTTTCCGTTGATCTCCTCTGGCGTCTACGGCTATCCCTTCGCGGAAGCGCTGCGCATCGCGGTGGAAACGATCCAGACGGCGCTCGCTGAGCAGGAGATGGAGGTGACGCTCTGCCTCTTTGGCGAGGGGGCGTGGCGAGAAGCGAAAGAACTGTACCCGGCGCTCTGCGCAGAATAAAATAACGGCGGGCACCTGCGCGAAATGTGCGGTGCTCGCCGTTTTTTGTTCAGATGTCCATGACGTACATGGTGTCGAGGATTTCCTGATAGAGAGAGGTTTTGTTTTTCCATTTGAAATTGTGGCCGAGGGAGACGTTGACGTAACGCACGCCGCCGGCTTCCATTTCCATGCGGATGTGGGAATGGGCGCAGATGCAGGTGTCGACGTGGTATTTTTCGTAGAGCTCAGCGTAATATTTGCTGCCCATGAAGGCAATGGTGGTGTTAAAAACGTGGCTCTGCTTGTAGAGCTCTGGCCGCGGCAGCATGTGGATGCAGGAGCAGATCTTGTAGCGGTCGCCGCCTGGGCGCTGGCGGATGGTCTGGAGCTGCTGCTCGATGAACTGCAGGCTCTGGGCGGTGATGCGCTCGTTGATGTGGGGGTCGTCTTCGTCCATGAGGACGTATTTGTATTCGGGACAGCGGCGCAGAAAGCGGCGCTTGGTGGCGGCGCTCATGTGGTGAAATTTGCGGTGCAGGGAAAAATCGTACCAGCTTGGGCTGCCGATGATGACCCAGTCGCCGTGCACGATGGGATGCAGGCAGAGGCTGTAGAGCGGATGGCCGAGCATGAGCTCGAGGTATTCGTCAGCGTCGAAGCAGAGGTCCTCGTTTTCGCGGCGTTTTTTGCGTCCGGCTGTGCAGTAGAGCTCGTGGTTGCCGGGAATTTCGAGGATCTGTGTGGAGACGCGCTGAGAAAGATCGTTATAGAAATCGAGCGACCCGAAGGCGCCGGTGGTGGTGTCGCCGCAGAAAACGATGGTGTCGAGGGCCTCGTCTTCGCAGACGCGGGTGAATTCGGCGAGAAAATCGTGGTGGGTGTTGTAGTCCATATGCAGGTCGCCAATGAAACCAATTTTCATGTTCTCATCTCCTTGGCTTTAGGGTAACACCCAGAAATATCTCTGTCAATAATTGATAGGATTGTCGGTTTGTGATAGAATGATATCAGAAAATTCAAACCCGAGGAGGTGTTTTCATGGCTCGACGTTCTTATAACAAGCTGGTGCGTGACAAGGTGCCGACTGCGATCGTGCAGGGTGGCGACGAAGCGATCACATCGGTGCTTGAAGATAAGGAAGAGATCCTCTTCGCCCTGGACGAAAAGCTGGACGAGGAGGTCTGCGATTATCAGGTGACGAAGGAAATGGCAGAGCTCGCGGATGTGCTGGAGGTGATCCACGCGATCGCGGAGGCCAACGGCATCACGTTCGAGGAGCTGGACCAGATCCGTCTGCACAAGCGTGAGACGCGCGGCGGTTTTACGAAGATGATCCTGCTCGAAGAAATCATCGAGTGAGCGCTGTGCGCCCACAGGTAGGAGGTTTTCGTCTGTGCTTTGCGTTGTGATTATTCGCTGATGCGGAACGTTCGTTGAAAATGAAGCGAACGCTCCGCATTTTTTTGTTGTAAATCTCCCACCTGAAAATGGTTTTCTTTTAAGAATTGATTAAGACTGCTGTCCTATACTGTGTTTGCCTGTGGGGCGACTTGTGTTTGACGGCGCAGTTAGGGTATAATAAAAAGACGCATGCAAACATATCTGTAAGTGTGCACATCAATCAAAGGAGTTGACGCCCCATGAAACAGGCAGTAGGGGTCATCGGCGGTGTAGGTCCGATGGCGACGGTTTATTATATGCAGCGCGTGATCGAGATGACGAAGGCAGGCTGCGATCAGGAGCACATCAACATGCTCGTGTTCAACGACTGCGACATTCCCGATCGTACGGCGTTCATCACGGAAAAATCTCCGGACAATCCGCTGCCGGTCATGGTGGAAGATGCCAAGCGCCTGGAAGCGGCAGGCTGCGAATTTGTCGTGATCCCGTGCAATACGGCGCATTATTTTTACGACAAACTCGAGCAGGCGGTGGAGATCCCTGTGGTCAACATCGTCGAGGAAACGATCCGCTACGCAAAAGCGCGCGTGCAGGATCTTTCCTGCGTGGGCATTATGGCGACGACGGGAACGATCGTCACCGGTACGTATCAGAAATATGCTGAGCGCGCTGGGCTGTCGTTTGCTGTGCCAGATGAGGACGAGCAGGATCTGCTGATGCAGATCATCTACGATGGTGTGAAAGCTGGCAAGCCGGTGCCGCGCGCGGATTTTGACCGCGTGGCCAACCATCTCCGCGCCAAGGGGGCGCAGTGTCTGATCCTCGGCTGCACGGAGCTCTCGGTGCTGAAGCGCGATCTGCCGATCAACGATCCCGATGTGCTCGATTCCATTGATGTGCTCGCATCGGAAACGGTGCGACGCAGCGGAAAACCGTTTACTGACGAATGTTTGTTATGTTAAAGGAGTTATCTATGAAGAAAAAATTCTCCGCACTCGTCGCGATGCTCCTCATTGTGACGATGCTTTTCTCAGGCTGCAGCGGCGGCGATACGACGACGACCGCTGAACCGGAGTCGCTGCCGACCTTCACCAACGAAGGCACGGCAGACAGCGACTACGACGTGATCGTCGTCGGCAGCGATCCGGAAGGGATCGCGGCAGCGCTTTCGGCAGCACGCAACGGCATGAAAACCCTGCTGCTCTCAAAAGACAGCACGCCCGGCGGGCTCTACACGCTGGGCGCGCTGAACTTTATCGACGTGCCGGAAACGCGCGATGGCACGCTGCTCGTTGGCGGCATCTACGAGGAATTTGTGAACGCCGTCGGCGGCAGCGGATTTGACATCGTCAACGCTGCAAATGTGTTCAATGACATGCTCACTGCCGAGGACAATCTCACCGTGCGCTATGGCGCCAAGTTCCAGGAGCCAGTGATGAACGGCAACACCATCACCGGCGTGACCGTGCTTGAAGAAGGCGACATGCTCGTCACCTACAACGCGCCGTACATCATCGACGCCACCCAGGATGGCGACGTCGCCGCAGCGGCTGGCGCGCCATACACCTACGCCGGCGAAGACATCGGCGAGCGCGACCGCGAAATGGGCGTGACGCTCGTCTTCCGCGTTTCTGGCGTGAACTGGGACAGCATGTGCCGCTATCTGACCATCAAGCGCGGCATCGGCGAGATCTTCAACAAATCCACCAGCATGGGCGTCAGCGTCAACACAGCCTGGGGCTTCAGCGATGAAGGCTATGCCTACGAACCATCCGACGAAGCCATGCGCCTGCGCGGGTTCAACATGGCCAAGCAGGACAACGGCGACGTGCTCGTCAATGCGCTGCTCATTTTTGACGTCGATCCGCTCGACGAAGCCAGCCGCGAGGAAGGCATCGCGCGCGCAAAGGCCGAGCTTGAAAACATCATCCCCTATCTGCAGGACGAATTCTGGGGCTTCGGCGACTGCGAACTCGCCGGCACAGCGGAAGATCTCTATGTGCGCGAAAGCCGCCACATCACCTGCGAATACAATCTGACCATCGACGACGTGCTGGAAAACCGCGATCAGGATGACCGCATCGCCGTCACCTCCTACCCAGTCGATGTGCAGCCAACCAAGACCCAGACCTACGGCACCGTTGTCGGCTATCCTGACCAGTATGCCGTCGGTTACAAGAGCCTCGTGCCGCAGGACGTTGACGGACTCCTCGTCGTCGGCCGCGCAGCCGGCTACACCTCTCTCGCTGCCGGCTCTGCACGCATCGTGCCGACAGGCATGGCCTGCGGCGAAGCAGCCGGTGTCGCCGTCGCTGTCGCAAAAGCGCAGAGCGCAACGCCGCGCGATCTCGTGGATGACGACGCCGCCATCGCAGAGATCCAGGAAAAACTCACCGCCCAGGGCGCCAAGCTTGACCACACCCAGACCCACGAAGACGTCATGGATCACTGGGCCTATCCTGGTGTGAAAGTGCTGCGCAGCCTTGGTGTGTTCGACGGTGGCTACGACAACAACTACTACCTCGACGACACCATCACCATGAACCGCTACCAGAACATGGTCAACAACGCCGTCAAGAAAGCCGGCTTCGCGCTTTCTGAAAAGATCTACGTCAACGAGGAAGTCCCAGCGCGCCAGATCATCGGCACCATGGCCCGTGCCGTGATCGAGCTTGAAGGCTCAGACAAGCTCGCCGACGACAACGACGTCTACATGAACGCCCTCAAAGAGCGCGGCATCATGACCGACGAGCTCGCCGAGTATTTCACCGACATGGAAGCAGCGCCAAACGCCGGCGCCGTTACCCTGCTCACCGCGCGCTTCTACAGCTATCTGCTCACCCTCGACGGCGCCCAGTCCCTCTCCGCAGCAGAATGCATCGATCTCACGAGTGACGACAACACCGTCGTCTCCGTGCCAGAGTGGATCGCAGCGAACAACAACTAATCCCCCAGAAAGGAGAACGCCATGGCAAATTCTTACGGCGGACAAGCCCTCATCGAAGGCGTCATGATGCGCGGCAAGCACACCCAGGCCATGTGCGCCCGTCTCGAAGACGGACGCATCGTCTCGGAAGTGGAGGAATTTACCCTCCTGGCCCAGCGCAATAAATTTTTCGCGCTGCCCCTCGTGCGCGGCGTCTGCAGCATGATCGATTCCCTCGTCAGCGGCATGCAGGCCATCGTCTGGTCCACCAATGTTTCCCTCGCCGAGGATGAAGAGGAAGAAGAGCTCACCCCCATGGAGATCGCCATCACCCTCATCATTTCCATCGGCCTCGGCGTGCTGCTGTTTTTCCTGCTGCCCGTCGTTATCGCCCATTTTCTGCAGCCGCTCATTCCCGGCAATTTTTGGCAGAATCTTTTCGAGGGCATCGTGCGCGTCGGCGTCTTTCTGCTCTATCTCGTGCTCATCACCAGGATGAAAGAGATCCGCCGCGTTTTCCAGTACCACGGCGCCGAGCACAAAACCATTCACTGCTACGAAGCAGGAGAGGATCTCACCCCTGAAAACGCCGCGCGGCACACGCGCCTGCATCCGCGCTGTGGCACCAGCTTTCTCTTCATCGTCATGATCATCTCCATCTTCGTTTTCGCCCTCGTCGGCGTCGAAAATTTTGCCTGGCGACTCGTCAGCCGTGTCATCCTGCTGCCTGTCATCGCCGGCGTCAGCTACGAAGTGCTGCGCTACTGCGGCAAGCACATGGACAAACGCTGGGTGCGCGCCGTCGCCTGGCCAGGCATGCAGCTGCAGCGCCTGACCACCGCCGAGCCCGACCGCGAAATGCTCGAAGTCGCCATCCATTCCCTGCAAAAAGTGCGCTGCCGCGAGGAAGAAGGCGTTCCTGATCCTGACGAGCAGCAGCAAACCATCGCAGAAAATCATTGACCTGATCGACCACCACCGGCTCAGCCGGCGCGTGGTCTTTTTTTTGCGCCCGCGATTGTCGGTATCCCTAGGCTTGTGCAGAGCTGGCTCATTCTTCACTCCTCCCGCGACGCGTAATACGCCGTGTTGTGCGCTTCTTCCTCCGGTGAACGGCCATGCGTGTGTTGGCTGCGGGCGCTCGGCTTCACCGGCGTCTGCAGCGCAGGCAACGGCTCCTGCGCGCTGAGATTGTCGTTCGTGAAATCTTTCCAGCGCTCCTTGTTGAACCATGTCGAGCCCATCATCCAGTCGCGGTCGAAGCCGTTTGCGCGCTCTGCTTCCACCTGCGTCTTGTAGCGCGCCACATACTGCGCCATTTCCTCCACCGTCACATCCATCAGCGCCCGGCGCTTGCTCATGCTCACCTGGGATTTGCCCTCTTTGCGCGGCATCAGCGCCCAGAGCTTTTCAAAATGCGCGTTCACCGCTGCATCCGCAGCGCTTTTTCCTTTTTTCGATGTGGAGGAATCAGGAGAATATCGTTCAGCGTCAGCTGAACAGGAAGCGCTCTGCGCCATCGGCGATTTCTGCGCAGCTGGAAACTGCACAATATTATTATTAGATCCCTTACAATTGACAGATAACATATTACAGTTTACATAGGCATCGTCCGGCATCGTTGTGCATGCCTCTGTATCCACAGAATAACACTCAGAAGATTGCTGTGAGCATTCAAAAGGAATAATCGATCCTTCATAAGCATTCGCTGGCTGCGCCGCTGAACACTCAGAAGTTTTCGCCACAGCGCCTGCCGAACGCTCAGAAGTATTTTGCGTCTGCGCTTTTTCAGCGTTCCAGCGGGCGTTCGCTGCCTTGCGTGCGCGCTGCGAGCGTTCCTCTTGTCCCTCTTCCCAGCGGTCGCGCTCCGCCAGCCATTTTTCGCGATTGACCTGCTGATAGCTGTTAATGCGTCTCAGAACAATCGCCGTCGCCTGATCCAGCTCCGGACATTCACAGGCCCCATGGAAGGCATAGATCCCGTCCAGCAGATCGCCCTTCTGTTCCTGGTTCAACATACTAATATCCGGATAAGAATCGATGTAAAGAAGAAAACTTTTTTGTTCATTTTTAGCCATAAAAGGCCTCCTTTCGAAATGGTTATATAATATTAGTAGCGATAAAAGATATCGGCCGATTTCGACGATTGATTTTGATTATCGTTGATTGTTTATCATGCAAATTTGCTACTATTATTTTATCATGACACAAACAAAATTTTTCCTAAAATGTAGCAAGTTAGTTGACGCTCTCTGCTTGAAGACGTGAAAATCCGCCAGTGCAAGAACTTTTTTCACAAAAACATGTGATTTTTAATAGAAGTTTTTTATGAATCCGGCTACCGCGTGCCGCTCTTATGTTCCAAGATTATTTCTCTGAGGTGCGTTTTCCAGCCGGCGATGATTTCTCCCTCTACTATTACTGGGAATTTTTCGAAAACTGGATGTTTTCGGAAAACGGCTCTTTGGTGTTCACCGCAACAGTTGGTGATAAATCTGTAAATCATATCGCTTCCGTCAACGAATTAATACACACTGAAAAATTGCGTCCGACGGTTGAGAACTGGGCAGCGATCTTCCAGCGTTATCTGGAAAAATAAAGCTGCATAACAGAACCAGGCCTCATCCAACGCCAGATGGGGCTTGGTTTTTGTTGACGATATGGCATAAATGCCATATAATGGATAAAAGGAGGGCGTGTGCGTGTTTGAGATCATCTTTTACGAGACGAAAAAAGGCGAGCGACCAGCCGAGGATTTTATCTTCAGCCTTCAGCCAAAGATGCAGGCGAAAATCATCGGGATGATGCATGTTTTAGAGGAAAACGGAAATTTAGTCAGAGAGCCCTATAGCAAATATATTGATGACGGAATCTTTGAATTGCGCTGCAAAGTTGGAAGTGATATTTCACGTGTAATGTATTTCTTTTATGTTGGCAAAAAGATCGTTATGACGAATGGATTTGTCAAAAAAACACAAAAGACGCCAAAGTCGGAGATCAATCTCGCGAAGAAATATCGCGACGATTACATAGAGAGGATGGGGAATCATGAGAACGCTTGAAGATGTTACGAAAGAGTTGATGAAAGATCCGGAATTTGCCAGAGAGTATGAAGCGATCCAGCCGGAGATGGATATTATCCGCGCGATGATCGACGCACGCCATGCGAAAAATCTGACGCAGAAGGAGCTGGCGGAGCGCACAGGCATCAATCAGGCGGATATCAGCAAGCTGGAAAACGGCACACGCAATCCGTCGTTGAAAATGCTCAAACGCCTGGCTGAGGGCATGGATATGACGCTGCGGTTGGAATTTGTTCCGAAAAAATCTGTATGAGCGTGGGGCTTGGGAGCGATCTCAAGCCCCGTTTTTTACGGCGATTTTTCGCTGGCAGGTGTCTTATTCAACCTCTTGAAAGTTCCTCCTATATACGTTACACTAATGAAAGAACCGGGCGTGGCCCGGCCTTTTTTAAGTGAACGAGAGGAGAACCTGAGATGCTCGACAAGCTGCAAAACTTAGACGATAAATATGAAGAGCTGGGGCGTATGCTGGCCGATCCGGAGGTGCTGGCGAATCCTGAGGAGCTGCGCAAAACGGCGAAGGCGCGCGCAGATCTTGAGGATGTGGTCATGGCCTGGCGCGAATACCGCAAAGCGGATGAGGAGCTGGCGGACGCGAAGGTGATGCTGGCAGACGATCTGGACGACGACATGGCGCAGATGGTGAAGGAAGAGATCAAGACGCTGAGCGCCCAGGTGGAATCGCTGGAGCACGAGATCAACATTCTGCTCCTGCCGAAGGATCCGAACGATGCGCGCAATGTCATTGTGGAGGTGCGCGCCGGCACTGGCGGCGACGAAGCGGCGCTGTTTGCGGCGGATCTCTACAAGATGTATGTGCGTTACGCAGAAAAACAGGGCTGGAAGGTCGACGTGATGAACTCCAACGAAACGGACGGCGGCGGCTACAAGGAAGTAACGTTCATGATCATCGGCAAGGGCGCGTACAGCAAGCTGAAATTTGAAAGCGGCGTGCATCGTGTGCAGCGTGTGCCGCAGACGGAAGCGAGCGGCCGCATCCACACGTCGGCGGCGACGGTGGCTGTGCTGCCGGAAGCGGACGATGTGGAGGTGCATATCGAGCCGAAGGATCTGCGCATCGATGTGTTCTGCTCGAGTGGCCCGGGGGGACAGTCGGTCAACACGACAAAATCGGCTGCGCGCGTGACACACATCCCAACGGGGCTGGTCGTGAGCTGCCAGGATGAAAAATCCCAGCAGATGAACAAGGAAAAGGCGATCAAGGTCTTAAAGAGCCGTCTCTACGAAAAGATGATGGAAGAGCAGCACGGCGAGGAAGCGGCGCTGCGCCGTTCGATGATCGGCTCGGGCGACCGCAGCGAGCGCATTCGTACGTACAATTTCCCACAGGGGCGCATCACGGACCATCGCATCAATCTGACAACGCACCGTTTGGAGCAGACGCTGGCAGGCGATCTCGACGAGCTCATCGAAGCGCTCGTGAGCACGGATCAGGCGCGCAAGCTCAAGCAGGCGGCGGAAGAGGTTGAAGCATGACGCTGCGCGAATGGCTGCGCGCGGCGCAGGCGGCCTGTCCCCATCTGGACCGCTTCGATCTGGAGCATCTGCTGGCGCGGCGGCTGGACAGGGGGCGTGCGCATCTGTTGGCGCATCTGGACGACGCGCTGCCGAAAGCGCTGCAGGCGCAGCTGGAGGAGGATGTTGCGCGGCTTTCTGCGCACGAACCGCTGCAGTATGTGCTGGGCGAGGCGTGGTTTATGGATGCGCTCTACGAGGTCAACGCCCATGTGCTGATCCCGCGCTTTGACACAGAATATCTTGTGCAGGCGGTGCTGGAGCGAGTGGACGCGGAAAACGCGCGCGTACTCGATCTCTGCACGGGCAGCGGCATCATCGCGATCACGCTGGCGCGTGTGCACGCCGATTGGCGTGTGGCGGCGTCGGACATTTCGCCGGAGGCGCTGGCTCTGGCCGGGCGCAACGCTGCGCGGCTGGGCGCGACGGTGGATTGGCGCGAGGGCGATCTTTTCGCGCCCTGGCAGGGAGCGCAGTTTGACTGTGTCGTCAGCAATCCGCCGTACATCAGCGCCGAGGAATATCGGACGCTGGCGCCGGAGGTGCACCGCGAGCCTGCGCTGGCGCTTTTGGCGGAACACGATGGGCTGGATTTCTACGAACGGCTTGCGGCGGAAGCGCCGCATTATCTTGCGCCGGGCGGCTGGCTGGCTGTGGAGATCGGCTGGCAGCAGGGGCCGGCGGTTGTGGAATTATTTGAAAAACATGGATTTAAGGAGGTGTCGTGTTTGCCCGACGGTCAGGGGCATGACCGCGTCGTGTGCGGACACATTGAATGAGCACGTATTCAAGAAAAAATGATGGCAGCCTCATTGCTGTCATCGTCATCGCCTGTTTTCTGGCGCTGTTCAACTCGACGGCGCTGAATGCAGGCCTGCCGCTTTTTATGGAAATCTTCGACGCTTCGGTCACCGAGGTGCAGTGGATCATGATCGGTTACACCGTAATCATGGGCGTTGTCAGCCCGTTGGCGGCGTGGTTTGTGCGCCGCTTTACATTGCGCAATTATTTTGTTTACAGCATGTTCGCCTATGCAGCGCTCTCCCTTGCGAGCGGCTTGTTTGCGAACGTGTATTTTATCATCGTGCTGCGCGCTTTTCAGGGCATTGCCGGCGCGGCGCTGATCCCTGTGACGATGATCGCGATCTATCGCTTCGTGCCGCGCCATCGCCAGCCGCTTTTTCTGACGATCCAGAGCATGAGCCTGTCGCTGGGGCCGGCGATCGGTCCTGTGCTCGCCGGGCTGATGCTGATGGTGCTCAGCTGGCGCTGGCTGTTCTGGTTCAGCGTGCCGCTGTCCATTTTGGCTGGCTGGCTGGGGATGCGCGTGTTCCCGAAGGAAGAGGCCGAAAGCGCCGAGTCGATTGACGCGCTTTCGCTTGTGACCATTGTCATCGGCAGCATGCTGGTGCTGATGGCGTTCAGTCTCGCATCCAACAGCGACAGCGGTCTGGCGTCGCCGGGGCTCATCGCCATGATCGTTGTTGGTCTGATTCTCTGCATCTGGTTCGTTGTGCGCCAGGGCAAGATCGCTTCGCCGATCCTCACCTTCACATCCTGTCGCTATCGCGAATATCGCCTGGCCTTCATCGTGAACGTGCTCTGGTCGATGGCGCTGACGCTGGCGCCGTTCGTGCTTGCGATCTATCTGCAGACGGTGCGCGGCTATTCGGCGTTCGTCTATGGGCTGCTTCTGCTCATTCCGGCGATCTTTTCTGTCGGCGGCGCGCCGGTGAGCCAGAAGCTCTACGACCGCGTGAGCTCCAAAGCGCTCATCATCGTCGGCCTGCTCTGTCTGTCGGTGGGCAATCTTCTGCTTGGATTTTCCACCATCGACACCTCGATCGTGCTCTTCATTGCCTTCCTCTGCCTGCGCTATTTCGGCATTGGGCTCATGGGGATGCCTGTCAATGACCACGGTATGCGCGCGCTGCCGCCAGAGCTGCAGGACGATGGCTCCACGCTCATCAACTGGGCCAAGCTCATGGGCAACAGCTTTGCCCTGAGCGTGTTCACGATGGTCTACACCGTCGTGGAAACTGGTGCAGCTGCAGAAGTTGGCGAGATGCTCGCAATGGTGAAGGGCGTCGACATCGTCTTCATCAGTTCGGCGATCCTGCTGCTTTTGGGGCTGATCCCGGCGTTTATGTTGAAGCTGCAGAAACCGGAGAAGTAAGGTAGAAGGTAGGAGGTAGCCGCTGCGCGGACGGACTCGTAAACTCATCCGTAGGGTAGGAGGTTTCCTGGTGCACGGCCCAGCGTTTTCGATTTTTTGCGTAGCCACTGTCGCTTGCGACGGTCGCTGCGCTTTTTTTGTCATCACCGCCTACATTCGGAAGGGTCTTTCTTTGGCGCGCGTTTTACGCTATAATGGGTACGTGAATGATAAAATTGGAGGGTTTGTGATGAGCGTAAAAGCCTGCATCTTTGATCTCGACGGGACCCTGTTGGACACCCTCGAGGATCTGGCGAACAGCTGCAACGCCGCCTTGCGCGCCGTCGGTCTGCCAGAGCGCAGCCTGGACGAGGTGCGCGCCTTTGTCGGCAACGGCGTGCGCAAGCTGATGACGCGTGCCGTGCCGCCGGCAAGTGACCAGGCGACGATCGACGCTGCCTACGCCGCGTTTCTGCCGATCTACGATCGCGAGAAAGCGCATCACACCAGGCCCTACGACGGCATCGCTGAGACTGTGCAGGCGCTGAGAGCGCGCGGCATTCAGTGCGCGGTGCTTTCCAACAAGGACGACGCCGCTGTGCGGGCGCTCTGTGCGCAGTATTTTCCAGGGCTTTTCGCCTGGACCCAGGGCATGCGCGACGGCATTCGTCCAAAACCAGCGCCGGACGCTCTTGAGGCGATCTGCCAGGCGATGGGGATTGCCATCAGCGAGGCGGTCTACATCGGTGATTCCGAGGTGGACGTGCAGACTGCAGCGGCGTGTGGGATGTCCCTCGTCGCTGTGACCTGGGGATTTCGCACAGCCGAAGCGCTGCGTCAGGCCGGTGCAACAACGCTCATCGACCGTCCGCAGGAGCTGCTGACGGTTTTATGACACAGAACAGATTGTAGTAAATGAAGTATGGAAGTTAGAGGAGGTGCTGTCATGGAAGCTTCTTATTACAGAAAGCTTGAAGATGGCGCAGTAGAATGCCAGCTGTGCGCACATCAGTGCGTGATCCAGCCTGGCGAAATGGGAATTTGCAGATGCCGTGTCAACGATAACGGCACCTTGATCGCCAAAACCTATGGCGAGATCAGCGGTATGACCACCGAAGATCTGATCGAGATGGGCTTTTATTTCTATCCTGACAAGGAGCTCCGCCTGCTCTCGATCTCTGCGTACGGCTGCAACATGAACTGCCCGTATTGCATCAACCACCACATCTCTCAGGGCCGCATCCACACCGAGCATCTCGATCCGGAAGAGCTCGTGCAGCGCTTGCAGAACCTGCATCGTTCCCGCGGCGTCGAGGGTGTGTGCTACACCTTCAACGAACCGCTGATCTGGTTCGAGCACGTGCGCGATTATTCCAGATATGTGCACGATGCCGGATTTAAGAACGCGCTGGAGACCAACGGCATGATCAATTCCGAAGCCTTTGCGACCTTGCTGGAGACCATGGACATGGTCAACATCGATTTCAAAGCCTTCGATGCCGACACCTACAGAGAGTATCTCCACGGAGATTATGAAAACGTCCTCGAAAATATCGCCATCCTCGCCAAGAGCGGCGTGTATTACGAAGTCACCTGCCTGATCGTCGCCGGCGTCAACGACGATCCTGCTCAGTTTGAAGCAGGCATGCAGGCGCTCAAGGAAGCCGCGCCAGAAGCGCCGGTCAATCTTCTCGCCGTTGTCCCACGTCAGGAGGAAGACGCCGACACCGAACCAAGTCTGGAAAGAATGCACGAGCTGCTCGCCATCGCTGAGCGTTATTTCCTGCAGGCACAGATCGTCGACCGCGACAAAGCGCCGCAGTGGTGAGCGCCATGGCGGATTATAAAGACCGGCTCGTCACCATTAATTACGAGCTGCGCGACTGCAGAGAAAAAGAAGAGCGTCTGCTTTTTGAGGATCCCTTCTGGAAAAAAGCCATGGCTGCGCGCACCGGCAATCTGCGCGCGAAGATCGAGGAAAAGATTCCGGAAAAGCTTGAAGAAACCCTGAACACCGCATTCAACGCCGCCTTCAAAATGGTTTTTCAGGAAGGAAAGATCCTCATCAAAAAAACCTATGACGCCGACGCGCTCAAGAGCGAATACGCGCAAAAGCGTGTCGGTGTGCAGACCCAGGGCGATCGTTCGCTGATCAAACGGCTGCGCAAGCCGAGCGAAAAGCGCTATCTCAAATCCCTCGGCGTTGCGACCACAGAAGGCATCGGCCTGGGGCTCCTCGGCATCGGTCTGCCGGATATCCCCATCCTCATCGGCAACATGATCCGTACCTGCACCGTCTCTGCGCAGAGCCACGGCCTCAACACCGATCGCACAGACGAGCAGGTGTACATGCTGCGGCTCATCCGTCTTGCAGCCATGCCGACCGACGAACGCCGCACCGCCAATCGCCAACTCGATGCGCTGGGAGAAGCCATCGATGCAGGGACTGAATCCCATTTCGATCTCGAGGAAGAAATGCGGCTGACCTCTGAACGCCTTTCCATGACGCTGCTCTTCAGCCGTTTTGTCATGGGGCTGCCAGTCGTCGGCGTCGCTGGTGGGCTTTACAATCCCGTCATCGTTTCTCAGCTGCATCAGCTTGCCGAAGTGAAATACGAAGCCCGTTTGCTCAAGCGTGTCAAGGCGGATCTCGTCCGCCAGCATCATAACGAAAATCATTAAAGGAGAAATGAATCAATGAAAAAACTCGTTGTTTTGGAACCACTCAGCGTACCAGATGACGTGCTCGAAGGCATGTTCCAGGAAAAACTCGGTGGCCAGGTCGAATGGACCCTTTACGACAAGCGCGCCACCTCTGACGAAGAAATGATCGAACGCGCCAAGGACGCAGAGATCGTTGTCATCGCCAACCAGCCAATGAGTGCCAATGTCATGGAGCATCTCGACAAGATCGAATGCCTCGCCGTCGCCTTCACCGGCTTTGACCACATCCCAATGGATGTCTGCAAGGCCAAAGGCGTCACCGTTTGCAACGCCAGTGGTTATTCCAACGAAGCCGTCACCGATCTCGTTTTCGGCATGACCATCACCCTCCTGCGCAATATCCGCGAATGCGACAAAGTTGTGCGTGAAGGCGGCACCATGGCCGGTCTCGTTGGTCAGGAGCTTTCCGCCCTCAAATTTGGCGTCGTTGGCTGCGGCCACATCGCACAGCAGGTGCTCAAGGTCGCGCAGGCTTTTGGCTGCGACTGCTACGCCTACAACCGCACGCCAAAGGAAGTGGAAGGCGTCACCTTTGTTGACCTCGACACGCTGATGTCCACCTGCGACGTCGTCAGCGTTCATCTCGCCATGAACGACCAGACCCGCGGCTTCGTCGGCAAAAAACAGATCGACGAAATGAAACCAACCGCCATCCTCATCAACTGCGCCCGCGGTCCGATCGTCGATATCGACGCCCTCGCAGCAGCACTCAACGAAGGCCGTCTTGGCGGCGCCGGCATCGATGTTTTCTACACCGAGCCACCACTGGAGGCTGGTCACCCACTTTTCACCACGCCACACACCCTGCTCACCCCACACGTCGCATTTGCGACCGATGAAGCATTTGTGAAGCGCGCGCACATTGTCACCGACAACATCGCCGCTTTCTTGTCTGGCGCTCCAACGAATGTTGTTGGCTGATACAAACGGATAGACGATAAATTTCTCTTGAAAGATCAATAAAAAATACTGATAAAACGGTCCTCCTGAAAGGGAGGGCCGTTTTTTGTGCTTAATTTGGGAAACAGCGCCATTTTTAAGCGCTGTTTAAGCCGCGCCGGGCCTAAGTTGGGGTAGAATTTCCTTGGATTTTAGTGTAAAGTGGAGGAGTAAGGGACAAAATGGGACGATTTGGTAGAAAGGAGTGAGTCTGCTATGTTTTTAGGAGAATATAAACATTCAATTGACAATAAATGCCGACTCACGATTCCTGCCAAATTCCGTGAAGAGCTCAATAACCGCTGCGTTATTGCAAAGGGGCTTGACGGATGTCTCACCGTATACCCATTGGATGAATGGGCGCTCGTATGTGAAAAAATCGACGCAAAACCATCCAGTGACCCGAAGGTGCGCAGATTTAAGCGCCTGTTTTACGCCAGTGCCAGCGTCGAGGACCTCGACAAGCAAGGTCGTCTGTCGATCCCGCCGACGCTCATGGACCATGCAGCGATCGTGAAGGACGTTTACATCGTTGGCGAATCCAATACGTTCGAGCTCTGGAGTGCCGAACGTTGGATCGACCAGCAAGCTGTGGATGATGGAGAGTCCTTCGAAGAGCTTGCAGGATTCCTTGGCATTTAAGGAGGGCTCACAGATGGAATTTCAACACATACCGGTGCTGTATGAAGAAGTGCTCCATGGCCTCGCTCTCAAGGAGGGCGGCACCTATGTCGACGGGACGGTCGGCGGTGGTGGCCATGCCAGCGGGATTCTCAGTGCCATCGGTGCAAATGGCCGATTACTCGCCATCGACCAGGACACGGGCGCCCTGGCGGCTGCGAAAGAGCGGCTCGCACCCTATGACGGACAGGTCACATTCTTTCACGCGAATTTTGTGGAGATGCCATCCATCATTGACGCATACGCGCCAGAGGGCGTGGATGGTATCCTCATTGATATTGGCGTATCTTCCCCACAGATTGACAACGCACAGCGCGGCTTCAGCTATATGCATGACGCGCCTCTTGATATGAGAATGAATACGGAAGCGGATTTTTCTGCGTATGATCTCGTTAATTCCTACGATGAGGACGCTCTGGAACGCGTCCTGCGCGAATTTGGCGAAGAAAAATGGTCTCGTCGCATCGCCAGGATCATCGTAGAACGCCGGCAGATCGCGCCGATCGCCACGACTTTTCAGCTCGTGGATTGTATTGAACGCGCCATCCCAAAGGGCGCGCGCGAAAAAGGCTCCCATGTAGCAAAACGCAGTTTTCAGGCGATCCGTATCGAAGTCAATCATGAGCTCGATGTGCTGGAAAATGTCCTCGATCAGGCTGTTGAAAGACTCAAGATCGGTGGCCGAATGGCTGTCATCACCTTTCATTCCCTGGAAGACCGCATCGTAAAGCAGCATTTCAAATATCTGGCGAGCGATTGTGTTTGTCCACCGGAGCTGCCGATCTGTCAGTGCGACAAGATGGCGACGGTGAAGATCATCACCCGCAAACCGATCGTTGCATCCAAAGAGGAGCTGGCGCAAAACTCTCGCGCAGGGAGCGCCAAGCTTCGCATCGTAGAAAAAATCCCTGCGACAAAACGAAGAAAATACTAGCAGATTTCTGGGGATGATAACCATGGGAGCAGCAAAAAAACACGTATCATATGATACCTATCCGGACTCGGATGAACATAAAAACAGGGCGGCGAATATCATGTTGAGCACGAACTCGAAGCGGATGGTCGCGAAAAAACAAAATGAGCGCGTTCTGCGCAGAAAATTTGAAAAGAAAAAACCGCGCCTGACGCTATTTCGTGCGCTTGTGATCGCATTTATCTTAGGAATTCTCTGCGTTGGGCAGTACGGCATCATTCAGGATATGGGCCTGAAGATCAACGAAAGCCAGCAGACGCTCGATGACATCAATGCGACGAATGAAGCACTCAAGCAGCAGAGCGCTGCGCTGGGCAACCGCAATGTTGTGCGGGAAAAAGCGCAGGAGCAGCTTGGCATGCAGGAAGCAGAAAATGTCATCGTCTACACGCCGACAAATCCACAGGCTACCCAGTCTGCCAACGCGCAATAAGGAGTTGAATGACCCTTGGAGCCCCATAAAACCCGTATACCATTTATCATAGTTTTCGCCGTATCCTTATTGGCGATCATTATTTCTCTGAAATTATTCTATGTCCAGGTTCTGGCCAGTGAAAAATACAGCGACGATGCGATCAACAATCGCCTGCAAAACGTTGAGGTCACGCCAAACCGCGGGATTATTTACGACCGCAACAACGAAGCGCTGGCGATCAGCGTGGAAAAAATGTCGGTCTATATCACGCCTTCTGTGATCCGTGAATCTGAAAGCCGCGATGAGATCGTGAAGGACATCTGCGATTGTCTGCACATGACAAAGTCGGCGGTCAATAAGATCATCGACGGCAGCTCCAGCGACTTTGCCTGGCTGAAACGCCAGTGCGAAAAGGATGACGCCGAAAAGCTCCAGGAAAAAGATTATCTGGGCATCGGCTTTACAACAGAATACGCGCGTGAATATCCAAACAACGAGGAGGCCTGCCATGTGCTCGGCTTCTGTGGCCTGGACAACCAGGGCCTCGGCGGCGCTGAGCTGCAGTTCGACGATATCCTCTCCGGCACACCGGGGCGTCTCGTCGTTGAATTTGACAAATACGGCAACGCCATTCCTCAGTCCATCCAGGAATCCATCCCAGCTTCTCAGGGACAGAACGTGCACCTGACGATCGACTCTACGGTTCAGTATTATGTTGAGTCGGCGCTGGCTGCGGCGCAGGAAGAATACGACGCCAAGGCCATGACTTCCATCGTCATGGATGTGAACACTGGTGAGATCCTGGCGATGGCCAATATCCCGGATTTTGATCCAAATACCTACGGCGATTTTGAGCCGGAAACCTGGACAAATCTGGCGATCAGCAAGCTCTACGAGCCAGGCTCGACGTTTAAAAGCGTGTCCACCTCGATGTATCTCGAGGACGACATTGTTGAGCCGGACACCCAGCTTTATTGCCCAGGATATGTGATGATCGACGGTCACCGTTTCCAGGACTGGGATTATCCTGCCGGCGACGGTCTGCAGACGATGAAGCACGCTGTGGAGCAATCCTGCAACGTGGCGCAGGCAGAATGTGTGTCGAAGCTCGGCTTTGATCGCTTCTACGATTACCTCAACGGTTTCGGCATGACAGCTGCAACTGGTGTGGATCTTCCTTCTGAATCTTCTCCACTCCTGATCGATAAGGATGCAGCCGTCGATATCGACCTTGCATCTTCTGCGATCGGCCAGGGCAATGCATACACTGCGCTGCAGGTCATCCGCGCGTTCTGTGCCGTCGTCAACGGCGGTTACCTGCTTCAGCCGCAGATCGTCAGCGAGATTACCGACAGCAGCGGCAACGTCGTTGAAAAGACAGAGACGGAAGTGATCCGTCAGGTCATCAGCGAGGAAACCTCCGCAGAAATGCGCGACATCCTCGAAGGCGTCGTCGAAGAAGGCCTCGGCAGCCCGGCGGCTGTTGAAGGCTATCGCGTCGGCGGCAAGACCGGTACTGCCGAGATCGCTCAGGGTGGCACATATTCCGATGGCAACTACATCCTCAGCTTCATGGGCTTCGCGCCTGCTGACGAACCGCAGTACGCCTGCATCGTCATCGTCGACAGCCCGGCGGGCGGCGGGAACAGTGAGATCGCCAGTACGATCTTCTCCGAGATCATGGGGAACATCATGAACTACTACCAGATCCCACAGACCGAAGCGCCAAGCGCAGAAAATGAAAACATCACTGAAGCGGAAGCTGGTGAAACTGTGACCATTCCGGATATCGACCTGCCGATGAATACTGAACAGGCCCGCGCCATCATGGCAGAAGCAGGGCTTCAGGTGAGCGATGTCACCTCCGGTGATGAGCTCGTCGCCTGTCTGCCGGCCAGCGGCACAAAAGTTGCCGCAGGCTCCACCGTTGAATTTTACAGCGTATCGTCGGGCAGCGAGTCGGTGGTCCTGCCATCCTTTGAAGGGAAGACCATCAAGGATGTGGACATCATCCTGAATGGCTTCGGCCTTCAGTCCAATCTTTCCGGCAGCGGTCTGGCGTATCGTCAGCAGCCGGCAGCCGGCACGGCAGTGAATCTGGGAAGCGAGGTCAAGGTGTGGTTCGCCGGAACGAGCGAGCGCGCCAGCATCCAGAAAGCGACAGAGGAGCTGCAGGAAAAAGAACAGAACGCACGTGCTTCGCAAAGTAACACAGAAAATAACGGTGATTCATCAACAAGCGGCAGCGGACAGTCGTCGCAGTCCTCGCGGTCATCAAAGGATGACACCTCAGATGATTCTACGCGAGAGAACAACGAGGACAACTGAGCGTCTGCGCGCTGTGGATTTTGACACATCACTGATTACTTCATAGCTTAGAGAAGCCGGAGAGTGCTTAGGCATTTCCGGCTTACTCGATTTAATGGGGGATAATACCATGTATCATATTCCAATCGATCAAATCGCAAAGGAATTGGGCTGCACCTATCAGGGGCCGACGGATGTCTATGTCCAGCGCGTCGTCTTTGACAGCAGAGAGGTGGCGCAGGGAGATCTGTTCGTCGCCATCCGCGGCCAGCGCGTCGATGGCAATCGTTTTCTTGAGCAGGCCATTGAGGCTGGCGCGGCAGCTGTTGTCTGCGACGCGGCCCACGCTTTTTCAAGCGCGCGCGTCGGCTGCGTGACGGCAGAAGATGGTCAGGCGTTTATCCAGGAGCTGGGCAAATGGTGCCGCAGCCGTTTTGACGGACCAGTGATCGCCATCACCGGCAGCCAGGGAAAGACCAGCACCAAGGATCTGCTCGCGCAGGTCTCGCGCCAGTCACATGAGGTCGTCGTCACAAAAGAAAATCAGAACAACGAGCTGGGCATGCCGCTGACGCTGACGCGTCTCGATGAAAAGACAGAGATCCTCATCGTTGAAATGGGCATGACAGGATTTGGCGAGATCGATTTTCTCTGCCAGATCGCTCATCCTACCCACGCCATCATCACCGGCATTGGTCTCGTGCATGCAGAATATCTCGGCAGCCAGCAGGGGATCGCCCGCGCCAAGACGGAGCTTTTCCGTTATCTGCCAGAAAGCGGCGCGGTGGCGCTGCGCGAAAAAGACCGCGCCCTGGTCACGCCGTATCTGGACGAGTGCAAGGCGAACGTCATCTGGTGCAGCGATGCTGCAGATGGCGGTGCTGTGACGAGTGAAAACGTTGTGCTCGCTGCAGAAAAGAGCAGCTTCGACTGCCACATGCCAGACGCCACCTTCCACGTCGAGCTGCCATTCGCAGGTCGTCATTATGTCGATAATGCGCTTTTGGTTACAGCCGTAGCGCGCGCTATTGACATTTCTGTATCAGACATTCAAAATGGATTGGGGAGCGCCGTTTCTCTGTCGTCCAGCCGCATGGAAATGCATCCGCTGGCAGAGGATCGTCTCCTGATCAACGATTGCTACAACGCCAATCCAGACTCGATGATCGCGACGCTGGATGTGCTCGCTGGCTACAAACCACGGCCAACCATCGCCTGCCTGGGAAATATGTACGAGCTTGGGCAGTACGAAGTGGAGGGCCACGCCAAAGTTGGCCGTCATCTCGCAGAGCGCGGCATCGACTGGCTCATCTGTCTGGGTACGCTGGCAGAGATCATCGGCGAAAACGCCATCGCCTGTGGCATGTCGCCGGCGCGTGTGTTTTATGTGGACACCAACAAGCAGGTGGCGCGCGTGCTCGAGGAATATGCACCGGCAGAATCGGTGATCCTCGTCAAAGGCAGCAACAGCATGAAAATGGTCGACGTATATCAGACTATATTAAAGGACGAAAGAATGTTATAATAATGAATTGACCGATCAGTCAGTGGAGGGATGGTCATGAAAGAGATCCGCTTACAGGACATCGCAGGTTTTCAGATCGGAAGCGCAGAAAATGAACAAGCCGGCACCGGCTGCACCGTCATCATCTGTCCGCAGGGCGCGCCCTGTGGCGTGGATATCCGTGGCGGCGGACCGGCGAGCCGCGAAAATGCGCTCCTGAATCCTGTGGCTGCGGCGGATCGGATCCATGCCGTTCTTCTCGGCGGCGGCAGTGCCTATGGACTGGATGCTGCCGGCGGCGTCATGCATTATCTGGAAGAGCGTGGCGTCGGGCTGCCTGTAGGCAATGCGATCGTGCCGCTCGTTGTCGCGGCCTGCATCTTTGATCTGGCGTGTGGAGAGAATGTACGCCCGGATGCAGCCATGGGCTACGCGGCCTGCGTCAATGCCGAACGCGGAGAAACGATCCGCGAGGGCAACCACGGTGTCGGCACCGGCGCCACAGTCGGCAAGCTCCTGAACGGAGCGGGCATGATGAAGACCGGGCTCGGCACCTATGCCGTTCAGATCGGGGAGCTGCAGGTCGGCGCCGTTGTTGCGGTGAACGCCCTCGGCGATGTTGTGGACGAACGCGGAGAAATTCTGGCCGGATTGCGCACAGCAGACGGCAAAGCGTTCGCTGATACGCGCCGCGTGATGTTCGAGCATTATGAAGAGCTGGCGCCGATCCTCGCCGGAGCCGGTGCAGCGACGACAAACACAACCATCGGCGCCGTCATCACGAACGGGAAATTTGACAAGACACAGTTGACAAAGATCGCTGCGCTCGCATCGAACGGCCTCGTGCGTGCGGTGCGGCCGGTGAATACCACTGCCGACGGCGATTCGATTTTTGCGCTTAGCGTCGGCGAGGTGGCGTGCGATCTCAATCTGGTCGGCACAGCAGCGGCTTACGTTGTTGAAAAAGCCATCCATCGCGCCGTTTATGCGGCGGAAAGCGCTTATGGCGCGCCGGCTCATGCGGACATCGCACGCGCATAGGAGAATTATTTATCATTAGAAAAGCGGGAGGAACACGAGCATGTGGGCATTAGGTTTTATCATTAGTTTGCTGATCGGGCTGGTCGTTGGCCATTTTATGATCCCGATCCTGCATAAGTTGAAATTTGGTCAGTCGATCCGTGAAGAAGGACCAAAGAGCCATCAGGCAAAACAGGGAACGCCGACGATGGGCGGGATCCTCTTTATGATCACCGTTGTCATCACCCTTGTGGTCCTTGGCCAGTTTTCCGGCGTCACCTGGTTTGTCGTCGGCAGCGCCTTTCTTTTTGGCGGCATCGGTCTGGCCGACGACGCCATCAAGATCGTCATGCACCACAACGAAGGCCTGACGCCAAAGCAGAAGATCGTGCTGCAGTTCGTTGCCGCGATCCTCATCATTTTCTGGGCATCGCGCCTCGATATGAACGTCAGCGATTTCTGGATCCCGCTGTTTAACATCGTGCTGCCGGTCGGTGTTCTCTACTGGCCGCTGATGATGTTCATCATCATTGGCACGACGAACAGCGCCAATCTCACCGATGGCCTCGACGGCCTTCTGACGACGGTGAGCATCATCATCCTGCTCGCTTTCTTCGCCGTTGTGAAGCTCTACAACGAGCCAAATTCTCTGGTCGTCATCGCTGTGATGATCGGCGCTTGCCTGGCGTTCCTTTTCTACAACCATCATCCGGCGCGCGTTTTCATGGGCGACACCGGCAGCTTCTTCATCGGCGGCATGGTCGTTGCACTGGCCATGGTAACGAAAACCGAGCTTCTGATTCCGGCAATGTGCTTCACCTATCTCATCGAAGCCTGCTCGGATATCATCCAGGTAGCTGTATATAAAAGAACCAAGCGTCGCGTTTTCAGAATGGCGCCGCTGCACCACCATTTCGAATTGGGCGGTCGCAGCGAAAATCAGGTGGTCCTGCTCTTCAGCATCATCACACTGGTGAGCTGCGTCATCGGTGTTGCGCTTTTCTGGACCGCGCTGCTCTGAGCATAAAGGAGAATGACTATGGGAGATGCTATATTGATCATTGGCGCCGCGCGCAGCGGGGTTGCCAGCGCAGAATATCTGCTGTCCATTGGAAAACAGATCGTTATCAGCGATATGAATACAAAACTGGCGGAGGACGTCGAGACGCAGCTTGGGCATGCGTCTGTTTCCTATGTCTGGGGCAAACAGCCTGACGTTGCAGCGCTCCAGCCGGAGCTCATTGTTATGAGTCCTGGCGTTCCGCTGTCGATTCCGCCGGTTGTCAAGGCGCGTGAGCTCGGCATTCCGGTGATCAGCGAACCGGAGCTGGCGTTCCGCTACAGCGATGTGCCATTTGTCGCCATCACCGGCACCAACGGCAAGACCACGACCACCACGCTGACCGCTTTCCTTCTCGAGAAAGAGGGGCGCAAGGTCGTCGCCGGCGGCAACATCGGCCTGCCGCTGATCAGCCAGTGTCCGCAGATGAACGCCAACGACATTGTCGTTGCAGAAATGTCCAGCTTCCAGCTTGAAAGCGTGGACAGCTTCTGTCCAAAGGTGGCCGTCGTGATGAATCTGACACCAGATCATCTGGATCGTCACAAAACAATGGAAGCCTACGCCGCTGCGAAATCAAATATCTTCAAAAATCAGGGGTCGGAGGAATACCTCCTGCTCAATAAGGACGACGCCATCGTTGCCGCCATGGCAGCGGGCGCAAAGTCTCACGTTTATTATTTCAGCCAGCAGGAGATCCTAGACGAGGGCATCTGGCTTGAAGACGGAAACCTCGTCTATCGTCTGGACAAAAACGGCGCACCACAGGTGCTCATTCCAGCTGCAGAGATCGGCATCGTCGGCAGCCACAACTGGCAAAATGCCATGGCTGCTTCGCTGGCGGCGCTCCTCATGGGGCAGCAGCCGGAAATTATCGCTGAACGCCTGCGCGCGTTCAAGGGCGTAGCCCATCGTATGGAGCCTGTCGCCACCATCGATGGCGTGCTCTATGTCAACGATTCCAAGGGAACCAATCCGGACTCCACCGAAAAAGCCCTCGGCTCTTATGGTAAACGTCCGATCGTGCTCATCGCCGGTGGCCGCAACAAAGGCAGCGACATGGCTGTGCTCGTGCCGCTGATGCGCGCACACTGCCGCGGTGTGGTGCTGGTCGGTGAAGCGACCGGTGATTTCATCGATGCTTTCGCGCGCACCGGCTACACCGATTACGTCTGTGCCGATTCCTTTGAAGATGCCGTCGCCAAAGCGCGCGAAATGGCGCAGTCTGGCGATGTGGTGCTGCTTTCGCCTGCTTGCGCAAGCTGGGATATGTTTGACAACTTTGAACAGCGCGGAGATCTCTTCAAAGAATTGGTGAAGGATTATGCAGCAAAATAACAACAACGGCCCAAAGCGGCCAGTGTTAGTCGATAAAAATCATCCAAAAAAATCGGCGCCGGGCAAACGTCAGGCGCCGGCTGGCAAACAGACCGTCGGTCAGCGGCAGGCCATGCATCATGCATCGGACCAGGCGCTGTCCATGGCCAACAGCCGCGGTCCAAGTCTTGCAGAACGTGCCGAAAAGCATCGCCGGGAGCTGCATGAGCAGGAACGGGCGGCGCAGCATCCTCACGAACAGCGGCAGGCGCCGCAAAGTCGTTTGCAGCAGCCGCAGAAGAAAAAGAAGCAGCAGGCGCAGAAAAAAGAGCCTGGCTTCGTTGATAAGATCTTCGTGCGTGCCAATGTGGTGCCGGGCGTCAGCGCGCCGGATTATCTCGTGATGGAGATCGTGGCGGTGCTTCTCGCGATTGGCCTGATCATGGTCTTTTCCGCTTCGAGCTACCGCTCTCTGCTGGAAAATGGCAGCGCCTTCAGTTATTTTATCCGTCAGTGCGCAGCGGCAGTGATCGGCATCATCGTGGCCTTTTTCGTGATGATGCTGAACCCGTCGATCTTTCGCAGCCTGGCGCCGATCCTTCTGATCCTGGTCTTTGCACTTCTGGTCTACACCCTGTTCGCCGGGGAAGAATCCCTCGGTGCAACGCGTTGGGTGACGATCGCCGGCGTGCGTTTCCAGCCGTCAGAAATGGCGAAGCCGCTCATGGTCATCTGCACCGCAGATTTGATCAGGAATGGCGCCTATGGATTTGTGAAAGATGAAAACGGGCTTTTTGACCGCAACAATCTCATGACCTTTGGGCTGATCCTGGCGACATTCGGCGTCATCGCCGTCGAAGACCTGGGGTCTGCCATGGCGATCTTCGGTGGCTGCTTTGCCATGTTCATCGTCGCTGGGCTTTCCAAGCGCGGTATTGTTGCAGTGGTTGTGGCAGGGCTCATTGTCGTTGCCGCTTACTGTATTGCAGAACCATACCGCATCCAGCGTCTCTTCGGGTTTATCAATCAGACAGATGCTGACGCTGCCAGCGGCTCGGCCTATCAGCTGGTGCAGAGCTTGTATGCGTTCGGCTCCGGTGGCCTCTTTGGCGTCGGACTCGGCAACAGCGGACAGAAGCTGTTTTATCTGCCGGGGATGCACACCGACTTTATCTATTCGGTCATCGGCGAAGAATTTGGCATCGTTGGCGCGCTCCTCGTGCTGGGGCTTTTCATGGCACTGGCGTGGCGCGGCTTTTGGATCGCGACGCGCATCGACGATCCGTTCAAATCTTATCTTGCCTTCGGCGCAACGGCGATCATCGTCGTGCAGGCGCTCATCAATATGGCGGTCGCCGTCGGCGTTTGTCCTGTCACCGGGATTACGCTGCCGCTGATCAGCTACGGTGGAACGTCGCTTCTGGTCACGCTCCTGACGATCGGGATCTTGCTGAACATGTCCCGCTACGCAGACAAGAGCAAACACAAGCGCACACCGAAGAACAAAATGGAAGAATGACAGTAGTATACAGATAATGGGGGAAGATGTATGAGAGTGATAGTATCCGGCGGTGGGACCGGCGGGCACATTTATCCGGCCTTGGCCATCGCTGAACGCATTCTGGCAGATATGCCGGGCAGCGAGGTGCTCTATATCGGATGCGACAATGGATTGGAAAACAACATTGTGCCGACGACCTCTATCCCGTTCAAAACCATCTCAGCGAAAGGCCTGCCGCGCAAACTGACGCCGGCGCTGGCAAAATCGCTGTTCATCAATTCAAAGGGCGTTGTCGAGGCCCGGCGCTACATCAAAGAATTCAAGCCGGATCTCGTCATCGGCACAGGCGGCTTCGTTTGTGGGCCAACGGTGCTCATGGCCTGCACCAATCGTGTGCCGGCGATGATCCACGAGCAGAATGCCTATCCGGGCATGACAAACCGACTCCTGGCTTCTCGCGTCAATAAGGTGATGATCAATTATCCGGAAGCGGCGCGTTTCTTTGTCAAAGCGAAGGAAACCGTTCTCACCGGCTTGCCGGTGCGTGACGACATCGGGAAGCTTTCGCGTGAAGAGGGCTGCGCCAAATTCGGCCTCGATCCGGCAAAGAAAACGGTGCTCATCACTGGCGGCAGCCGTGGCGCGCGCACGATCAACCGCGTCTGTGCGCTGGCGCTCACAGGCATTCTCGCTAATCCGGATGTGCAGGTGATCTTCATCACCGGCAAGGCCGGCTATGTGGAGACCAGCCTCCTGCTTAAGGACAGCGACAGCAGTGTGCTGCGCAACGAACGCCTCTGCTTCCTCGAATACACCCACGACATGCCGCATGCGCTGGCAGCGGCAGATGTTGTCATCGGTCGCGCCGGAGCGACCTTCCTGGCAGAGATCGCCATGTGCGGGCTGCCGGGCATCCTCATTCCTTATCCTTACGCCAGCGACAACCATCAGCAGTTCAATGCCCAGGCCGTTGTCGATGCCGGTGCCGGCGAGATGATCCTGGATGCAGAGCTGACGGTGCCAAAGCTCACTGCGGCACTGAACAATTTCCTCTGTAACGACGATTATTATCAAGCGAAAAAAGAAGCGATGCAAGGACTCGCCAGACCATCCGCCATGGATGACATCATGATGCTGGTGCAAAGCTTTGCAAAATAATACACTTAAAAGAGAAGGTGCGGACATGGATTATTCAAAAGATTTTAAGCATGTTCATTTTATTGGAATTGGCGGCATCGGTATGAGCGCTGTGGCGGAAGTCATGCTCGAGCGTGGATTTGTGATCAGCGGCTCCGATCTCAACGAGTCAGATCAGGTGCAGATGCTGCGCAGCCGTGGTGCGACGATTCACGTACCACAGCGCGCAGAAAATATCACTGATGATATTGACATCGTTGTGCGCTCTACTGCCATCCGCGAAAACAACGTAGAGTATCAGACGGCAGCTGCAAAGGGCATTCCTGTGGTGCATCGTTCTGAAATGCTCGGTTATCTGATGCAGTCTCAGAAAGCCATCTGTGTGGCTGGTTCCCATGGCAAAACGACCACATCCTCGATGATCGCTCTCGCCCTCGAGAAAAATGGCCTTGATCCGACGATCGTCGTCGGCGGCGTGATCAGCGAGATCGGCAGCAACGCCAAAAATGGCAAGGGCGAATGGTTTGTCGCAGAAGCCGACGAAAGCGACGGCAGCTTCATCAATCTGCTGCCATGGTATGCGGTGATCACCAATATTGAAGAAGACCACCTCGACCATTATAAGGACATTATCGAGATTCGCGAGTCCTTTAAGCAGTTCCTCAACAAGACGAATCCGCAAGGACGTTGCCTGCTTTGTGCAGACAACGACGAATCCTTCGGTATCGCTTCCCAGAGTCCGGTGCCGATGAAAACCTATGGCTTCCATGAGCGTTCTCAGTATCGCATCAAGAACCATCAGCAGACCGGCATGAAAAACGAAGCCGATATTTACAATGGCGACCGCTTCATCGGTCATCTTGAGCTGCAGGTGCCAGGACGCCACAATATCGCCAATGCCACCGCTGCTGTCGTGACCTGTATGGATGTCGGGCTGACCTTTGAGGAAGTAGCGTCTGTGCTCAAGGAATACAAGGGCACACGCCGTCGTTTCCAGCTTCAGGGCACAGTGAACGACATCGCCGTTTATGACGATTACGCCCATCATCCAACAGAGATCGCTGCGACGCTGGAGGCTGCACGCGCCATGCACGATTCTGGTCGTGTCATCGCGATCTTCCAGCCACATCGTTATTCGCGCACGCAGTTTTTGGCTACGAGTTTTGCGGCAGCGCTTTCGCAGGCGGATGCTGTTTATCTGCTGGATGTGTTCCCAGCCGGCGAGCTGCCGATCGAAGGCGTTTCCAGCCAGCTCATCGTCGACCAGATCGATCCTGGCAAGCATGCGCAGGTTGTCAACGACGAATATCTGACCAGCGGATTTATCTCCACCCTTGAACCAGGTGATCTCGTGCTCGTTCTGGGGGCAGGCTCCATCTGGAAGCAAGCGCCGTTGATCGTCAAGGCATTGGAGGAACGCTGCGCAGAGTGAGCGTTCGACCAGAAACAGTAAAGGTTGATGCCGATTGAAATTATTTAGAGACAAAAACAGAGGCCCTAAGCTGAAAAGCGAGGACGTCGTCATCCCTGAGGAATATCTTGAGTACGAACGCGAAGCAGAGGAACGCAAACGGCTGGAAGCGGAAAATGCTGAAGCTGACGCCACGCCTGCTCAGGAAGCGGAGGAGATTGACGACGATCCCATCGCGATCCGCGTTGAAGAGCTGCTCAATACCAGCAAGAAAACCCTGCAGGAAAAAGCAGCCGAGGAAAAGCGCCCCGTGCCGGATGTGACCATCGGCGAAGTTGTGGAAACGCTGGAGGAAATGCTTCCGGATGAGCCGCATGAGGAACCGGAGCCGACCGGTGAGGAGATCGATCTCGAAGAGGCACTCCTCGCTGAAAAGCAGCGTTCCAATCGCGCTGCCAAGCAGGCACGCCGCAGGGCCAAAAAAGAAGCCCTGCACACGCCGAAGGAAAAACCATCCGCCGCAGCGCCCGAAGCAGAAGCGCCTGCGCCACCGAAAAAGAAAAAGGAAAGCAACGTTCCCGCTGGTTTTGTGGTGCTGCTCGTCGTTGTTGCATTTCTCGTAGCGACGGTTGTTGTGATGCTCGGGCCGCTCATGCGCATCGATGACGTTCAGGTCAACGATCTGCAGAACATGAGCGAGGCGCAGGTCGAAGAGATCGCCGGAAATCCTGTCGGACAGAATCTCTTCCTCTATCGCACCGGGCAGGCCGAGCAGGAGCTGAGCTACTATCCTTATGTGCAGGCAGTGGAGATCAAACGCCATTTCCCACACTGGATAGAGATCAATATCACAGAGCGCCAGCCAGCCGGCGTGCTCTTGAACAACGGCAGCTATCTGCAGTTCAGTAAGGACGGCGTGCTCCTGGATAACACCAAGTCGCTGACCAACCAGAGCCTGCCGCTCATCACCGGCTTCTCGATGGACGAAGTGCCATCGCCAGGCGAAGCGTTCAAGGACAACGCACGATTTTCAGATATCCTCCAAGTCGTCAACGCCTGCTCCGATGATCTGCTTTCGATGATCCAGGAGATCAACATCAAGGATCGCAACAACATTCTTGCGTACACCAGCCAGGGCATTGAGATCCGCATTGGCGGCGTCGACAACATCGATGCCCGCATGGCGAACCTGAACGACATCATGGACCAGGTCATCCTCTCGGGCATCATCGATGAACCGATCGAGGCCATCGATATCCGCTACGAGAAATCGCCGGTCGTCGTTCTCGAAGGCTACGACAACATTGACGTTTCAGAATACCTGGACGACGAAGACGCAGAGAACAGCGACAGCAACACAGCTGCCACGAGCAGCAGCCAGCAGTCGCACGCAAACAGCGCAGCGACAGCAAGCGGCGATCAGGATTCTGCAGCTGCCAGTAACAATAGCGGCAGCGCCCAGACAGCAGATTATGGTCAGACAGGGGACGGCAATGCGTCGTATGGCTATGGTACTGGTTACGATCAGTCCAGCGGCTACACCAACGGCTACGATCAGAGCGGATACGACACCGGATATGGTACAGCGTCCGGGACAGGAACCTGAGAATTCGTAGAAAAGACTACAATTTAGGCAAAAACGCCTCGATAAGAGAAAAATATTTGCAAGAACTTGCAATATAGGTTATTATTATACAATAAGGCTAGAAATTTTGTGTGGAGGGATCGTGGATGTTCCAACTCGATGATAAGAACAACAACGTCGCCGTGATCAAAGTAATTGGCGTGGGCGGCGGCGGCGGCAACGCCGTAGAGCGCATGATTGCAACCAATGTAGACAATGTAGAATTTATTGTAGCAAATACCGATGCTCAGGTCCTGGCTCAGTCCAATGCTGACACCAAGATCCAGATCGGTGTGAAGCTGACCCGCGGCCTTGGCGCTGGCGGGAACCCTGAGATCGGCCAGAAGGCTGCCGAAGAAAGTCGCGAAGAGCTGGCTCAGGCACTCGAAGGCGCAGACCTCGTATTCGTCACCGCTGGTATGGGCGGTGGCACCGGCACTGGCGCTGCAGCAGTTGTTGCAGAGATCGCCAAGAGCCAGGGCGCGCTGACCATCGGCGTCGTCACCAAGCCATTCAAATTTGAAGGGCGCAAGCGCATGAAAAATGCCCTCGAAGGCATTGAAGAACTGATCGATAAGGTAGACAGCCTTGTCACCATTCCAAACGACCGCCTGCTGGAGATCGCCAGCAAGGAAATGACCATGAAGGAAGCGTTCGAATACGCCGACGACATTCTGCGTCAGGGCGTACAGGGTATCGCCGATACCATCACCAAGAATGCAATGATCAACCTTGACTTTGCTGACGTACGCTCCACCATGCAGAACACCGGTACCGCGCTCATGGGCGTTGGTGTCGGCAAGGGTGAAGACCGCGCTGTGGCTGCAGCCAAGGCTGCTATTTCTTCCCCACTTTTGGAGACCAGCATCGAAGGCGCTACTGCGCTCCTCATCAACATCAGCGGTCAGAATCCAACCCTGATCGAAACTCAGGAAGCAGTCGATTTCATCAACGATGCCACCGGCGGCGAACCAGACGTCATCTTCGGTGTTATCGATGATCCAGGCGCTAAGGACGACATCAAAGTCACTGTTATCGCCACCGGCTTCGAACGTCAGCCGGAAGAACCCGTTTTCCGTGCAACCGCTCCATCCAAGAGCGCAGGCTCCAGCCGCAACAGCGGCAGCGCTCGCACGAGCCAGCGTCACAGCGGCGGTTATGACGACGTGCGCATTCCAGATTTCCTGAAAAACAGAAATCGCTAAGGGATAATTTTCATCCCGGATCGCAGGATCCGGGATGTTTTGTATGTAGCGGATCATTTGCAGATAGGGAGGAAAACCATGAATTTCAAAGGGATCGTATTGGGCGCCTTGTCCTTTCTCATCATCGGCGTCTGGCATCCGATCGTCATCAAGGGCGAATATCATCTCGGCCGTAAAATGTGCATGCCGCTTTTCGGTGCCATCGGCGCGCTGTGTGTGGCAGTGAGCCTGCGCGTGAAGAATACCATGCTCAACACCGCCATCGCGCTTTTTGGATTCTCCGCGCTCTGGGGTATCCATGAAGTGGCCGAACAGGAAGCGCGCGTTGCCCGAGGATGGTTCCCAGCCAATCCAAAACGCGCGAACAAATAATAATCTCAGACAAACGCGGCGAGGGATCGTCGCGTTTCTTGTTTGCGTTTTGTCAATATTGTAAATCGGTTCCAGACAAATTGGTGACAGTTCCTCCAGAAATGGATAAATGTCCGTAAAATATGGTATAATAAATGTAATAAACATTGTTTTTGAAAAGGAGGAACTGAAAATGAAAAAGAGTAGAAAACTGACCGCAGCGCTGACGACTGGTATCATGGCGATGAGCCTTGCCGTGCCAGCTTTTGCGACATCCTATCCGGCACTTGAAGTGGCTTCGACAGATCTGACGCTCGTCATCAACGGCAAGACCATTGAGACGAACGAAAAGATCGGCCAGCCATTTATCTCCACTGAAAACCGTACGATGGTTCCACTGCGCCTGGTCACCGAAGAACTGGGCTATGGCGTGATGTGGGACAATACCGATCACAGCGTCGTTGTCACCGGTGCCGGCGGGCTGGTGAATGTGGAAATGCAGATCGGCGACACCGCATACACAGCCAATGGCGTGAGCGGGAATTTCAGCAGACCGCTGGAAATGATCAACGACCGTGCTTATCTGCCAGCGCGTGATTTCACAGAGCTCTACGGCGACATCGTCTGGGACAATGATACGCGCACTGTTACCGTAACGCTGGATCCAAAATCCCAGATCGAAGAGACCACCGACTGGACATTCAAGATTGGCGCAGGCAACACCGCTGACACTCAGGACAAGCAGTACGTTGTAGCGACCAACGAAAAGACCGGCGAAACGGTCTATCTCACTGGCGCAGAGAAAGAATACCCAATCCTTTCTGATCCGGTGGATGACGTTTCTCATTACGTCGGCACCAGCAAAGTCATCGACGGTAAGCTCTATGTGACCGTCGGCCGCGGCGGCGCGATGGGGATGAACGAAGTCTGCATCTTTGCCGGGCCGGATATTGACGCGCTCAGCCAGGGCGGCGAACTGACAGCGGTTGACTACGTTCACAACGGCACCGATTTCACCATCGCCGACGGCTATCTCTATTACACCGATGGCATTATGAGCGGTCCTTGGACGATCAATCCAAATGCGCTTCACATCGCTAAGATCGGCAGCGACGACGAAGTCAAAACGCAGGAAGTCGATTTTTCCATCAATGCCTGCGCCCTCAGCGTGAAGGATGGCAGCCTGATCGCGACTGAAAAAGACGGCACCGAGCATGTGCTCGATCTGATGGCCTGGGAAGAATAACATGAATCATACGCTGGACTATGTGACCTTCGAACTCGATTTTCCAGTTAATGCCTGTGTGTTCACCGTTGAAGACGGCGTACTCGTCGCTACCGAAAAAGACGGTACCCGTCATGAAGTGCTGACTGTGCCGGAAGCGGATGCGGTGGATGTTGTCCACATGAAAGAAGCACTTGAAAACAATGACACCGACGCGCTAACCCCAGAAGAAATTGCCTGCATGCCTGGGGCTGAAGCCTGAGGATAATGAAAAGCAGCTGCCAATTCTGACAGCTGCTTTTTTGTAAAAAAGGAGAGTGGAGGGAGACAAGATGCGAACTGGATCCAGATTACAGGCGTTGGAGAATGTGCGTGAGCAGATGCCGCCATTTTGGGGGCTGATCGAGGACAATCTGCTGCCACTTGCTGTCGTGCTGCTCGCCAGCGGTGCCGCCGCAGGATTTGCATCCAAATGGCTGAGTGCGCAGCACCGACGCAGCCGCAAAGTCCTCGGTATCGTCGGTTGGGTGCTCTGCGTGTTGGCGATGATGGCGTTTGTTGCGCTGATATTGGAAGGGATAGGAGCGCTGTGGAGAAAGTAAAGGAGTGAAATCTCATGGTTTTCTGGAAAAAACGCATGGTCGAGCTTTACTCTACGACAAACCCCGAGGAAAAATTTCGCATCCAGGAAGCGTTCGCCCAGCACAGCATCGAATATAAAATGAAGGTAGAAGACTATTCCAGACCAGGCGCATTTAACGCAGCAGCCATTGGCGCGATGGGCAATCATCATACGCTACGCTTGACCACCATCTTCTACGTGCGTGAAGAAGACGTCGAAGCCGCGCTGCATCTCATCCGCTGCTAAATCAAAAGGCCGCAATTCCGCGGCCTTTTGCGCGTCATCACGAAAAAATCGCGGATTTTTGCAGATTTCAGGAAAAGCACACGACCATTCTTCAAATTTTGGCGGTTTTTTGATGAATGCGAGCAGAAAAGCTTTCAATTCGCTGAAAAAATCCATTTTTTGAGAAATGATATTGTGCAATCCGCTTTTTCACTGGTGATTGCACTGTGGCTGAATTTGGTGTAATATAAAGGTATAAGAAAGGTGGCGATAATCATGCAGATCGTTCCGATGCGAGAATTGAAAAATACAGTTGAAATCGAGCGGCGCTGTGCCGAGGAAAATGGCCCAGTCTTTGTGACAAAAAATGGCTATGGTCGGCTTGTGGTGATGGATATCGAATACTACGAGCGCACGATGCAGCAGATCGTTGAGGCCCAGGCGGTGCTCCGTGGGCTGAAAGATCTGCAGGAAGGAAAGATCGTGGACGGACCGCAGACGCTGTCAGCGTTGAGGAATAAGTATGAGCTATAATTTCAAGTTGACACAACAGGCCAGCGATGACCTTGATGAGATCGTTCGTTACATGGCAATGGAGCTTGTCAATAAGAAAGCGGCCAGAGATTTTTTGGATGACATCGAGGAAACGATACAGGAAGCCTGTTTGTTTCCAGAGAGTGGCGTTTTGGTTAAAAACGATTTTCTTTCAGATATAGAAATTAGAAAGAAACGCGTCAATCATTATGTTTTATATTATTTGCCACAGCACAAGGAAAAAATAATTTTGATCCTGCGTATCGTTTATGGAAAGAGAAATCCTGATGCGTTGGTATTTCATCTTGAACAGGAACAAAATTAAAAAAGCGGACCGGATGCGGTCCGCTTTTTGTATGCAGTTTGCTCAGTCGCTGACGAGCCAGTTGATGACGCCGCTGATGATGGTGAGCACGAGAGCGGCGAAGGTGGCTGCCCAGAATCCGCCGACGGCCATGCCTGGCACGAAGAGGCTGGTGATCTTGAGCATGAAGCCGTTGATCACGAAGGTGAAGAGGCCGAGGGTGAGAAAATTGAGCGGCAGCGTGAGTACGGTGACGATCGGTTTGACGACGGCGTCGACGATGGTGAGAACGACGGCACCGAGCACAAGGGCTGCGATGGTATCAAAGTAGAGTCCCTGCACGAGCTGGGCGGTGAGATACAGCCCGAGACAGTAGCTCAGAAGATGAACGATCAGTGATTTCATAGAATAACTCCTTTCAAGAGGTCATTGCTTTCGTCGCAGACGCGCCTGAAGATCCTGGTGGGTTTTCAGGTAGGTGTGGATGGTCTCGGCGAGATCGCGGCTGATGCCGGGAACTTCTGCGAGCGCATCGATGTCTGCACTTTGAATTTTACTAAATGAACCGAAGTGGGTCAAGAGATTCTCCTTGCGTTTTTTCCCAATGCCAGGAATATCGTCGAGTATGGAAGCGAGCTGACGCTTGCCGCGCAGAGAACGGTGGTAGGTGATGGCGAAGCGGTGGCTTTCGTCGCGCACGCGCTGGATGAGATAGAGGGCGTTGGACTGGCGCGGCAGGACGATCGGTTCGTCTTCGTTTTCTTTGAAGAGAAGCTCTTCCTGTTTGGCAAGTCCGAAGGTTGGAATGTGTGCATAGCCCTGTTCGCGCATGGCGCGGCGGGCGTAGCCGAGCTGGCCTTTGCCGCCGTCGATGATGACGAGATCTGGCAGCCAGGCGAATTTGCCCATTTTCATGCCGCTTTCGAGCTCTTTGGTGGCGTGGCTGAAGCGGCGGGTGATGACTTCGTACATGCTGGCAAAGTCGTTTGGTCCTTCGACGGTTTTGATCTTAAAATGACGGTACTGGCTTTTGGCTGGTTTTCCGGCGACAAAAACGACCATGGAGGCGACGGAGTCGGTGCCTTGGATGTTGGAAATGTCATAGCACTCGATGCGGTTGGGCAGATGATCGAGACCGAGATAGTCTTTGAGATCGACGAGCGCGCCTTCTGTGCGCTCACGAGCAACGTCACCGGCGACGATGCGTTTGGTCAGCGCTTCCTCGGCGTTGCGCCGGACGAGATCCATGAGGGCGCGGGTTTGGCCTTGCTTTGGGACGTGGAACAGCACTTTTGCACCGTGTTTTTCGCTGAGCAGCTGCTGCAGGGTTTCCTCGTCGTCAAAATGCTGATCGATGTAGATCGTTCGCGGTACGGCTTCCTGCTCGAGATAGAATTGTTTCATAAAGCTGGAGAACACTTCTTCGTCGTTGTCATCCTTGCTGGCGTGGAGCGGGTAGGACTCGCGACCGAGAATTTTTCCGCCGCGCACGAAAAATACCTGCATCATGGCGCCGAGATCGTTGCGCGCCATTGCCACGAGGTCGTGGTTGCCGGCGCTTTGGCTGGTCGCTTTCTGGCGATCGCTGATGGCGTCGATGGCGCGGATCTGATCGCGCTTCTGGGCGGCTGTCTCAAAATCGAGAGCGTCGGAGGCGGCGAGCATTTCCTGCTCGAGACGATGGCGCACAGGCGCTGTATGGCCGTTAAAAAAAGCGGCGACCTGCTCGATCATGGCGTTGTAGTCGTCTCTGGAAATATGGCCGACGCAGGGTCCTTTGCAGAGTCCGAGATGTTCGTTGAGACAGCTCATGGCTTTGTTGAACTGCGCATTGCTGCAGGTGCGAAAAGGAAAGATGCGATGCGTAAGCTCCAGGGTGTCACGCAATTCGCCGACGTTTGTGTAGGGGCCGAAGTAGCGGGAGCCGTCGCGGATGACCTGTCGCGTCACGAAGATGCGCGGATAATCCTCTTTGGTGATGCGCAAGTAGGGGTAGGTTTTTCCGTCCTTGAGATTGATGTTGTATTTTGGGCGGTATTTTTTGATCAGGTTACATTCGAGCACCAGCGCTTCTGTCTCGTTGTCGACGATGATGTATTCCAGATCCTCGATGTGACGCACGAGCGCCTTTGTTTTCACTGCTTCTTTTGGCTGCGCGCGAAAATAAGAACGCACGCGGTTTTTCAGATTGATCGCCTTGCCGACGTAGATGATCTTGCCGTCTTTATCTTTCATAAGATAGACGCCGGGATTCGTCGGCAGGGTTGCAAGCTTTTGCTTGATGATGTCGTTCATGGATGAGACACCCCGTTGTTAGAAATTGATGGTTCTATGATAACACAAGCGCGCGCTGCTGGCAAAATCAAAAGGAAGATCAGAAAAGGTCAAAAAGTTAATGGATAGTGAATAATGATAAATAAAGTTAAATAAATTTGATTATAAACGATTGCGAGAGTAATTTGACCAATCTTTGATCTTTACAATTCCGAGAGGCACGCTATAATAATAAACGTAAGGTCAAACAAGGTCAAATGAACAAACGATCGAAGTGAGGTGAGAAAAATGGGCAGCTTGTCCCAGGATATAGAAAAATATTTGAAAACATTGTTGGACCAGTCGGATGGAGGTGTTCTGGTTGTTCAGAGAAGCGTGCTCTCAGAAAAATTTTGCTGTGTGCCAAGCCAGATCAATTATGTGCTGCAGACGCGTTTTACGCCAGCCAACGGCTATGTGGTAGAGACGCGCCGCGGCGGCGGTGGTTATGTGCGGATCCATCAGATCCACCTCGATGGCGCCCATGATTTCCGCCCGTTGATGGAAAAGGCAGGTCAGAGCCTGTCAGAAAAACAGGCGGAGAGCATTCTGACTTATCTGGTGGAAGAAAAAGTTCTGCCGCCAGATGTCGGCACCTTGCTCTCGGCGATCATGAAAGAGCGCGTGCTTGGACCGTTGCGTTCGCTTTCGACAGGCGAGATGCGTGCGCAGCTGATGGTCCAGCTATTGGCGCATATGAGTATCGGCTCACAAAATGGTGGAAATTCAACTGCGTCTGCCGATGAGGATGCAGATCACGATAGAAAACAAAACAATGAAAAGGAGTAATGACCTATGTTATGTGAAAAATGCAGACAGCGCGAGGCGACTGTTCATAAACAGGTTATCATCAACGGTGTCTCTCACAGCGAGCACCTTTGTGCAGAATGTGCAGCGCGGGAGCGTGGCGGCAGGGATCCGTTCGCATCGTTTTTCCATAACGACTTTTTTGCAGACGGAATCTTTGGTTCGTCCCTGGCACAGATGCTGGCACCATTCTTTCAGGCGGACAGCCAGCGCTTGCCTGCGCAGGAAATGGCGGAGGCGGTCGACGTTTGTCCGGGATGCGGCATGAGCTGGGACGATTTCCAGCGCAACGGCTTTCTTGGCTGCGATGCCTGCTACGATCATTTCAAGGATGCGCTGCCTTCACTCATGCAGCGTTTGCACAGTGATGCTGCGGAAACGATCCCTGCGGAAGCATCTGCCGCAGAAGCTGCACCAGTGAGCGCGAAGGCGCATCTCGAGTCAGAACTGCAGCGCGCCATTGCAGCGGAAAATTTTGAAGAAGCTGCGCAGCTGCGCGATGCGATCCGTGCGCTGGAAGCGGCGGAAAATGGCGACGGTTCAACAGACGGAGCGCCAAAACAATAAAAAATAACCATCCTCAAGAAGGAGTGACCATATATGGCAACTTTTAACTTTACAGAAAACGCAAAGATGGCGCTGGCTTATGCCCAGGAAGAAGCCATCAATATGAAACACCGCATGATCGGTACGGAGCATGTGCTCCTGGGGATCATGCGTGCTGGCGGGATCGGCTCCAGTGTGCTGAAAAATCTGCACGTCGATCCTGAAAGAACCCGCCAGGACATTCTCAGCATGGTTGGTGAGGGCAGAGAACCTGTTCGCGCCAGCCAGCTGGCGTACACGCCGCGCGTAAAACGTTGCTTTGAGATCGCCTGGAATCTAGCTGTGCGTCTGCGCATGAACAGCATCGCCACAGAGCATCTGCTGATCGCGCTGTTGCAGGCGAACGACGGCGTCGCCTTTCAGGCGCTCGCTGATCAGGGCATCACGCTGGAGCAGGTGATCCGCGAAATCAACGGCCACTATGGCGGCGGTGTTTTCGGTCAGCCTCGTCAGCAGAACTACGGTGGCATGAATGGCATGCCAGCGGATGAATATGGCGGGCAGGAAGCTGGCAGCAAGCAGAGCGCCCTCGAAGAATACGGCCGCAATCTCAATCAGATGGCGAAGGAAGGAAAGATCGACCCAGTCATCGGCCGTGCCAAGGAGATCGAGCGTGTGATCCAGATCCTCATTCGCCGCACGAAAAACAATCCAGTGCTTATTGGCGAGCCTGGTGTCGGTAAAACGGCGATCGCTGAAGGATTGGCGCAGCGCATCGTTGCCGGCGAGGTGCCGGAGCTGCTCAAGGATAAAGAGATCATCAATGTTGACATGGGTGGTCTTGTCGCCGGCAGCAAATACCGCGGCGATTTTGAGGAGCGTGTGAAGAACATCATCGAAGAGGTCAAGAGCAAGAAAAACGTCATCCTCTTCATCGACGAGCTGCACACCATTGTCGGTGCCGGCTCTGCTGAAGGTTCTCTCGACGCTGCCAACATTCTCAAGCCGGAGCTTGCCCGCGGCGATCTGCAGGTCATCGGCGCCACCACGCTGGACGAGTATCGCAAATACATCGAAAAGGACGCCGCACTGGAACGTCGCTTCCAGCCAGTCACCGTCGATGAACCTACGGTCGATGATGCGATCGAGATCCTGCGCGGCATCAAGGACAAATACGAGGCCTTCCATAAGGTTGAGATCCAGGATGATGCGATCGTCAGCGCAGTCAAGCTCTCGGACCGTTACATCAACGACCGTCAGCTGCCGGACAAGGCCATTGACCTCGTCGACGAAGCCTGCTCGCGTGTGAGATTGCGCCACAATGTTGCGCCGGAAACCATCCAGCAGATGGAGAGCCAGCTTGAAGCCCTCGGCGGCGAAATGGAAGCTGCCATCCAGGCACAGGAATTTGAAAAAGCTGCAGAGATCCGCGACAAGAAAAAACGCATCCAGGAAGAGTTGACGACAGCGCGCGAAGCCTGGGACAAACAGAACAAGACCACGCATCAGGTCGTCACATCCGACGATATCGCAGAGGTCGTTTCCAACTGGTCCGGCGTGCCAGTGACCAAGCTCACCGAAGAAGACAGCGCGCGCCTGCTCCGTCTCGAAGAGATCCTGCACGAGCGTGTCATCGGCCAGGAAGAAGCAGTCACCGCCGTCAGCAAGGCTGTGCGTCGTGCGCACAGCGGCCTCAAGGACGCCAAGCGTCCGATCGGCAGCTTCCTCTTCCTCGGGCCTACCGGTGTTGGTAAGACAGAGCTTGCAAAGGCGCTCGCCGAAGCTCTTTTCGATGACGAGAACGCCATGGTCCGTATCGACATGAGCGAATATATGGAGAAATTCGCCGTCAGCCGTCTCGTCGGTGCACCTCCAGGATATGTCGGTTACGATGAAGGCGGTCAGCTCACAGAAGCTGTGCGCCGCAAACCATACAGCGTGATCCTCCTCGACGAGATCGAGAAAGCGCATCCAGATGTTTTCAACATTCTGCTGCAGGTGCTTGACGACGGCAGATTGACCGACAGCCAGGGCCGCGTCATCGATTTCAAGAACACCGTCATCATCATGACCTCGAACCTGGGCAGCCAGGCCATCATGAACAGCAAGACCCTCGGTTTCACCAGCGCTGATGAGAATCAGGCCGAAGCAGATTACGAGACCATGAAGGAAAAAGTCATGGACAATCTGAAGAAAGCATTCCGCCCAGAATTCTTGAACCGTATCGACGACATCGTCGTCTTCCATCCACTGACTGCAGACGAATTGAAGCAGATCGTCGGCATCATGATGAAAGATCTCAGAAAGCGTCTCGCCGACCGCGATCTTTCCATCACGCTCAGCGACGAAGCGCTTGACGAGCTCGCCAAGGTTGGCTACGATCCAGAATTCGGCGCCCGTCCATTGCGCCGCGCTATCCAGAATCAGATCGAAGATCCGCTCGCCGATGCGCTCCTCGCCGGACAGTATCAGGCTGGCGACACCATCAAGGTCGCGCTTGATGACGACAAGAAATTCGTTTTCACGAAATAAAGCGCATAGCACCAACGTCATTGTCGACGTTGGTGCTTTTTTGTGGAGTGATGATGATTTTACGTTGCGTGGGATTCCGCCATCTAGTATAATGATAATGAACAAAAGTTCGCCGTTCATGACGGCAAGAATATCATGAACGTGTATGTTTCACCTCCGTGAGTGACGGGGTGCCTAAAATGTAGAATATTGCTCACATGTGCGAAGGGCTTGCCGAATGGTGAGCCCTTATTTTGTGAAGATTAATCCATAAACCTAGCGAGACATGCGCCAAGTTTTGTGGTACTATGAAAAAAATCCCATCGATCGATCATAAGGAGGTTTTCCTATGAATATCAAAGAAGAAGCCCGTCGCATGAAGCTGGCTGCGCCGGCGCTGGCCGCATCGACGAATGAAGCGCGCAATGCTGCGCTGGAACAGATCGCCCTCGCGCTGGAAGCGCATCGCGAGGAGATTTTTGCTGCCAACGCGCAGGATCTCGCTGCTGCTGACGAAAATGGTGTCACTGGCGCGACACGCAAACGCCTGAAATTCGACGACGGCAAGCTGCGCGACTGCATCAGTGGCCTGCGCCAGCTGGAAACGCTCGCAGATCCTCTCAATAAGATCACCCTCGCCCGCGAGCTTGACGAAAATCTGACGCTTTATCGTGCCACAGTGCCGATCGGTGTCATCGGCGTGATCTTTGAAGCGCGTCCGGACGCGCTTGTGCAGATCGCGTCCCTTTGCGTGAAGAGCGGCAACTGCGCCATCCTCAAGGGCGGCAAGGAGACGGCAAACACCAACCGCGTGCTCTTCAACCTTATCAAGGACGCGGTGATCCGCGCCGGTCTGCCGGAAAGCTGCCTGCTCCAGGCAGAAGCCCACAGCGAGATCGACGAGCTCCTCGCCTGCGACCAGGACGTGGATCTCCTGATCCCGCGCGGCTCTAATAAATTTGTCCGCTACATCATGGAAAACACCAAGATTCCAGTCATGGGCCATTCCTCAGGCATCTGCCATGTGTACGCCGACAAAGCCTGCGACCAGGAAAAAGCGCTGCCGATCATCGTTGATGCCAAAACCCAGTACGCAGCAGCCTGCAATGCCATGGAAACGCTGCTCATCGACCGCGCCATCGCCAATGCGTTCTTGCCAAAAGCTGCCGCTGCCCTCGCAGCTGCCGGCGTCACGCTGCGCGGCACAGAAGAAGCGGCGCAGATCGTCAGCATGGATGTGATGGGAGAGGACGAATTTGCCACCGAATACGGCGACCTCATTTGCTCCGTCAAGCTCGTAGACGGCGTGGAAGAAGCGATCCGCCACATCAATACCTACGGTTCTCACCACACCGACGCCATCCTCACCGAAGACGCCGCTACCGCTGCGCGTTTCCTGCAGATGGTCGACAGCGCCGGCGTCTATCACAATTGCTCCACACGTTTCGCCGACGGTTTCCGCTACGGTTTCGGCGCCGAAGTTGGCATTTCCACTGGAAAGATCCACGCCCGCGGTCCAGTCGGCCTGGAAGGACTCGTCACTTACAAATACAAACTCTTCGGCCACGGCCAGATCGTCAGCGACTACGCCAGCGGCGAAAAACAGTTCCATCACAGAGACATCTGAGCTTTTCAGACAAAAGAAAGCATCACAGGTCGGGCAAACGCCCGGCCTTTTGCCTACAATGAGAGCAGAAGGAGGAGAAGCCATGACCTGGAGTGAAAGCATCAGTGCAGCCATCCGCTACATCGAAGAGCATCTCGCAGAACCGCTCAGCGTGGAAGAGATCGCCCGCGCAGCGACGCTTTCGCCATTCTATTTCCAGCGCGGATTCGCCATGCTCTGCGGCATGAGCGTCGGTGAGTACATTCGCAAGCGCCGCCTTTCGCAGGCCGGACTGGCGGTGCTCGCGAGCGATCGGCCAATCATCGATATCGCGCTGGATTTTGGCTACGATTCGCCGGATGGATTTACGAAAGCGTTCACCCGCTTCCATGGCGTTACTCCGACCGCGTTACGCAAAAGCGGCGGCACGGTCGTTTCCTTTGCGCCGCTTGTGATCAAACTCTCATTGGAAGGTGGAAGAAACATGGAATATCGCATTGAAAAGAAAGACGCATTCACCGTGCTCTGCCGTGCAGAGACGTTCAGCTACGAGGAAGGCCCAACGAAAGTGCCGGCATTCTGGCAGGAGCATTTCGCTGCCGGCGGCGCAGAAACCGTGCGCGGTCTCTACGGCATCAATATTGACGCCGAGATGAAAGGAGACCAGTTCGACTATCTCATCGCCGATCCCTATGATCCAGCCGTCGCCATTCCCGATGGCTTCACAACCCGCACCATCCCTGCGCACACTTGGGCCGTGTTCCCCTGCCGCGGCAAAATGGCCGAAACCATGCAGGCCGTGAACAAACAGATCTTCTCCGAATGGCTCCCGTCAAACGGCGCCTACGAGATCGCCGCCGGCATCAACGTCGAACGCTACGACAACGCCGCAAACTATCCCGCCGGCATCCACGATGACAATTACTACAGCGAGGTTTGGATTCCGATCAGGAAGAAATAAGCACCGATTATTGATGCGCAGCCACCGTGCTGCGCTTTTTCTGTTCTAGAACAGTGAGCGGAATTTGATAGTAATTTCTTATGTGTATCAATGCCTCTGGTCAAATGTGAGCGCAGCGTGTAAAATATGAAATATCTTTGTAAATTTATTCACACAACTTAGGCTTAGGGGGTTAGACGGTATGTCAACATCGAAGAAAAAATTTGGCATCGGGACGATTGTGACGTTGGTCGCGCTGGTTGCTGTTTTGCTGTTTGCTGCCTTCACGACGACGGCCGACTCGGTGCAGGAGACGTTCTGGGCACTGGTTCCACCGATCGTGGCGATCGCTCTGGCGCTGGTCACGAAGGAAGTGTACAGCTCGCTGTTCATCGGGGTGCTGACTGGTGGGCTTTTGTATTCCGGCTTCAGCTTTGAGGGAACGATCAACCACGTATATTCGGAAGGGATCGTTGCGGTCCTTTCGGATCCTTATAATGTAGGTATCATTATCTTCCTGGTCATTTTGGGGATCGTTGTCTCGCTGATGAACAAATCCGGTGCGTCGGCGGCGTTTGGCCGCTGGGCGCAGACGAAGATCAAGAATCGTGTCGGCGCGCAGCTGGCGACGATCTGCCTGGGTATCTTGATCTTTATCGACGACTATTTCAACTGCCTCACTGTCGGCAGTGTTATGCGTCCTGTAACGGACAAGTTCCAGATCTCCCGCGCAAAGCTGGCTTATCTGATCGACTCGACGGCGGCGCCTGTCTGCATCATCGCGCCAATCTCGTCCTGGGCGGCTGCGGTATCGGGCTTTGTACCGGGTGAAGAAAACGGGATCGCGCTCTTTATCCAGTGCATTCCTTTCAACTTCTACGCGCTCTTCACGATTGCGTTCATCATTCTGATCTCTGTGCTGCATGCGGATTACGGCCCAATGGAGCTGCACGAGCTCAACGCGATCAAGGGCGATCTCTACACGACGAGCGAACGTCCTTACGAAAACTTCTCGGACAACACGAAGGAAGAGGGCGGTCATCTGATCGATATGCTGCTGCCTGTTATCGTGCTGATCATCTGCTGCGTTATCGGTATGATCTGGAGCGGTGGCTTCTTTGCAGGCACGGGCTTTGTCGACTCCTTCTCGAACTCTGACGCGTCTGTCGGTCTTGCGGTTGGTTCGTTCTTCGCGCTGATCTTCATGCTGCTTTTCTACATGGCACGCCGTGTTATGACTTTCACCGAATTCATGGAATGTGTGCCAAAGGGCTTTGAAGCGATGATCGCACCAATCCTGATCCTGACTTTTGCCTGGAGCCTGAAGGCGATGACCGACAGCATGGGTGCTGCCACCTATGTGGCCGGGATCATCGAAGGGTCTGCTGGCGCTTTGGTCAACTTCCTGCCAATGATCATCTTCCTCATCGGCTGCGGTCTGGCGTTCGCTACCGGGACGAGCTGGGGCACGTTCGGGATCCTGATCCCTATCGTTGTTGCTGCTTTCCAGGAAACGGACCCACAGCTCATGATCATCTCCATGAGCGCCTGCATGGCTGGTGCGGTTTGCGGTGACCACTGCTCGCCAATCTCCGACACGACGATCATGGCGTCTGCCGGTGCGCAGTGCTTCCATCTGAACCACGTCAACACGCAGCTGCCATACGCGATCACGGTTGCTGGTATCTCGGCGGTAACGTTTGTTGTCGCTGGCTTCACGCGCAACATGTTCATCTGCTGGATCGTTGGCGCTGTGCTCATCGTTGGCACGCTGATGTTCGCTAAGAAGCGTGAACAAAAGAAATATGGTGCGGAGTGGGCGAACTAACGCTCGCAAGCATCACTGAAATATCCCAGGGAAAACCCGACGCAATGGCCGCCGGGTTTCCTTGCGTTTAACGCTGTTTGTCTAGCTGCGAGCTATGATAGGCTCGGCAGTGAGCATAAATTATTTTCACAAAAGGGGACTGATTTTATTGACTCTGACAGAAACTCTCGTTTCGATCAGCGATTGGATGTATCTCTACATTCTCGTGGGGCTTTTGATCGCGGTCGGTCTTTTCCTTTCGATCCGTCTGGGCTTTGTGCAGATCCGTCTCTTCCCGGAGACGTTCCGCGTCGTTATGGAAAAGAAATCCAACAAAGAAGCGATCTCATCCTTCCAGGCGCTGATGGTCGCCACGGCTTCTCGCGTCGGTACCGGTAACATCGCCGGTATTGCCACGGCGCTGGTCGCTGGTGGTCCTGGTGCGTTGATGTGGATGTGGATCATGGCCATCATCGGCGGCGCGTCGGCGTTTGCCGAAAGTACGCTGGCGCAGATCTATAAGGAACGCGACGGCGCGATCTTCAAGGGCGGCCCTGCTTACTATATTGAAAAAGCCATGGGCATGCGCTGGCTGGGGCTGGTTTTCGCGACGATCCTGATCATCACCTTCGCCTACGGCTTCAACGGTCTGCAGGCGTACAACATTGTTTCGGCGTTCGAATATTACAGCAGCGACTGGGAACACTCCAGCGTGCCGGTTTATCTCGGCATTGTGCTGGCTGTGATCTCGATGGTGCTGTTCTTCGGCGGCGTTGACAAGATCAGTAAGGTGTCGTCGATCCTCGTGCCGATCATGGCAGGGCTTTACATCTTCCTGGGTATCGTCGTTGTTCTTTTCAACATCGAAAAATTCCCTGAAGTCATCAGCATGATCGTGACCGACGCCTTCGATTTCCGTGCCATCTTTGGCGGGATGCTCGGCAGCTGCCTGGTCATGGGGATCAAGCGCGGGCTGTTCTCCAACGAAGCTGGTATGGGTTCGGCACCAAACGCCGCTGCTTCCTCGGAAGTCAGCCACCCTGTCAAACAAGGGCTGGTGCAGGTGCTCTCGGTTTTCATCGACACCATCATCATCTGCTCGACCAGTGGTTTCCTCGTGCTCTTCTCCGGCGTCTACGAAAAAGGCGGCGAGCTCGACGGGATTCCTCTCGTGCAGGCTGCTGTTGAAACCGTTTTCGGTTCCCTGGGCGTGCATTTCATGACCGCTGCCGTTGCCCTCTTCGCGTTCACCTCCCTGATCGGGAATTTCTTCTACGCCGAGTTCAATGCCCGTTTCATCTCTACGAACAAGGTGTTCCTGTTCATCTTCCGCTGCACCTGCGTGGTCATGGTCTTTGTCGGCGCCATCAACTCGATGGACGCTGCCTGGGCGCTGGCCGACATCACCATGGGCTGCATGGCGATCGTCAACATCATTGCGCTGTTCTGTCTCAATGGCACCGTCAAGCGCACGCTGGCCGACTACATGCGCCAGAAGAAAGCCGGCAAAGATCCGAAATTCGTCGCCAAAGACGCCGGTGTCAAGAACACCACACCAGGCATCTGGGAATAATCATCGTTTTAAGAGCACCGCTCCGCTGTTTAGGAGCAGTGCTCTTATTATTTTTTGCGTGCAAACGCCTCTTGTACTTTTGCGCATAGCAAAATATAATTGTAGGAGAAAGATTTTACCCAGAAAGGGGAGAGCCTCATGAAAATCGCGATCTGCGACGATGACTGGCACATGCAGCAGACACTGCGCCTGTTCATTGACCAAACCTATCAGGACCTGGATATGCTCGTCGACGGTTTCACATCCGGCGAGGCCCTGCTCGCTGCCGTGCAGAAACAGAGCCAGCCTTACCAACTCATCCTGCTGGACATCGAAATGCGCGGCATCGACGGCATCGAAACCGCGAAACGACTGCGCAAGCTGCTGCCGGATTGCTACATCATTTTCATCACCTCACACGATGAATTTGCACTCACAGGCTATGAAGTGGCAGCCTTTCGCTACCTCGTGAAACCTGTGCAGCCGGAAAAATTGACCGAAGCCATTTCCGCTGTGCGGGCGGAACTGTCGGACCACATTACCTTGCATGTGGAGGACGGGCCTGTTGAAGCGCTGCTGCGCGTCAAGGACATCTATTACATCGAAGCCCAGGACAAACGCGTGCGCGTGGTGCTTAAAGACACCGCCTTCAGTGATCGCCGCGGCATCGACGAAATCGAGCGCGCCCTCGCAGGCGAAGATTTCTTCCGCGTGCATCGCAGCTATCTGATCAATTTCCGCTATGTGGCTCGCCTGGATAAAAATGAGATCCTGCTTGTCAGCGGCGAGCAGATCCCCCTCAGCCGCCTGCGCAAGAAGGCGTTCAAGAATGCTTTTCAGACCTACGTCAGCCGCACAGCGAGGTAGCCGCAGATGATTCGACTCTTTGTTGCAGTGCTGGATGTGCTGCTTCTAACCATGCTCGTGACCTTCGCCGTGGATGCCCAGGACCGCCGCGCCGTTCCCCAGAAACGCTGGTTGCTTGCCGCGGCCGTAACCTGGCTCTTGCTTGCCATCGCTACCGTCCTGGACAGCGACCCGCTCTACATCCTCGTGATGGCTGCCTATGTTCTTGTCTGCGTCGTTTCCCTGACCACCCAGGCGCGGCTGCGCACCCTGGTTGCCACTGCCTTTCTAACACTCATCGCCGGTTTTCCACTGAACGTGATCGTCTTTGTGCTTAACGTCCTCGGCGTCGACATCGTTTTTGGCCATGACCATGCGCTCTATGCTCTCGCCGCGCTGATGAACGTCCTCGTCATCTTTTGGGTCTGGCGGCAGCGCCGTAGATTTAGCGACCAACTGGCGATTCGTTTCAGCATCGGTGAATGCTTGATGATCGTCGTTCTCTTTCTGCTGACGACCCTCCTGGGCCTGGTCATGAATCCAACAAACGGCGAGCTCGACCCCGACGTTCTCGCGACCGCCAGCGGCCATTTCCTCGTCACCATGCTCACCGCCCTCGTGATCTTTCTGAACGTGTTCTTCCTCGTCATGGTCTGGCGCCGGAAAACCACCACCTATTACAGAGCCCAGAGCGCCCTGCAGGCTCAGTATACCGGCATGGAGCTGCAGTATTTTGAAAGCTACAAGGAAGCCCAGGCAGACATTCGCGCCTTTCGCCATGACATGAAACACCACATGGCCCACATGGCCCAGCTTTGTGACACCGGCGACACCGCCGCTCTCGCCGACTACCTTGCTCATTTCCAGCAGGAATGGCAGGACACCGCCTACCGCCTGTATCAGACAGGCAACGACGTCATCGACGCCATCCTCAACGGACGCGCCGGCCAGATGCGTAAAGCGCAGATTGCCCTCACCATCGACGGCGCTTTCACAAGCCCTCTCACACTCACCCCCTTCGACCTTTGCACCATCTTCGCCAACGCCATCGACAACGCCCTCGAAGAAAATGCGCGCCTGCCGGAAACCAGCCCACGCTGGCTGACCATCACCATCCGCCAGAACCAGAGCTTTTATGTCGTCACTCTGGAAAATCCACTCGCCGCTCCGCTGCCCACACACCTGCGCACACGCAAACGCGACACCCGCAACCACGGCTTCGGTCTCCACAACATCCGCGACAAAGCCGAAAAAAATGGCGGCAGCATCGACATTCACCAGACAGACGACCGCTACCAGCTCAACATCTTCCTTCCGCGTCATCCCACGCACCCACAGTGACATTTCGCGCCCCTGGCGTGACATCTCGCGACACATTTCCGTGTGTCGCGTTTTTTTATGCTATCATCAGCTCAACAAATCAACCAATAACCGGAAGGAGATTCACCATCATGACAAGAGAAGAAAAACACGACGTGCGCAGAAATCTCGGCCGCACCCATCGCTTCGTCCTCATCTATACGCTGATTTTCACCCTTGTGACCTTTGCCGCAATGATCATTGCCACCGCCGCAGAAATGGGCGCTGACGGCGACATTTCCCTGGAAAAAGTCCAGTCCCTCATCATGCAGCAATCCGGCCTGCATTCCCTCGTCGCCCTCGCCATCGGCGTGCTCTTCATCCTTGCCAACCGCCGCAGCAGACTCGCCAGCGACCTCGAGACAGGCGCCACCGGGCACATGACCCTTCGCGTTCTCGCAAGTGGCGTCGTATTGCTTTTCAGTTTCCAGCTCCTGTTCATCTTCGCCGATCCAGCCATCAAATGGATTGCCAGCCAGCTGGGCTACACCCTCAGCACCACCACTGACAGCCTCAGCAACATGCAGCCAAGCCTGACCATGTTCCTCTACACCGCCTTCCTCGGCCCCATCGTTGAAGAGATCATCTTCCGTGGCGTCGTTATGAAAAACCTCGCCAAATACGGCAAGTTTTTCGCCATCGTCGTCTCCGCCGCCCTCTTCGGCATTTTCCACGGCGACATCAGCCAGGGCCTTTTCGCCTTCTGCTGCGGCCTGCTCCTCGGCTACATCGCCATGGAATACGGCTTCAAGTGGGCCGTCGTCTTCCACATCATCAACAACTTCCTCATCAGCGACATGCTCGCCCGTTTCGTCGGCCTCCTGCCGAAGACCCTTCAGGACCCTGTGCACATGGTCGTCACCGTCGGCTTTGGCCTCCTCGGCATCCTCGTCCTGCTGAAAAACCGCCGCGCCATCGCCGCCTATATCGCCGACAATCGTACCCGCCAGGGCGTCATCCCCGTCCTTTGGACCGTGCCAAGCTTCTGGCTCTTCCTGCTCATGCAGCTCGCCGTCGTCAGCATGAGCTTCACCAAAGTTGGCTGAGTGTTCCGCGATGGGCCGAACGCTGCAGTGTAGGCGCGCATAGCGAAAAAATCTATGGCAGCGCATTTTTTACCAAACTGGCATAAAATCATGCACAAATTCTCACCCAACCTGTGGTATAATAAAACAGCAAACCCCACAAGAAAGGATGGACCACCCATGACCACCCGTGCCATAATCGCTACGTACGCACGCACGCATGGCGTAGTCTGTCCTTAACACGCACAACCGCATATCGTTACCGCAGCACAGGGGCGCACCGCGTCCGTGGAATCTCCACGGGCGTGGTGCGCCCCTGTGTTGCTTTTTTATGATTGAAAGGACGTGACCCGTATATGCAACACATTAAACACTACAGCCTCGGCCTGCTCGTCGTTCTCGCCCTGCTCCTCGGCGCTCTCATCAGCGCCCAGCCAGCGCTGGCGATGACGGGCGAGGGCACATCGGCGAATCCTTATGAGATTGCAACCGCAGACGATCTGCGCGCGTTTGCATCCCTCGTCAACGGAACAGATAATAAAACTGCGCAACCAAATGCCTGGGCAGTATTGGCTGCCGACATTGATCTGAATCCTGGGGCTTCGTATGACCCGACGACAGATCAGTGGACGGATAAGGATGGTTCGGCGGTGGAGGAGGGCTCGCTCAATGAATGGACCCCGATTGGCAGCTTCAACAATACCTTCACCGGCACCTTTGATGGCAACGAAAAAACCATCAGCGGACTCTACATCAACAGTACCGATCGAAATGAGACGACAGGTCTCTTTGGCTATGTTGGCAGTGGCGGAAAGGTGACACGCCTCACCGTTGAAGGCGCAGTTACTGTGTCTGCTGATGTTGGCGGTGTAGTGGGGAATAACAAAGGTACTGTTAGCGATTGCATCAATAAGGTTAAGGTCACGGCATCAGGCAATAGTGCCCTCATTGGCGGTGTGGTAGGGATAAATAATGGCGGAACGGTCAGTGGCTGCACCAACACTGGTACCGTCACAGCAACTGGCAGCAATGCAGTTGCTGGCGGTGTAATGGGGGTTAATCTCAATACAGTCAACAGCTGCTATAATACCGGTGCAGTCACCGGCACAACCGCTGGCGGTGTCGTTGGAGCGAACAGTTATGGGAGTACTTCCGGCACGGTCAATGGCTGCTATTTCCTTGTTGGAACCGCTGCATCGGGTGTTGGCGATAACAGCGGCACGATTACAAATGTTGGATCAAAAACCTTTACCCAATTCAACTCCGGCGAAGTCACCTGACTGCTGCAAGATGCGTTGGGGCCGAGTGCCAGCCAGGTCTGGGGACAGGATATTGGCACAGACAAATACCCAGTGCTCCTCGCTTTTGACGCAAACGCACCAGAAGTCTATCAAGTTACCTTTATGATTATGAACGGCGGCTCAACCTTTGCCACCGATTACGCCAACAGCGGCGACAGCGTAGCGTTCCCAAAGCCTGATCCAACCAGCGAAAATAAAGAGTTTACCGGATGGGTGGACGAGCTAACAAATTATACAAACCCGATCACTGTGAACGGCAGCGATCTGATTGTGTATGCGTGGTTTGTTGAAAAAGCACCAGCAAAGGAAGAAGGGTATTCCATCAATTTCACCGCTGAAACTGCAACCGCAGATGAAAACTATGAGATCAGCACCGATGGCACAGATTTCAGTAAGGATACATGCAACATCACTCCCGGCGGCACACTCTATGTGCGCTATGAAGGAAACACGATGGCAGTCGCTGAGAATAAAATCGACGACCGCCCAGAGGCACCGACTCTGTCTATTGACACCACAAGCGAGGGTGTGATCCTTTCCAGCGATTATTATTACAGTTTCACCAGTGATGCTTACGGTAATAACGACTGGAAAAAGGGTGCCGGCGCATTGGTGACGGTTGAGCCGGGCGATACCATCTACATTTATCTGGCCGCTACAGACGAAGCCTTTAAGAGCGACGTCCAGACCCTCACCGCAGCAGATCGGGGAACAGCACCAACGACCCCAACCATCGACTATGGGAGCGAAACCCTCTCTGGCACCACCGCAGAAATGGAATATCGCGTGGGCGCTAATGGCGAATGGAAGCAATGCACCGATGAAGATATGTCGGTGACTGAGTGGATGGGCCAGACAGGCTATTTCCGCACAGCAGCTACAAATAAGAACTATGCTAGCGACCCCGTTTCTCTGACCATCCCAGCTCGTCCGGTGGCACCATCTGTGCAGGGCGTCAATGAATCGATTGCCGGTAGCAATGACGGCAAAATCACCGGCCTGACCGCCGAAATCGCCTACGAACTTTCCCACGATAACGGTCAAACATGGACAGACGTGGCGGCTGGTAGCACCGAGATCACCGACCTTGCACCGGGCACCTATCAGGTGCGCATCAAAGCCGGGACAGACCGCTTCGCCAGCGAAGCCGCAAGTGTGACCATCGCCAGCGATGCAACGCCAACCCCAGACCCTTCCGGTCCATCCACCGGTGAGAGCGACGGCTGGGAGAGCATCGCCGATGAAATCGCCGCCGCCGATGATGGCGACAGCATCACCATCGACATGAACGGCGAAACCGAGGTTCCTGCCGAGATTTTCGAAGACGTGGCAGGCAAGGACGTGGACCTTGTCTTTGACATGGGCGACGGCCTCAGCTGGAGCGTCAACGGACAGGACATCCCAACAGACGCTGACCTGACCGACCTTGACCTCGGCGTCGATCTCGGCACCGACGGCATTCCAGTTGACGTCATCAACGCCATCACCGGCGAAAAAGACAGCGTCCAGATCACCCTCGCCTACGACGGCGACTTTGGCTTCACCCTCACCCTCACCGCCCCACTCGGCGAAGACAACGCAGGCTACTGGGCGAATCTGTATCACTACGATGAGGATACCGAAGCGATGAATTTTGAAGCCGCCGCCGAAATTGACGCCGACGGCAGCGTCAGCCTGCCACTGAGTCACGCCAGCCAGTACGCCATCGTCATCGATGACCATAGCCACGCAGCCACCGACGTCAGCGAGATCTTCACCGACGTGCCAGCCAACCACTGGGCCCAGGCAGCCATCCAGTACGTCTATGACAACGGCCTCATGACCGGCGTTTCCGACACAGCATTTGCACCGGAAGCCACCACCACCCGCGCCATGATCGTCTCCATGCTTGCACGCATGGAAAACGTCACCAGCGCAGCAGACGCAGGCTTTGCCGACGTCACCGCCAGCGACTGGTACGCCACCGCCGTCAACTGGGCCGCAGCCAATGGCATCGTCAACGGCATCAGCGACGACACCTTCGCACCAAACGATCCGATCACCCGCGAACAACTCGCCGCCATGCTCATGAACTATGCCCAGTATAAAGGCCTTGATGTGAGCGCCCGCGCCGACCTGTCGCATTACAGTGATGCAGAGAACATCTCAAGCTGGGCGAATGATGTACTATCGTGGGCAGTAGCAGAAGGATTGCTGACAGGTGTCACGGACGATACTATAGCACCACAAGTGCATGCGACGCGAGCCCAAGTGGCTGCCATATTGCAGCGTTTTCTCTCTGAGTAATGGAAGTGGTCAGTGAGATCGAACGCTGCTCCGAGCTAGTCCCGAAGGGAGGCAAAGGATGTCGTCTCATGGGCCGTCGCCGAAGGACTGCTGAACGGCGTCACCGACGACGAACTCCAGCCACAAGGACAGGCCACCCGCGCACAAGTCGCGGCAATTCTCGAAAGATTTATCGAAAACGTCCTCTAAACACAGATAACACAAACCAGGCCTGTACTGCTGATCCTTCAGCAGTACAGGCCTGGTATTCTATTGTGACGCATTGAAAGTTGGCAGTGGCGAAATCTGTAAAACACAAAACACCGACGTCTGCAAGATAGAGCAGGCGTCGGTGTTTTGTATTATGGGCGCTGGGCAGCAAAAGGGCTAATGGGTCTCTCCCAATTCCATGTCGAGCAGATGGTCGATGCCTTCAATATAGCCCTGGATGCCGTGGCCGGTGATGGTCTTGCAGCAGGCGGGGCGGATGTAGCTTACCTGGCGAAACTCTTCGCGCTGGCTGACATCGGAGATGTGGATCTCTACTGTTGGAATGCCGACGGCTTTGACGGCGTCGAGCAGGGCGACGGAGGTGTGGGTGTAGGCGGCGGGGTTGATGACGATGCCGTCTGCGGTGCCGTAGCAGGCCTGAATCTTGTCGACGAGGTCGCCTTCGTGGTTGCTCTGGTAGATCTCTACGTCGATGCCGCACGCTTTGGCGTGGTCGTTGATGAGGGTGCAGAGGTCGGCGTAGGTGGTGCGGCCGTAGATGTCTGGCTCGCGGATGCCGAGCATGTTGAGGTTTGGCCCGTTAATGATGCATAGCTTCATGGAAATCCTCCAATATCTGTGAGACGGTTGTATCGACGTCGTCGTTTGCGATCGTCACATCGGCGAAATCGGCGTAGCAGGATTTGCGTTCGTCAAAAAGACGGCGCAGCGTTTCGATCCCGCCGGCAGAAAGCGGACGACCGTCGGTCGGCAGATCCTCCAGCGCGCGCATGAGCCAGTAGATGCGCCCGTTCTGGCGCAGGAGATCTTTGTTGGCAGGGATCGTCGGCGCACCGCCGCCGGTGGCGATGACGAGTCCGTGCTGCTTGCCGATCTCGGCGATGGTTTCACTTTCGACGGCGCGGAAAGCGTCGACGCCGTGGTTGTTGATGTAATCAGGCACGCTGCCGTATTTTTCTTCGATGGCGCTGTCGATGTCGACAAAGCTGCGCCCGAGTTTGGCAGCAAGGGCTTCGCCGATGGTGGTCTTGCCGACGCCAGGCATGCCGATGAGCACGATGTTTTCGTCGTCGGCGCGCATTTTGGCGAGGATGGGCGCGATCTTTTCCGCCGGATCTGTGAGGCCAATGAAATGCACAGCGGCGTAGACAGCCTGGGCCACGAGCATCGGCAGCCCATCGCAGGTGATCACGCCGCGACGCTCGGCGTCGAGAAGAAATTGACTGCGATGCGGGTTGTAAATGACGTCGAAGCAGGCTTCAAGATGAGCGAAGCCGTCCAGATCGATGAGCCGCGCGCCGTTGTTTGGATACATACCGACAGGCGTGGCGTTGACGATGACTTCCGCGTCGTGGTGCAGCGGGATCTCTGTGTAAGGCACAGCGTCGTGGCGGCCAAAAACGACGATCTCCCGCGCGCCTTTGTCGGCGAGAACGGTGCAAACGGTTTTTGACGTGGCGCCGTTGCCGAGGACGAGACATTTTTTGCCGCGGATCGCGATGCCGGCGTTGTCCAGCGCAAAGGACAGGCCGTCGTAGTCGGTATTCGTGCCAAAGAGCGTGCCGTCAGGGCGGCGCACCAGCGTGTTCACGCAGCCGATGCGCTGCGCCTGCTCGCTGATCTCATCGCAATAAGGGAGCACGGTTTCTTTGTAAGGAATCGTGACGTTGACGCCGCGCCAGTTACCGCCTTCAAAAAAGCTGGTGATGTCCGCCGGCTCCACCTCGAAAAGATCGTAGTCGTAATCAGCGATCTGCGCGTGGATCTGCGGCGAAAAGCTGTGGCCGAGCGTGCGCCCGAGGAGTCCGTAGCTCATAGCTCGATCTCCACGTTTTTATAGGCACCGAGCAGGCTGAATGCCGGGCAGTCGCGGGAAAGCTGGTTGATGATGGCCTGCACCTGGGGCGTGCGGATGTCGGCGTCCATATCCATGAAGAAGCGGTGGGTGGTGTGGTTGCCATCCACGATCGGACGGCTTTCGAGGAGCGTCAGGTTGATGCCGAGGGCCGCCAGCGGCGAGAGCACTTCATCGAGCCCACCGGAAACGTTTGGCACCGAGAGCATGAGGCTGATGCTTTCAGCGTCAGGATGAATGCGTGGCGTTTTGGCCAGGCAGATGTAGCGAATGTAGTCACCAGGGTTGGCCACTTCCTGACGCAACACGTGCAGCTTGTCGCTCACTTCGAGATGAGCTGGCACGATCCAGGCGACGAAATCGTCGCTCGGCTCGGCGAGTTCGCGGTTGATATCTTCCGCGCCGGTTTCAATGATATTACAGTTCAGCGTGGCGAGAAATTCTGAGCAGTGGTAATAGGAGCGGCGATCTACTTTCACAGTCTTGAGACTGGTGAATGGCACATTGTTGGCGGCGACGAGTTTGTAGTGGAGATTTACCTTGATGCCGCGGACGATGTGACAGGTTTTCTTGAGGAGCAGGTCGTAGGTCAGCGCCTTGGCGCCGGAGCGGTTGTCTTCGATCGGCAGAATGCCGTACTGGCAGAGACCGAGATTGACGGCGTCAACGATCTTCATATCGTTGTTGAGCTTGATGCAGCGCGGATTGTCGAAAAGCGCCTGAGCAACTGGCAGATCGTTAGGGTCGCCGCTGATGGCGACGCTGCTCGTCGCTGGAAATGCGTCGTCGGTGAAAGTGGCTTTGATGCCGTTGATGAAGCTTTCATCTGGATCGATGAGCTGGCTCTGGCGACGACGGGCGACGCGGAAAAGCGTTTCGTAGGTTTCGCGCAGCGGCACGACGAGATCCGGGCTTTTGTCCTCGGTGATATGGTCGAGGATCCAGAGCTCGCGGTCGCGATCAAGGATCGGCAGATTGTTGGCTTTCTTATATTCCGCCACGTCCTTGGCCAGGTCGAGGCGTTTGATGATGAGGGCCTGCAGCTCCTCATCGACAGCGTTGATCTCAACGCGGATATCATCTAAATTTTTCATAATGCATGCTCCTCCAATAACAAATCTAAAAGAACGATGGCCATGACCGCTTCTACGACAGGCACGGCACGAATAGCGATGCAGGGATCGTGGCGACCGGTGATGACGAGGGGCTCGTCGATCTCTTTTGAGAGAGAAACGGTCTGCTGCTCCATGGCGATGGATGCGGTTGGCTTCATCGCCAGGCGCACAGTGATTGGCGCACCTGAGGTGATGCCGCCGAGAATGCCACCGGCGTGGTTGGTCTGCGGCGTGACGCGGCCGTTTTGCATGGCGAAGGGATCGTTGTGCTGGCTGCCGCGCATGGTGACGCTGTCAAATCCAGCGCCGAAATCCACGCCCTTGCAGCCAGGAATGCCGAAGAGCGCCTGTGCGAGACGATTCTCGACGCCGTCGAACATCGGCCCGCCGAGCCCGACGGGAACGCCGATGGCTGCGCCCTGAACGATCGCGCCGACGCTGTCGCCGTCACGGGAAGCTGCAGCGATCGCTTCCTGCATGGCGGCGCTGGCGTTTTCGTCGAGGGTTGGGAAAGCGCGCTCAGCCATACCTTCGAGGGTGGCGGCATCCACATGCATGGCGTCAAAGGCAGTGCCACGCACATCTGCGACCTGCAGAAGCTGGGCGCCAATATAAATGCCACGGCGGCGCAGGATCTGTTTGGCAATGCCGCCAGCGATGCACAGCGGCGCTGTGAGTCTGCCGGAAAAATGACCGCCGCCGCGCATGTCGGCGAAGCCTTTGTAATGGACATAGGCGGTGTAGTCGGCATGGGATGGGCGCGGATGATCGAGCAGATTGCTGTAATCTTTCGAACGCTGGTTGGTGTTGAGAATATAGGCCAACAGCGGGAAGCCAGTGGTCACGCCGTTCATCACGCCAGTTGCCAGATGCACAGCGTCAGCTTCCTTGCGCTGGGTCGTGAGTTTGCTCGAGCCCGGTGCGCGACGCGCCATGAAACGCGCCAGCTCTGCTTCGTCGATGGCTTCGCCTGGCGGCATGCCGTCGATCTCTACGCCGATCATTTCGCCGTGGCTTTCGCCGAAAACGCTGCAGCGATAATGGCTGCCAATACTAGATGCCATCGCAAACACCTCCCAGGGATGAATAATCTTGGAAAAAATGCGGATACGATTTGCGCACAGCTTCTGCGCCAGTGAGCGTGACCGGCGCGTCGCAGTTCAGTGCAGCGATCGCTGCGGCCATGGCGATGCGGTGATCGCCGGCGCTCGACACGGTGCAGCCGCCGTGGAGCTGCGGCACACCAGTGACGCGCATTTCGTGGGCGTCGCTTTCGCAATGCACGCCCATGGCTTCGAGCAGCGCCGTCGTTGTGGCGATGCGGTCGCTTTCCTTGAGGCGCAGACGCTCGATATCGGTGAAGACGGTGGTGCCTTCCGCCTGTGCAGCGATCACCGCGAGGATCGGCAGCGCATCTGGAATTTCCTTGACGGAGATCGTCTGGGCGCTGAGTGGCGCTGGCGAGACGGTGATCGCACCATCCTCGTGGCAGTCGACTGTTGCGCCGAAACCGCGCAGTAGATCGACGATGGCCTTGTCGCCCTGGCTGGAGTGGAGATCCAGTCCGGTCATTGTCACCGGTGCAGAGAGCGCACCGGCAGCGAGGAAGAAGGCAGCGTTGGACCAGTCGCCTTCAATGGCTGTTTCGCCTTCTGGCAGCACGTAGCGCGCGTCGGCTGCAACATGGAAGTGGCTGCCGTCTTCGCGAACCTCCACGCCGAAGCGGCGCAGAATGTCCAGTGTCAGATCGATGTAGGGACGGGACTGCAGTGGCGTGGACAGTGTGATGTCCAGCTCTTCGTTCAAAAGCGGCGCCGCCAGGAGCAGGCCAGTCAGGTACTGGCTGGAGATGTGTCCCGGCAATTCCACTGCGCCGCCGTGGAGCGGACCGCTGATCGTCAGCGGCAGGTGATCGTTTGTCGTCGTTGCGCCAAGCTGCTCCAGCACCCTGAGGATTTCTGCAATGGGACGCTCTGGCAGTCGGCCGCGGCCAATGAAATCGGCGCTCGTGCCGAGGGCTGCGCTCACTGGCAAAAGGAAGCGCAGCGTCGAGCCGCTTTCCTGGCAATCGATCGTGGCGGCGCGCCAAGCTTCTGTGATCGGGGTGATGCTGACGCTTTCGTCCTCACGGACGATTTCCGCGCCCAGCGCCTGCATGCAGGCGAGAGTGGTGTCGATGTCGATGGAGCTTGCCGAAAGCTGCCAGCGGGAAGGACGGTCCGCCAGACTGGCGGCGATAAATAGACGGTGGGCCGCAGATTTCGACGGAATGGCAGCGATCGTGCCGCTGATGGTCGCAGGAGAAAGTATCATATCAGAGCGGCTCCTTTCCGAGAATGATGAGTTCGCGCAGATCGTCGTAGCTTACCGTGCGCAGCACGCAGTCGCCGATGGCGTGAGGCACGACGATGGTGATGGCGCTCGCGCCGGCTTTTTTGTCGCGGCGACAGATCTCGAGGATGGCGTCGGCGTCGTAGTCGGTGTTTGCCGGCAGCGCATTTTCAGCGAGCGCCCATTCGATACGCTGGGCTGTGCGCTGGCTGCACCAACCTTTGCGCATGCTTGCCCGAGCCATCATGGCGAGACCGATCGCGACGGCGTGGCCGTGGCTCGTGGCAAAATCTGAGAGCTGTTCGATCGCGTGGGCAAAGGTGTGGCCGAGATTCAAGAGCTGGCGCGTGCCTTTTTCAAATTCGTCCTCGCTGACGATTTTGTTCTTGTGACTCACGCAGGCGCTGGCGATCTCTGCAAGATCTGCAGCGTCTTTCGTCAGACGTTTGTCAGCGAGCCGGTCGAAGAGGGCGGCATCCATGAGCACGCCGTATTTGATGCTTTCAGCGACGCCGTCGGCGAAGAATGCGTCGTCCATTGTTTGGATGAGATCCACGTCGCAGAAAACAGCCAGCGGCTGATAAAATGCGCCGACGAGATTTTTGCCGGCAGCAATATCGATCGCCGTCTTGCCGCCAACCGAAGAATCCACAGCCGACAGCAGCGTCGTTGGCACCTGCACGAAGGGGATCCCGCGCTGGTAACAGCTGGCGGCAAAACCTGCAAGATCACCGACCACGCCGCCGCCGAGGGCGATGACGAGATCTGAGCGGTGCATCCCGGCCAGGCTCCAGTCGTTCATCAGACGTTCCAGCACGGCGAAACTTTTGCTTGCTTCGCCGGCAGGAACGACGCTTTCCAGCACGCGGAACCCGGCAGCCTCCAAACTTGTGCGCAGTCGCGCCAGATAAAGCGGCGCCACATTCGTATCACTGACGACCATCGCCTGGCAGGGACGGTGTAGCACCGAGAGCATCACGCCCACTTCATCGAGCAGACCGTGGCCGATGTGGACCTTGTACGGCTTGCCGGTGCGCACCTCGATGCTTGAGGCGATCATTGGTGCAGTTCCTTCTGGCAGAATGCATGCAGCTTCAGCGCGTCAGCAGCGACTTCGTCGAAGGTTTCCGGACGCAGGCACTGTGGACCGTCGCATTTTGCGTGTTCAGGATCGTTGTGTACTTCGATCATCAGCCCGTCGGCGCCAATGGCGACAGCAGCCATCGAGAGCGGACGCACCATGCGGCGGATGCCGGCAGCGTGGCTAGGGTCGATGACGATCGGCAGGTGGGTGAGTTCGCGCAGCATTGGCACCGCAGAAATATCCAGCGTGTTGCGCGTTTTTGTTTCAAATGTGCGGATGCCGCGTTCGCAGAGAATGACCTCCATGTTGCCGCCAGCCATGATGTATTCGGCACTCATCAGCCATTCCTGGTAGGTTGCAGAAAGACCGCGCTTGAGCAGCACAGGCTTGTTCATCTTTCCGACTTCCTTGAGCAGGTTGAAGTTCTGCATATTGCGCGCGCCGATCTGCAGAATGTCGACATCCTCGAACAATGGCAGCTGGGAAATATCCATGACCTCGGAGATGATCGGCAGGCCCGTGGCTTCCTTTGCTTTCAGGAGCAGCTGGATGCCTTCAGCGCCCATGCCCTGGAAGGAGTATGGCGAGGTGCGAGGCTTGAACGCGCCGCCGCGCAGGATCGTTGCGCCGGCAGCCTTGACGCGCTGTGCCACCTCGATGATCTGCGCTTCGCTTTCAACCGAGCATGGACCAGCGATCAGCGTCAGCGTGCCGCCGCCGATCTGTGCGTCGCCGACTTTGATAATCGTATCCTGCGGATGGAATTTGCGGTTCGCGTTTTTGTATGGTTCCTGGATGCGGGTGACGCTCTCGACAACTTCCAGCGCTTCGATGAGCTCAATGTCTACGCGGGAGGTGTCGCCGACAAGGCCAATGATCGAGTAGGAGTCCCCCTCGGAGAAGTAGAGCTGGAGGCCCTGCTCTTTGAGCCAGTCGGTGAGCTGTTGTACCTGAGTTTGATCTGCGCCTCTTCTTACTTTGATAATCATGGATAAGTGCTCCTTTCAAATTGGTGGATGATGAATGATAATAAAAAAACCTGCACGGGGATTATCCTCCGTGCAGGTTCACTCTCATAACATATAAAATGTCAGATCGTGCTGTTTTCAGGATAACCCAAATAACCCTTACTGAAAACAGTAAAGGTAAAGTAGCTAAAGTAATATTGGGTTGCCTGAAGAACAGTATTGGTTGACATTTTCATCACCTGTGTGGTAAAAGTTTTCTAAAGAATATCACATTTTCTGACAGTTGTAAAGCGCCAACGAATATTTTTGGCAAATTTTTTATAAATATGCAGCCACGCGTTTATAATTATTCGTGCGCAGCTGCCGGACACTCAGAAAGGAGACAATCGCTCATGCTCACCATCCGCTGCGCCACCTGCAAAACAAAACTCTGGAAATACGACAAGATCGGCCACGGCGAAGTCCTGCGCTGCCACAAAGCGCGCATCAGCAAATGGTACGTGCCTGTTGAGATGCAGGGCGACAAGATCGTCTGCCCAAACTGCAAACGCCCCATCGGCATCGACAAAGGCACCTTCTATAAAATGGATCCCAACGCCTTTCTCTACAATGGGACAAAACGGAATAAATAATGCTGCGGCTTTTCGGCAGCGTGCGTTATAATAGAAGACAAACGAGAAGGAGAGGATCCCCATGGACAATCAGAGAAAATTTATCATCCGCCCGATCACCGCTGACGACGACGCGGCGATCGCCGCCATCATCCGTGACAATCTGCGCGCCGCGCACCTAGATATTCCCGGCACCGCGTATTTTGATCCAGAGCTCAATCATCTGAGCGCGTTCTATAACGCCGAGCCTCAGCGTCGCCGCTATTATATCGCTGCCGACGAAAATGGCACCGTCATCGGCGGCGTCGGCTACGCAGAATTTCCCGGCGTAGAAAATTGCGCTGAGCTGCAAAAGCTCTATCTTGATGACACAGTGAAAGGCCGCGGCTACAGCCACGAGCTCATGGCAGCCGTCGAGCGTGGCGCAAAAGCAGCTGGCTACAAAAAAATCTATCTCGAAACCCACACCAGCCTGCGGGCTGCCATCGCCCTCTACGAAAAACACGGCTACAAAAGCATCCCCCAGCCCGTGCCAACCATCCACACAACGATGGATCGGTTTTATATCAAGGAGCTGTGACGACAAAACGAGAAAATGGTACGCATCATACAGAGAAAATCTGCGTGATGCGTACCATTTTTGTTAAATAAACACCAGCTTCAAAATAAACAGCACGGCGAGGACGATCATGACGATCGAGACTTTTTTGTGTTTGTCGGCTGGTGCGAGGAGGTTGTAGAGGAGGTTTACGAAAACGTAGCTGAGCACGCCGAGGGTGAGGCCGTCGCCGATGGAGTAAGTGAGCGGCATGGCGAGGATGGTGACGAACGCTGGCAGGCCTTCGGTGATGTTGGCGAAGTCGATGTCTTTAACTGCGCTGAGCATGAGATAGCCGACGTAGATCAGTGCTGGTGCGGTGGCGCAGCTTGGGATGGCGATGAAGAGCGGCGAGAAAAACATGGCGGCGAGGAAAAGCACGCCGACGGTGACGGCGGTGTAGCCGCTGCGGCCGCCAACGCTGACGCCGGTGGAGCTTTCTACGTAGGTTGTGACGGTGGAAACACCGAGGCAAGCACCAGCAGTGGTCGCGAGGGCGTCGGCCATGAGCGCGCGGCCGGCGTTCGGTACATTGCCGTTTTCATCGAGCATGCCTGCTTTTGAGCAGACGCCGACGAGGGTGCCAACGGTGTCGAAGAAATCGACGAAGAGGAAGGTCAGCATGATGACGATGAAATTCGAGAGCTGCTCAGGATGGAGCAGATAACCGAAATCGATCTTACCAGCGATCGGTGCGACAGATTCGAAGCGGATGATGCCATCTGGCAGGGTGATGCCAAGGGCGGCTGCAGCTTCCGGCGCGATCAGGGCGTAGCCCCAGGCGACGAGGGAGCAGAGGACGATGCCGATGAGGATGGAGCCGCGCACGCCGCGCTTGTCAAGAGCGGCGATGACGACGACGCCAAAGCAGGTGATGACGGCTGGCAGCGCAAAATGGTTCAGTCCGACGAGGGTGGCGTCGTCGCCGACAACGATGCCGCCGTTGATGAGCCCGAGAAAAGCGATGAAAAGGCCGATACCGCCGGTGACGGCGAGCTTCATATTGAGCGGAATGGCATTGACGACGGCTTCACGCACTTTGCAGGCGGTGAGTAGGATGAAGATGATACCTTCAACAAAAACGGCGGTCAGCGCGACCTGCCATGGGATGTCATAAGCGAGCACAACGCTGTAGGCGAAGAATGCGTTGAGCCCCATGCCGCTGGCCAGGCCGAATGGCAGATTGGCGATGAAGCCCATGAGAAAACAGCCAAGCGCAGCGGCCAGACAGGTCCCGGTGACGAGCGCGCCGGCGTCCATTCCTGCTTCAGAGAGAATGCTCGGATTGATGGCGATGATATAGGCCATGGTCAGGAAGGTGGTGAGTCCGGCGAGAAGCTCGGTGCGCAGGTTGACGCTCTTTTCACCGAGGAGCGGGAAGAGCTTGATCAGCATATTCGGTTGTGGTTTGGTGGACATTGGTTTCCCCTTTCAATTTGTAAATTCCTTTTGCAACGGGCGACTTTATCCGATCGTCCGCAGATCGAGCCAGTGGCTCTTGAGGCTGCAGACGAGACGGGCATCAATATAGGCCTGATCGCAGGTGAGAATGGTCTGGCCCTGGTAATTACCGGCTGGCGTGAGCTCGACGACGAGAACGATGTCAACGGCGTCGTCGCTGGACAGATGCAGCGGCAGCATGAAATTCATCGTGTTGCGCGATGGGTAGTAGGATGGGATGGCGGTGTGATAATTCCAGCGCACTTCCTTGCGTGAGAGCAGCACGGCGTCGTCAAGGCGATTTTTCAGGCGGTTGTAGAGAAGCATGTCGTCTTCCAGAAGCCGCTGGATCTTGCTGAAAAGATGCGCGCGCTGACTGTCGTCTTTGGCGTGCTCGATCTCGCTCAAGATCTTCATCGCTTTCTTGTGATCGTAGAACTGGCTCTTGAGATAGAAGAGCGGAAAGCGGTCGATGTTTTCGATGAGGATGTGCTCGTAGTCGCAGTGGATCTCCTGGGTGAGATCGAAGAGCAGATCGCCCTGGTGGAGAAAATAGGTGGCTGGTTGCGGCAGCGGATTGAAATTCTGCACGAGCTGTTTGCCCATGCCGAAATGACCGGCGATGCAGAATTCTTTGAAGAGCCATGGCGATTCACCGGCGGTGTTTGGCACAAAGCAGGCGTAGATCTCGTCAAAATGGCGGTCGACGAGGCCGGTGTTGAAAGCGGCGAGTCGGCCATCCTGGCTCAGGAGTACCTTGCCTTCGAGCTGGATGCGGTAGAAGGTGTACTGGATGTATTTTTTGAGGATGTAGAAATTCTTTTTCTCAGCGTTTGGAAAATCCCAGTCTTCTGGCGTGGCCATATCGGCGAGGGATTGGAGAAAATCTTCCCAGCGGCCGAGAAAGGCGAAGGTTTCGAGGGCTTGCGCGGGATTGTCGCCTTTGATCTTGTTAACCTCGAGATTGGAGGATGGCGCGTCGTTGTCGTCGATATAAATAAGGGCAAACGGCGCGAGGTGTCCTGCGGTTTTTGGCGGACGCTTAAAGGTGAGATAGATCGGCTTGCCGTTTTTCGCCGGCACGTCGAGACGGAACCCAATCTTATCTCGGGAATAATCTAAAGTAGAGGAGGCTTTCGCTTGCTGGTAGCTCGATTCGAGAAGCCCCGGCAACGAGGCCTGGACACGGCCGGTTTTGAGAGCGAGGAGATGCAGCATGTGGCTGTCGAGTTGGGTGTGAGCGAGCAGCGATTCTGGCGGCTCCGGCAGCTTTGGCGTGAGGGACTGATGCGTTGTGGTGCCGGTTTTTGACTTTGCGGCGGCATGTCCCTGGGATACAGCGCGGGCACGGCGGGTTTTGCCGGCGAGCACGACAGTTTTGGTTTTCTGCGGTGCTTTTGGCTGCTGCTTTTGTGGTTGTTTTTGCTTTGGCTTGGCGGCTTTTGGCGGCTGCCAGATGGAAAAACGTACACGCATTTCCTCGCTGCCGGTTTCCGGCGGCAGCAGGTTCAGAAATTCTGGGATATCGCGCAGCATGGTCTTGAGACGGCCGTAGCCGAAGTCGCGGCTGGAGATGTGGTTGTCTGCCAGAAGCTGGGCGATGTCGTTGATGGGATGGATGCCGTAATTGATCTTTTTACAGAGAAAGCGGTAGAGCTCCTCTTTTTGTTCGCTTGTTATCATAGAAGTTCCTTTCATATCATAAATGTACTGCGTGCTGGATGATGCCGCCGCCGATGACGCGGTCACCGTCGTAGAGGACGACGCTTTGCCCGGGGGTGATCGCGCGCACGGGCTCGTTAAACTGCACGCTGAGACGATCGCCATCGAGCTGCCAGCTGCCCGGCGTGCCGCGGTCGCGGGAGCGGATCTTGATGCGGGCGCGGCCACTCTGCGCATCCGGCGCAAGCAGGTTCACGCCGGTGGCGATGAGGCCGTTTGCGAAAAGGGTGTCGTTTGTGCCGACGCTGACGGTGTTCTGGACGGGATCGGTGGCGGTGACGTACGCGGGATAGCCGAGAGCGAGGCCGAGTCCCCGGCGTTGGCCGATGGTGTAGCGCCAGGCGCCGTTGTGTTCGCCGAGGGTGTTTCCGTCGGCGTCGATGAAACGGCCTGCGCCAGGCAGATTGTCCGGGCAAAAATCCTGGAGAAAAGCGGCGTAGTCGTCGCCAGGAATGAAGCAGATTTCCTGAGATTCTTTTTTGCCGGCGGTGATGAGCCCGAGGGAAGCGGCAATGGTGCGCGCTTCTTCCTTGGTATGATTGCCAAGCGGGCAGAGAATGTGCGCGAGCATTTCGTGCGGAATGCCCCAGAGAAAATAGGACTGATCCTTGACGGCATCGACGGCACAACTGAGGGCGTCGCCGTTTTCGTCGTGAAGGATGCGCACATAGTGACCGGTCGCAAGTTTGTCGCAGCCGAGCCGCTGTGTTTCCTGCCAGAGCACGCCGAATTTGATCTGCGCGTTGCAGCGCACGCAGGGATTCGGTGTCTGACCACGCAGATAGGCATCGGCGAACGGCTGCATCACTTCGCGGGCAAAGGCTTCGCGAGCGTCGAAGATGTGGAAATCGATGCCGAATTGTTCCGCCACACGGCGCGCGTCTGCGGCGGCCTGGCTGTCGCGGCCGCTTTCAGGCACGAGACGCATGTGAATGCCGACCACTTCGTGGCCAGCTGCTTGCAAAAGATGGACGGCGACGGAGCTGTCAACACCGCCGCTGAGTCCGAGGGCAACTTTACTCATGAGCAGGTCCTTTCTTCCTCACGGTGACGGTGTCGTCTTCGCTCTGGTGCGCGGCGATGGTGTTGGCTTCGCTTCTGTGTTTGTGCGCAGAGCAGGTGGCGTCTTCGTTTTTTCTCGCGGTGACGGTATCGTCTTCAAAATAATATCTGGTGCCGACCAGATTATCCGGCAGATATTGCTGCTCAACCTGATGCATTGGATAATCGTGTGGATATTTGTAGCCGATGCCGTGGCCGAGTTCTTTTGCGCCGGGATAATGGCTGTCGCGCAGGTGCTTTGGCACGGCGCCGTTTTTGCCGTGGCGCACGTCGGCCAGCGCGCGCTCAATGCCCATGTAGGCACAGTTGCTCTTCGGCGCGGAGGCCATGTAGGTGACAGCCTGGCCGAGGATGATGCGACCTTCTGGCATGCCTACGAATTGCAGCGCGTCGGCGGCGCTCTGCGCGATCACCAGCGCCTGTGGATCAGCCATGCCGATGTCTTCGCAAGAGAGGATGACGATGCGGCGAGCGATGAAGAGCGGATCTTCACCGGCGTCGAGCATACGCGCGAGATAATAGAGGGCTGCGTCAACATCGCTGCCGCGCATGCTTTTGATGAAAGCGGAGATGATATCGTAATGTTCGTCGCCGGTGCCGTCGTAGCTCACTGCTGGACGTTGGATGCTCTCTTCAGCGACGGCGAGATCGACGTGGATGGTGCCATTTTCGTCCGCCGGGCTTGAGAGCACGGAAAGCTCCAGGGCGTTCAGCGCCATGCGGGCGTCGCCCTGCGAAAAATTCGCGAAATGGTCGAGGGCTTCTTCGCTGATCTCGACGTGGTAGGCGCCGAGGCCGCGCTCGCGATCGGTGAGCGCGCGCTGCATCAGGCTGGTGATGTCGGCTTTGGTGAGCGGCTGCAGTTGGAAGATCAGCGAGCGCGAGAGCAGGGCGCGGTTGATGCTGAAATATGGATTCTGAGTGGTGGCGCCGATGAGGATGATGGTGCCGTTTTCAACAGATGGCAGGAGCCCGTCCTGCTGCGCTTTGTTGAAGCGATGCACCTCGTCGATGAAGAGAATGGTTTGGCGGCCGTAAAGCTGCTGCTCTTCTTCGGCTTTTTTGATCAGCTTGCGCAATTCCGGCAATCCTTCGGTGACGGCGTTGAGGCGCGCAAAGGGACGCTTCGTTACTTTTGCGATGACAGAAGCGAGGGTTGTTTTGCCGCAGCCGGCGCTGCCCCAGAGGATGATCGAGGAGAGACGGTTTGTCTCGATGGCGCGGCGCAGCAATTTTCCCTTGCCGATGAGCGCATCCTGCCCGACGATCTCGTCGAGGGTTTGCGGCCGCATGCGGTCGGCCAGCGGTGCGTGTGAATGGCCGCTGGCGCTGGCAGCGGCGGAAAACAGATTCATTTGATCAGACATATCCATCACCTTTCTTTGTCTGGATCGTGCCGATTAGTTGAATGTTTTCACCAGTTCCTTCAAGTAATCAGCGAGGGCGGCGCCAATATCGTCGCGGCGCAGGCCGAATTCGATGTTGGCTTCGATGAAGCCGAGCTGGTCGCCGACGTCGTAGCGGCGGCCGCTGAAAATGCAGGCCTGCATGGATTCCTGCGCAGCCAGTGTGTTAAGGGCGTCGGTGAGCTGGATCTCGCCGCCTTTTCCCGGCGCTGTCTCAGCGAGAATGTCGAAGATCGGCGGCGTGATGATGTAGCGGCCTAAAATGGCGAGGTTGCTTGGCGCATCAGCAGCCGCTGGCTTTTCGACGAGGCTCTGGATGCGGCAATGGTCGCCAGAGACAGCTTCGGCCGGTGCGACGATGCCATATTTATGGATGACAGATTCTGCCACCGGCTGCACGCCGATAACGGAAGCGCCGCAGTTTTCGTAGACGTGAATGAGTTGGGCCAGCGCTGGTGGTTCAGCAGCGACGACGTCGTCGCCGAGGAGCACAGCGATTGGTTCGCCAGCGGCAAAATCGCGCGCCAGCGAGACCGCGTGGCCGAGACCGCGCGGCTCTTCCTGCACAATATAGGAGAGCTTCACGATGTTTGGAATGTCTTTGATGCGATCGGCCAGTGCGTCCTTGCCGTGGGCGTGGAGAAATGCTTCGAGCTCAGCAGCCGGTGCAAAATGATCGCGGATGGCCTGCTTCTTCTCGCTCACTACGAGCAGCACTTCTTCAATGCCGCTGGCGGCAGCCTCTTCGAGAATGATCTCAAGGGTTGGCACGTCGACGATCGGCAAAAGCTCTTTGGGAATGGCTTTGGTCACCGGCAGAAATCGTGTGCCGAGACCAGCTGCCGGAATGACGGCTTTCTTTATTTTTTTCATGATGATCCTCCGATGGGTTCGTAAAGTCATGCTGCTATTATATCACTAGGAATTTACCGGTGTAAAGCCATTGGCACGCTTGTCGCAGGATTAAGACCGTGGTAGAATGGAAACAGTTTGAATGGAGGAGGTTTATTGAGATGAAAGAATTTGGCGCGCGCTTCTGGCGCTCGCTCGTGCGCCGCGCGCGAACGTTTCGGCGAGACGCCGGACGCAGCAGCAGCTCGTTGGAAAAATTTCAGTGGCGGGCGTTGTGGCAGCTGGTGAAACGCTACACCTGCTACAGCGTGCTGGCGGTGGCGATCGGCGCTGTCGTCGGTGTGGTGACGGCGGTGTTTGGCCATGGCTTGCTCTGGCTGAACGAATTTCGCGCGGAGCATCTTTACTGGTTTGTGCCTTTTCTCGGCATTGCTGGACTTGTGATCATGAGCGTGAACATGCACTGGGGCGGACGCGCCCAACGTGGCATGGGGCTGGTTTTTGATGTCGGGCTCGGCAAGGAAGGCTCGATCCCGCTGCGCATGGTGCCGCTGACGATCTTTTCCACCTGGATGACGCATCTTTTCGGCGGCAGCGCAGGGCGTGAGGGGGTGGCGGTGCAGATCGGCGCGACGCTGTCGATGCAGTTTGCGCGCATTGCGCCAGCCAGTCTCGAGCGCCACATCATTCTTGCCAGCGGCATGGCTGCTGGCTTCGCTGGTCTGTTTGGGACGCCGATCGCCGCCACATTTTTTGCGCTGGAGGTCATGGTCGTCGGCTCAATCTACTACGACGCGCTGGCGCCAGCGCTCATCGCTGCGTATACCGCGTCTTATACGGCGCGCGCGCTCGGTCTGCACGCGATGGCCATGCCGATCGGACCCGTGCCGGATATGAGCGGCCGGTTTATGCTGCTGACAATCCTCGCGGGACTTGTCTTCGGGATCGTTGGCTGGGGATTTTCCTGGATGCTCAACCACCTGCGCGTGTACTTCGCACTGCTCATCGACGATCCACGATTGCGTATCTTCATCATCGGCAGCCTGCTCGCGATCGTTTTTATGTTCGCCTGGGATGGCCGCTACTCCGGTCTCAGCGACGGCCTTTTCGCGGGGGCGTTCACTGGCGGCGACATTTACTGGTACGACTGGCTCGCCAAGCTTACGCTCACAGCGATCACGCTGGCCTGCGGTTTTCAGGGCGGGGAACTGACGCCGCTCTTTGTCATCGGCGCAACCCTCGGTTCCTTTCTGGCGCTTTCGCTGGGACTGCCAGTGGCGCTTTTTGCAGCCATGGGCAGCGTCGCTGTTTTTGGCGCGGCCACGAAGACGATGTTCGCGCCGCTTTTTATCGGCGTCGAGGTTTTCGGCGCGCAGGGCATGCCGTTTTTTGCGTTGGTGGCCATCGTCGCTTTTCTGGTCAGCGGCCATTATGGCATCTACACGAAACAGAAATTTCTGCGCAGCAGCGATCGGCAGAAATAACCCTAGGCAAGTACGCGAAAATTTGCTACTATAATGAATGGACCAACAAGTCATCAGGCGACACCGTCGCTGTCAATACATTATTAATAGGAAAGAGGAAGATCTACCATGAGTAAAGTTCTTGTTTTTGGCCACGCCAATCCAGACACCGACTCCATCGTCAGTGCCATCAGTTATGCTTATCTGCTGAACCAGACCGGTTTCGAAGCCACCGCTTATGCCCTCGGTGCGCCATCTGAAGAAACCCAGTTTGCCCTCGATCATTTCGGCGTGAGCGCGCCACAGGTCATCGCCAAGGCTGCGGATGTTATCTGCGAAGGCGATGTACTCGCCCTCGTCGACCACAACGAAGCGCAGCAGTCTCTGCCAGATCGCGCAGACTATCGCATCTGGAGCGTTGTTGACCATCATCGCATCGCCAACATTGAAACCGTTGAGCCGCTGAACTATCGCGCAGAAACCGTTGGCTGCACCAGCACCATTCTCTACAAAATGTACAACGAACAGGGCGTCGATATTCCACAGGATATTGCAGGCCTCATGCTTTCTGCCGTCATCAGCGATACCCTGCTGATGAAATCACCAACCTGCACCGAAGAAGACGAAGCAGCCATCATCGCGCTCGCTGCGCTTGCTGGTGTTGATTACAACACTTACGGCCTCGATCTGCTCAAGGCAGGCACCAATCTTTCTGCAAAAAGCTGCGACGAGCTGCTCAACATGGATGCCAAGAGCTTCCCAATGGGCGGCAACACCGTGCGCATCGCGCAGGTCAATACCGTTGACGTGAACGACGTGCTCGCTCGCAAGGATGAGCTCACAGCGCTCATGCAGGATGCCAGCGCAAAAGAAGGGTACGATCTCTATCTGCTCCTGATCACCAACATTCTCGACAGCAATTCCACCGGTCTCATCGTCGGCAACAGCGCCAAGGTTGAAACCGCTTTCGGTGTCACCGCCGTCGACGGCACAGCAGAACTCGCTGGCGTGGTCTCGAGAAAGAAGCAGGTTGTGCCACCACTCACCAAGGCATACGAAGGTTAAATGAAGAAAAGAGACTGCCAGGCAGTCTCTTTTTTCAAGAGGAGCGACAATATGAAAACTTTAGACGTGAAAAAAATTACCGAGGCCATCCGCACCTGGGCGGTGCAGGTGAACACCGATCTGCCAAAGGATGTGGAGCAGGCGCTTGAGCAGGGACGCGCTCAGGAAGAATCCCCCTTCGGTATTTACTGCTTCGATCAGATCCTTGCCAACGCCAAGCTGGCGCGCGAGGAACATCAGGCCATGTGTCAGGATACCGGCACCATGGTCGTTTACTGCAACGTTGGTCAGGATCTGCACCTCGTTGGCGGCGATGTCACGCAGGCCATCAACGAAGGAGTGCGGCTCGGCTATGACGAAGGCTATCTGCGCCGGAGTATCGTCGAAGAGCCAGTGTTTGAGCGCACCAATACCGGTGACAATACGCCGGCAGTGATCCATTACAACATCGTTCCCGGCGATCAGTGCGAGCTCATTCTCATGCCAAAGGGCGGCGGCGCAGAAAATATGGGCGCGCTCGGTATGCTCAAACCGACTGCCGGCAGAGAAGGTGTCATCGATTTTGTCGTAGACGCCGTTTCAAAAGCAGGCGGTAATCCGTGCCCACCGATCATCGTCGGCGTTGGCATCGGCGGTACCATGGAAAAAGCCACTGCCATCGCCAAAGAAGCGCTGGCACGAGAGATCGGCAGCCATCACGCCGATCCACGCTACGCCGAGATGGAGCAGGAGATCCTCGCGCGCGTAAATAAGCTCGGTATTGGCCCGCAGGGGCTGGGCGGCCGCGTGACAGCGCTGGCTGTACACATCAATATCTATCCATGCCACATCGCGTCTCTGCCGGTGGCTGTCAACATCAATTGCCACGCCGCGCGGCATGCGCGCATCGTGCTCGAAGGAGAGGAGGGTTGAGCATGGAAAAACATATTCGTGTTCCCTTTGTCGCAGAAGAACTCGCTGATTTGCGCGCTGGCGACACCGTGATGCTCTCTGGCGTGATCTATACGTCGCGCGATAAGGCACACAAGCGCATGGTCGAAACCCTCGACCGCGGCGAAGCGCTGCCGGTTGACTGGCACGATCAGCTCATCTATTACGCCGGACCGACGCCGGCGAAACCTGGTCAGGCCATCGGCTCCATTGGGCCGACGACATCCAGCCGCATGGATGCTTTTGCGCCACGACTCATGGATGAGGCCGGGCTCAAGGGGATGCTCGGAAAGGGGCCGCGTAGTCAGCAGGTTGTTGATGCTATTGTGCGCAACGGCGCGGTTTATATGGTTGCTGTCGGCGGCACCGGCGCAGCCATTTCCAAGAGCGTCAAAAAAGCAGAAGTCATCGCCTACGACGATCTTGGCACAGAAGCCATCCGCCGTCTGGAGATCGAAAATCTGGCTGCCATCGTCGCGATCGATGCCCACGGCGGCAATTTGTTCGAAACTGGTCGGGCGCAGTATGCAATCACCGACTAAGTGTCGGCGAAATATTGTTTCACATTTTTCGCCCGTGTTATAAAAATGCGATCGAAGAGCAAGGGTGTTCCGAAATGGAACGTCTTTGCTCTTTTTATATCATTATAGGCGGATTTATTCTTGACAAAGGGAGACAAATTGTGATATAGGACGAGCGTGTGTGAAAAATGCGCGTCGCTTACCATATTTTTGCCGCTTTGTCTAGAGGTAAAACGGACGAACGGCACAAAAAGATTGTAATAACTATATATATTCCTATAACAAATGGAAAAATATTAGGATTTTATTGACAGTTGTCGATAATAAGATATAATTAAAACAAAGGATAACGATAAGCAAAGTTAATGTCGGCGATTTAGCAATCATTGTTTGATACGGATTTATTGAAAAAATAAATCGACCTTATTTCCGAGATTTGCTCGTCGCTATTCGTGACAATCGTAGCACTCATTTTCGAATACTACAAAGAATGGAAGTGGACGTATGGGAGAAGACACGAGACAAGACAAAGTTGTTGTCAATCATCTGACGAAACGCTTCGGCGATCTGCTGGTATTGAATGACATCAACTTCACCGTCAAAAAAGGTGAGTTCCTCGTTATTGTAGGTCCTACAGGCTGCGGGAAGACGACGTTCTTAAACCTGCTGTCAACCTTGTATGTACCAAGCGAAGGCGAAGTCCTCATCGACGGTGAACCGGCTGACCCAAGAAAGCACAGTATTTCCTTCGTATTCCAGGAACCATCCTGCTTGCCTTGGCGTACAGTCAAAGAAAACATCGCTTATGGTATGGAAATTAAAAAATGGCCAAAGGACAAGATCGAAAAGAAAGTGCAGGAAGTTATGGAGCTCGTTGGTCTGACACAGACCCAGGATCTCTATCCAGCACAGATCTCCTCCAGTATGGAGCAGCGCGTGGCAATCGCGAGAGCGTTTGCAACTGACCCTGACTTGCTCCTCATGGACGAACCTTATGGTCAGCTGGACGTTAAGCTCCGCTTCTATCTCGAAGATGAGCTCGTACGTATCTGGTCTGAACTGCACAACACCGTTATCTTCATCACGCATAACGTCGAAGAAGCGGTCTACATTGCAGAACGTATTTTGGTACTCACCAACAAACCAACAACGATCAAGGAATCGATTCCGATCAATCTGCCAAGACCACGCGATGCGTTGGCAGATGATTTCGTAGAACTTCGTAACTATGTTACCGATGCCATCAAGTGGTGGTAAGAACACTTGGGCATAAGAATAAAAGGTAAAAAATTGAAGGGAGTGTGTTTCATATGAAACGTCACAGAAAATCTTGGAAAGTCGCAACAGCTGTCGTTTTATCAGTCGCTTTACTGGGCACCCTCGCCGGCTGCGGCGGCGGTGGCGGTGGCGGATCCGCGAGCAGTGAGGGCGAAGTCATCTCTGTAGAAGGCGGGTTCCAGGGCCAGATCGATGCTTGGCCAGCGTACTATGCTACCATGACCGATCCATCCATCCAGGAAAAATACGGCATCAACATGACCATGCAGTATTTTGACTCCGGGATGCCTATGGTCCAGACTGTTCCTGCTAACCAGCTCGCCATCATGAGTAATGGTTCCGTACCAACTCTGATGTCTGCACTGCGTTATGACACCCCAATCGTTGGCGTATCCTCCAACGAATCCCGTGCAAACGCTGTTCTGGCACGTGAAGGCGATGTCGTCTTTAACACTGAAAACGAAAACGGCACCTTTGGTACTGCTGAAGACATCAAAGGTAAGACTTTCCTGACCACGACTGTATCTACCGGTACTTACACCCTGTCCGGCTACCTGGCACAGTTTGGTCTCACTGAAAACGATGTAACCGTTCGTAACCTTGAACAGGCTCAGGCTATCGCTGCATTCGAATCCGGCGAAGGCGATTACCTCGTTCTCTGGGCTCCATTCCTCTACACCGGTCTGGAAAAAGGCTGGCAGGAAGTTGCTACTGCAGAACAGGTCGGCTCTACCTGCCTGATGCTGTGGGTTGCTGACCCTAAGATGGCTGAAGAAAATCCTGACGCGATCGCAAGCATGCTCGCTATGATGAGCGAAGGCGCTGACCGCTTCAACGATGAAGGCACCGATATGGCTGCTGAAATCTCCAGCTTCTTCACCGATTGGGCCGCAATGGACGTTAGCGAAGAAAATGCTGCACTGGATATCGAATCCCACGATATTCCAAGCCTTGAAGATCAGCTCGAAATGCTGCAGAGCGGCGAACTGCTCGAAGACCTCCAGAAGTCTGCTGACTACTTTGTAACTCAGGGTCAGTACACTGCTGATGAACGCCAGCAGCTCGAAGACAAGGGCTTCTGCATTGATTCTTCCTTCCTCGAAAGAGCCATCGAAATTAAAGGCGAAAAGAACTAAGATTTAATTTGTAAGGTGGAGGGGAGTCTGTTAAACAAAATAGACTCCCCCTCTTTGTTAAAGACGTGACATGAAACAAAAGCACTCCTGCTTTCTGAGATGAAGGCAAAAAATTCTTGAGTGGAGGTGTAAGTATGGCGAGTAATAAAAAATTAAAACGCACAGAAAAGAAGCAAAGCTTCTATACAGCGATCTCTGTAGTTTCTGTCTGCGTATTCCTCGTATTCTGGGAAGGCATCGTACGCGCAGGTCTGATTTCTCCTCATCTGTTAGCGTCGCCAACACAGGTTATCTCGCTATTCATTGATAAATTATCCAACCCGAACCCTGATGGCACGATCATTTGGGGGCATATCGGTATCAGCTTGGAAGAAGCTCTGATCGGTTACATTCTCGCACTGGTCATTGGTATTCCTCTTGGCTTGGCAATGGGCTGGTTCACGACGTTTGACGGTCTCGTTCGTCCTATCTTCGAAATCGTTCGCCCTATCCCATCCGTTGCATGGATTCCTCTTTGCATTATCTGGTTTGGTACTGGTTTGTTCAGTAAGATCTTCATCATCTTTGTTGGTGCGTTGGTACCTTGCGTCATCAACTCCTGCTCTGGTGTAAAGATGACAAACCCTACCTACATCCGCATGGCGAAAACCTATGGCGCAGGCAGCTGGGAAATCTTTAGAAATGTCTGCGTACCATCCGCATTACCAATGGTATTTGGTGGTCTGCAGGTTGCTCTGGCAACTGCATGGACCTGCCTCGTTGCCGCTGAAATGGTCGGCGCCGACAGAGGTCTTGGTTTCTTCATCGAAATGGGCCGTCGTCTCCTGATGCCAGACATGATCATCCTCGGGATGGTTCTGACTGCGCTGACTGGTGTCGTCATCACCGTTATCGTTGGCTTGATTGAAAAACAGCTCGTTAAGGGCAGCAGAAAAGGTCAGTAAGGAGGTGCCTATCTATGAGTGAAACAATTTCTGAAGCTAGAGGCGGTAATGTTTTACAAAAAGCCTTGCGCAACAAACGTGTTCTGAACGTTATCTCTATTGTTCTCTTCTTGGGCATCTGGGATCTGATCGTCGTCGTTGGTAATGCCACGATGATGCCTCGCCCTTGGGAGGTTGTTACTGAACTGATCGACATGTTCCAGTCTCGTTTGGCTGGCTACACACTGCTCATGCACACTTGGATCAGTTTCCGCCGCGTTATGATCGCGTTTCTCTTGGCAGCTGTCATCGGTATTCCTCTTGGGGTGCTGATGGGCTTCAACAAAACTGCTAATGCGATCGTACGTCCGATCTTCGAATTCTTCAAACCAATGCCACCTATCGCATGGATCTCCATTTCCATCCTCTGGTTTGGTATCGGCGAAGCTTCCAAGATCTTCATCATCTTCATCGGTGCTTTGGTACCGCTTATTCTGAACTCTTACAACGGGATCCGTCTCGTTGACCCTGAACTTTATGACTGCATCCGTAACCTCGGCGCCACCTATTGGCAGGAACATCTCCAGGTTACTGCACCATCCTGTATCCCTGCTATCTTCGCAGGTCTGCAGATCGCGCTGTCCACATCCTGGACCTGCGTGGTCGCAGCTGAGCTGGTCGGTGCCCGCAGCGGTCTCGGGTTCGTTATCAACCAGGGTATGAGAATTGACAACACCGCGATGTGTATCGCCGGGATGCTCGTCATCTGCCTCGTATCCTTCCTGACATCCTTCGCACTGACTCTGATTGAAAGGGGGCTTTGTCCATGGACGAGAAACACACAAATATAATCGAATGCGTGGATATCTCCAAAAACTTTGGCGACAAGAAGGTTTTGTCGACGATGAACTTCCATGCAAAGGAAAACGAATTTGTCGTCATCCTTGGACCAGGGCAGTCTGGTAAGAGTACCCTGATGCGTCTCATCGCAGGCTTCGAAGCGCCAACCACCGGTCACGTTTACGTTAACGGTGAAGAGGTGGATGGCCCTAGTGATAAAGTTGGTTTCGTATTCCAGCGCTACACCCTGTTCTTCTGGCGTACCGTTATGGGCAACGTCGAAATGGGGCCAAAGCTCAAAGGGATCGGCAAGGAAGAACGCCGTAAAATGGCGCAGAAATACATCGACCTCGTTGGTCTGACTGGCTTTGAAAACAGCTATCCAAACCAGCTTTCCGGTGGTATGAAACAGCGTGTTGGTATCGCGCGTGCATATGTCAACGAACCAGCGCTTCTCATTCTTGACGAACCATTCGGTCAGCTCGACGCTCAGACCCGTATCCTTATGGAAATTGAGATCGAGCGCGTATGGCAGGAAGAAAAACGTACGATTCTCTTCGTAACGTCCAATATCGACGAAGCTATTTATCTGGCTGACCGCATTATCATCCTCGATGGTAAGCTGCCTAGCCATCTCGCCGGTGAATACGTCGTCGACCTGCCTCGTCCTCGCAACCTGACCGGTCATGACTTCCTCGAACTGCGTAAAAAGATCACCGATTCGATGAGTCTCGTGCTTTAATGAAAGGAGGCGTTCTCTGATGATGATCGGCGCATTGATCCCGATGGAATGGGCGTTTTTCTTCACAGCCTGTGTTGGATTAGCGGTCCTCTTCATCGTGATCCGTAAGACGGTGTTCTATCTATCAGAGCGCTTCTTAGGTAAGGACGATAGATAAGCGAAAAAATCTCGGGTTTCGGCCCGAGATTTTTTGTGCTCAGAATTGGCAGCGCTTGGCGCTTGTGCTATGATGGGCGTAGACTATTCGTGAAGGAGAGGATCTCATGCCGGCGATTTTTGCTCATTATATATTTGGCGCCGACGCGCTCGCGGATTTTACGGCGCCGGTGCGGCGTATTGTCTGCGCGCACCGCGGACTGTTCGATCTTGGCTTGCAGGGGCCGGATTTTTATTTTTTTGACCAGTTTCTGGCGCTGAGAGGAAAACATTATTCCAAAACAGGGTCGGCGCTGCACCATGGGAGCTGCGCGGAGCTGTTGCTGGCGCTGGAGGGCGAAGGTGGACGCAGACCAACGAGCGCGGAGCTGGCGTATCTCTTTGGGCTGATCGGCCATTTTGCGCTGGACAGCACAGCGCACCCGGCGATCGAGCGCTGGGTGGCGGAGCTGGCGTATGACCATCATCGTCTGGAGACGGAATTTGATCGCTACCTGTTGGAGAGAAGGGGATTCGATCCCCGCCGTTTTGCGCTTGGCGATGTGATCGCGGTATCGCGGCGTGAGCGGCTGCTAGTGGGGCGGCTGTACGAGAGCGCAGGGTTGGGCGATGCGCGCGACATCGCGTCGCTGTGGCGAGATTTTGGCTGGATCAAGAGTCATACGAGCCTGAAAAGCGACTGGACCTATGCGGTCGTACAGAAAATACTCACCCTGGTAGGGGCGCGGTCGATCGCTGGCATCTTTATGGGGCCAAAGGATACACTCTTAGACGTGACCAATCCGCAGATGTTGGCGCTCTTTGCAGAAGGGCAGGCGCGTTATCAGAAGCTGGCGGAAAATTATTGGCAGCATGTTTTCTGCGGCGTGGCGCTGGACGATTATTTCTCGCGCGATTTTGAAACAGAACCGGAGGAGAAAAAACAATGACGATTGCTGAAGAGATACGCTCGGCGCTGGTCGCAAATATCGACGAGGGTTACAAAGATTTTCACGCCAAGCTCGTACCGACGATCGATCCGGCGCGGATTCTTGGCGTGCGGCTGCCGGCGCAGCGCGCCGTCGCGAAAACGTTCAAAAAAGATGCGCGGCTGCCGGAATTTCTCGCGATGACGACGCACGATTATGTGGAGGAGATCAACGTGCATGGATTTCTCGTCGCAGAGATCCTGGACGCCGACGCGTGCCTGGCGCAGATCAACCACTTTCTGCCGATGATCGATAACTGGGCGAACTGCGATTCCTTTTCGCCGAAGCTTTTCAAAAAGCATCCGGAGCTCGTGGAAGCACCGGCACTGGCGTGGATGCAGGAAAGATTGCAGCCTTACACCGTGCGCTTCGGCATCAATATGCTGATGGAGCACTGCCTGGATGCTGAATTTCGCCCAGAGCAGCTCGCGGCGGTGGCGGATTGCGCCTGCGACGAGTATTATGTGAACATGGGCGTCGCCTGGTATTTCAGCGTAGCGCTGGTGAAACAGTGGGAGGCCACGCTGCCGTGGATCGCCGAGCGCCGTATGCCGGAGTGGGTGCACCGCAAGAGCATCCAGAAAGCGGTGGAGAGCCGCCGCATTTCGCAGGAGCAGAAAGTGCTCTTAAAATCCTATCGATGAACAAAAAGTGCTCGTAAAAATGAACGCGCGCTCGCAAGGAAAGCTTTGCGAGCGCGCGATTTTTATGCGTAGAGATCTGATAGTATTTCGTGCATGGTAGCGACAGCGGTTTGCACGTCGCCTTCCATTGCATCGTAAGCGGCGCGCGTTTCGTCGTCGAGATGCCCGGCGTATGGACGACCGTCGCTGTCGAGGTTATATTCCGGCAGAAGTATCGGCGTGGATGTTCCGTCGCTGTTTTCCTTCATTCCCTTGTCGAGGGTGAGCGTCGTGAAGGTTTCGTCTAATTCGATCTCATCCTCAGCGCCATCGCGTGCGTAGGCAGGTGCGCAGCGTAGGCGCAAAACGCCGTCGTCATTGCCGCATTCTGCGGTGACGAATTTCGCGTCGTCAGGAATTTTCGTATCGAATGAGAGCAGCGCTGGAAAATCTGGTGGAATGATGCTGTAGGTGATGGCGCCGTCCTCAGCAATGTAAGCGCCGGTTGAGAAATCGTTTCCGCTCTCGTCGCTGATGATCTGCGGTGAGAATCCGTACTTCTGCAGCGTGCTCTCAAATCGTTCCTCAAAGCTCGCTTTCTGATAATACCAATAGCCGCTGTAGCTGGCGCAGGCGATGACGACGACGCTGAGCGCGGCGATGACGATCTTGAGCAAGCGTTTTCCTCTGCGGCGTTCTTTGTCGATGGTCTGGATCATATGCTCGTCCTCCTTGAGCAGCGTGTCCAGGGAAATGCCGAAACGGTCGCTGATCGCCACCAGCGTTTCAAGATCGGGATAGGATTTTTCATTTTCCCAATTCGACACCGTCTGACGTGTGACGTGAAAAATCTGACCGAAGGCTTCCTGGGTCATGCTGTTGTCTTTTCTGATCTGTGCGATTTCTTTTCCGAGTTTCATGGGTCTGTCCTTTCGTTCATGGAGGATGATGCGCATCGGTTTTCCATGGCTCTATTATCGCAGGCGCGCGGCGAAAAATAAAGCAACCTGCGCTTGATCGCGCTCATTCAGCGCGCAAAGATTCTTTGACAGCGAAAAATAGCCGCCGGAGTGGCGTCTCCGGCGGCTGGGTGGGGTGTATGAAAATGAGTGAGGGTTATTTTGTCATCATGGCGCTCATGGAGCGGGCGAACGCAGTTGGATCTTCTACTGGCAGTCCGGCGATGAGGCGCGCCTGCTGATAGAGCAGGTTGGTGTATTCTTTGAGGGCGTCATCGTCCTCGGCTTTGTAGAGCTCCTCGAGTTTGGCGTAAACCGGATGGTTCTTGTTGATCTCGAGGACTTTCTGCGCTTTGATGGCGCCGCCGTTTGGCATGGCGGCGTAGAGCTTTTCCATATCGACGGAGATCTGTCCCTCGGTGGAGAGGTAGACGGCGTCTTCGTCGGCGAGGAGATCGGTGGCTTTCACGCGTACAACTTCGCTGGAGAGCAGACCGGCGAGCTTTTCAAAGAAGGCGTTGTCGGCTTCTTTTTCGTCGTCGCTCTTTTCAGCGTCGTCCTCCAGACCAAGATCGTCGCCGGAGACAGAGCGGAATTCTTTTTCGCTGTACGCGCCGAGGGTGCGCAGCACAAATTCGTCAAACGCGTCGGTGAGATAGAGCATTTCGTAGCCCTTGTTCTTGATGATGCCAACCTGTGGCAGGCTGTCGATCTGGTCAGCGCTGGCGCCGGCAGCGTAGTAAATGTATTTCTGATCCTCAGGCATGCGCTCGACGTATTCTTTCAGCGTGACGAGCTTGTTTTCCGTGGAGGAGTAGAAGAGCAGGAAATCCTGCAGCTTGTCCTTGAGAGCGCCGTAGCTGTTGTAGAGGCTGATCTTGATGTGGCGGCCGAAGGCTTTGAAAAATTCTTCGTACTGCTCGCGGTCGTTGTCGCGCATCTGGTTCAGCTCGCGGGTGATGCGCTCGTCGATCTTGTGGCGGATCGTGGCGAGCTGGCGGTCGTGCTGCAAAAGCTCGCGGGAAATATTCAGCGAGAGATCTTCGCTGTCGACAACACCCTTGACGAAATTGTAGTATTCCGGCAGCAGATCCTCGCAGCTGTCCATGATCAGCACACCGTTGGAATACAGCGCCAAGCCGCGCTTGTAATCGTTCGTGTAGTAATCAAACGGTGGCTGGCTTGGGATGTAGAGGATCGCGCGATAGCTCAGCGCAGCGCCCTCGGCGTTGAGATGGAGATGGCGCAGCGGCTTGTCGAAGCCGAAGCGGCGTTCGTGGTAGAAGTTTTCGTAGTCCTCGTCTGTGAGCTCGTTTTTGTTTTTGCGCCAGAGTGGCACCATCGAGTTCAGCGTTTCGTCCTCGAAGTAGGTTTCGTATTCTGGATGTTCCTCGGTGCCCTCTTTCATGCGCTGCTTTTCCATCAGCATCACGATCGGATAGCGGATGTAATCAGAGTAGCGCTTGACGAGGCTTTTCAAGAGATATGGATCGAGGAATTCGTCGTAGTTTTCTTCTTCTGTGTTGTCGCGCAGCACCAGAGTGATCTTCGTGCCTGGTTTTGTGCGGTCGCTTTCAGAGATCGTGTAGCCGTCGGTGCCGTCGGAATGCCACATCGCCGCTGGCTCGTCGCCCCAGGTTTTGGATTCGACGGTGACTTCCTTCGCCACCATAAACGCCGAATAAAAACCAACGCCGAACTGACCGATGATGTTGTGGTCGTCGTCGATCTCCTGATTGGCTTTGAAATCAAAGCTGCCGCTCTTGGCGATGGTGCCGAGGTTGTTTTCCAGCTCCTCCGCCGTCATACCGACGCCTGTGTCTTCGATGGTGATGGTGCGTGCGTCGCGGTTTGGCGTCAGACGGATGTAGTAATCGTCCTTGTTGAAGGTGCGGTTTTCGTCGCTGAGCGTCTGGTAATAAACCTTGTCGATCGCGTCGCTGGCGTTCGAGATCAGTTCGCGCAGGAAAATTTCGCGGTTGGTGTAAATGGAATGGATCATCAGATCCATGAGTCGTTGAGATTCTGCTTTGAAGGCTTTCTTAGCCATTGTTGGTCACCTCGTAGAGATATTAGCACTCGCGTTCGCCGAGTGCTAATATTATTGTAGCACGTTTGCCACCATTGTCAAGCGGGAACGGCGAAGAAATATTTTTCGCGCTCGCGCGTTGTGATATAATGAAGAAAAAATTTCCGGGAGATGAAAAAATGTGGACATCGACTGACTATCGCAGCGCCCACGCTGCGTACGACTGGCGCGGCGGCGTCAAAGCCTGCGCGCTCTACGCCTTCACCATGCTCGCGCTGTTTGTGCAGGGGCGGCTCTATCTGTCGTCCCTCAGCACGGCGATCCTCGCCAGCTTGAACATCGTGCGGCCGCTCGTTGCGCTGGTGGCGACGCTCGTTGTCGTTTTCGCGGCGCGGGAGCGCGTGGCGAGCATCGGCGTCACGCGCCGGTGTTTTGGCGAAAGCCTGGCGCTCGGTCTGGCGTTGGGGTGTCTGCTGTCGCTGGCGCTGGGTGTGAGCGAACGAATTGCGACGGGTCTGCCGTTCGCTGGATTTGGCGCAGCAAGCACGATCAGCCTGCTAACCTTTGCCGTTGGCGCGCTCGAGGAAGAGCTCTGCTTCCGTGGCTACATCAGCACACGGCTGACAGGATTTTTTCACAATGCGCTTCTGGCGTCGATCGTCACCAGCGTGCTGTTTCTGCTCTCCCATTATGTGATCTTCTGGAGCGTGAGTGGACAGATTTCTTTCGACAGCATTTCCGCCACGCGGCTCGTCTTCATCCTGCTCTTGCATTTTGCCTGCGACGCCACCTATCAGCACACCAACTGCATCTGGGGCGCCGTGGCACTGCATTTCCTCTATAATGTTACCTCCGGCATGCTGCAGTTCGCATAAAAAATTAGAGCACTTTCGCGAAAAACGAAAGTGCTCTTATTTTTACAAGCGCTCTTTATTGCACGCTCTTCTCAGCCGCGCGCAGGGACGCAGGATCAAGAGCACGCTCACAGCGAGCCCGGCGAAAAGGAGCAGCAGCTTTGGCAGCGCGCTGAAGTACGGCAAAAACAATCCCGACGCCGCAAGCCCTGCGCAGAGCAGCGCGCCGAGGAGCATGAGCACACGGGCGCTTGTCAGCACGCGGGGATCGCTGACGCCATATTTCTCCGCCAGCCACCAGCTGTCGTCGATGTAGCGCTCTGCAGCTTTGGCAAGCTCCACGCACGCAAACATATATACCAGGCAAAACACGATCGCCAATACCAGAGAATCCGCCAGCACATCAAAATGCGCAGCGCAGAAGCCGAAGAGCTGCAAAAAAGAGGTCAGCCCTGCGAAAATAAAGATGATGAATAGGAGCGTTGGGAAAAAATAGTTGATGGATGCTTTCTTTTTCATAATGCGCCTCCGAAAAAATCACAGCAGAATTTTTCATAAAAAGCAAGCCCTTTGTCAGAAACGACAAAGGGCCGAGAGACTTTTTCACGGGCTATTTCTATTCCGCCTGCCCGGCAGCGGTTAAACGGTTACACGGGCTATTTTTATTCCGCATGCCCGGCAGCGGTGAAACTTTTACAGGTGTCTCTAACCTGACAGAGGCCGGAGAGCTCCGATTTCTCTTAAGATTATCATATATGATGGGCGCGATAAAATCAAGTCCCAAACACAATTTCAACGCGCATCACAACAGCGTTTCGCCGCGGCGGGAGAGCTTGCGCCAGTACCAGATGCCCGCGATATCCGCCAGCGCCCAGCCGATCGGCACAGCCGCCCAGATCCCCGTGACGCCGATCACCGGGATCGCCGACAGCGCATACGCCAGCACAACGCGCGTGCCCAGCGAGATCACCGTCAGCACCACGCTCACCCCCGGCCGCGCCACCGCGCGATAGAGCCCGTAGAGCAAAAAGAGGATCCCAATGCCCACATAGAACGCGCCTTCCACGCGTAGATAGTGCACGCCTGCCACGATGATCTCCGTCTCGCTCTCGTCAATGAAGATCGTCATCAGCGGCTCCGCGAAAACCACCACCACCGCGCTGACAAGAATGCTGAACACAGCCGCCGTGAGAAACGCGCTCCGCACTCCGCGGCGAATGCGCTCCGCCTTTCCCGCGCCGTAATTCTGTGCAATAAACGTCGAAAACGCATTGCCAAAATCCTGCACAGGGTTGTAGGCAAAGGTGTCGATCTTCACAGCCGCTGCAAACGCCGCCATGATCACCGGACCAAAGCTGTTGACCAGCCCCTGCACCAGCAATATGCCAAAATTCATCACCGATTGCTGGATACACGTGAGAAACGAAAAGCTCGTGATTTCGTGGAAGATCTCGCCGTCCCAGCGCATGTGCCGGCGCTCCGGCCGCAGCTCCGCAAACGCGCGCAGCGTGTACAGCGCCAGCCCAATCCCCGACACCCACTGCGAAAGGATCGTCGCCAGCGCTGCGCCAGCCACGCCCCAGTAAAACACACAGACAAAGAGCAGATCCAGCACAATGTTCATCACCGCGCTCACCGCCAGAAAAACCAGTGGCACCTTCGAATTGCCCAGCGCGCGCAGCAGACAGGAAAAATAATTCTGCAAAAACGTCGCCGCGATCCCCGCAAAGATCACCAGGAGATACGTTTTCATCAATCCCGCCACCTCCGCGTCGCCAACGCGCAGAAACCAGATGATGAAATCACAGCCCACAAACACCAGCACATTGATCACCAGCGTCACCAGCCCGATAAACACAAACGACTGGAAGATCCCCGTGCGCAGCCGGTCGCGGTCCCCGCGCCCGTAGCTGATCGAAAACGACGCCCCGCTGCCCATGCACAGCCCCAGCATGATCGACGTCAGAAAAACCATCAGCGTATAGGCCGAGCCCACCGCCGCCAGCGCATTCGCGCCCAAAAATCGCCCCACAATGATCGTGTCTGCAATGTTGTAGCATTGCTGCAGCAGATTCCCCGCGATCATCGGCAGCGCAAAGATCAGCAGACTCTTCGTGATGTTTCCAGACAGCAGCGTGCTTTCCTGCATAAACATTCCTCCAGACCAGTGCCCAATCGTCTTGCGCAGACACTAACACTATTATAAAAACTTCCGCCGCGCCCTGTCAATCGTCCCCGCGTTGACAAACAGCCAGCGCCGCGGGATAATGAAGAGAGCAAATAACCTGCACAAAGGAGAGAACTTTCATGGCAGATTTTGACAAAAAGGCGCCCGAGTACGACGCCTGGTATAAAACACAAAAAGGCGCCCTCGTCGACGCCCTCGAAACAGAATGCGCATTTTCCCTTTTCACCCCCGCGCCCGGCATGCGCGTGCTGGACGCCGGCTGCGGCACAGGAAATTTTTCCCTGAAAATGGCCGCCCTCGGCGCGCATGTCGAAGGCATCGACCTTTCCGCGCCCATGATCGGCTACGCCCAGGAAAAAGCCGCCGCCTCAGAGTATTCCGACCAGCTCCATTTCCAGCTCGGCGATCTCTACCAGCTGCCGTTTCCCGACCATTCCTTCGACGCCGTGCTCTCCATGGCCGCCTTTGAATTCATCCACGACGACCAGCGCGCCCTCGACGAATTTCTGCGCGTCGTGAAGCCCGGCGGCCACGTCCTCATCGGCACCATCACCGCAGACTCCGACTGGGGCCTCGAGTATCAGAGCCACATGCCCCGCGAGGATTCCGTCTTCCACCATGCCGCCTTCAAAACCGCCGACGAGATGCGCGCCCTTGCGCCGGAAAAACTCCTCGCCAGCCGTGAGAGCGTTTTCTTTCCCTACAACACACCAGACCTCGCCGCCACCCGCACGCTGGATGATATTTACCGAAAGCGCGGCGCCGTCGGCGCGTTCGTCTGTCTGCTGTGGCGCAAATGAGCTAGCGCTCAGGTAGGAGGTTTTCCTTTCGTGTGAAAATGAGCGCTGGAAAATAAGTAAAAGATCAAAAACAAGCAAAACTGGTCGATTTTGAGCAAAAATGCCGAGCACCATCCGAGAAAGCGAGACGAAAGTCGAAGCTTGATCGGCTAATGGTGCCGGGGCAAGGTTTGCCCAAGAAGGCGAGTCACGACGCGTAGCGAAGCGAAGCAAAGTGACGAAGTCTGATTGGTTGCAAACTACTGCCCGAGCGTTGGAAAAAATAAGCAAAACTGGTCGATTTTGAGCAAAATTGGCAAGAAAAAACACTTGACAATATGATATAATATCAGAAATAAGCAGTGGCAGAAGCCATTGTAAGTCGAAAAGGAGGTTGACAGCCATGCAGATCTGGACGATAATCGCTAACGCACGCACGCACGCACGCACGCACGCACGCACGCACGCATAGCGTAAGTCTGTCCATTTTGCCGTAACCGCATATTTTCATAGTTGCACCAAGGGCGCATTGCGTCCGCAGTTTTTCTGCGGGCGTGATGCGCCCTTTTTGAGCGCTATCCGAGAAGTCGAGCCGTTAGGCGAAGGCTGATCGGCTAATAGCGCCAACTCAAGGCTGGCCCAAGAAAGCGAGCCGAAAGGCGAAGCTTGATTGGCTGCCAGCTACTGAGCAATGTGGTTTTTGAAGTGCATATTGGTGTCGATATTTGTTTTGCTGCTATTGTATTGATACCAATATTAATGAAGGAAATTGACAGAAATGGAGATGAATAAGATGAAACGAAAGTTATTGAGCATCACCATGATCGCCGCGCTCTGCCTGACCATGCTGCCAACTGCAGGCTGGGCGGCAGATGAGACGATCGATGATTGGCAGGAACCGACATTTCCGACGATGGAAGATTCCTGGACGGATGAAGATAATTATGACATTAGTTGGTATAATGCGAGTGCAACAAGTTTCGAACTGAGCGACGCCGAAGATCTCGCTGGCCTGGCGATGATCACAAACGGTGAGTTGACCGCCGGCGATTTTGAAGTGGATGCTACACTCGGCGGAGATTATGATGACGATGAGCGTGTGCTGGATGATTTTTCGGGTAAAACGATCACTTTGAAAGAAAATACCACATTTGATCTGTCTGAGCATGAATGGACACCGATTGGAACATTCAGAGGAAATTTTGATGGAAGTTCTAATGATGGAACGATGATCACGGGAATGACGATCACGAAGGCCGCAAGTTTTAACGTGGGATTTTTTAGCAGTCTTGACAACGCAGTGGTTGAAAATATTAACATCACAAATGCAAACGTGAAAGGGATTAATGATAACAGCAAAAATAAAACTGGTGGTATTGCCGGGACCAATCTCGGCAGCGAGGAAAATCGAGGGATTATCAAAAACTGCAGCTTCAGCGGGAATATTTCCGCTGTTGCGGGAAAGATTGATACCTATGTTGGCGGGATTGTTGGCAGCAACGGAAGAGATAATTTTAGTAATGGGGATGGAATAGTAGAAAACTGTACTTTCGATGGATGCATTTATGTGACAGGTACTGGTATTCAGAGATATGTTGGAGGAATTGTAGGCTTCAATGGAGATACGGTTCAGAATTGCAAGAGCCTGAGCTCTGCAAAAATCTATTCAGAGACATCGAATGGAACTGGTGGCATTGTGGGAGCGATTATGATAGCAGATGCTGACCCTAAAGATGCGACGTACACTGTGCAGAATTGCACCAACAACGCCAAGATCGCTGGCAGATTTGCTGGAGGGATCGTTGGCGCAGTTATAGATACTACAAATGATGCAACGCGTTCTGTTAAAATCGAAAGCTGTACAAACAACGGATCGATCGAAAACGTTGTAATAAAAACTTCTCAAGGAAGTGAAAATAAATATATATCTTATCGTTTAGGAGGAATTCTAGGCTCATTTGCATTGTCGATGGAGGTTTGCTCTGTGACGATGGAGAAATGTTACAATACTGGCGCTGTGACGATGAATTCAGAGGAAAATGACTATACATGTGGATTCGGCGGATTGGTCGGCGCGATCAGTGATGCCAATTCTTCATCGCATTTCACGCTTTCGAATTGTTATAATGTGGGAACGGTGACGAACAAAGCACCGTCTGGAAATAATGCGCCAACAGGCGGTCTGATTGGGAGCGTCGATCAAGGGCAAGTGAAGCTGTCCGACAGCTATAACGCTGGGAAAATCGAATCGGTCAATACTCAGAGCGGCGGGATCGTTGGATTAAAACGAAGCAATAGCACTGCTACATTGACGGATGTCTGGTGCTGGAATGGCTGCGGAGCAACGAATCTTGAAAACAGTAAAACTGCCAACCAGCTGACAGAGGATAGTTCCTGGCTATCAGAACTTGGTTTTGACACGAACGTTTGGGAGAAAAGTACTAATGTTGAACCGACGGGCTATCTGCCAGTGCTGAAAAATAATAAACAAAATCCAGCGCCATACCTCACACGCACGGCAAAGCAGGATCAGACAGGATTTGCGATCACTAGAAAACCGACAGAACCAATCTACGAAAAACAGGAGCCGTTCACACTGTCAACGACAGGCGGCGCAGAAGGACTGGATGTCACATGGTCATCGAGCGATGAGGATGTGGCTATCGTTTCTGATAGCGGTCAGGTGACGATCAATGGCGTTGGACAAGTGACGATCACCGCGAAAAAAGCAGGAAACGATCAGTACAATGAAGCGTCTGACAGCTACACATTCACTGTCTATGGCACGCCGATCACAGCGGTTGAGATTTTGAATCTCGTTGCGCCGGTTTCTGGAGCAACGTCGGTTCAATGTATTTCTGTTCCAGAGGACGCAAATTATAAAGCGTTGACTTCGCTGGGCATCGGCGAAGAAACGCTGGATGTTATCTGGCAAGTAGACGGTGAAGAGTTCTCCGGAACTTTTGTGCAGGACAAAACGTACACAGCGACGATCAAATTGCAGGCAGATGAATATTACAGCTTTGCGGATGAGGTAACGGCGACATTGCAGAGCATTAATGAGAATGCGTACTCGTCGTTATCTGTGACGAAGGATGATGAGCTGCCAGACTGCGTGGTTGTCACAGTGACCTTTAAGCCGACGGATCATGTGCATAATTTTGATGAAAGCACTTGGAAATCTGACGCGCTGCATCACTGGCATCCATGCTTGACTGCGGATTGTCCGCTCACGCCGAGTGCAATGGATGGCTATGCGCTACACAGTGACGCTGATAACGACGACAAATGCGACACTTGCGAAGCAATGATCGGCTACACGATCACCTTCGACGCCGCCGGCGGCGATTGCGACACGGCGAGTGTGCGCACGGATCTTGACGGCAAGATTGCCACGCTGCCAGAAGCCTCCCGCGATGGCTACACGTTCCGCGGCTGGTTCACAGCGGCGAGCGGTGGCGAGCAGGTGACGACTGAAACGGTGTACAGCGCGGACACGACGCTCTATGCCCAGTGGGAAAAGATCCCAGAACCACCATACACTGGCAAATACAGCTACGAGATCTTCACCGATGACAGCGATCACGGCGCGCTGGATGTGGACCGTTACGCCACGGAAGGTGAGAAGGTGACGATCACTGTGCTGCCGGATGACGGCTATGCACTGGATGAGATCGTGATCACCGACAAACACAGCGAGGAGATCGATTTCGTCGACAATGGCGACGGCACGATCACCTTCACGATGCCGAGCGGCGATGTCACGATCACAGCGACCTTTGCGGAATCTGACGAACCAGAATGCGCGCTGCCGTTTGTCGATGTGCATGCAAACGACTGGTTCTTTGATCCGGTCTGCTATGTCTATCGCCAAGGCCTGATGACGGGCACCAGCGCGACGACCTTTGCGCCAGACGCGACAACGACGCGCGCGATGATCGTGAGCATTCTGGCGCGACAGGAAAATGTGACGGCTGCGGAGGAGGCAGGATTTACCGACGTGGCTGAGAACGACTGGTTCGCCACCGCTGTGAACTGGGCAGCGCGCGAAGGCATCGTCGCCGGGTTTGAGGACGATTCGTTCCGACCAAACGAGGCCATCACCCGCGAGCAGCTGGCAGCGATCCTCTGCAATTATTCCGCGTGGAAGGGCAAGGACACCAGCGCCCGCGCCGATCTGGACGAGTATACAGATGCTATCAGTATCAGCTCTTGGGCAACGGACACTATGTCCTGGGCCGTGGCGGAGCAACTGCTAGCGGGTGTTACGGAGAATACCCTGGAACCGCAGGGGGCTGCGACGCGAGCTCAGGTGGCTGCCGTTTTGCAGCGTTTTCTCTCTGAGTAATGAAAGTTTGCAAATAACTTGAACGCTGCTCCGAGCTAGTCCTGGAGGGAGGCGACGGACGTGATGCGCTGGGCCGTGGCGGAAGGATTGATCAGCGGCATGACCGCCGACGAACTGCAGCCACAGGGTAATGCCACCCGCGCCCAGGTCGCAGCGATCTTGCAGCGTTATCTGGAAAAATAAAACGCACACAGCAGGGCTTGAGAGAAATCTCGAGCCTTGTTTTTCACTCTGGCGGAGTTGTATTGCAAATGATTGCGAAAGATAGCGAATTGCTGTATAATAAAACAAAGGAGCGTGATAACTATGAGCAATTCTGCAGCTGTTTTTGTGCGCATGGATCCGGCGCTGAAAGAAAATGCAGAAAGCGTTCTGGAAAAGCTCGGGATCACACCATCGAGCGCGGTGCAAATGTTATACAGTCAAATCGTGCTGACACAAAGTCTGCCGCTGGAGCTGAAGCTGCCTTCTAACAAGCCGGTGTGTATCGCAGATCTGACGCTGGATGAATTCAAAGCGGAGATTGCAAAAGGCCTCGCCTCGATTGAGCGCGGCGAGCGGATCCCGGCGAAGGATATCAAAGAGGAATTCGGTTTATGAGCGAGCGTTTTGAGATCTTTTATACGCCAGAAGCGCGCGACGATCTGAGAAATATCCGGCAATATATCGCACGCGATCTGAGCGCGCCGCTGACAGCGCAGAATCAGATCGGGCGAATCGTGGAAGAGATCGATGAACTGATGATTCTGCCGGAACGTTTTGCTGTCCTGAATGATCAGACGTGGAACCAGGGGGTGCTGCGGGCACTTCCGGTAGATAATTATCTGGTCGTTTATAATGTTGACAATGATGCGCAGCAGGTTAATGTGTTGAGAATCTTTTATGGCAGGAGAGATCTGCCGTCGCTTTTGCGATCTGAAACTGATTAATGAATGACGGCTAGCGACGAATGTGCTGCATTCGTCGCAAGCCGTTTATTTTTTGGCGCTGTTTTCTGTTGTGTGGTATAATCAATTAAACTGAACTTGAGAGGTGAGTGAGATGGACAGGATACGGCTTGACGACAAACGGCGGCGGGTTGCTGCGCTGCTGGGCGAAGCGCCGACGGAGGTGGTGGCGCGATTTGCGCGCAGCTTTGATGTGGAATACGCGCACAACTCGACGGCGATCGAGGGCAACACGCTGTCGCTGATCCAGACGAAGGTGATCCTTGAGGATGGGCTGTCGGTTGGCGGCAAGGCGCTGCGCGAGATCTACGAGGTGGCGAACCACGACCGCGCGTTTTCTTATGTGAAGCGGGCGGTGGCGGAAGGGCGGCTGTTGGATGAAGAGATGCTCAAGGATATCCACGCGCTGCTCATGGAAAACATCATGGTCGGTGGTGTCTATCGCAGTGTGGAGGTGCGCATCACGGGCGCGGGATTTCGTCCGCCAGCGCCGCAGGAGATGTTCCAGCAGATGCGGTGGTTTTTCGCGGATATGCCGCGCCAGCGCGAAAAACTGAACGCGATCGAATGGGCGGCCTGGACGCACGCGGAATTTGTGCGCATTCATCCGTTTCCGGACGGCAACGGGCGCACGGCGCGTATGCTGATGAATCTGCAGCTGCTGACGGAGGGTTTTCAGCCGATCTCGATCGCGAAGGAAGAGCGGCTGGCGTATTACGAAGCGCTGGAGGCCTACGCCGTCGGCGGTGATCTGGCGCCGTTTGCAGAAATGGTGGCTGCGCTTGAGGAAGCGCGGCTGGATGAATATCTCGCAGCGTTTGCGGGAGCGTGAGCGCGCATATAAAAAAGCAGCCAGCATTCCGAAAGTGGAAGGCTGGCTGCTGTTCTGTATGTGTGGGAAAATCGTCACTCGACGCTAAGCGCTGCGCAGATGTGGGCGCAGACGCCGGCTGGCATGGCGCTTTCGTTGAAGCGGACGGCGGCGTTGTGGATGCCGGCGGAGCAGCCGGGCACCTGGGCGCCGAGGGTCATCATGGTGAGGGGGAGGATTTCTTTGAAATAGCCGAAATCCTCGCTCCAGCTGAAGGGCTCGGCGTGGGGCGCGGTGCGCACACGCGGCGCGTGCTTGGCGAGGGCGGCGAGGATGCTGTGATTCAACGCGCTGTCGTTGACGACAGCGGGCACGCCGGTGACGAAGCGCGTTTCGGCGCTGCAGCCGAAGAGGGGCGCGAGATTTTCGCTGAGCGCGACGATGCGCGCCTTCAGCTGATCGCGCAGGCTGTCGTCGTAGGTGCGCAGGGTGCCGCGGAGTTGGGCGTCGGCGGGCACGACGTTGTAGGTGGTGCCGGCTGTGATGGCGCAGACGGAGAGCACGGCGGTTTCAAAGGCGGGCGTTTCGCGGCTGATGAGCCCCTGCAGGGCGTTGTAGATCTGCACGGCGCAGAAGATGGGATCGTGGCCGGTGTGGGGCGCTGCGCCGTGGGCGCTGGTGCCGTGCACGCTGGTGATGAATTCGTTGGCGGATGCGTAGAGCGGGCCGTCGGATTGGTAGAGCACGCCGCTTTCCAGCACTGGCGAAACATGGAGCGCGAAGGCGCCGCGGTAATCGGCGCTGATGATGCCGTTTTGCAGAACGTGGAGGGCGCCGGTGGCGCCTTCTTCGTCGGGCTGGAAGAGGATGCGAGTGCGGTGGGTGAGCGCGCTTTCGTGGCGCTTGAGCAGGATGGCGGCGCCGAGGAGCATGGCTGTGTGGAGATCGTGGCCGCAGTTGTGCGCCCAGGCGGTCTCTGTGGAAAACTCTTCGCCGCTTTCTTCCTGCATGGGCAGGGCGTCGGTGTCGGCGCGCAGGATGAGCCCTGCGGGGCCGTGGCCGATCTCGCAGACGATGGTGCTGGTCGCTGGTTCTGTAAAAGCGACGCCGTGCTCGGTGAGCACGGCGCGGATGAGATCAAGGGTCTGTGGCAGATCGTAGCCGCCTTCGGCGTGGCGATGGAGCTGACGTCGCCAGCTGACGAGCGTTGGCTGGAGCGCCAGCGCTTCTTCGTAGATGTTCATTTAAGCGGCCTCCTAGCTGAGGAAGAAATAGGCGAGAACGATCACGCCGAGAACGATGCGGTAATAACCGAAGATCTTGAAGTCGTTCTTGGAGACGTAGGAGACGAGGAACTTGATGGCGAGGATCGACACGAAGAAGGCGACGACCATGCCGAAAAGCAGGATGCAGGCTTCGTAGGCTGTGAAGCCGAAGCCAAACTTGACGAGCTTTAAGAGGCTGGCACCGAACATGATCGGAATGCTCATGAAGAAGGAGAATTCCGTGGCAACGGTGCGGGAGGTGCCGACGAGCATACCACCGATGATGGTGGAGCCGGAGCGGGAGGTTCCAGGGATGAGCGAGAGCACCTGGAAGCAGCCGATCTTGAAGGCGGTGAGATAGCTCATCTGGTCAAAATCCTGGACGGTTGGTTTATAGTTGTATCTCGTTTCGATCCAGATGAAGATGATACCATAGACGATGAGGGCAATGGCGACGACGACGTAGTTGTAGAAATGCTCGTCGAGCCAGTCGTTGAGCGGCAGGCCGATGAGCGCTGCTGGCAGGCAGCCGATGATGACCTTGCCCCAGATCTGCCAGGTGTCAGATTTTTCCTTGGCGGATTTGCGCGGCGAGAACGGGTTCAGCTTGTGGAAATAGATGACGACGACGGCCATGATCGCGCCGAGCTGGATGACGACAAGGAACATTTCCCAGAATTCACGGGAGACGTCGAGTCGCAGAAAATTTTCTACGAGGATCATGTGCCCCGTGCTGGAGATTGGCAGCCACTCGGTGATCCCCTCGACGATACCGAGTATCAGCACTTTTAGATATTCGATTAACATGCTATTCCTCCATAAAAATTGTGATCGTACCTATTCTACTGGATAAGCGGGAACGCCGCAAGGGAAGGGGGAAGAATTTATGAAAATTTTATATTTCACAAGGCTTTTTTGCGCCAGGAGTTGGCGCGGGCGTACGTATCCGATATAATGGATGTACGAGAAAAATTGCGAAGGAGGGCGGCGGATGGCGACGACGACGGTCTGGGCGATTGGCGATCTGCATTTGTCAATCGGCCTGGAAAGTGAGAAACAGAAACCGATGGATCAGTTTGGCGCATCCTGGGTGCAGCACACGGCGAAGATCGCGCGCAGCTGGTGCGAGCGTGTGAAGGCGCAGGATATTGTGCTCTTGGCGGGGGATATTTTCTGGGGAAATCGTGTCGAGGAGGCGCGGTTCGCGCTGAACTGGCTGGGCTGTCTGCCGGGGCGCAAGGTGCTGGTGCGCGGCAACCACGACAACTGGTGGCAGAGCATCGGCAAGGTGCGCGCGGCGTTGCCGCCGGGCATGTACGCCATCCAGAACGACGCGCTCCTGCTGGACGATGTCGCGATCAGCGGCGCGCGCGGCTGGACGTTTGCAGATCCGGAGGGGCCGGCGCATCAGGAAAAAATGCTGCGCCGCGAATTTGCGCGGCTGGAAGCGTCGCTTGCGGCGATGTCGGCGGACGCGCGCTACCGCATCGCGCTCTTGCATTTTCCGCCGTTTGACGACGCAGGATTGGCGCCAGAGGTGGCGGTGCTGCTCGAAAAATATCGCGTCGATCTCTGTGTGTTTGGCCATTTGCACGGCGAGGAAGCGGCGCGATTCCGATCGATAGAAAAAAACAATATTAAATATGTCTTGGCGAGTGCAGATTATATTGATTTTTCGCCGCTGGCAGTCTATAATTATCAATATAATCATGACTGAATAGGGAATGATTGCGAATGGAGGTGAATCATAATGAGCAAAAAGATCCTGGCAACAGAAAAAGCGCCGGCTGCCTTGGGCCCATATTCTCAGGGCGTGGCCGCGAGCGGAGAGATGATCTTTGTCTCCGGGCAGATTCCGATCAACCCGGCAACGGGCAACGTCGCTGAAGGTGACATCGCTGCCCAGACCAGACAGTGCATGGACAACATCGCAGCCATCCTGGCAGAAGCAGGCGCGAGCGTGGAGGATATCGTCAAGACGACGATCTACCTCAAGGACATGAACGATTTCGCCGTGGTCAACGAAGCCTACGGCAGCTACTTCGAAAAAGACGCGCCGGCGCGCGGCTGTGTGGAAGTGGCACGTCTGCCGAAGGATATGCAGGTGGAAATCGAAGCGATCGCTGTACGCTGAGAATAGGAGATTATGAAAAAGGAGGATGGTTATGCTCGATGCATTACTGTTGGCACGTTGGCAGTTCGCCATCACAACGGTCTATCATTTTCTGTTTGTGCCGTTGACCCTTGGCTTGTCCATCATGACAGCAATGATTCAAACAAAATATTATAGAACTGGCGATCCAAAATATAAAACGATGACGAAATTCTGGGGAAAACTCTTCCTTATTAACTTTGTCATGGGGGTCGTCACTGGTCTTGTTCAGGAATTCCAGTTCGGGATGAACTGGTCCGAGTACGCACGTTTCATGGGCGATATCTTTGGCGCGCCGCTGGCGATCGAAGCGCTGTTGGCATTCTTCATCGAATCGACGTTCCTGGGCGTGTGGATCTTCGGCTGGGATAAGCTGCCAAAGGCGGTGCACCTGGCGAGCATCTGGCTGGTCGCGATCGCGTCCAACCTGTCTGCGATGTGGATTCTGGTGGCGAACTCGTTCATGCAGCATCCACAGGGCTATGTGCTCAACAACGGACGCGTTGAGATGGATAATTTTGCTGAGATCGTCGGCAACTCGTATTTCTTCCATCAATTCGCCCATGTGTTCACAGCCGGGCTGACGACGGCAGCATTTTTCATGCTGGGTATCAGCGCCTGGCATCTGGTGCGTAAGAAAAATGTGCCGGTCATGAAATCGTCGTTCAAATTTGCAGCTATCATGGGGCTCATCGCTTCGATCGCTGTCGCTGGCGTTGGCCACATGCAGGGCCAGTATCTGACCGACGAGGTGCCAATGAAGATGGCCGCTATGGAAGCGCTTTGGGAAACCGAAGACAGCGCACCACTGGCACTGTACGCAAATATCGACACTGAAAATCACGAAAACACTTCTGAGATCGCCATTCCGGGGCTGTTGAGCTTCATGGCGCACAATAATTTCACCGATCCTGTGCAGGGGATCAACGATCTCCAGGAACAGTATGAACAGGAATACGGTGAAGGCAATTACATTCCTGATGTTCCGCTGATGTTCTGGAGCTTCCGCATCATGGTCGGCGCTGGCAGCCTGCTTGTGCTGGGCGCGCTCATCGCCTGCTTCATGGTCAAGACCAAACGCGAGGTCAAGGGCTCGAAGCTGATGCTTTTGTTCCTGCCACTGATGGCCTTCCCTTATCTGGCCAATTCCTTTGGCTGGATCCTCACGGAAGTTGGACGTCAGCCATGGATCGTCTACGGTTTGCAGAAAACGTCTGACGCTGTTTCGCAGGTCGTCAGCGGTGGCGAGGTGCTGATCACGCTGGTCGGCTTCACGCTTGTGTACCTGATCCTCGCGATCATCGACGTGGGGCTTCTGGCACGCGCTGCAAAGAAAGTGGACGATGAAGACAAGAAGCCGAAAGCGGCAGAGGAGGGCTCGTTATGGATTTAAATATTCTCTGGTTCATTCTCATCACCGTACTCTTCATTGGCTTCTTCTTCCTGGAAGGGTTTGACTACGGCGTCGGCGCGCTGGTGCCGATCCTCGGCAAGGACGACGACGAACGCCGCGTTGTGTTGAACACGATCGGGCCTTTCTGGGACGGCAACGAAGTCTGGCTGATCACTGCCGGCGGCGCGATGTTCGCTGCGTTCCCACACGTTTACGCGACGATGTTCAGCGGCTGGTATCTGGCGCTCTTCCTGATCCTGCTGGCGCTGATCCTGCGCGCGACGGGGATCGAATTCCGCAGCCAGAAGCCAAGCCTCTCCTGGCGTAAAAAATGGGATGCGGTCATCGCCATTTCCTCGATCCTGTCGGCGATCCTCTGGGGCGTCGCTGTCTCGAACCTGGTCATCGGCGTGCCGATCGACGCAGACATGCAGTATGCTGGCAGCTTCTTTACGCTGCTGCGTCCGTTCTGCCTCGTCGGCGGCGTGATGCTGGCGCTGATCTTCCTCTATCACGGGGCATGCTATCTGATGCTCAAGGCTGGCGACCAGGCTGTGCTCGAACGCGCACAGGGCGTCGCAGAAAAGCTGGGCATTCCGATGATCGTGGTCACGGTCGTCTGGGTGGTCTGGGCATTTTTCGCCAGCACCATGTTTGAAAATGTGCTCGCCATCGTTTTTGTCGCGCTGGCGGCTGTGCTGATGATCCTGTCGGTGCTCTTCACGAAGAAGCGCGTATCCGGCAAAGCGTTCATCTGCATCGGCCTGGCGATCGCCTGCTGCGTCGCTGGTGTGTTCGCAGGGATGTTCCCGAACATCATGATCTCGACGATCGATCCTGCGTACAGCCTCGACATTTACAACGCAGCCTCTTCGCCAAAAACGCTGAGCTTCATGACGAAGGTTGCTCTGACGCTGGTGCCGGTTGTGCTGGCTTATCAGATCTGGTCCTTCTATGTGTTCCGCGCACGCGTGACGAAGAAGAAACTCAAATACTAACAGGCGCAGGCGCCTCTCGCAAGGGAGGCGCTTTTTTGATAGTTGTGGAAAGGAGGCCCTCATGGTCGACAAGAAGCTTCTCAGAGAAGCGCGCAGACAGCGGCTGCTTTTCGCAGGATCGGTGCTGGCGAGTCTCGGCGCGGCGGCAGCGATCCTCTGGCAGACCTGGTCGGTGGCGGTGATCGTCGACGGGATCTTTATGGGCAGCGCACCGCGGGAAGCGCTCACGGCAAGTTTTCTTACAGCGCTGGTGGCGCTGGCGCTGCGCATTACGCTCGATTGCGCCGAAGAAATGTGCAGCCTGCGGCTGGCCACGCGCATCAAAATGGATCTGCGGGCGCGGCTCGTCGAAAAGCTCGCGCAGCTTTCGCCGGTGCAGCTGGAAACGCTGCAGGCTGGCAAGCTGTTGAACCTGCTCTACGACGGGATCGACACGCTGGAAAATTATTTCAGCGGCTATCTGCCGCAGCTCTTCAAAGCGGTGTTCATTCCGGTGCTCTTTCTTATCGTGATCTTTCCGCGCGATCCGCTGAGCGCGGTGGTGATGCTGGTGACGCTGCCGCTGATCCCGGTTTTCATGATCCTCATCGGCAAGTGGACACAGCGCGAGAGCGTGCGCCAGTGGGTGCTGTTGACGCGTTTCGCCGCTTTTCTGCAGGATGTGCTCGCTGGGCTCGTGACGCTGAAATCCCTCGGCCGCAGCCGTCAGCAGGGAGAAAAGATCGGCGAGATCAGCGAAGCCTATCGCAAGGCGACGTTTTCTGTGCAGAAATGGGCCTTCATTTCGTCGCTGGCGCTGGAGCTTGTGGCGACGATCTCGATCGCCATGGTGGCGGTCGGGCTGGGGCTGCGGCTCTGTAACGGCACGCTGACGTTCCTCATTGGATTTTACATCCTGCTTCTGGCGCCGGAATATTACCAGCCGATGCGCACCCTCGGCCAGTATTTCCACTCTGGCATCAACGCGCAGGAAGCGGCGAAGAGCATCTACGCTTTTCTTGAAATAGAGCCGTGGCCGATGCCTGGCGGCGATCACGCGGAAGAAAAGGTCACGTCGATCCGCTTTGAGCACGTCAGCTATCGTTATCCAGACGCAGCGGAGGATGCGGTGCATGATGTGTCGCTCACGCTTTCTGCCGGGCAGTCGCTGGCCTTTGTTGGCGACAGCGGCAGCGGCAAGACGACGCTGATGATGCTGGCGATGGGATTTCTCACGCCGACTGCCGGCACGATCTTTGTCAACGAGGTGCCCCTCGAAAAGTGGCGGCGTGACGCGTATCACGCACGACTGGCGGCGGTGCTGCAGACGCCGTACATTTTCCAGGGAACGGTGCGCGAGAACATCGCCTTTGCCGGCGATCTTTCAGCGGAAGCAGCTGCGCGCGCGGCGAAGATCGCTGACCAGGTTGGGCTGACGGCGCTGTTGCGCACGCTGCCGACGGGGCTGGATACGCGCATCGGTCAGGGCGGACAACAGCTTTCCGGCGGGCAGACGGCGCTGCTTTTGGTGGCGCGCGCTCTATATCGCGAGAGTGACGTGCTCTTTCTCGACGAGATGACCGACAACCTCGATGTGGAGAGCGAACGCGCGCTGGTCGATGCCCTCGCTCCTCTGACGCGCGGACGCGCCACTTGGATCATCGCGCATCGTCTGCAGACGCTGCGCCAGGTGGACCGCATCGTTGTCATGCGCCATGGACGCATCACAGCCAGCGGCAGCTACGAAGAGATTGTCGACGATGCCGGGCATTTTCTGGAAGCGACAGGAAGGGAGGCGGCTTCTTATGTCTGATACGATCCGTTGGTTATTGCGGCTGTTGGCGCCGTATCGTTGGCGCGTGCTGCTGGGAAGTCTGCTCGTGGCGTTGACGGTGCTCGGCAACGCCGGGCTTTTGGCGACGTCGGGACTCTTGCTCTCGAAAGCGGCGCTGACGCCGGAGGTGCTCCTGCTCATGCCGCTCATCACCGGTGTGCGTTTTTTCGGCATCGGGCGCGCAGTCGTGCGCTATGTGGAGCGGCTGCTCAATCACAGCGTCGCGTTTCGCATCCTCGGCCATCTGCGGCGAGATTTCTACGACCATCTCGAGCCGCTGGTCCCGGACGCGCTGCCGGATTACGCCGAGGGAAAGCTCTACAACCAATTTGTCACGGACATCAACGTGCTGCAGTATTTTTATCTCAAGGCCGTTTCAGTGCCGCTGGGCAGCCTCATCATCTACACAGTCTGCGCGCTCTTTCTGGCGTTTTATCAGCCGGTGCTGATCCCGCTTCTGCTCGTCGGTCAGATCCTGGCAGGGATCGTTGTGCCGGCGCTGGCGCTTTCCGGCGGACGCGCGCACAAGCATGAAGCAGCGCTGCTGCAGACGGCGCTGTCGGAGCAATTTCTCGACGCCAAGCACGGCCTGGCGGATCTGCATCTTTTCGGCAGACTGGAAGCGGTGCAGCAGGCGCTCACAGAAAAAGCCGAGCAGCTGACGCTCCTGCACGCGCGCATGAGTTTGAAGAAAAAGCTCGTGAGTCGACTGACCTTTGCCATCAGCCATCTCAGCATGCTCGCTGCGCTCTGGCTGATGGTGCCGGCGGTGCAGGATGGGGCGCTGGCAGGTGTGTATGTGGCGATGCTGGCGCTTTTGGTGCTGGCCAGCTACGAAGCGATCCTGCAGATGCCGGAGGCGGTGCTGCAGATGGACGAATCCCTCGCAGCTGCGGAGGAAATGCGCCAGGTTTACGAGACGCCGACGCCGCAGCGCAAAATAAAAAGCGACACGCTGCCGCAATCGTTCACGCTGACGGCGGAGCATGTGCGCTTCAATTATCATCAGGAGGGACGGCGTTTTATCGAGGATCTCAATCTGGAGATCCCAGCGGGACAGCACGTCGCCATCGTTGGCGAGAGCGGCAGCGGAAAATCCTCGCTGGCGCGGCTCTTTTCCGGACTCTGGCAGCCGGACGGCGGCTCTGTGCGGATCGGCGGCGTGGATATCACGACGCTGGACGAAGAAATGCTGCATCGCATTGTAGCCAGTGTCGATCAGGAAAGCTATTTTTTCTACACCTCGATCCGCGAAAATATGCAGCTGGCGAACATGCGCGTGAGCGACGACGCCATCTGGCAGGCGCTGGAAATGGTCGAGCTGGACGAGATCGTGCGCGCACTGCCGCAAGGACTGGACACCATCCTTTCAGAAAATGCGCGGGCGCTTTCCGGCGGTCAGCGGCAGCGGCTGGCGATCGCGCGCATGATCGTGCAGGAGCCAAAGATCGCGATCCTCGACGAAGCGCTGCAGAAGCTCGACAAACGGCTGGCTGAGCGGATTTTCGCGCGGCTTCTGGCCTGGGGCGAAGGGCGTACTGTGATCATTATCAGCCACAGCCTGACGCTATTGGAAAAGCTTGACTTTTCATACGTGGTCTCGTATGGTAAAATCATTGAGCAGGGGTCGCACGCTGCGCTCCTCAAACAGCGCGGCGGTCATTATCGCGCCCTGTATGACATTGAATGTTCACAATTTTGAGGAGGAAGATCATGTATCATTTGCAAACGAACAATGGCCTGGTCTGGGTGGAAGCCGACGCGCTGGCTGCTCAATCCGGCATCGTCCACGCTTTTTCAACGCGCCACGGCGGCCGCAGTGATTTTCCTTATCAGTCCCTGAATCTGGGCCTGCACACAAAGGACGACATCATGACGGTGCGCGCCAACCGCGACCGTTTTGTGACAAATTTTGGCATCAGTCCGAGGGAGGTGGTGAGCCTGCACTTCATCCACTCGAACAAGGTGCTCCAGGTCGGCGAGCGGGATGGCGGCCGTGGCTTTCACAGCGCCGCCGACGCCCTCGGCGATGCCGATGGCATGATTACCAACGTACCGCGCCGCGCCCTCTTCGTTACCTATGCGGACTGTGTGCCGGTGCTTTTCTATGATCCGGCGCATCAGGCCATCGGCGCCTGCCACGCTGGCTGGCGCGGAACGGTGGCTGGCATCGCCATGGAAACGGTGCGCGCCATGCAGGAAAATTATGGCACCGATCCAGAGGATCTCCTCGTGGCTGTTGGCCCGGCGATCGATCCGGAGCATTTCGAGGTTGGTAAAGAGGTCGTTGACGCTGTCCGCCCACACGCCGTGAAGCCGGAGCGCTTGCTCGTGCCGCGCAAAAATGGCAAATATCTCTTCAATATCTGGCAGGCGAACATCGATCAGCTGCGTGCTGCTGGCGTGCCGCAGGAAAACATCACGCTGGTCGATCTCTCCACCTTTGCTCGAGACGATCTGTTCTTCTCGCATCGCCGCCGCTTTGGCGGAGAAGTGGGGCGACAGGCCGCCTTTATCATGCTGCGATAGGAGAGAGCCATGCTGTCAAAACGACTGGAAGCGGTGGCGGAGCGGGTGCCACAGGGCGCGCGGGTCGCAGATATCGGCTGCGACCATGCGTATCTGCCGATCGCGCTCATCGAGCGTGGTCAGGTGCCAGCCGCCATCGGCTGTGATATCAATAAAGGACCGCTGGAAGCGGCGCGCAAAAACGCTGCCCACGCCGGCATTTCGTCAGAGCAGCTCGCGCTCAGGCTGGGGGACGGCCTGACAGCGCTCGCGCCTGGCGAGGTCAGCGTGGTGACGCTGGCTGGCATGGGCGCCGGGCTGATGGCAGAGATCCTTTCGGCAGCGCCGGAGGTGGTGGCTGCTCTTGCGCGCATCATCGTTTCGCCAAACGTGGCGCCGTGGATCCTTCGCCGCTGGGCGATGGACCATGGCTTTGCGGTTGTGGAGGAAACGGTGGTCCTGGAAAACGATCATTATTACGAAGTGTTTGCGCTGGAACCGGCGGCTGCGCCGGTGGTCTACAGCGAGACTGCGCTCTATTTTGGCGTCACGCTGCGCACGCGCTCTGACGCGCTTGCGACGGCGTATTTTGCCGCCCGCCGCGAAAACGACGAGCGGCTGCTTGCTGCCTGGGAGCCGGTGCGCACACGCCGCGCCGAGGTGGCAGAGCGTTACGACAGGCTCAGCGCACTTTGGAGAGAATGGGAGGAGGAACGATCATGCAGGTAAAAGACATTATGCAGGCGCTGGAAAAACTGGCGCCGCAGCAGCTCAAGGAAGACTGGGACAACGTCGGCCTGCAGCTCGGTGATCCCAACGCCGAGGTGCGGCGCGTGCTTCTGGCGCTGACGCCGTCGCTGGCGGTGACTGAGGAAGCTGTGCGTCGTCAGGCCGATCTCATCGTGAGCCACCATCCGTTTATCTTCAAGGGCGTGAAATCGCTGCGCACCGATTCTGCCATCGGTCGCATGAGCCAGCTCTGCCTGAAGCACGACATCGCCATTTATTCTGCGCACACCAATCTCGATATTGCGCGCGGCGGTGTCAACGATGTGCTCGCTGAGCGGCTGGGGCTGGTGGATGTCGAAGGTTTGGCGGAAACTGCGCGCAAGCCACGCTATAAGCTGGTGGTTTTTGTGCCGCTCAGCCATCTGGAGCAGGTGAAGGCTGCGCTCTTTGCTGCCGGCGCCGGCGCCCAGGGTGCGTACGAAGCCTGCGCCTGGACGGTGCAGGGGACGGGTCAGTTCCGTCCGCAGGCTGGCGCGTCGCCATATCTCGGCACGCCGGGCCAGCTTGAGCAGGTGGAGGAAGCGCGGCTGGAGGTGCTCGTTGATCACGACAAGCTGGCTGCCGTGCTGCAGGCGCTGGTGGGGGCGCATCCATACGAAGAACCAGCCTACGATGTGTTTGCGAGCGCAATGAGCGCGACGACCGAAAGCCTCGGGCGCATTGGCCGCTTGCCGGAGCCGCTGGGTTTTGATGGGTGGCTGGCGCGCGTGAAGCAGGCGCTGGGAATTTCTGTGCTGGCTGTGGCCGGCCCAACTCAGGGCCGCGTGGAGCGGGTGGCGCTCTGCGGCGGCAGCGCGACAGAATTTCTCGCCCAGGCAAAAGCGGCTGGCGCCGATGTGTATGTCACCGGCGATATGAAATACCATGACGCGCAGCAGGCTGTGGAAATGGGCCTGCCGATGGTCGATGTTTCCCACTACGCAGGGGAGCGGCCGGTGCTCGCAAAGCTCGCTGCTTATCTGCAGGAGTGCTTTGGCACAGCGCTCGATGTGGTGATCTCGGAAGACGAAGAAAATTTTTTGCAGTATCAATGAACAGGGAGGAATGATTGAAATGAGACAGTGGATGAAAAAAGCAGGTGCGCTGCTCCTTTGTGGTGCCATGACAGTTGGGCTTATGGCCTGTGGCAACAGCAGCGAAGGCGAAGAAGCGCCGGCAGCGAGCGCCGTTCAGGAAAGTGCGCCGCCAGCCGCAGAGGATCCAGGAAACGATGTGGTCCGTGTCGGCGTGCTCTCGATCGCAGACAGTCTGCCGATCTTTGCGGCTGAGCAGGAAAACATGTTCGCCGACGCCGGGCTCAACGTTGAGATCTATCCGTTCGCGTCGAGCTCCGATCAGTCCAAGGCTGTGGAAGCCGGGGAGCTGGATGTCGTGATGAACGACATGGTCGTGCAGAGTCTGATGAAAAAAGCAGAGACCGACACCAAGGTCGTCAGCCTGGCCTTCGGCGCAACGCCTGAAGAAGGACGCTTCGTCGTCGTCGCTGCCCCAGACAGCGGCATCACCAAGCCGGAGGATCTCGAAGGCAAGCGCGTGGCGATCTCCACGAACACGATGATGGAATATCTGATGGATCAGTACGAGGATTATTACCAGCTCGACAGCGAATCGATCGAGCTCGTGAACATGCCGGATCTGATGCTGCGCGTTGAAACCCTGCTCCAGGGCAAGGATATTGATGCTGCTATCCTGCCGGATCCACTGGCGTCCTTTGCCATCGCCCAGGGCGGCATCAGCGTCATCGACGACACCACGCTGGATGAAAATTTCTCCCAGTCGGTCTTCCTGGCAACGGACGATTTTATTACCAATCATCAGCCAACGCTTGATGCCTTCATGGATGTGCTCTTCCAGGCCATGACGGATATCAACGAAAATCCAGACACCTATCGCGATCTGCTGATGGAAAAAGCTAACGTTCCGGAAACGCTGCGCGATACCTATCCAATGCCAACCTACACGCCAGGCGCTGTGCCAACGGAGCAGCAGGTTGCCCGTCTGGAATCCTGGCTCGTGGAAAAACAGCTGCTGGACAAGGTCTACAGCTATCACGATCTCGTTGACACCTCCTATGTGACGGAGGCAGAAGAGTGATCTACCAATTAGACAATGTCGGGTTCAAATACCCGGAAAGCGCCAACACCTTGTTGGCGCATTTTAACTTGCAGATAAATTCCCGCGAGCGCTGGGCGCTGATCGGTCCGTCTGGCTGCGGCAAAACGACGCTGCTCTATCTTCTCGCCGGGCTCAAAAGCCCGACGGAGGGCAGCGTCCTCTGTCAGGGAAAACCAGCAGCGGCGCCGATGGATCGCGTCAGCTTCATCCAGCAGCAATACGGGCTTTTTCGCTGGAAGACCGTGCGCAAAAATCTGGCGCTGCCGCTTCTGTTGAAAAAAACGCCGCGCGCTGAGATCCAGACGCGTGTGGCGCGGGAGCTGGCGCGGCTCGGGCTGGAAGGGCTGGAGGATAAATTTCCTTCGCAGCTTTCCGGCGGGCAGTGTCAGCGCGTGGCGATCGGTCGCGCGCTCATCGACGAGCCGGAGGTGCTCCTGATGGACGAGCCGTTTTCCGCTCTCGATGCGCTGACGCGCGAAAAGCTGCAGGAGGAAGTGCTGCGGCTGTCGATCGAGAGCGGCGTCACCCTTGTGCTCGTGACGCACAGCATTGAGGAAGCGGTTTATGTCTGTGATCATCTGCTCGTCTACAGCAAGGACAGCGAGACGCCGCAGGTCATCGACAACACCAAGACGCCGCAGGATCGCTACGACGCTGCATTTGTTGCGCAGTGCGCGCGGGTGAAAGCCATGCTGGAAGGAGGCGAGAGAGCATGAAAAAAGGCGTATCCATCGTTATCGCCACGCTGGCGCTGCTGGCCTTTTGGGAGCTGGCGAGTCTGGCGCTGGACAAAGCGTTTCTGCCGGGACCGCTGACTTCCTTCGAGGCCTTTGTCGCGCTCTGCGCCGACGGCGAGATGTGGCCGCAGTTTGGCATCAGCGCGCTGCGTGTGCTCGTGAGCACGGCCCTCGGTGTGCTCCTGGCTGTGCCGCTGGGGCTTGCCTGCGGGCGCTCGGAGAAGCTCTATCACATCGCGACGCCGCTGGTGGCGATCCTCTATCCGCTGCCGAAGGTCGTTTTTCTGCCGATCCTGGTCGTGCTCTTCGGCCTCGGCAATCTGCCAAAGATCGTGCTCATCACGCTCATCATTTTCTTCCAGATCTTCGTGGTCGTCTGTGATGCCGCGCATCAGCTGCCGCAGGAGAGCGTCGACGCCATGCACACGATGAGCCGCCGCACCTGGGATGTTTTTCGCCATCTTCTGATGCCCGCCTGTCTGCCACAGGTTTTGACGAGCCTGCGTATTTCTGTCGGCACGTCGGTGGCGGTGCTCTTTTTCGCTGAAACCTTCGCGTCCTTCGACGGGCTCGGCTATCTCATCCTCGACGGTATGGAGCGTCGCGAATATCCGGATATGTTCGCCGGCATCATCGGTATGGCGCTGCTCGGCGTGCTGCTCTATGAGATCATCTATTTTGTAGAAAAACGCTGCTGTCGCTGGCTTTGATTGTAGAATCGACCTAAGCATGTCGTTAAACGGCTTTTTTCTGTTGTCAAATTGTGGAGACATTGTTGATATTTGGTGATAATTTCGTCGGAGCCCTTTTCGGATGGCGCGTTATGAGCTATGATATAATAGATTGGTAATGAATAGGAGGCAGTATGAAAAGACTAGCTTTAATATTTGCGCTGCTCCTGTGCACGCTGCCGCTTTCCGGCTGCGCCATTCTTTTTGAGGAACCTTCGGCGCTGATCTTGCCTCCGGCGAGTGATCAGGAGGAATACGTCGAGCGCACGCTGATCAATTCCTTTTTGAACGACGGCGCCCATCTGCAGGTGCCGGAGGAAATGGAAGATCCGGCAGCGATCATCGACCTTGACATCGATGGTGACAAGCAGGACGAAAAGCTTGCGTTCTGGTCCAACAACAACGGCCATGAGGTTGGCGTGATGCTGATGCATCAGAATGACAAAGGCACCTGGAGCATTCTCGATCAGATCCAGCAGTACGGCAATGGCATCGATTTCTTCCGGCTCTTCGATATTGACGGCGATGGCGCAGACGAGGCCTGCGTCGGTGTCGACGTCGGCGGCAACAACGTGCTCTCGATCTATCACATGAACAGCGACGGCTTTACAGAAATGACGCAGATCAACTATTCCTTCCTGGAAATGGCTGATCTGAACGGCGACGGCAACGAGGCGATCCTCTGTGTCCTGAACAATTACGAAGACACAGCACCGACGACGACGCTGACCGTTTATGAAGGCGGAGAAGATGTCACCTCTGTATACGAAAAGAGCTTTGACGGAAACTGTCTGGAGATGGCCTTCGGCAACGTCAGCGATTCGCAGCGCGGACTTTATTTCGTCCATTCGAACAACTACAGCGACCTGAACGTGGAGCTGCTTTTGCCGACAGAGGACAACAGCTTCGAGGAACAGATGACCTCGCGGGTGCATTTCATCAACAGAGTGGCTACGCGCGATCCGATCATCGCAGATATCACCGGCGATGGTGTGCTGGATGTGCAGTCTGTTCTCGAGCCGATCGAAAAGATCGGCCGCGAAGAGAGCGACTATCTGCGCATCTGGAAAACCTGGGACGGCGACAGCGCCCTGGATAATATCTACGGTGTGCTCGAAAACAGCACCGATGGCTACACCTTTGTGCTGCCGCAGTATTGTCTGGCTACCGTGCGCTATCAGTTCGTGAACGACAAAGGCTCCAGCCAGGTGCGGCTCTATGACGGGAACAACGCGGAACCAGCCATCATCCTCTACGCTGTGACAGCAGCAGAGGCTGAGAATATAGAAAATACACGAGGGATCATCCCGCTCGGGACATCCCCAAGTTCTCAGCGCGTGTACTACGCGTTGTGCAATACGGAGAGATTTGCAGGACAAAAGATCGATACAGACAGTATCAAGCAACTCTTCCAAATTGAAGGAGGACAACAAAATGACTAATAAGATTTTGGTAGTAGAAGACGAAGAAGCTATTCGCGGCTTCATAAAAGTCAATCTCAAACGCAATAATTTTGACGTCATCGAAGCAGGCAGCGGCGAAGAAGCGCTGGAAAAACTTGACGACAGCGTCGACATCGTGCTCTTGGACGTCATGCTGCCTGGCATCAACGGCTTCGAAGTTTGTGCGAAGGCGCGCGAAGCCTTCCCGCAGCTCGGGGTCATCATCCTCACCGCAAAAGGCCAGGAAGAAAACAAAATCGAAGGCCTGGAGGCCGGCGCCGACGACTACATCGTCAAGCCGTTCAGCCCGAAAGAATTGCTCGCGCGTATCAACGCGCTTTTGCGCCGCCTCTCCATCCAGGTGGATGAAGCCGGTGAAGACGCCAAGGAGATCACCACCGGCATTTTCACCATGAACATCGATGAGCGTCGTTTCCTCAAAAACGGCAAGGAGATCGAGCTCACCCCGATCGAATTCTCCCTCGTCAAATATTTCATGGAAAACGCCAACAAGGCCGTGCATCGCGACGAGATCCTCAACAACGTCTGGGGCTACAACTACGTTGGCGATTTCAAGATCGTCGACGTCAACATCCGCCGCATCCGCCAGAAGATCGAAGAGGATCCATCGAAGCCAAAATACATCGAGAAAGTCTGGGGCTATGGATATCGTTGGTGGGGTGGTGATTGATCGTGGCATCAGGTCTTGGCACAAAGCTGTCTTTGAGTTATGTGCTGATCAGCCTGATCACGCTCATCATCATGGAAAGCCTGTTCATTTTCGCCATCTACCAGTATTATGTGTCTGGCGTTGAACAGACGCTCACCAACAATGCCGAAGCCGCCGCATCGATGTTCAATCGCTACGCGCCCTCCGGCGATATCGAAGACAAACAGGACTTTATTTTTGAAAATATGGACAGCCAGGAAAAAGCCCTCGTGGAAGTGTATGACACCAACGGCCAGTTCCTGATCAACAACATTGGCGACACCGAAAACGCCACCGAGCTGACCGACGATTACAACGGCGCCGTCGCCGGAGACGTTGAATCCTGGCGCGGCAGACTCGACACCCGCGAGGCCGTCATGTCTGTTTCCGTGCCGATCTACGACGGAAAGATCGTCGTGGGCGTGCTGCGCTACGTCTCCAGTATGTCGATGGTCAACGCGCTCGTGAAATCCAACGTCGTTGCCGTCACCATCATCGCCGTGGTGATCCTGCTTGTGGCGACCATCGTTGGTCGCGTCATGAGCTCGCTCATCCTGAAACCGATCCGCAACCTCATCCGCGTCACCCGCGAGATCACCAAGGGCAATCTTGAAGCCAAGGCCACCGTCTACAACAACGACGAGATCGGCCAGCTTTCCAAGGCTATCAACCGCATGACCGATGAGATCGCGCAGTCGTATAAAACGAAGAATGATTTTATCTCCAGCATTTCTCATGAGCTGCGCACACCGCTGACCTCCATCAACGGCTGGGCAGAGACCATCGAGGATTCGCCGGAGGACGTCGAGACCACGCGCATGGGGATGGAGATCATCTCCCGCGAGACCAAGCGCATGATCCGTCTCGTCAACGACCTTCTTGATTTTTCCAAGTTGCAGAGCCATCGCATCGAGCTGGAGCTGGAGCCGATCTGGATGAACGATTTTCTCGAGAGCCTCTACAACCAGTTCCTGCCGCGCGCCGCTCAGGAAGAGATTGCGCTGCGTCTGCATCTCGGCAACACAGATGTCATGGTTATGGCCGACGAAAACCGACTCAGCCAGGTTTTTGTCAACATTCTGGACAACGCCTTCAAGTTTGTCAAAGGGCGCGCCTATCCTGAGGTTGTGATCCAGGCGCACATGCTCGACGACCAGGTTGTCATGACCATCGAAGACAACGGCCCGGGCATGTCCAGTGAAGAGCTCGTGCGCGTCAAGGAAAAATTTTATAAAGGGTCCAGCAAACAGAGCGGCACCGGTCTCGGGCTATCCATCGCCAACGAGATCGTCGCCCTCCACAACGGGACCTTCTACATCGACAGCATCCGCGGCGTCGGCACGAAAGTGTCTGTCGTGCTTCCGTACGAAGACACCACCACCGACGAAGATTCCTACGATCTTGAGAGCGCGCCGCTGTCCGACGAAAACACCAACGGGTATCAGATGTGAGGACATCTGATACCCGGTTTTTTTACTATAAAAAGCGTTTATTGGCACAGATGGATACAGCGCGACTATAACAGTTGCTTGTTGTTTGACAGCGTGAACGCCTGTCTGCGGATCAAAGACGGGGAAAAGACGGTCTGAAATCAGCAGTTGCAAATAAAATCGAGCGCAGAAATTCGTGAAAGCGTATACGCCTGGCGCTGCGGCGGGATCGCTGAAAAATGCTGCCGATATCCATCAGTTCTGGTTATCGATCCATAAGAAAATGTGTGTTATAACAGATGAAAAATATAAGCTCTGTTATAACACAAAATGCGATTTGAGGCTTGAAATCTTCAGAAATATCGCTATAATATAGATAACGGTACAGAACCTAACAAGTTATAGATTGAAAGAAAAGAAGGTGTGAATAGGCGTGATTGGAGCAGATATCTTATTAAGTTGCCTTGAAAAACAGGGCGTTGATCTTGTTTTCGGACTGCCAGGGGGCGCAGTCATCCCATTGTATGATCGTCTAAAACATTTTGGAGTAAAACATATTTTGATGCGCCACGAACAGGGCGCGGTTCACGCAGCCGACGGCTATGCGCGTGCGACTGGTAAGGTCGGCGTTTGCTTTGCAACGAGCGGCCCAGGCGCGGCAAATATGATGACGGGTCTTGGCACTGCTTCGATGGACTCAATCCCGCTGGTTATGATCAGCGGCCAGGTCGCAAGTTCCCTCCTCGGGAAGGACAGCTTCCAGGAAGCGTACGTAACGGGGATGGCAGATGCTGTGACGAAGGCGAGTGTGATGGTCACCGACGCCAGCCAGATCCCACAGGTTTTGGCGGATGCGTTCTACATTGCCTCCCATGGCCGTCCAGGCCCGGTTTTGGTCGACATTCCAAAGGATCTCTTTACGCAGGATGTGAAGAATCCGGATCTGGATGTTGAGCCAACGGAACGTTACAGAAGAAAACTTAAAAACAGCGTGATCACCCGCGAACAGATCCGTAAGGTCGGCCGCATGCTGGCTGAAGCGAAAAAGCCGCTGATCATCATTGGCGGTGGGGTGAACACGACCGAAGCGGTACGCAAGAATGTGCTGACGGTTGTCGATCAGCTGGATGTGCCGATCAGCCAGACGCTGATGGCAAATGGCGTGATCCCTGGCGACCACAAGAATTTTGTCGGCATGGTCGGCATGCACGGCACGACGGATGGCAACTACGCCATTCAGAACTGCGACCTGCTTCTGGCAGTGGGGATGCGTTTTGACGACCGCGTGACCAGCGACACGTCAAGATTCTCGCAGCATTCCAAAAAGATCCATGTGGACATCGATTCTTCCGAGATTGGGAAGAACGTTCAGGTTGATATTCCTATCGTCGGCGACGCTGCTGAGTTCTTTGAGCTCCTGGCAGGCGAGGTTGCTGACGAAAACGCTGATCACAGCGCATGGCGCCAGGAGATCGCGGATCATTATCGCCCGCTCAAGCATGGCGATCCAGACTCGCTCCCACCAATGGAGCTTTGCGACATCATCAACAAGGAACTGGATGAAAACACCATCGTTGTGACGGATGTCGGTCAGCACCAGATGTGGGCGGCGCTCTTCCTGCATCCAAAGGGCCCTCGTCATTTCCTGACCTCCGGCGGTCTTGGCACGATGGGTTACGGCTTACCGGCAGCGATCGGCGCTCAGTTTGGGCAGAAGGACGAACGTGTCATTCTCATCACCGGTGACGGCAGCTTCCAGATGAACGAGCAGGAGCTCTGCATCGTCAAGGAATTCTCCGTTCCACTGAAGATCGTGATGTTCAACAATGGATACCTAGGCATGGTGCGTCAGTGGCAGGAAATGTTCAACGATGCCAACTATGCGGCTACGCCTCTGGAGGTTGGCCCGGATTGGGAAAAACTGATGAGTGCGTACGATATCCCATATCGCTGCATCACCACCCTGGATGAGGCAGAAGCACAATTGCCGGCGTTGCTCAAGCAGGATGGCCCTCTGTTTATCGAATGCAAGATCAACAGACTGTCGAATGTTTATCCAATGATACCAGCGGGCTGCTCCTTAGATGAAATAGTGGGGGAATTTGAAGATGAAGCATAAATTAGCAGTAACAGTAGAAAACAACCCAGGTGTTTTGTCACGTGTTTCCGGTCTGTTCTCCAGACGCGGCTACAACATTGACAGTCTTGTCGTTAGTGATACTGAAGATCCAACAGTCTCCCGCATGACCATTGTGGTCCATGGCGACGAGGTGACCATTGAACAGGTGACCAAGCAGCTCCACAAGCTCATTGATGTCATCAAAGTCAACGATATTACCTATGAAGACACAGTCGAACGTCAGCTTCTGATGGTTCGCGTGTCCTGCGACCATGAGACCCGCGGCGAGATCAAAACGCTGATGGATATCTTCCATGCGCGCATCATCGACGTTGGCCGTCGCTCCATGATCATCGAAGCCACTGGCGACGACGACAAGATCGACGCTATCATCAAAACCCTGCGCCCATTCGGCGTTCAGGAAATCGTTAAGACTGGGGCGAGCGCAATGGTTCGCAGCCCAAAAGAAAAGTAAGATCCACCGTATCAACGGGTGATCAATATAATCCAAATTTCTAGGAGGAAATTGTTACAATGGCAGCAAAAATTTATTACAAGACAGATGTTCCTACTAATGTATTGACCGACAAGCAGCTCTGCGTTGTTGGTTATGGTTCCCAGGGTCACGCACACGCAAAGAACCTGCGTGACAGCGGCTACAATGTCATCATCGGTATCCGCGAAGGGAAATCCGCTCAGGCTGCACGCGAAGACGGCTTTGAAGTTCTGCCTGTCGCAGAAGCGGTCAAGAAGAGCGATGTTATCATGATCCTGACTCCGGACGAAACCCAGCCGGACATCTATAAGAATGAAATCGAACCAAACCTCGAAGCTGGCAATGCCCTTGGTTTTGGCCACGGCTTCAACATTCACTTTGGCTACATCAAGGCGCCGGAAGGTGTTGACGTATTCATGTGCGCACCAAAGGGCCCTGGCCACATTGTTCGCCGTGAATTCACCAAAGGCTCCGCTGTGCCTGATCTCGTAGCTGTTGCTCAGGATGCAACCGGCAATGCGCTGCAGATCGCACTCTCCTGGGCTGATGGTATCGGCGGCACCCGCGTTGGTGTTATTGAAACCACCTTCAAAGAAGAGACCGAGACCGACCTCTTTGGGGAACAGGCAGTTCTCTGCGGCGGCTTGACCTCTCTCATCGAAGCAGGCTTCGAAACTCTCGTAGAAGCTGGCTATCAGCCAGAAATGGCATACTTTGAATGCTGCCACGAAATGCGCATGATCATCGACCTGATCTACGAAGGCGGCATGGACAAGATGCGTAAATCCATCTCCAACACTGCTGAATATGGCGACTATGTCACTGGCCCACGCATTGTGACCGCTGAAACCAAACAGCACATGAAGGAAGTTTTGGCAGACATCCAGAGCGGCAAGTTCGCAAAAGAATTCCGCGATGACTATGCAAATGGCTTCAAAGAATTCTACGCTATGCGCGAACATGAAGCCGGCCATCAGATCGAAGAAGTCGGTGGTCAGCTCAGAGCCATGATGCCATTCCTCAACGCAAACGACAAAAACGACTGATCCAAAAGCACTGACAGGGGCGCCCAGCGCCCCTGGGTTTAACAAGTAAGGAAGGTGTTGCTATTGAACGGCGCAGAAATTTTAGTTCAGGCATTGCGAGATGAAGGCGTAACGGATATTTTCGGATATCCAGGTGGTGCCTTGTTGGAAATATTTGACGCTCTTGATAAGAGCCCGATCAACAATGTTCTTGTCCGTCAGGAACAGGGGGCAGTGCATGAAGCGAGTGGCTACGCACGTGCAAAGAACACCGTAGGTGTCTGCATTGCTACGAGCGGCCCTGGGGCGACCAATCTGGTCACCGGGATTGCCACGGCCTATATGGATTCGATCCCGGTTGTTGCGATCACTGGTCAGGTTGCCAAGCACCTTATCGGGACCGACGCATTCCAGGAAACCGACATCACCGGCATCACGACACCGATCACCAAACACAATATTCTCGTACAGGATGCGGAGGATCTTCCACGCATCGTCGCTGAAGCATTCTATATCGCCAGAACTGGCCGTCCTGGTCCTGTTCTGATCGACATTCCTCGCGATGTTTCCCAGCAGCAGGTCGCTGTGTACGAACCATGGAAGCATGTGGACATCCGCAGCTACAAGCCAACGGTCTACGGCCATGCTGGCATGATCAAGCGCGCTGCCAAAGCCATCGCTGAAGCTGAGCGCATGGTCATCATCGCTGGCGGCGGGGTCAATACCTCTGGCGCTACAAAGGAAGTTATGGCGCTCGCTGAAAAGAAAAACTGCCCGATCGTCTGCACGATGATGGGCTTGGGCAGTGTCCCTGCCAGCGATCCGCATGTGGTCGGCATGCTCGGCACCTATGGCAATCAGGAAGCAAACGATCTGATCCGTCAGTCGGATGTGATCCTTGCCATCGGCACGCGCTTTGACGACCGCATCATCAACGCACCAAATCTCTTCGCACCGGACAGCTTCGTCATCCATGTTGACGTGGATCCAGCGGAAATCGGCAAGAACATCGTGCCGGATATTCCGATCGTTGGCGATGCCAAGCAGGTCATGCTCCAGCTGGAAGACGCGCTGCAGCGCAAGGCGGAAAGTCTCGTCGGCTGCGGCTATCTCGAACAGGCGAAGGGGGCGCCGGAACCGGACCGCATCGTTCCGAAGGTGCTCGACAAGCTCAGCGATCTGGTTGATCTGGAAAACTGCTTCTTCACCACAGACGTCGGCCAGCACCAGGTTTGGGCGGCCAACTATCTGAAGTGTGAAAAACCACATCAATTCATTTCGTCCTGTGGCCTTGGCACCATGGGCTACGGCATTCCTGCAGCGGTTGGCGCTCAGGTTGCCTGCCCGGATGCAACGGTTGTCGCCGTCACTGGCGATGGCAGCTTCCAGATGGGAATGTATGAGCTGGGCACGATCATGGAGCAGAAGCTCCCTGTGAAGATCCTGCTCTTCAACAACCAAGCGCTTGGGATGGTGCGTCAGCTCCAGTATCACTACGTTGGCAAACGCTATTCCAACGTGCTCTTCCAGTGCGACATCGATTTTTCGAAGATTTTCGAAGCCTACGGGTTTAAGACCTATCGCATCGAATCGGAAGACGAGATCGAGGCTGTGCTCAAGGAAGCGCTCGCAGATCCAAGCTGCGCGCTGATCGAATGCCGCGTTCCGATGCCGGATAATTGTTCACCAATTACTCTCGGTGGGGCGAACATCAACGATATGGTCAATTGCTAAGGATTATCGCTCAAACTGCAGCACAATGTGCTGCAGTTTTTGTGTTCAGCGGGATTTTGCAGATAATTTACAATAATCCGTGAAATGAATGGAAGAGGGAATATCCTGCAAGTCCTCTTGACAAGGACGCGATCTTCGAGTAATATCCTTATGTAGCGGATGAAAATCCGCCGAGAATAGACGAAAGGATGTGGCATGATGAAAGACAATGCTGTGAACAAGCGGTACATCGTTGATGAGACCATTTTGCCGGAAGCGATTCTGAAGACCGCGCAGACCAAAGAGCTGCTCGCGAAAAATCCTGGTCTGACGATCAACGAAGCGGTCAAGCAGATTGGCCTCAGCCGCAGCGCGTTTTATAAATACAGAGATGGCATTTTTCCGTTCTACGAAGCGGTGAAGGAAAAGATCGTGACCATCCAGATCAATATGGAAAACGAAGCAGGCGTGCTCTCGCGCTGTCTGAACGTCGTCGCTGATTGCGGCGCCAATATCCTGACGATCAATCAGGGCATCCCGAGCGAGGGCATCGCGCGCGTGACCATTTCCTTTGAATCCCGTTCTGACGAACGCTACAATCTTGAGCTGATGCTGGAATCTCTCTACGACATTCCCGGCGTGATCAAGGTTGAGCCGATCGGTCAGAATTGACAAGCGACGGAGGCGAAGCATGGGAAAAGAAACGATTAAGGTAGCGCTTCTGGGCATGGGGACTGTTGGTTCCGGTGTGTATGAAGTGATCGAAAAGCTGCAGAAGGACAATTTTAAGCACAAGGTTGGCGCAGATGTGGAGGTCAAACGTGTATTGGTGCGCACGCCGGCGAAATACGCCGACAAGGTGATGCCGCATACGATCCTGACGACGGAATGGCAGGATATTTTGAACGACGACGAGATCTCCATCGTCATCGAGCTGATGGGCGGCATCGAACCGGCGCGCACCTATCTCACAGAAGCGCTGCGCGCCGGCAAGAACATTGTCAGCGCCAACAAGGATCTGATCGCTGTGCATGGGCGCGAGCTCGAAGCGCTCGCCAGCGAGATGAAGCGCGATTTCCGCTACGAAGCGTCGGCGCTTGGGGCGATCCCGATCGTGCAGCCGCTGAAGGAAAACCTCGCTGCCAACCATTTTTCTGAGATCGTCGGCATCATGAACGGCACGACGAACTACATCCTGACAAATATGGCGGAGCATGGCATGAGCTACGAGGACGCCCTCGCAGAAGCGACGGCCCTTGGCTATGCGGAAGCGGACCCAACGGCAGACGTGGAAGGGCTGGACGCCGGTCGCAAGGTGGCGATCCTGGCAAACATCGCATTCCACACGCCGGCTGTGTTCGACGATGTGCACGTGGAAGGGATCACGAAGATCTCCAAGCTCGACATGGCCTACGCCGAATCCATCGGCTGTGTGATCAAGCTCCTCGGTATTGTCAGCAAGGAAGAGGACGGGCTTTCGCTGAGCGTGCATCCGGCGATCATCGCCAAGAGCCATCCGCTGGCCGGCGTTGGCGGCTCGTTCAACGCGGTGTTTGTGCAGGGTGACGCCATCGACGAAGCGATGTTCTACGGCCGCGGCGCTGGCAAGCTGCCGACGGCGAGCGCCGTTGTCGGCGATGTCATCGATATCTGCCGCGATATTGTCTATGGCTGCGAAGGACGCATCGGCGACTACACCTACGAAAACATTCCGATCAAGCCGATGAGCAAGATGAAGAGTCGCTTCTACGTGCGTCTCTGCATTCCAGACAGACCAGGCGTGCTCGGCGAGGTGGGGATGCTCTTCGGCGACAGCGGCGTCAGCATTGCGCAAGCGATGCAGAAGGATTCGTCCAATTCTGAGGACGCCGAGTTTGTCATCATCACCCACGAGGTTCTCGAGGAAAAATTCAACGAAGCCCTCGCGCGCATGGAAAACGCCGATTCGGTGCGCCAGGTTGAAAACGTGATCCGCATCTATGGGAGGCTGCCACAATGACCAGAGAAGCATTTTTCGCAGGAGCGCCGGAGCTTGTGATCAAAACACCGGCCACCTCGGCAAACATGGGCCCTGGCTTTGACTGCCTGGGCATGGCAGTGGCGCTTTACAACGAACTTTGGGTGAAACGCCTGGCAGAGGGTGAATCCTCCTCGATCAGCGTCGAAGGCTACGGCGCAGGCGAGGCAGAAAGCCTCGACAATCTCATTTACCAGACCTACCTCGACGCAATGGCCAAAGCTGGCAAGGAGCCTGTGCCAGTGGCGCTGCATTGCGTCAATCGCGTGCCTTTTGCGCGCGGGCTCGGCTCCAGCTCCGCAGCTGCCGTGAGCGGGCTGGCACTGGCGCAGATCATGAGCGACCACGCCTTCAGCGAAGACGACCTCATGCAGATGGCCACCGCCATCGACGGTCATCCCGATAATGTGCTGCCGGCGCTCTTGGGCGGCATCGTCATCGGCTGCATCGGCGACGACGGCCGCGTCACCGCGAAAAAGCTGGCGCCGCTGGACGGGCTCTACGCCTACGCCCTCGTTCCTGACTATCCGCTGCCAACCTCGAAAGCCCGCGCAGCCATGCCCGACGGCTACAGCCGCAAGGACGTCGTCTACAACCTCGGTCATCTCGGTTTGCTCGTGGCAGCGCTGGCCACCGGCGACAAGAGCCTGCTTGCTGCAGCCTTCCACGACCGCGTGCATGAGCCGTATCGCCTGCCGCTGATGCCTGGCATCGAGGACGCAAAGCAGATCGCCCTCGCCCACGGCGCCATTGCAGCCCTCGTCAGCGGCGCCGGCTCGACCATGCTCATCCTTGCCGATGAAGCAAAGGATTTCAGCGCCTGCAGCGGCGCTCTGGAAAAGCTTGGCTATAGCGCCGAGCTCATAGAAGTCGCGCCGATCACAACCGGCGTGCAGTGTTTTGAAAATGAAATGGAGTTGAAACTATGGCCTTAATTGTACAAAAATACGGCGGCACCTCTGTCGCTGATCCCGATCGCGTCAAAGCAGTGGCAGAGCACGTCGCCAAGACCAAGCGCGAAGGCAACGACGTCGTTGTCGTCGTCTCCGCCCCAGCCGGCATGACCGACGATCTCACAAACCGCGCGTATAAGATCAGCGACATGCCAAATCCACGCGAAATGGACATGCTCCTTTCCACCGGGGAACAGATCTCCATCGCTCTGACAGCGATGGCCCTGCAGGAGCTCGGCCTCAAAGCTGTGTCCCACACCGGCTCCCAGGTCTGCATCCGCACCGACGACGCCCATCAGAAAGCGCGCATCGTCGACATCAACGCATCCAAGATCGGCCGCGAGCTCGCCGCTGACAACGTTGTCATCATCGCAGGCTTCCAGGGCGTCGGGCCTGACGATGAGATCTACACCCTCGGTCGCGGCGGTTCTGATACCACCGCAGTCGCCGTCGCAGCCGCCATCAACGCCGACGTCTGCGAGATCTACACCGACGTCGACGGCGTCTACACCTGCGACCCTCGCATCGTGCCAAACGCCACCAAGCTCAAAAACATCTCCTACGATGAGATGCTCGAACTCGCCAGCCTCGGTGCAAAAGTCCTGCACCCACGCTCCGTCGAAGTGGCCAAGGTCCACGACGTCAAGCTCTGTGTCCGCTCCAGCTTTAATACATATATAGGGGGAACTTACGTGGTTAAGTCAGAAGAACTCGAAAAAGAATACGCCGTCACCGGTATCGCCTGTGACAAAAACGTTGCCAAAGTCAGCATCTTTGGCGTGGAAGACCGTCCTGGTATCGCAGCAGAAATCTTCGGCGCCCTCGCTGAAGAAAAGATCAGCGTTGACATGATCATCCAGAGCGCCATGGTCGATGACCTCAACGACATCGCCTTCACCATCGCCAAGAGCGACGCCAAACGCGCCAAGCTGATCATCGAAAGCCTGCAGAACGCCCTGCAGTATCGCAAATTCTACGTCGACGACAACGTCGTTAAGATCTCTGCCGTCGGCGCAGGCATGGTCGGCGCCCACGGGGTTGCCGCGCGCATGTTCTCCGCGCTGCGCGATGCCGGCATCAACATCGACCTCATCGGCACCTCCGAAGTGAAGATCTCCGTCATCGTTGAACACGACGAAGACGCCCTCAAGCGCGGCATGCAGGCCCTGCACAACGCCTTTGAGCTCGATAAGATCGAGTAAACGCAGGTAGAAGGTAGGAGGGAGCGCCTGCGGCGACCGACTTGCTTCGCGCGTCGGCAGGTAGGAGGTTTTTTCGTGAAAATTTCTGCTCTCTTTGTAAAAATGAATGCGTCAGTAAGGAAAATTCCTTGCTGGCGCTTTTTTATGCGCCGGGAGCCATGATTAGCGGGAAAAGCGTCGCATTTTTTCTGCGCGTATTGTATAATAAAGAGAGACCTATTGCGAAAAATGGAAGCTGAGAGGAGGCGCGACAATGCTCACAGAAGTTTCTGAAGTAAAAGAAGCGCTTGCGCCGGTTTTTGACCGCTATCAGGTGTCGAAGGCAGTCGTTTTTGGCTCTGTGGCCAAAGGAACCGCCGATGATCAGAGCGACCTGGACATCCTCGTCGACAGCCACCTGCAGGGGTTCAAATTTTGCGGACTCATGGAAGCCATTCGCGAAGCCGTGGACATGCCCGTCGATGTGCTCGATGTCACCCACATCGAAGCCGATTCGCCCATTGACCGCGAGATCCGACGAACAGGGGTGACCATCTATGAGAGATGAAATTGCCATCCGGAAAATGATAGACCACGCCGAGCGCGTGATCGCTTACTGCGAAGGCTACAGCTATGAGGAATTTCTGGCTGACACCAGAACCATCGAAGCAAGTGTGTTTAATATCAGCCAAATCGGTGAACTCGCTCATCTGCTGGAGAAAACGTACGGCAAACAATTTCCCAACGTGCCATGGCACGATATGTATGGCGTGCGCTGCCGGATCATCCACGATTATGATGGCGTCAATTTTGCGCTTGTCTGGCAGATCATCAGAAACGATCTGCCGAAGCTGATCAAGGATCTGAATGAAATTTTGAAAAAGTAGCTATTGATTGGTGATGATTCCCACGCGCGTTGCGTGGGAATTTTTCGTTTGCAAGGTAACGGAGCCTGACAACCAGGCTCCGTTTTTTTGCGCTTAAAAGATCTCTTTTCGGACGTTGGTCTGGCGGACGAGGGCGAGGCCGAGGAGGGTGGCAGTGTCTTTTTTTACGACGCGGATGTTACCGTCTTCCTCGAGGACGAGGTCTTCGGTGGCGCGGGTGACGCGGCAGACGAAGGGCTCTGCAGGCTGGCCGTCGGGACCAGAGAGGAGCACGGCGGCGAGGGCACCATCGGGCACGTCAGCGTGCTGGCGGATGAAATAGATGGTTTCTGTGGTGGTGGCGTCGTCAGTGCGCGCTGTTTTGCGGATGGCGAAGATCTCGTCGGCGTCATCGGGGGAGAGGGCGCTGCTCAGCGGGATGTGGTCTGAGATGTTGGCTTCGTCCAGGAGCGGCAGGCCTGGCGTGACTTTGCCGAGGACGGGAACGGTGACGGGGGCTTCCTTTTGGTGGTCCAGGCGCATGATGTCCTCGAGATAAAAATGGTCTTTGTCGACGCTGTCAAAGTCGACGAGGGGCGCGAGGATGTAGAGCATTTGCAGGCGGTTTTTTTTCTCCTGCTCGAGGGATGCGCCGGCCTCGAAGGCTTCCAGCTCCTTGACGGGAATGCGGGCGGCGTGTGCTGCCTGGGCGAGGGTGAGATCGGCTTTTTCACGGGATGACTGGAAGAGCACGCCTTCAGTGCCGGTGAAATAGTCCACTGAGCGCTGGAAATATTGGGCGATGCGGCGGAGATAGTCGAGCGCTGGCTGCTCTCGGTTGTTCTCCCACTTGGAGAGCATGCTTTTATTGATGCGGATGCCGTCGCCGGAGAGGATGGTGGCGAGCTGATCCTGGGTGAGGTTTTTGTTCAGGCGTTCGCGTTTTAATCGGGAACCTAATGTATCTGTCATGGTTATCGTCTCCTTTCTGACAAGTTTATTATACCACGGGAATTTTTGGATTGCAATAATAATTTCTGAATGAGAAATAAATCGGCGTGGTAAAAAGCTTTAGATAGTGAAAATTTCTGAATAGGATTGACAGGCTGCTGAAGTCGTTGTATGATGGTTATGCCGAAAAGATTGTAGCAGCTAAAGCGTGAAGTCGGCGACACGCACAACACACACCCACACAAGGAGGCATCTATGTCTGTCAACAAAAAATATTTTTTTCTCCGGCTGAAGGAAAATTATTTTGAGCAGGACGCGATCGTGCTCCTGGAAAGCATGCCAGACGGCATTCTCTACTCGAATATTCTCCTGAAGCTGTACCTGAAATCTCTCAAGCACGATGGCAAGCTGCAGCTGGACGAGGGTATTCCCCTCACGACACCGATGCTGGCGGCGCTTTTTCGCCGGCAGGTGGGCACGATCGAGCATGCGCTCAAGATCTTTGCGGAGCTGGGGCTGGTGGAGCGGCTGGACAACGGCGTGCTCTACATGACGAACATCGAGCTTTTGGTGGGTCAGTCGTCCACAGAGGGCGAGCGCAAACGCCGCGCCAGAAAGGCGCTGCAGAGGAATCCGCAGGCGCTTCCAGAGGCAGGGGCGGACATTTGTCCACCAGAGTTAGAGAGAGAGAAAGAGTTAGAGCTAGAGCTAGAGCCAGAGTTAGAGCGAGAGCGAGAGAAGGCGCCAGAGGCGCTCCCGCCCGCCCGCGCATTGTTGGGCAAATATCACAATGTTTCTCTTTCCTCTGCCGAGCTGGACGCTCTGAAGCGCGATCTGCCAGAGAAATGGCAGTATTACATCGATCGCCTGTCCTGCCACATGGCGTCCAGCGGTAAGACGTACAAGAACCACGCAGCCACCATCTACAAATGGGCCCAGGAGGACGCAGCGAAAGCGCCGCCTGCGGCAAAAACGCGCGGCACAGCGCAGCGCGAGTACACTTACGAAGCAGGCGAAAGCCTGTGACCAACAATTTTCAGAAAGGAGCTACGCTCATGAAAAAGATCGATGAAACCATTGCAACCATGACCACCGAAAATAATCACCTGGGAGGTATGACCATGAAGAACAATTTGAACACCGCAAATGATGTGCTGCCGGAGCATGCAGTAGAGCCGGAGGATTATCGCGTCGACGGGATTCTGTACTGCGGCAAATGCCACACATCGAAGGAAATTCTTGTGCCGGAGGAGCAGGCCCGGCAGCTTGGCTTGCGCAGCAATCTTTTTAGCGTGCGCTGTGCATGCAGTCGGGCGAAGCTGGAGGAAAAAGATGCGCGCGCACAAGAGCTGGCGCACAGGAAGAAAGTGGAGCAGCTGAAAAAAGACTGCTTTGGCACGGCGGATGTCATGCGAGAGTGGACCTTTGAGAACGATGACGGCAGCAATCCGAAAATGGAGTACATCCACAATTTCGTGGATCGCTGGGAAGAGGTGTGCGAGAAGGGTCTGGGGCTTCTGATCTGGGGTGGAATAGGCACCGGTAAAAGTTTTGCGGCGGCTTGCATTGCCAATGCGCTGATAGAGCAGGGTGTTTCTGTGATCATGATGAATTCTCCTGAGATTTTGGATGCATTGTATGAGGAAAAGAGCGGCACTATGAATAAACTCAGCAGCTGCGGCCTCCTGATTATCGACGATTTGGGCTCCGAGCGCAACTCCCAGTTTAGTCGGGAACAGGTTTTTAAGGTCATCGACAGACGTCTGCTAAGCGGAAAACCGCTCGTCGTCACCACCAATCTTTCGCTTGAAGAGTTCAAAAAACCTCAAAGCGACGACGAAGCGCGTATCATCAGCCGCCTGATGGATACGTGCCCGCAACCGGTCCAGTTTGTCGGCGAAGATCGTCGTAAGATCATCGCTGAGGATAAAAGAGCGGAGATGACACAGATCCTGACCGGCGAAAGCGCGTGATGCGCAGGCCGCCCTCGTGTGGGGCGGCTGATTTTGTACACTGGCGGCGATCTGTTAAGTGCAATTTTCCGGCGGGCTTGCTATAATGGGGATGATCGAGAGAATTGGGAAGGAGATCCATGATTATGAAAAAACCAAAATGGTTTCTGCAGAAGCCGGCGAGCTTGCGCGAGACTTTGCGCATGACGCGGCTGCTGTTTCTGGCGCAGATCAGGCCGCTGAAGGGAAATGTGGCGGCGGCGCTGGTCTTTTTGGGGCTGCTTTTGCTGCCGCCGCTTTACGCCTGGTTCAACATTGGCGCGAACTGGTCGCCGTATGATCTGACGAAGAATCTCAAGGTGGCTGTGACGAGCGAGGACGCAGGCGCGGAGATCGAAGGGGTGAGTGTGAATGTCGGCGACAAGATTGTGGAGGCGCTGAAGGCAAACGACGCGATCGGCTGGCAGTTTGTGTCCTTTGAAGAGGGACAGCAGGGGGTGGACAGCGGCGACTATTACGCGGCGCTGGTGATCCCGAAGGATTTCACGCAGACGATCACGGGCTTTCTCTATGGCGACACGAAGCAGGCGACGATCGACTACTATATCAACGAAAAGGAAAATGCGATCTCCACGAAGATCATGGGCACGGGTATGGACACGGTGTCCAGCGAGATCAATGAAACGTTTGTGGAGACGGTGACGACGATCGTCCTCGACAGCCTGAAAGTTGTCGACAATAAATATGCGGACTACGAGCCGAGCTTTATGCGTATGCTGGACACGATGGATCTGGCGGCGGAGAATATGTCGCTCTTTGTGAAAAACATGGACGAATTTGAGGACACCCTCGATGCCATGAACGATCTCACAGAGAGTGCGGAAAAGCTTCTGCCAGAGGCGAGCCAGGCGCTGAAGGATGCGTCGGACCTGACGCTGGATGCGCAGAACACGCTGCAATCGTCGAAATCGACGGTGAGCGACATTCGCCGCTTGCTGGAGCAGAATGTGCTGGCGCTGAATGGCTATGCGGACGCGCTTTCGCGCGAGGCGGATCAGCTTGCTGACGCCAGCGCGGAGGACAGCGCGGCGGTCCAGGAGCGGCTGCAGGAGATGATGGACACGGTGGCACAGCTGAAGAGCCATGTGGCAACGCTGGCCGACAACATCGACCGCTTCAACCAGCTTCTGCCGAAGCCGCTGGATGCGCTGAGCGCGTTTGTGAGCCGGCTGGATGCGCTGGAAGCGGCGCTGGACGATGGCTCTGCGCAGCTTTCGGATCTCAAGGATGCTGTCGGAGACGGGAGCACGGAGGTGGCAGATGCTGCAAGCGACGCAGCGGCGCTGGCGGAGGGCCTTGCAGACGATGTGACGGATGCGTGGAACGCGTACAACGACGGCGTGGGTGCGGCGCTTTCTGAGAGTGCCGACGATCTTTCGACGACGCTGGACGATTCCTACAAGCTGTTGCAGAGCCTATCGGGCCTGATCCCGCAACTCGATGGGGTGCTCGGCAGTGTGCGCAGCCTGGGCCCTGTGGGCAGCGAAACGGTGGACCGCTACAAGAGCATTATCGAGGATACGCAGTCGCTCCTGGAGAAGGAGACGGGCGATCTGCGCGATCTTTCGGAGGATGAGCAGCTGGAGGAGGTGCTGCAGTTTTTGCAGCAGGATGTGAAAAAGCAGAGCGCCTTCCTCGCAAGCCCTGTGCAGCTTGAGACAAACCGGCTCTATCCCGTTGCCAACTACGGCAGCGGCATGTCGCCGTTTTACACAACGCTGGCGATCTGGGTCGGCTGTCTCTTGATGATGGCGATGATCAGCACCGTCAACGAAAAAGGCCTCGAGGCCTATCCAGGGGCGCGCGTGACGCCGATGTATCTCTCCCGGCTGTTGCTCTTCCAGTGCATCTCTGTGCTGCAGTCGACGGTGATCGCCTTAGGAGATTTGATGATTTTGCACGTAGACTGTAGGCATCCGGTGCTTTTTGTGGTATTATGTATATTCATTGGGCAGATCTTTTCGATCTTCGTCTTTTCGCTGGTCTTCACTTTCTCGGCGATTGGCAAAGCGCTGGCGATTATCGTGCTGGTGCTGCAGATCGCAGCCAGCGGCGGGACGTTCCCGATCGAAATGACACCGGCCTTTTTCCAGTGGATCCATCCGCTGCTGCCGTTCACCTACTGCATCGGCGCCATGCGGGAGATCTGCTTTGGCATCTACGCGCCGGCGCTGGCGAAGGATCTTGTGATGATGGCGCTGTTGCCGATCCTCTCGGTGACGCTCGTCATCCTCTTCGGGCCGATCCTGCGACGGTTCGTGGTATTCTTTGAACGCTCCATGAAGAAAAGTGGTTTAATGTAACATCTCAACAGAAAGGGGGAGAATGCATGGCAGTAAAAAAATCCCGCACCGGGAAGAAAAAAAGACCGGAATACGGTCCACAGGGCACCAAGACCAACGCTGTGCCGGAGCCGACCAAGCAGGAGATCAAGCTCTATAAGAACGCCCGCCGCGCCAACTATGCGTCCATCGGGCTCCTGCTCGTGGCGATGATCCTGCTCTTCATCTCGCCAAACTCCTTGAACGGCGACGTCTCCAACGCAGTCACCGTCATTATCGCCTATGTGCTGACCGTCATCGCCGGCTGCTTGATCCTCTACACCGTCAAGTACGTCGTGCCGGAACGCGCCAAGATGACCAAGATCACCGCCGGCGTGCTCATCGTTATCGGTGCAGCAGGTATCTTTATGACCGGCAGCAGCCTCATGAATATGTGACAAATGCAAAATGCCCGTCCTCAAGCGCGAGGGCGGGCATTTTTGCTTGCGGGAGCGGCGAAAGTGGCGTATCATGGTGGGAGATGATTTTTCCGGGGAAAGGATGATGAGCATGAAGATGGTGGTTCTTGACGGCTACACGCTGAACCCTGGCGATCTTGACTGGCAGGTGCTGGCGCCCTTTGGCGCGCTCAGCGTGTATCCTTCGAGCATGAAGGAGGACGTCTGCGGTCGCGTTGGCGATGCAGAGGTGATCTTTGTCAACAAAACGCAGATCACAGAAGAGGTGCTCGCCGCCTGTCCAGGCGTGCGCTACATCGGCATTCTCGCCACCGGCTACGATAATATCGATATGGAGGCCGTGCGCCGGCGCGGCATCGCCATCACAAATGTGCCTGATTACGGCGGCATCGCCGTTGCGCAGCACACCATGGCGCTGCTTCTGGAGCTCGCCAACCGCACCTGCGCCAACCACGAACGCATCCTGCGCGGCGAGTGGTCCAGCATCACCAATCCCGACCGCGGCCTCTGGCAGATGGAAATGACCGAGCTCGCCGGCAAGACCATCGGCTTTGTTGGCTACGGCACCATCGCCATCTACGCCGCGCGCATGGCCCGGGCCTTCGGCATGCGCACCCTCGGCTATTCGCGCAGCGAGCGCGAGGAAGGGCGGCGCTGGGCAGACTACGTCGATCTCGATACCCTGCTTCGCGAAAGCGACGTCGTCAGCCTCCATATGCCGCTCAACGACGGCTCGCGCAACCTCATCAATGCCGACGCCTTCGCGAAAATGAAGCGCGGCGTCTACCTCATCAACACCGCCCGCGGTGCCCTCATCGACGAAGACGCGCTGGTAAAAGCCATGGACGACGGCACCGTCGCTGCATTCGCCACCGACGTGATGATCGAAGAACCATTCAACCTCAACCACCCCCTTGTCGGACGTGACAACGTTGTGCTTACCCCACACATCGCCTGGGGGCCGCGCGAAACCCGCGCGCGGCTTTTGAACACCGTGGTGGAAAACCTCCAGGCCTGGCTCGATGGCAAGCGGCTGAATCGATTGGATTAAAAAAGCGCTGTCTGACGCAAAAAATCTGCGGCAGGCAGCGCTTTGCTGTTCAAAACGGTTTTCTTGTGCGGATCTGCTGGCTTGGCGTCCAGATCTCAGGCAGGCGGTAGTCGGTCGCGTCACGTGGGAGCGGGCTACCGACGAGCTGGCAGTCGAAGCCTGCGGCCAGGATGGTGCAGCTCTCGGAAAGCTTCGGCAGGAAGCGGTCGTAGTAGCCGGCGCCGTAGCCGAGGCGGGTGCCGTAGGGATCGAAGAGGAGCCCGGGCACGAGGCAGAAGTCGATCTGCGCGAGCGCGATGGGCTCGGCGGCGTCTGCGGGGATCTCCTGCAGCGCACCGCGGGTGGTGACAAGAGGCGTCTGGGGTGTGAAGCGGCAGGCTTCCATCGCGTGATCAGGCAGCGTGCGGGTGAGGCAGGCGGTTTTACCCTCTGCCCAGGCAGCGTGGATGAGCGCATCGGTGTTCCACTCGCTCGCAAAGCTCAGAAAAAGCAGCACGGTTTCTGCGCGCTGCCAGCGGGGATCGGCGCAGATCTTACGCACGAGTGCCTGCGATTGCCAGTCGCGCTCGGCGGCAGAGAGCGCCTGTCGGCGCGATTTTCCGATGTCTCGCCATTCGTTTTTCGTCATGGTCATCCCTCCTTGCTCCCAGTATAGCAAGACGGGCGGAAAATTGCACGCAGAGGGTGGAGAAATGGTGAAAAATCACAATTCCCCCCTTGAAATTTTCAGCGAGTGTGGTATGATAATAACAGTGATTAGCACTCGGATGTTTTGAGTGCTAACAGAACCGGGAATTTTTAAGGAGGCTCTTATTTATGAATATCAAACCATTGGGCGACAAGGTTGTCGTTAAACCAGCTAAAGCAGAAGAAAAAACCGAAAGCGGCATCATCCTGCCAGGTTCTGCTCAGGAAAAACCACATCAGGGCACAGTCGTTGCTGTCGGCCCTGGCGCAAGAGACGACAAAGGCAACCACATTCCGCTGGATGTCAAGGAAGGCGATCGTGTCATCTATGGCAAGTTCGGTGGCGTGGATCTGAAATACGATAACGAAGAATACGTTGTGCTGTCTGAAAAAGACATCCTCGTTGTTTTAGACTGATCATTTTAGGAGGCAACTATAAAAATGGCAAAAGAAATCCGTTTTGATGCAGAAGCACGTGCTGCTCTTGAAACTGGCGTCAACGCTGTCGCTGACGCTGTCCGCGTGACCCTTGGGCCTAAAGGCCGCAATGTTGTATTGTCCCGTCCATACGGCGCACCAACCATCACCAACGATGGTGTGACGATTGCGCGTGAGATCGATCTCGAAGATCCATTCGAAAACATGGGCGCTCAGCTTCTCAAGGAAGTATCCATCAAGACCAACGACGTCGCTGGCGACGGCACCACCACCGCCACTGTGCTGGCTCAGGCAATGGTCCGCGAAGGCCTGAAGAACATCGCTGCCGGTGCCAATCCAATGATCCTGCGCAAGGGCATGCAGACTGCCTGCGATGCGGCTGTGGAAGAGATCCACAAGATCAGCCAGCCGATCAAGAGCAAGGAAGCCATCGCTCAGGTTGCAGCCATCTCCTCTGCTGACGAAGAAATCGGCAAGCTCATCGCTGACGCTATGGAAGTCGTCGGCAACGACGGCGTCATCACCGTTGAAGATTCCAAGACCTTCGGCACCTCCATGGAAGTGGTTGAAGGGATGCAGTTCGACCGTGGCTACATTTCCCCATACATGGTCACCAACACCGAAAAGATGGTCGCTACCCTCGACGAGCCATACATCCTCGTCACCGACAAGAAGATCTCCAACATTCAAGACATCCTGCCAATCCTTGAACAGATCGTCAAGACCGGCAAGGCTCTCCTGATCATCGCTGAGGATGTCGAAGGCGAAGCCCTCACCACCATGATCCTCAACCGCCTCCGCGGTACCTTCACCTGCGTCGCTGTCAAGGCGCCTGGCTTTGGCGATCGCCGCAAGGAAATGCTCAAGGACATCGCTGCCCTCACCGGCGCCACCGTTGTCACCGACGAGCTCGGCTACAGCCTCGAAGAAACCACCCTCAGCATGCTCGGCAGCGCGCGTCAAGTCACCGTTGACAAGGACAACACCACCATCGTCGACGGCCGTGGCGACAAGGCAGACATCGAAGCCCGCGTGGAACAGATCCGCCGCCTCATCGAAGAAACCACCAGCGATTTCGATCGCGAAAAATATCAGGAACGTCTCGCCAAGCTCGCTGGCGGCGTAGCCGTTCTCCAGGTTGGCGCAGCCACCGAAACCGAGCTCACCGAAAAGAAACACCGCATCGAAGACGCCCTCTCTGCAACCAAGGCTGCAGTTGAAGAAGGCATCGTCGCCGGCGGCGGCACCGCTCTCCTCAACATCCTGCCAGCCCTCGAAGCCATCGATATGGGCGAAGCAGACGCCCAGACCGGTGTCAACATCGTCAAGAAAGCCCTCGAAGCGCCAGTGCGCCAGATCGCTGAAAACGCCGGCGTAGAAGGCAGCGTCGTCTGCGAACACGTCAAGGCTCTGCCTGTCGGCGAAGGTTACAACGCCCGCAAGGATATCTACGAAAACATGATCGACGCCGGTATCCTCGACCCAGCCAAGGTAACGAGAAGCGCTCTCCAGAACGCCGTTTCCATCGCCAGCATGATCCTCACCACCGAGACCCTCGTGGCCGACGTGAGCAAAGAAGATCCAAACGCAGCAGCTGCAGCAGCTGGCGGCATGGGTATGATGTAATTTTATAGATCGCATAGGATGGGCAATCCCCTAGAGCCTATGGTATAATAATCCTGCAGCAAGCGGAGGTCCTTGAGGCTGCCGCTTGTTGTGTTTTATCCACTGTTTCCTATGAAAGGGGTATGAGTTTTATGAGTCAATGTGAAGGCTGCGCATCCGCCAGCTCCTGCGGCGGTTCCTGCCCAAGCGGTCAGGAGCAACAGTTGACGGAAGCCCAGAAACATACCAATATCAAAAACATCATCGTTGTCATGAGCGGCAAAGGCGGCGTTGGGAAATCCAGCTTCTCCTCCGTGCTCGCCATGGCGCTGAAAAAACGCGGCTTTGAAGTCGGCCTCATGGACGCCGACATCACCGGCCCAAGTATTCCAAAGCTTTTCGGCGTCAGCCACCAGCCAGCAATGGGTGAGTATGGCATCGAGCCGATCAAGAGCAAATCCGGCATCTCCCTCATGAGCATGAACTTCCTCTTGCCACACGACGACGATCCTGTCGTTTGGCGCGGCGCCCTCATCACCGGCGTTGTACAGCAGTTCATCACCGACGTTTGCTGGGGCGATCTCGACTATCTCGTCGTCGACCTGCCACCAGGAACCGGCGACGTGCCACTGACCATCATGCAGAGCATGAAAGTTGGCGGCGTGCTCATGGTCACCACGCCACAGGGCCTGTCCAACATGGTCGTGCGCAAGGGCCTTAAGATGATCGATCTGATGAACGTGCCAGCCCTCGGCATCGCTGAGAACATGAGCTACGTGCGCTGCCCAAATTGCGACGAACGCATCAATGTTTTCGGCGAAAGCCACGTGCAGGAAACCTGCGACGCTTTCCAGGTACCTCTCATCGGTCAGTTCCCGCTGGACCCACGCCTCGCTGAAATGGGCGACGCCGGCGAGATCGAAGCCTACGACGGCGAAGTGCTCTCCCTCATGACCGAAAACCTCGACCGCCTGCTGAAAGGCCTCGGCGAAGGTCAGATGGAGTAAAAGTCGGTCGCCGTTGACGGATGCGCTTTTTTGTGATAAATTGTATGTAAGAGCAGAGAAATCTGTTTCGAAAATATTGTTCGCCACTTGGAGTGCGACGAATAAATATCCAATTCGAAAATATTGCTCGCCAACTGGAGCGCGACGAATAAATATCCAGTTAGAAAATCAAGCCCTATCGCAAGGTAGGGCTCTTTTTATAGGCGGTGGTGTGCGATGACAGCTCAAAAAGGATTGCTTTATCACATAAAGGATGCATATTTTGATAAAGTTCAAGACGAAAAACTTATGTAAAATAAAGAAGGTGGGGCTTTTCGACCGACGTTTTATTGCTACAAAGATCCGGATTCTTCTATCATGTGGATGATTCCGCTTAGTAGTCGAGTGGAAAAATATCGGACGATTCGTGATAAACAGGTGAAAAAATATGGTCGTTGCTTTACGATTGTAATAGGAGTATATTCTGGTCGTGAAGCAGCCTTTCTGTTGCAAAATATGTTTCCGATAACAGAGCGCTACATTGACCATGTTCATATGAGTCGTGGACGAATCGTTCCGGTAAGTGCTAATCTCCAGAAAAAGATCGAAAACAATTTGAGACGTATTCTGAGACTGCGGAAAAAGGGGATTAAGACTGTGTATCCAGACATTGACCGTCTGGAACAAATGATGCGAGAAGAACTGGAGATCGGCGCAAACGATTAGCACTGCAAAATATGCGCTGGACTTCTTGACAAGGAAAAGCGTTAATGATAAAATATTTAATTTTTCTTTTGCAGCGTCCTCGGATTTGTGCTATAATTGAAATACTAGAGAGGATGATGCATATGACGAAGATGACGATCGACCGCGTGAAACGATCGCTGCAGCCGTTTGTGGGCTGTGAGATCGAGCTCGATGTGAACATCGGGCGCAACCGTGTCGTCAACCACAAGGGCGAGCTGGAGGCCACCTATCGCAATGTGTTTGTCGTCAAAGCAGACGACGAAAGCGAGCGGCGGCTCTCGTTCAACTATGTGGACCTGGTCACCGGGAACGTCGTGGTCGCTCTTCACAAAAACGGCCACATCTATCGCCTGGCAAATCGCACAGAGTCGTGAGCCAGGCGATCGCCTTATCTGGCGGGCATCCTTTCTTGTGAAGAAATATGGAGCTGGACACTACGAATCGCAAAAATTGGAGGAAACCCATGAAAGACCTTAAAGGAACCAAAACAGAGAAAAACCTGCAGGAAGCTTTTGCCGGTGAATCCCAGGCGCGTAACAAATACACCTACTATGCCTCCCAGGCAAAGAAGGATGGTTATGTGCAGATCCAGATGCTGTTTGAAGAAACGGCGAAAAATGAAATGGAGCACGCAAAGCTCTGGTTCAAGTATCTCCAGGGCGGCGCCATCAAGAGTACGCCGGAAAATCTCAAGGATGCAGCTGCCGGCGAAAACTACGAATGGACGGACATGTACAAGCGCATGGCGGAAGAAGCGCGCGAAGAAGGCTTCGACGAGATCGCTACACGCATGGAGCTGATCGCTCAGGTTGAGGCTGCGCACGAAAAACGCTACCTGGCGCTTTTGGCTGGCATCGAAGGCGGCACGACCTTCAAGAAAGATGAAGCTGTGAAGTGGAAATGCAACAACTGCGGCTACATTTTTGAAGGCAAGGAACCACCACAGATCTGCCCGGCTTGCAGCCATCCACAGGCATATTTTGAAGTGCTCGCTGAAAATTATTGAGAATCGCCATCACCCCGCGCGCAGCGGGGTGCTTTTTTCTTGTGTGGCGGCGGAATCGGCGCTGGTGGCGGTTGACAAGGATTCCGTATTGAATTAGTATTGTATGTAACTATTGCGCAACTGTTTATCTGTGCGCAAAAAGGAGGAGTGGCTTGTGGCAAATGAAAAGGAAAAAATTCGCCAGACAAGTCTGACGGCGGTCAACAACTCATTTTTTCTGACAGCGATCCTGCTGATCCTGCAGGTGGTGGCGTGGAGCGCGTTTTATTTTCTCATCACCAACAAGCTGGGCCAGCATTACGCTGTGGCGTTTCAGTTTGTGTTGGTGGCGCTGACGGTGCTGATGATCAGCTATATCGTGCTGCGCTGTCCGCACAATTCCTACCAGATCGCCTGGCTGACGCTGTTGGCGTTGATGCCGGCGGTGGCGCTGATCATGTACATTGTCATCCGGCTTGTGCCGGGAACGGCGCATCTGACGACGCAGGTGCATGAAAAGGAGCTCCTGACAGAGCTGCATCTGGTGGACAACGAGGATGCGCGGCGGGATCTGGCGCAGATGGACAACAAATATGTGGGGCTTTTCCGCTATCTGGCGACGACGTGTCGCTATCCGACGTATTACGGCAAGGATGTGACCTATTTCAGCACCGGGGAAGAAGCCATCGAGGCGCTGTTTGCCGACCTTGAGAAGGCGGAGAAATTTATTTTCATGGAATATTTCATCGTGCACGAGGGGAAGGTCATGGACCAGCTCTTGGATATTCTCAGCCGCAAGGCGGCAGAGGGCGTGGAGGTCCGCTTCATGTACGACGGGCTCTGTGGGCTCAAGCTGCCGAAGCATTACGTCGAGCGCATCAATGAAATGGGAATCCAGTGCTGTGTGTTCTCGCCGATCCGGCCGATCCTGTCGTCGTACCAGAACAACCGCGACCACCGCAAGATCACCGTCATCGACGGTAAGGTGGGCTACACAGGTGGGTTCAATCTCGCAGATGAATACGCGAACCTGATCAATCGCTTTGGCTATTGGAAGGACGCAGGCCTGCACATCACAGGAAATGGTGTGCAGTCGTTGACGGCGATGTTCATGCAGGTGTGGGATGTGGCAGCGGACTGGAAAACCGATGCCTACGGCAATTATATGCACATCGACCCGCTGCAGCCGCCGAGCGACAGCATTCTCGCGCCCTATGCCGACGCGCCGGAAAACAACCACGACACCGCCTCGAATGTGTACTGCCAGCTCTTGGATCTGGCGGAGGATTATGTCCACATCATGACGCCGTATCTGATCCTGGACGAACGCCTGCGCAAATCGCTGGAATTTGCCGCGCAGCGCGGGATCGAAGTGGTGCTGATGCTGCCGCATATCCCGGACAAAAAGATCGTCTTCATGATCGCGCGCAGCTACTATCCGGAGCTCTTGCGGGCAGGGATCAAGATCTACGAATTTACGCCGGGATTTCTGCACTCAAAAATGTTTGTGAGCGACGACTGCGTGGCGACAGTGGGCTCCGTGAACCTGGATTTCCGCAGCCTGTTTTTGCATTTTGAAAACGGCGTGCTCCTCTACGATCACGAGATCGCCGCTGCTGCGGAGGAGGATTTCCAGCAGACGCTGGCCAAAAGCGAGCGCATTTATCTCAAAACGTACGGCGCCTTTCCGCTCTACAAGCGCGCCTTCGGGCGGCTGATGCGCGTGTTTGGGCCGTTGATGTAAGGGGAGAGGACCATGGTTTCAAAGAATATGCTGCGTGTGATCATCATTCTGCTGGGGATCCTGATCGCGCTGCCGGTGTGGCAGCTTTCGGGGATGCTCCTCTGGGGGCTGCTCTGCGGCGTGACGACAATGCTTGTGCTGGATATCTGCCTGCTGCGGCCGTATCCCGTGAAGGCCAAGCTCGTGTTTCTGGCGATCTATGTGATCACGATGCTCTGCGTGGTGATTTGGATCTTTACAATGTGACGCATCGCGGCGCGTTGTGCTCAATGTTTGAGGACGACGCGCCGCTTTTTTGCGCGCATTTTTCAGGAAATGTGCAAACTACTGCCCGAGGGTTAAAAAATGCAAAACTGTTCGATTTTGAGCAAAATTAGCAAAAAATATCTTCACTTTCTATGATAAAATGATTATAGCAATGAACAGTCATCTGGAAAAATGAAAGGAAGTGCAGAAAATGAAAAAGATGAGACGACAATTGCTGGCGGGCTCTGCGCGACGGCGCTCGTTGTTGGGATGATGCCTGGTGCGATCTGGGCATCGGATGCGGTGACGTATCTGTACATGGGCGAACTGAAGACCTGCGAATCTGCCACGTTGGTGACGGCGGAGGACACCGTCTGGGGCGCAAATGACGGCGCTGAGCACTGGCTTGTCGCTGAAGGCGACGTGACGATCGACGGTCGCGTGGCGGTTGCTGGCGACGTCTCCCTGATCCTCGCAGACGGAGCCATGCTGGTCGTCGATGGCGGCATTGATGTGCCGGCAGGCGCAGGATTTACGATCTACGCGCAGAGCGACGGCGACAACCAGGGAATACTCGAAGCCTACGGCGAAGAATATAGCGGAGAAGCTCAGCCGGGATCGGCGGCAATGAAGAGGATGTCAACTTCGGCGACATCGTGATCTGCGGCGGCCTGATCTACGCAGAGGGCGGCTCACGCGCAGCTGGTATTGGCGGCGGCGGGCTCTACCTCAACGACGATGTGGTCGACGGCGCTGTCTCGATCGTGGACGGCGAGGTCTATGCGCTCGGCGGTCAGTATGCAGCCGGGATCGGCAGTGGTGCCGACAGCACGAACGGAAGCGCTTGTGCGATCTACGACGGCAAGGTGGTTGCAGCGAGTGTGGACAATGGCGCTGGCATTGGCAGCGGCTATGCTTCGCAGGAAGGCGGCACGATCGACGCGACTGGCGGCGCTGGCGCAGCAGGGATCGGCAGCGGTTGTGTGAGCGAGAGCGCGGGCACGACGGCGATCACGATCCTGGACGGCAAGATCACGGCGACAGGCGGAACCGCTGAAGGCGATATCGGCGGCGCTGGTATCGGCAGTGGTGGAGTAGGAACGCCATGCGCGATCACGATCACAGGCGGCACAATTGCAGCAACTGGCGGCGTCCAGGCAGACGACATCGGCAATGGCTACGACACGACAGGCTCGAGCTTTACGACTGGCGAAAATGGTCACGCGCTGATCACTGCCGAGACGGTGCTGGGCGGTTCTGTGACTGTGGTGCCGTTTGTGGATGTGCAGCCGGACGACTGGTACATTGACGTTGTGAAATACGCGCTGGAAAATGGCCTCATGACAGGCGTCAGCGAGACGGAATTTGCGCCGGATCTGGCGACGACGCGCGGCATGGTGGCGAGTGTGCTCTATCGCCTGGAAGGCGGTCCGGAAGCAGAGAACGCAGGATTTTCTGATGTTTCTGCAGACGCCTGGTATGCAGACGCTGTGAACTGGGCAGCGAGCGTTGGCGTTGTGGCTGGCTATGGCGATGCCTTTGGCGCAAACGACTCGATCACCCGCGAACAGCTGGCGGCGATCCTCTGCAATTATGCGGCGTACAAGGGCGAGGATGTCTCGTCTGGCGCTGCGCTGGATGGTTACAGCGATGCCGCAAGTGTTTCCGACTGGGCTGGCGAGAGCGTAGAGTGGGCAGTCGCTGAAGGATTGCTCTCTGGCGTAACGAACGATGAGCTGGCGCCACAAGGCAGCGCTACCCGCGCACAGGTGGCGGCGATGCTGCAGCGCTTTAATGTTAGGTAGGAGGTTACCATTCTCCTGTTGAAAAAAATATGCGTCAGCGAGAACGTACTGTTGTTCTTGCTGACGCATTTTTTATCTGGAAAAGTGTGGCGGAGGAGTATGGCAAATTGATGCGAAAACCTCCTGCCGAAAAACAAAAAACCGCTCGCAGATTTTCTGCAAGCGGCTGTGATGCCAGCGGTGGGATTCGAACCCACACGGGTGTTAGCCCAACGGATTTTGAGTCCGTCACGTCTGCCAGTTCCATCACGCTGGCTGGTTTGTTGTTACTAGATTATCTTACACAGATTTGCAGAAATTGTCAAGCATTAAAATAATCCTGACGCGGCTTTTACGCGGGCTTTACGTTTCTCTTGTAGCGAGCGAAAAAATGCGCGCCGAAGAGCGGAAAGGGGGCAGAAAGCTTTGCGGCTGGGCGATGGTCATGCTATAATGAGAACGGATTCTACCAATAAAAATGACGATTAAAAACTACGAAGGATGACAGATATGCAATTTTTAGAACATGATGCTGAGGTCCTGATGCTTTGCGAGGACCTGCAGGAGGTATTGAACAAGTTCAGGAACAAGATGCACTGGTCAGACGACGAAGATCTGGCGCTGCAGAAGCGTCTGGCGCAGATCGCCGGCGCGATCAATTCGGAGCGTCGGCTGATCGAGGAGATCGGGCTGCCTGGGCGATTTGTGGTGGAGCATTTCACGCAGATCCTGGGCGAGGTCAACTATTCGATGGGCTTGCAGTATCGCGAGCTGAAAAGCAGCCGCGGTCCGCTGAATGCGCTGAGTGTTGGCCAGTGGGGAACAATCACTGCCAAGATCGGCAACGTCGAGGTTTCCTGGCGCGATCAGGATGTGCAGTATATGTTTTATCCGGATCAGGTTGTGGTGCGTCCGAAGGATTCTGTGGAGGACGAGATCACGTTTTTCTTCAGCCTGTCGTTCAAGTATGCGCCGGTGCGCCTGAAAAAATTCCAGGCGGTGAAGGACGATCCGCAGACGGCGTACTGGCATGAAAGTTTGACGATCTAATCTATAGAGAAAAGAGCGAGTAACAGTGAAGTATGGTTTAATTGATATTGGTTCCAACACGATGCGTGCGGTGGTCTATCAGATCGATCCGGACAATTCGTTTCGTGCGCTGGTCAACGAGAAGGAATTTGCCGAGATCCTGAGCTACATTGAGGACGGCGTGCTGACGGCAGAAGGGATCAGCCGCCTCTGCTCAGTCCTGGGACGCATGAAGACGATGTGCGACGAGACAGGCTGCGACGGTTTTTCCTGCTTTGCGACGGCGTCGCTGCGCAGCATCGGTAACCAGAATCAGGTGCTCTCGGAGGTCAAGAAGGCGACAGGGATCGACATCCGGCTGCTTTCTGGCTGCGAGGAGGCCTACTACGATTACATCGGCCTGCAGAGCTGCATCAAGGACGACAAGGCCGCTGGGTTCGACCTTGGCGGCGGCAGCGCGCAGGTGTTCTACTACGACGACTATGGTCTGGTCTCGAGCACGTCCAAGGAGATCGGGGCGCTGGCGATGTACAACAAATTCGTCAAGGGGCTCTTCCCGAATTCCAAGCAGCGCGCCAAGATCGCCAAATATGTAGCGGCAGAGCTTGAAGGCACGATGAACATCGCCGAAAAAGGCTTCCGTCGCATCTACGGCATGGGCGGCACAGCGCGCGCGCTGACGAAGGTGCACCGTCACATTCTCGGCAAGGACGGCGAGACGATGGGCTACACGATGACGATGGACGAGATTGAAGAGCTGGACCGCATGATCTCGATGCTGGGCATGGACGGGATCAAGATCCTGAACCGCGTCATCCCTGAGCGTCTCGTGACGTTTATCCCGGGGCTCATCGTGATCAAGTCGATCATGAATTTTGTTGGCGCAACAGAGCTGACCGTCGTCAGCCACGGTGTGCGCGAAGGATATATGATAGAAAATGGTATTTTGAGAGGGAGCGGAATCGATGAATTCAGAGATGAACAACAATCCTTATGTAAATAGGGAGTTAAGCTGGCTGCGTTTTAACGAACGCGTGCTGGAAGAAGCAGAAGACACCAGATTGCCTTTGTTTGAACGCATGCGCTTTATGTCCATCTTTGGCTCAAATCTGGATGAGTTTTTCATGGTGCGCGTCGGCGGGCTGTCGGATGCTGCCGAGCTGACGCCAGACGAGATCGACAAAAAATCTCGCATGACGGCCTCTGAGCAGCTGGATATGATCTACGACGAGGTCAAGCGCGTGATCCCGCGCGCCGAGAAATGCTACGTGGAGCTCATGCGCCAGCTGCGCCAGCACGGGATCTACGAGGTCTCGCCTGACCATGTCACCGATTATCAGGAGGAAATGCTGGAGAAATACTTCACCCAGGCAGTGAAGCCGTATCTCTCGCCGCAGGTGGTCGATTCTCACCATCCATTCCCATACCTGAGCAACAAGGAGCAGTATGTCTGCATCGCCTTCGAGAATTCTGACAAGAAATCGAACGTCGCAGTCATCCCGATCCTCAACACCAATTTCCCACGTTATTTTATCTTCCCGGATGAATCCGGCCGCGGATTTTGCTTTGTCACAGCGGCGAACCTCGTCTATCATTTCGCCGATCAACTCATCTTAAAGAGCCACATCACCGACAAATTCATCTTCCGCCTCACGCGCAACGGCGACCTGCGCGTCGACGAAGCGCGCTACGACGAAGAGATGGACTGGCGCGAGCAGATGGAGCAGCTGATCAAAACGCGCAAGCATTCGTCCGTTGTGCGCGTGCAGCTTTCCAAGCAGATCTCGCCAGAGCTTTTGCGCTATCTTTTGAAACGCGTCAAGGCCAAGCAGAAATGCGTCATCGTCACGCCAGAGCTGCCGCTGTCGCTGAACTTTATCTACGGCCTCTTCGGCGATCTCACCGACGATTTCCCAACTCTCAACTACGAGCCGATGCCACCGCTTATGCCAGCGTGCATCGCGCCAGGGGATTCGATCATCCGCTATCTCGACCGCTGCAACTGCGACATCCTGCTCGCCTATCCGTACCATTCCATGAAGACCTTCCTCGATCTTCTCGACGAAGCAGCCGTCGATCCAACCGTAAAATCCATCAACATCACCCTCTACCGCATCGCCAACGGCAGCAAGGTTGCGCAGGCGCTCGCCAAGGCAGCCGAGAACGGCAAGAACGTCATGGTCCTCGTCGAGCTCAAAGCCCGCTTTGACGAAGAGCACAATATCATCTGGTCCAAGCGCCTCGAGGAAGCAGGCTGTCAGGTCATCTACGGCTTCGACCAGTACAAAGTTCACTCCAAGCTCTGCGTCATCACCCGCAATGTCAACGGTCAGGTCAAGCACATCGTGCAGATCGGCACCGGCAACTACAACGAAAAGACTGCGCGCCAGTACACAGACTTTTCCCTCATCACCACCAACAAGGACATCGCCGCCGAAGCCGTCAACGTCTTCGAATGCCTCAGCCTCGGCCAGTTTGTCGAGCAGAGCCAGTATCTTCTCGTCGCGCCGCTTGAAATGAAAAACTATTTCCTCGAGCTCATCGATCGCGAGATCGCAGCCGCCAAAGCCGGCCAGCCAGCGCGCGTCATCGCCAAGATCAACGGCCTCTCCGATAAGAACATCATCGACAAACTCATCGAAGCCAGCCAGGCCGGCGTGCAGATCACCCTTTACATCCGCGGCATCTGCTGCATGCGTGCCGGCGTGCCAGGCCTCACCGAGAACATCACCATCAAAAGCATGGTCGGCCGCTTCCTTGAGCATCCGCGCATCTTCCTCTTCGGCTACGGCGAGCGTCAGCATCTGTACATCGGCAGCGCCGACTGGATGACCAGAAACCTCAACTTCCGCGTCGAAGTCGCCGTCGAGATCCTCGATGACGAAGTCAAGGCCACCATTTTTGACGTTCTCGAGATCCTCGCCAAGGACAACATGCTCGCCCGCGTGCAGCAGCCAGACGGCACCTACAAGCGCCTCTATCCTGCAGAAGGCGAGAAAAAGATCGACAGCCAGACCGAGCAGTACGAGCTCTTCAAATGGCTGCGCGAATCCACCTCCTGCATCGACGTCGAAGAAACGCATCTCTCCGGCCGCACCGTCATCGACGAAGAAAACGCGCCAGCAAAGCTCACCGCCCAGCAGGCGCCAGCCGTCAGCAAGGTCAAGCACCACGTTGAGCAACCAGCGCCAGCCGCTCCAGCGCAGGAAAAGCCAGCGCCACAGCCAGCCGCTTCAGCGCAGACCCAGACGCCAATGCGCGAACCACAAGGCTTCGTCCAGCGCCTGAAATACCTGCTCTTCGGCAAATTCTAAGATAAAAAGAAGGACTGTGATCCGAAAGAATCGCAGTCCTCTTTTTTGTTCCAGCCACGAGCGGGCAGGCGTTGACGGAGCGCGCGCTTCTGGATTATAATAAGATGATATGATGAAATACGAAAGAGGAGGCGCTTTATGAGTAACGAGAACGAGCTTGTTTCCACGAACTTTATCGAAGCGATCATTAATGAAGATATCGAAAATGGCCAGACGGAGATCGTCACCCGTTTTCCGCCGGAGCCAAACGGCTATTTGCACATCGGCCACGCGAAGTCGATCTTTCTGAACTTCGGCCTGGCGAAAAAATATGGTGGCACCTGCCACCTGCGTTTTGACGACACGAATCCGCAGAAGGAAGAGGAGGAGTACATCGAAGCGATCGAGCGCGATGTGCGCTGGCTCGGCGGCGAGTGGGACGGCGAGGTGCGCTATGCGTCCAATTATTTTGAGCATTTCTACGAAGGCGCGGTGGCGCTGATCGAGCGCGGACTGGCCTATGTGGACGATTCCACGGCGGAGGAGCTGCGCGCGATGCGCGGCACGCTGACGGAGCCTGGCACGGAAAGCCCGTACAGAAATCGCAGCGTGGAGGAAAATCTCGACCTCTTCCGCCGCATGAAGGAGGGCGAATTTGCACCGGGCAGCCGCATCCTGCGCGCCAAGATCGACATGGCCTCGAGCAATATGAACATGCGCGATCCGGCGCTCTACCGCATCGTTGACGCGACCCATCCGCGCACTGGCGACACCTGGCACATCTATCCGATGTACGATTTTGCCCATCCGCTGGAGGACGCGATCGAGGGCATCACCCACTCGATCTGCACGCTGGAGTTTGAGGACCACCGCCCGCTTTACGACTGGGTGCTGGACAATCTGCGCGATATGCCGTTCATCAAATTCCGCAGCCGCCAGATTGAATTTGCCCGCCTGGAGATCGAAAACACTGTCACCTCCAAGCGCAAGCTCAAGGCGCTGGTGGACGCTGGCCTTGTCGATGGCTGGGACGATCCACGCCTGCCGACCATCGCCGGGCTGCGCCGTCGCGGCTACACGCCGGCAGCGCTGGCGGATTTCTGCGAGCGCATCGGCGTCGCGAAGACGAACAGCCGCGTCGAAACGGGCTATCTCCTGCACTGCCTGCGCGAGGATCTGAACATGCACGCGCCACGCACGATGGGTGTGCTGCGTCCGCTCAAGCTCACGATCACCAACTGGCCGGAGGGCGAGATCGAGATGCTCACTGCGCAGGTGAACCCGAACGATCCTGATGCCGGCACCTACGAAGTGCCATTTGGCCGCGAGCTCTACATCGAGCAGGCCGATTTCCGCGAGGAAGCGCCATCCAAATACCACCGTCTCAAGCCTGGTAAGGAAGTGCGCCTGAAATACGCCTACATCATCAAGTGCGAGGATTATGTGAAGGATCCTGAAACCGGCGAGATCCTCGAGGTCCTCTGCACCTACGACCCAACGACGAAATCCGGCGGGGAAAACGCGGGTCGCAAGGTCAAGGGCACCCTTCATTGGGTGGAAGCGAGCTATGCGCTGGACGCCACCGCCCATCTTTACAGCGATCTTCTGGATTTTGAATCCACCGCTGAAAACATCGTCGACCAGTTCAACCAGGAAAGCCTCGTCGTCCTTGAGGGCGTCAAGCTTGAGCCGATCATGCAGGACGCTGCGCCGGGCCAGACCTATCAGCTTTTGCGCAACGGCTATTTCTGCGTCGACAGCAAATATTCCACGCCAGAGCGGATCGTTCTCAACGAAACCTGCAGCCTCAAAGACAGCTTTAAGGGGTGAGCGGGATGACCATCCTTCGTTGTATATTTACCTATCTCTGGTTTGGCGCCGTGCTCATCATCCGTCTGCCGCTGCGCGCGAAGGTGGAACGGCTCATTGCCGCCGGCCAGTTTGAAGAAGCCCAGGTGCCGATGTGGCGCTTTGCCAATCGCCTGGCTCGCGTCGGCTGCCGGCTCTTGGGCATCAAACTCACCGTCGAAGGGCTGGAAAACGTGCCGCAGGAGGGCTCTGTTCTCTATGTTGGCAACCATCAGAGCATGGCCGATCCACCGGTGATGCTCGCTGCCATTCCGCGCCCATCGGCCTTCATCTGCAAGGAAGAGCTCGACGGCATCCCCGTCTTTTCGCGTTGGGTGTCCGATCTCGGCAGCTTCTATCTGCCGCGCACAGAATCCCGCAAATCGCTGGAGGTCATTCTCGGCGCTGCCAAGCTGTTGAAGAAAAATGAGCACGGCATGTGCATCTTCCCGGAAGGCACCCGCTCCGACAACGGCGACATGCGTCCGTTCAAGCCTGGCAGCCTGAAGATCGCCACCAAATCCGGTGCTGCCATCGTGCCTTTCGCCATCGAAAATACCATCAACGTCCTGCCTCGCGGCAGCTTCTTCTTCAAACCGCTGCCTGTCACCGTCACCTTCCTGCCGGCCATTTTGCCGGAGGCGTACAAAGGGCGCGACACCCAATCCCTCACCGACGAGATCCAGTCTGACATCGCAGCCGTCGTCGGCTGCAAGATCCTCGCTGAGGAACCAACCACAGAAAAGGAGGCCCAAGAATGAGCATCCGTTCCACGCTGGCCAAAACCGCCGGCAAAGCCACCAAAACCATCCTCGAGAAAACCCGCAGCGGCGGCTCCAGCATGCCTGGTAAAGTCGCCCTCAAGCTCGATCCAAATATCCTCGCCACTCTTGCTAAGGATTATCGCACCGTCATCGTCACCGGCACCAACGGCAAGACCCTGACGACCTCCTTCATCACGAAGATCTTCCAGGAAAAATACGGCCAGGTCCTCACCAATCCCACCGGCGCCAATCTCCTGCAGGGCATCATTTCCTGCTTCCTCGGCGCGCCAAAGCAGAAGGTCGGGACAAAATATGCCGTCCTCGAAGTCGATGAAGCCACCCTCAAGCATGTGACGCGTTACATTCGCCCGGAAGTCATCGTCTTCACCAATCTTTTCCGCGACCAGATGGACCGCTACGGCGAGATCTACACCACCTACCAGCTCATGCTCGACGGCGCCACCCAGGTGCCAGAGGCCACCATCATTGCCAACGGCGATCTGCCGATCTTTTCTAGCGTCAAGGTTGACAACCCTGTGGAATATTTCGGTTTCGCCCACGAGGAGGACCGCGAGCAGCAGGCCCATTACAACACCGACGGCATTCTCTGCCCGAACTGCGACAACATCCTGCACTACAAGCTCCTGACCTATTCCAACCTCGGCAAATTCTATTGCCCGTACTGCGATTTCAAGCGGCCGGAACTCGCCCACGCCGTCACTGCCATCGGCGAGCTTACGCCAGAATCCTCACGTTTCGCCATCGACGGCACCGACTACGAGCTGCCGATCGCCGGGCTCTACAATATTTATAACGCCCTCGCAGCAGCCAGCGTTGCCAAGCATTTCGGCATCGAGGACAACTACATCCGCCGCGGCTTTGACGCCGCCAAGCGCGTTTTTGGCCGTCAGGAGCACATCAACATCGCTGGCAAGGACGTCGTCATGAACCTCATCAAAAACCCTGTCGGCTTCAACCAGATCGTTGAGATGCTCGCCACCGATCCTGCGCCGTTCTCTCTCGTTTCCCTGCTCAACGACCGCCCAGCCGACGGCACCGACGTCAGCTGGATCTGGGACGGTGACTTTGAAAAGCTCGTTCACATCACCCACGGACGCCCTGTGTTCCTCTCCGGCATCCGCGTTGCCGAGCTTTCCACCCGCTTCGAGATCGCAGGACTGCCGTTGGACGAGCAGCACATCGACCAGGATCTCACCCACATCGCAGACTGGATCGCCGCAGCGCCGACCGACAAGGTCTACATCCTCGCCACCTACACAGCGACCCTTGATCTGCGCCACACATTCGCCGAACAAGGCTATCTCAAGGAGGGCATGGCAATATGAAACTGCGCATCTGTCATCTTTACGGAAATCTGCTCAACACCTACGGCGACAACGGCAACCTGCTCATGCTGCAATACCTCGCCCGCCAGAAAGGCCTCGAGGTTGAGACAACATTGGTGAGCCTGAAGGAGCCCTTCATCGCCGACGATTTTGACCTTCTTTTCATCGGCGGCGGCCAGGACCACGAGCAGAAAGTCATCGCCAAAGACCTTCCGTCCAAGCGCGACGAGCTCGTCAAATACATTGAGCGCGGTGGCGTAGGGCTGGCCATCTGCGGTGGCTATCAGCTCGTCGGCCAGTATTACGACACCGCTCAGGGCGAGCGCGTTCAGGGCCTCGGCGCCCTGCCGCACTACACCCTGCATCAGGAAAATCTCCAGCGCTTCATCGGCGACATCGAGATTCGCAACGACGAATTTGGTGAAACCTACCTCGGCTTTGAGAACCACAATGGCCGGACCTTCCTCGGCGAGGGCGAAAAACCCCTCGGCACCGTCGTCAGCGGCCACGGCAACAATGGCGAAGATCACTCCGAGGGCGCCATCTATAAGCATATGTTCTGCTCCTATTTTCACGGGCCGCTGCTCGTGCGCAACCGCCACCTCGCCCAGCGTCTCATCGACACCGCCGTGAAGCAGAAGGAGAGCGGAGAATGACCACACATCCACGTGCAATCGCACGTGGATTTTTTTGCACAAAAATAATACCATTTCGTTGTTCGTGAGTATTTAACACAAAGGCGTGGGATCATTTTACACCAGCCTGCTATGATATGGGGCGTAGCGTTTTGGCGAAAATTGTACGCTGAACAATGGGCGAGTGGTGAAATGCCGATGCGCCGATTGGGGTGTTGTGCGCTGAACAATGGTCAGTCACAGCGAGCGGCGATAAGTTTGTGACCATTCCAACTTCGCAACGAACAAAAATATGCTATAATAATTGTAAGAAATAACATTGACAGATGATGGCGTGGCGGAAAATGACACATTTTTCTTGTGAAAATGCGTAGCGCCTGTCTCTCGTCTTGATCACTGCTTGAACATTTTTGGCACAGCGCCGTGGCAGAATATAGTCGTCAAACGTGTGCGCTTTTTTACCTGCAGAGACTTTGAAGCCTGACAACGAAGGAGGAAGAACGATGAAGTCCATCAAAAAACTGGCCTCTGCTATGATTATATTAACGCTCTCTGCGACCGCTGTCGCATTCCCGGCAGAGGCGAAAACTTTTTCCGACGTGCCGCAGAGCCACTGGGCCTACAGCGTCATCGACGAGGCCTCGGACGACGGCATCATGAACGGAAAGGCCGCTGGTGTATTTGCGCCAAACGCCACACTCACCCGCGCCGAATATGCGACCATGCTCTATAATCTCGCGCCGGAAAGCGACGTTATGAAGCTTGTCCATGGCAGCACTGCCGACAACGGGCTCTACGACGTCGACGGCAACGCCTGGTACGCCGACACCGTCAGCTGGGCTGTTGCCCGCGGCGTGTTCAAAAATATCGACGGCAGCTTCTCGCCAAACCGCACCATCACCCGCGAAGAAATGGCCGTCGCCACCTACGAATTTCTGCACAAATACTGCGACGGAAAATTCGTCCTCGATTCTATATATAAAGGATTTACCGACGACCCTGCTTTTTCCTCGAGCGCCAACAGAGACAAGGTGTACATCCTTGTCAACAATGGCATCATCGCCGGAAAATCTGACGGCAGCTTCGATCCGCAGGGCTCGCTGACCCGCGCTGAGGCTGCAGCCATGGCTGTGCGCGTGGCGGATATCGTTGCTTCGGAAGCGCCGGCCGACACTCTTGAGATGAGCGCCGAAGCTGCTCTCGCAAGCGGCAGCGCCCAGATCACATCTGATGAAAAAACCTTCATCGATCTGCTCAACAATGAGCGCGCCAGTGCCGGTGTTCACCAGCTCAAGGTTTCGCCGCTGCTGATGGAAGCGGCAGAGATCCGCGCCCGTGAGGTTGTCGAGAAATGCGCGTCCATCACCTACGATGAATTTTGCAGCTATGATTCGTCGTTTTTCCACGCCAGACTCGACGGCAGCCGCGCCTACACCGTTCTCGATGATGTTATGGACAATTCCACCACACTCCTTTCCTCGCGCATCAGTTATGGCGAAAACCTCGCCCGCCGCTGGGGCACGAAACCGTTCTCCCCACACGAAGGCTTTAACTGCCTGATGACCTCGCAAGCCCACGTCGACAACATGCTCGACTCTATGTACGACTACGTCGGCGTCGCCCACTACAGCGACGGCCAGCACGCCGTCTGGGTGCAGGTTTTCGCCCGTGCGCACTGAAAGCGCGAAGCGCTTTTTAGGTAGGAGGTAGGAGGTAGCCTGCTTCGCAGGACCGGCTCGCTCCGCTCCCGGCAGGTAGGAGGTTATGGTTGTTCAATCAAAAAATGCGCCAGTAAGAACTGTGATGAATTCTTGCTGACGCATTTTTATTTTGTAAAATTGCAGGAGATGGTGGAACATCCACCCAAAACCTCCTACCTCCTACCTGCGGACAAGCGTAAGCGCGTCCGCCCTAAAAGGCTACCTCCTACCTGAATGGCGAAGCCTTAACCGAGCTGGTCAAACATAAATTCCAGCACGCCGTCGCAGACTTCGTCCTTGAGATCGGCGTAGTTGTGGATCTCGTGGCGATAGCCTGGGTAGACGAGCGTTGTGATGTCGTGACCGGTGTCGGCCAGCCAGTTGGATGCTTCGTAAACGCCCTGGCCGTAGAGCCCGAACGGATCTTCGTCGCCGGCGATGGAATAGATTGGCAGTTCTGTTGGCACGCGCTCTGCCCACTGAACGCCGGTGATGTCGTCGATCATCTTCATGAAATCGAGCAGGGATTTGTTCAGTGTTGGCTTTGTGAAGCCGTCGAACGGATCGTTGGCGTGGTCGACCTGTACATAAGGATCGTGGCAGATCCATTCGTTGCCCAGCTTGGCGTCTGGAATGCGTTCGCTCATCCAGCCCATCATCGCCACTGTCGCTTCTGGCGATGCTTCGTTGCCTTTGCCGTCGGCCACCAGTTTTTCAATTACAGGGCGCGCCTCTGCCATTTTTGGCACGCTGCCGCAGGTGCCGCAGATCGTCGCACCAGCCAGCTCTGCGCCATAGCGAGCGACGAACTGGCGCGTGATCACCGAGCCCATGCTGTGGCCGAAGAAGAAGTATGGCAGATCTGGATATTTTTCCTTGACGATGTCCATCAGACGTTTTTCGTCTTCAACCATCGTTTCCGGACCTTTGTCGCCCCAGGTGCCGTTCAGCTCAGCCGTCTTGCCGTGGCCGACGTGGTCATCGGCAGCGACGATGAAGCCTGCTTCCAGATAGCGCACGATCATGTGGAAATAGCGGCGGGAATGCTCGCCAAAACCATGCACCAGCTGCACGATGCCGACGGGATCTGTCGCCGGCACATAGATCCAGGCCTGCACCTTGTCGCGTTCGTTGTAGGATGGGAAAGTGAATTCGTGTAACATGAGGGTCACTCCTTAGTTTAAATTGATACTTATAGTTTACGACGGATGCGCGCATCTCGCAATGTTATTTTTCGGCAGAATACGCGCGAAGTTTTTGATGTGGAAGTCGAAAACTCTTTGGAAAATGAAAGTTTTTGACATGGAAGTCGAAAACTTCTTGCCAGCGATGGGCGATTTGTTATAATGATGGAAGAGAGGAGGATCGCCGATGAAAACATTGATCGACAGACCAACGTATGTGCAGCGCTTGATTGAGCACAAGGATGTGGATCTTGTCAAGATTGTGACAGGCATCCGGCGTTCGGGCAAATCGTCGCTGCTGGATCTGTTTCACGATTATCTGCTGCGGCAAGGTGTGCCCCGGGAAAACATTATTCACATGAATCTGGAATCGCTGCGTTATCGCGATCTGACAGATGCGCTGACGTTGTACGATTATGTGAGCGTGCAGATCCCTGAGCATGGGCGAACGTATCTGATTTTTGACGAGCTGCAGGTGGTTGAGCATTGGGAGAAGGCGATTGAATCGTTTCGCCTGGACTACGATGTGGACATCTACATCACAGGCTCCAACGCCTACCTGATGTCGACGGAATTTTCCACGCTGCTTTCTGGTCGCTATGTGGAGATTCGCGTGCTGCCGCTGTCTTTCAGAGAATTTCTGGATTTTTATGATTTTCCGTCACCGATGACGATGGAAGAAAAATTTCAACGCTATCTGCAGTTTGGCGGCATGCCGGTGCTGCGCGAGTATCAGTTTAACGAAACACAAAGCATGCAGGCGCTGGAAGGCATCTATTCAACGGTTGTGTTGCGTGATATCCTGCAGCGTAATCCGCAGGCAGATCAGATCATGCTGCAGAAGATCATGCTGTTCCTCTGCTCGAACATCGGTAGCATCACCTCGCCGAATAACATCGGTGCCATTCTTGCCAGCGAGGGCCATGCTATGAGCGGACGCGGCAAGCAGGTTGCTGGCAGGACTGTGGAGCGTTATATTGAGATGCTGCGCAATGCGTATATTGTTTTTTCTGTCGGGCGCTATGATGTGAAAGGAAAGCAGCTGCTGAAAACATTGGGCAAGCATTATCTGATCGATATGGGCTTTCGCAATATGCTCTTGGGCTACCGCGATGTTGACCGTGGCCATGTATTGGAAAATATCGTGTATCTCGAGCTTTTGCGGCGAGATTACCGCGTATACATCGGCAAGGTCGGTGAGACAGAAGTGGATTTCGTTGCAGAAAAGCCGGATGAAAAAATCTATATCCAAGTGACAGAGAGCATGCTTGTGCCGGAAACGCGCGCGCGTGAGCTGCGCCCGCTGGAATTGATCCCGGATAATTACGAAAAGCTGGTGCTTTCGATGGATCGCAGCTTTGTCACATCTTATGAGGGTATTCGTGCTGAAAATCTGATCGACTGGCTGCTGGAAGAGAGGAGTCGCTAGAAAACCTCTTTACAACTGTGTGCCTTTCTTTTATAATGAAAGCTGTCTAATGAAACAACAACCATACGAAGAACGGGAGCCGGCTTGCGTGGCTTTGCACAGAGAGGGATGCGGGGTTGAGAGCATTCTCGAAGCGGCAGGTGTCTGGATTTCGCCCGGGAGTATCTGTCCCTGAACAGAGTAGGGGATGGCGTTGGCGGCGTTAACGCGACAAGTGATCTGCGGGGAGCACTCGCGGATAATTAGGGTGGTACCACGGCACGCTCGTCCCTTGGGGATGGGCGTGCTTTTTAATTTTGAAGGAGGAAGACAATGAAAGACGCTTTAATGCAAATCAAGGAGGCTGCTCTGGAAGCCATCAAGGCTCAGGACGACCTGGATAAGATCAACGACCTGCGTGTCAAATACCTCGGCAAAAAAGGGGAGCTGACTGCTATTTTGAAGGGCATGGGCAAGCTCTCGAAGGAGGAGCGCCCAGTCATCGGCGAGCTCGCCAACACGGTGCGTGACGCGATCAGCCAGGCGCTGGAGGAAAAGAGCGAGGAGCTGCGCGCGAAGGCGCTGGAAGCGAAGCTTGCTGGCGAAACGCTGGATGTGACGCTCCCTGGCACGAGCATGCCACAGGGCCATCTGCACCCGCTGACCCAGGTTGTGAACGATGCCAAGCGCATTTTCACTGGCCTCGGTTTTGAGGTTGCGGAAGGGCCGGAAATCGAAAGCGATTACTACAACTTTGAGGCGCTGAATTTGCCACCGGATCATCCGGCGCGCGATATGCAGGACACCTTCTACATCAACGACAAGGTTGTGCTGCGCACCCAGACCTCTGGCGTGCAGGTGCATGCGATGGAAAAAATGAACGGCAAACTGCCGGTCAAGATCATCGCACCGGGCCGTGTGTATCGCCGCGACGACGACGCGACCCACAGCCCGATGTTCCACCAGATCGAAGGGCTCCTGGTCGACGAGCACATCACGATGGCCGATCTCAAGGGCGTGCTCCTGGCGTTTGCGCGTGAAATGTTTGGCCAGGATGTGAAGATCCGTCTGCGCCCAAGCTATTTCCCGTTCACGGAGCCATCGGCGGAGGTTGACATCAGCTGTGTGGCCTGCGGCGGCAAGGGCTGCCGTGTTTGCAAGGGCACGGGCTGGCTGGAGATCCTCGGCAGCGGCATGGTGCATCCAAACGTGCTCCGCGCTGGCGGCTACGATCCGGAGAAGGTCACGGGCTTTGCCTTTGGCATGGGCGTTGAGCGTATCGCGATGCTGCGCTACGACATCAATGATCTGCGTCTCTTGTTCGCCAACGACGAACGTTTCCTCAAGCAATTCTAATAGGAGGTCCGCATGTTAGTTTCATATAATTGGTTAAAAGAATACGTTGATATCGAACCATCTGCCGAGGAGCTGGCAGAGATCATCACCCGCGCTGGTGTGGAGATCGCTGGCGTGGAGCCAACGAACAAGGGCGTGAAGAACGTCGTTGTGGCAAAGGTGCTGACCTGTGAGGATCATCCAAACTCTGACCATCTCCACTGCTGCACCGTCACCACCGATGGCGAGAATGTGATCAAGGTTGTCTGCGGTGCGCCAAATGTGGCTGCTGGCCAGAAGGTGATGTTTGCGCAGGTTGGCGCGACGCTCCCTGGCGATGTTGTGATCACTGCCACGAAGCTGCGCGGCGAGGAATCCAACGGCATGATCTGCTCGATGCAGGAGATCGGCGTTGACGAGGACCTCGTTGCCCCAGCAGACAAGGACGGCATCCGCGTGCTGCCGGAGGATGCGCCGCTGGGCGCCGACGTCATGGACTACCTGGGCATGAACGACTGGGTCCTCGACGTTGACCTGACGCCAAACCGCTCCGACTGCCTGAGCGTCTACAACATCGCCCGCGAAGTCGGTGCGCTCCTGAAAAAACCGGTGCGTCCGATCGAGGTGACCACCACCGCAGGCGACGAGATCAACGGCAAAATGAAGGTCACGATCCAGGCACCAGAGCTCTGCCACCGCTTCACCGGCACCATGGTCACTGGCGCGAAGGTTGGCCGCTCGCCGATCTGGATGGAGCACCGTCTGCAGTGCGCCGGCATGCGCCCAATCTCCAACCTTGTCGACATCACCAACTATGTCATGATGGAGCTCGGCCAGCCGCTGCACGCCTATGACTACACCACCCTCGCCGGGCAGGAGATCATCGTGCGCATCGCCGAAGCCGGCGAGCACATCACCACCCTCGACGGCCAGGACCGCGCCCTCACCGATGAGATGCTCCTGATCTGCGACGGCGAGCGCGCCATCGGCATTGCCGGCGTCATGGGCGGCGAAAACACCGAGATCGAAGATACCACCACTGAGGTCATGATCGAATCCGCCTGCTTCAACGCCCACAACGTCCGCCGCACAGAGGTGGCGCTGAATCTGCGCACAGAAGCAGCTCAGCGCAACGAAAAGGGCCTCGATATCACGACGACGCCGCTGGCTGGCTGGCGTGCAGCAGATCTCATGGTGCAGACTGCCGGCGCGACGCTGGTGCAGGGCCAGATCGACGAATACCCAACGAAGCACGAGCCAGTCGTCGTCAGCATGAAGTATCAGAAGGCCAACGACGTTCTCGGCACCGACATTCCATTTGCAGAGATGCGCGGCTATCTCCTCGATCTCGGCTTTGAGATCCTCGAGGAGGACGCCGACGGCCTCACTGTGAAGGTGCCTAGCCACCGTCCGGATATTTCCATCCAGGAGGACCTGATCGAAGAGATCGCGCGCCTCTACGGCCTCGACAACATTCCGGAAACCCTGCCATACGGCGCCACCAATCCTGGCGTGCTGACGCCGGCGCAGCGCCTCACCGACCATATCAAAAACACGCTGGCTGGGCTCGGTCTCGACGAGATCGTCACCTACAGCTTCGTCCATCCAAAGCACAGCGACCTGCTGCGCCTGGCTGCAGACGACGTGCGCCGCAACCAGATTGCCATCTCCAACCCCCTCAGCGAAGAGATCAGCGTCATGCGCACCAGCCTCCTGCCATGCCTGCTCGACACCATCGCTGCGAATGTGCACCATCACCAGCAGGATCTCGCCTTCTTCGAAGCCAGCTCTGTTTTCTCCAGCGATCACGCGCTGACCATGGACAATCTCGCCCACGAAGAGCAGCACCTCGTCATCGGTCTCACCGGTCAGACGCCGCGCGACTGGCAGGGCAGCCAGAAGGCCTACGATTTCTATTACCTCAAGGGCATCGTGGAAAATCTCCTCGCTGCGCTGCACATCACAGACTGGCACGTGGAAGCTGTGACCGGCGACCCAACGTGGCACCCAGGTCGCACCGCTGCCCTTTACATCGGCGATGTTTACGCCGGCATCTTCGGCGAGCTGCATCCGCTCGTTGTGAAAAACTATGACCTCAAGGCGCCTGTTTTCGCAGCGGAATTTGCCCTTGACGCCCTCATCGGCATCGGCGAAGTGGTGCCGGTGTACCAGCCAACGCCGATCTATCCAGCCGTTCCTCGCGATCTCGCCGTCGTCGTCGACAAAGCCATGGAGGTTGGCAAGCTCGAGGCCGCCATCCGCAGCGCTGAGCCAGCGTACCTCAAGGCCATCAGCGTCTTCGACATCTACGAAGGGTTGCAGGTGGGCGCCGGCAAGAAATCCGTCGCCTTCTCGCTGACCTTCCAGGCCGACGACCAGACCCTCACCGACGACCTCGTGCAGGCCGAAATGGACAAGATCGTCGCCGCCCTCGAACGCGACTGCCAGGGCCAGCTCCGCGCCTGAGGAGCGACGATGGATCCGATCGCATTTCACCTCGGCCCCATCGCCGTGCACTGGTACGGCATCCTCATCGCCGCAGCCTTCCTTATCGGCGTCTGGGGCTCTTTGCGCGAAGCCAAGCGCCAGGGCATTGACGAGGACCATTTCTTAAACCTCGTGATCGCCGTCATCATCTGCGCCATTGTCGGCGCGCGCGCCTACTACGTCGTTTTCGAGTGGGACTATTACCGCGACAAGAGCCTTTTGGAGATCATCGCCACCTGGCACGGCGGGCTTGCCATCCACGGCGGCGTCATCGGCGGGATCCTCGCCTGCGCCGTCTGCGCCTGGCATTACCGTCTGCGCATCTGGCAGCTATTGGACATCATTGCGCCCTATCTCATCCTGGGCCAGGCCATCGGTCGCTGGGGAAATTTTTTCAACCAGGAGGCCTACGGCTACGAGGTCAGTCCCGACGTCGTTCCCTGGGCGATGTATATCGACGGCGCGTATCGCCACCCGACCTTTCTCTATGAGAGCATCTGGGACATCATCGGATTTTTCCTATTGATTTTAGCGTCGCGAAGCCCTAAACTAAAAGAAGGCGATATCGCATTGTTGTATTTTGTCTACTACTCTGTGGGTCGCTTTATTATAGAAGGATTTCGCACAGACAGCCTCATGCTCGGGCCGCTGCGCATGGCGCAGGTGGTGTGCATCGTCGCCATCGTGGCGAGCATTGTGATCGCCGCCCTCCGCCGCAAAAAAGCGCCGAGCCGGGCAGAGATTCTGGAAATCAGGCAGAGGAAAGGATGATCCCCGATGAATAATGAAATATATGAATCCGGCGAAGACTATCTGGAGACCATATTGCGTCTGAAGCAGCAGCTGGGACAGGTGCGCAGCATCGACATTGCGCGCGACCTTGATTATTCCAAGCCAAGCGTCAGCCGCGCCATGAAGATCCTCAGCGAGAAAGGGCTCGTCTACATGGATGGCCGCAAGTTTGTCCATCTCACCGACGAAGGCCTCGCCAAGGCAGAAAGCGTCGCCAGCCGTCACCAGCTGTTTAAGGATATGCTCACAGAGATCTTCGGGGTTTCCGAGGAAACGGCAGAGGAAGACGCCTGCCGCATTGAGCACATCGTCAGCGACGAGACTGTGAAGAAAATTGAAGAAAAGCTCGCCGTCTATCGCGAACACCCACACCCACAGGTATAACAAAACGAGCACAAACGGTTTGCGCCGCTTGTGCTCGTTTTTTTGTGCCATCGCAAGGTAATCGTAAGCCCGCCGTCATCGCCCGGTAAGCTTTGCCTGGTAAACTGTGAACAGATCAAACAAAGGAGCTGTTCACCATGAAAAAACTGTTCACCGTTTTCCTCGTTCTGCTGGCCCTCGGAGGCTGTCTGCTTGCCGCCGCTCCAGAGCGCTTTGACACTGGAAGGGGGCTGCGCTGATGAAACGCCTTGTTCACATCGTTCTTGCCGCCATCGTGCTGCTGTGCGCCGCCGCCGTCGTTCTTTTCTGGAGCGGCATCGGCAGCCGCGACGTGTACACCCAGATTGACAACGACCACTGCGTCGCCATCACCCCCGACGCCGGCATGACCCACGAATACACCCTCGCTGCCTGCGATGCGAATGGCCAGGAAGAAAGCATCACCTTCCGCACCGAACGCGTCCTGCGCGACAGCGCGTACCTCAAGCTCACCGTTGCGCCCCTGCGTGGCGTCGTCAGCTGGGAAGAAGTTCAGCTTTCCGACATGCCGCCGCAGGCAGCCGCCCGCTTCCGCGGATAAAACACAGCAGAACAGGCAACGATGCTCACTGTTTCGCATTTGCGAGACGGTGGGCGTTTTTGATGAAGGTTTTATACACACGATGGTGCTTTAAGGGCGTGTTTGTGATAAAATAAAAAACAAATATGAAAATTTGCGCTGCTTGGCGCAGGACAGAAAGGAATGATCGATATGAAACGACAATGGTTGAGCGCCGTGCTGATCGGTGCGATGATGGCGACAAGCGTACCAGCGTTTGCAGCAGAAAACACGGATGTTCCGATAACGCCGGACACACCGGCGGTGACGCTGCCGTTCACGGATGTGGCAGAGAGCGACTGGTTCTATGATCCAGTGGTGTATGCGTACGACACCGGCATCATGACCG
>OMNT01000022.1_pt1 | contig 179755 bp, 154 predicted proteins | sample 1672551 | NCBI WGS metagenome assembly OMNT01 (sample SAMEA3136698, study PRJEB25190) | human gut metagenome | reverse complement strand
AGTTGTGAAGGTTCTTATCTAAGCCTTAGAAGTTCTTCCGAACTTCTGTGTCGCTCGCGGCAGGGCCGCTCGCGCAAGGAGATAATTTACTCTTTCGAAGTTTCAGTGTCAAGAACTTTTTTTAGAAATTTTTTCGAAAGTTGAAATTCACTTTACGAAGTTAATTTCTTAGTGCTTAAACACCGTATTCGGAGTAGTTAAAATCTCCTTCCCTCGTCAGAGGGTTTGTTCATAGTACCAGTGCTTTTCAGAATTGCTAGACTCTAAATTAGTTCTTCAAAATTTGTTCACAATGTTAATTGTTTCTGCTCGTTTCCTTGCATTTTGCCAAAACTTATAACCTTCCCGCATCGTTACGGGCGGTCTTTTAAGCTTGTGTCATTCGGTTCTATGTTTGCTTCATGCGGTTCTACATACGTGTGATAGCAGTGCATGGTACGAGCAGCTTCTTTTTGTGTTCGGATGCGCAGTTCTGGGTCCTGCGTGGGACCAAAAAACTGGAGAGTATGCTGATAGAAATCAGCAGGGCTAAATGGAACCCGAAGCATGCAATATCTGTTTCCGAATCTGTAATTACTGTAGAAGGTCTTCGATTCGCCCAATTCCTTTTCATAGTCTTTCGGCTGATATTGATTCCATCGTTTGCCGGTGTATGCAATGCAATCAAGATTCAGCTGATGCATGATGTCAGTCTGCAGTTCCATAGGAACAAAAACAGTGTGCATGTCGGTTTTTGGAAGTTCCCTAAAGGTAAGCATGATGGTACTCCGTTGTTTTAACTTTCCGAAATAATCATAGGTCTTCTAAGTAAAGATAACTAAAAGCATCATTTATTGGCTTTGCGCTATCGTATATTCCAACACTATTACTGTTATCTTTCGGAAGGGATACACTCCCTGGGTTGAATACCCATACCTTACTATCGTCTGAAATTTGTTTTGCTACCGCATCTTTGTCCGAACCATCCGTAGATGCGCTCTTTCCCATTGCTTCATTTACCTTTATGTGAGTATGTCCATATATGAATGCTGAGCCTTCAGGCAATTGCGGCATATTCATACTGCTTCCATGCAAACCAGTTCCATATATATGTCCATGGGTAAAAAATAGCGTACGTCCTTGATCATCAACCATTTGCGCATAGTCTGCCATGCAGGGAAAATCTAAAACCATTTGGTCTACTTCCGCATCGCAATTTCCCCGCACCGCAAGTACTTTGCCTGTTTTCGAAAGCTTATTAAGAAGCGTGATTACCTGTTTAGGATCATATTCTTTAGGCAAATCATTGCGTGGACCATGATAAAGCAGATCCCCTAAAAGTACTATTTTATCGGGTTGCTGTTGCTCTATTGCCTTTGCCAGGTACTTTGCCCAGTATGCAGACCCATGAATATCAGATGCAATTAGACACTTCATTTTGTCCCCTTTAAGTTGTGATTCTTAACCTTATTAAGTTGCAGCTCTTAACCCAATGAAAAAATATTCCAAGAAGAAATCTACCATAGAAGCACAAAACGACTGCCTCTCGCTAATTGTTACCAAATATAGGTCCATTGTCTGATACCGTCATTGATAAGCAAATACCACTTTTAATTCGATCAAGATAAAAAGAGGCCTATCAGCTCGAATCTTTCACTTCCGAAAGAAAAGCACAAAGGAGACACCCTATGAACAACGTAATCGTCCGCACCTTATGCGCCATAGCTGGTCTTCTTTGCGCGGGAATCGGTATTATTGGAATGTTTGTTCCAGTACTCCCTACCACCCCTCTTCTTCTTTTAGCAGGGTTTCTTTTTGCCCGTTCATCCAAGCGCCTCAACACGTGGCTGCGCGGAACAAAAGCATGGAAGACCTACGTGAACCCCTTCTTGATCAAGCAGGCAATTCCTGGTCCAACCAAAGCGCGCATACTTATTGTTTCTGGAACGGTTATGCTTATCAGCGCATTTGCCGTAAAGGATATAGCAGGAATAAATTTTGTAGTCTGGTTTGTTTTAGAGCTGGTAATGCTTTTGCTGTTGTACTTAATGTTTGTGCGAATTCCGACAGAAAAGAATACTCGCTCATTCCGTTCAGCCCAGTCAACACAAAATGCTGCAGAGTAGCATCAAACGCACTTCTGCTTAGTAATACAAACTACTTAGTATTACGATCAAACAGTACTTTTAAACCATGAAGCGTCAAGTTATCAACCGTGTCTGTAACGGTTTGCGAAAGCACTTTAATAAGTTTCGCATCAGCACCAGCTGCAATGACTTTGGTCTTATACCCTAATTCTTGCCAAATATAAGATACCAACCCATCAATGCGTGCAACTTCGCCAAGAACAACCCCTGATTGCATGGCAGCTCGAGTTGATTTTCCAATCACCGTAGTAGGAGCCTTGAGATCTACCACTGGTAATTTTGCCGCAGCAGCAGACAATCCTTTCGCTGACGATTCGAGCCCCGGAGCAATAATGCCTCCTACAAATTCGCCATTTTTGTCGATAACTTCAAATGTTGTAGTGGTTTCAAGGTTAACGACCACCAACGGAGAACCAAACAGATCACGAGCGCCAATCATTTCAGCTATGCGGTCGGCACCAAGCTCAGAGGGATCACTGTATCCTAATCGAATACCTGTTTTGAGCCCTGGTCCTACCTGTAATGGCGTGCGTCCACACTCCATAGTTAACGCACTCACCCAGGCTTTAGTAATAGGAGGAGCAACTGAAGCAATAATGCTTCCTTGTATATTTAGCTGCTCAAAATCAGCTTCTCCGGCAGAAACATCAGAAGTCTTTGTGTTTTCTGAAACAAAACTTTGATTTTCACTTCCGTCCTGATGTTGATTCTTTTTCAGATGCTGGCCTCTTTTTTGCTCCCTTTGCAAGGAAGCAAAAAAATTCATAAGAATAGTCTGCACTTCGCTAACGGTAATAGTGGCAGGCGTAGTGACTGTCCATTTGGAAACCAGAGTATCGTGCTGGTACAAACCAATTTTAGTAACCGTATTACCAATATTTACTGCCAGCATAGAAGTAACAGCCATTGCCAATCCCCATTTTCAGATAAACAAACTCACACATCATATTTAAAGCATTACCGCAAAGATGAATACGTAAACATTCTAGCGACCACAAGGTAATTCAGGAAGTCATGACATCTTAGCCATGACATCTTAGCCATGCAATCTTGGGCTTTATTATTCCCATCCGTAGAGCCTACCATTTTGCTCTAAATGCCACCCCTAGCGCATACTAAGCATTTAGATTCCCTGTTCATGCACAGAAACATTAACCCACTGCGTTTGCGTTACATTCGCTCCCGAAAAAATACCTATATCGAGCATGCAGTCCCTATAGTCACGACCATGCGCAATAGTAATGTAATTATCATCAATCAATCGATTGTGCGTTGGATCGAGACCTACCCATCTTCCTTCGTGATAAATTTCAACCCAAGCATGAGTTGCCCCTTCGCCGCCAAGCATGCCCGCAATATAACGGGAAGCCAATCCGAGGTTTCGGCATACCGCCAACATAACATGTGCGTAATCCTGACAAACACCCTTACCCTGCGCAAGCGCCTCTTCGGCAGTCGTTTTGATAGTGGTAGAACCAGGAGTATAGATAAAAGCCTTATAGACCTCATCCATGATTTCGCAAGCAACTTCAATAGGTGAAGCTTCAGCAGGCAAAGCAGCAATGCGCGCTTTGCATATCTCAGATAAATGCTCAAGAGAAGGGCCTGGCATCGTAAGCGCTGAATTAAAACGGTAAAGTGGCTTGAACTGTTCTGGCTTGGTATTTTCATTGTCCACAAACGCTATGCCCGAAACGTGATAGCTAAACACTTCATGAGGTTCGGGAATAGTACCAGTTACTACAACTGAATCAAAAGAGTCGATTTGTTTTTCGAGTTTTGTATCGGGCTCCAAGTTCATTTCCACATCAACAATCTGCTGACGCGGACCCGTTGCGGGAATGCAGCGCAGTTGAAACTTATGATCAGTAACAGGATGGCTGAAGGTAAGCTTCATTTGATAATCAAATTCAAGCTTTTTCATACCACTCTCCCTATTCGTTCAATGCCGACGAACAATCTTACCACTACTTTAAGTCCAAAACCTCACCTTGGTTTAGACTTGCCTCTCGGGAAGATTTTTTCAGGCACGCTTTATGGGCGAGCGGCATCCATATCCATTGAATTCAGCAAGAACCCCGCATCTGGGTCAAACGCAACGACACGATCATCGAAATCGCTGATTAGTTCAGCTAGTTCTTCGGCTCGCTTTTCGTATCCTCGGCAGGGTAATTTGCCGATAAGCCAATGGGAGCTGTCAGCAAAGCATTGCGGCAGGGGAAGATCATCAAGTGAGCGTACATACGTCGTTAGTTTTCTCATGGGCGGACGTAAAACTTCATCACTGAATCCAAAGCGTGTGTACAGATCAATACGTTCCAAATACTTACCTAAGAACAAAAACGATTTCATGGTTGGCTCTACCGAAGAGTTTTCTACTCCACCCCAAAATGCGAGCATATCGTCGGTAATATCGCGAAGATCATATACATCTTCTGCCGCATTCGCATGATGTACCGCGTCCGCAATAGCACTTAAAGCAAGTTCAATGTATTGAAGCAGACGAGATCCTAATTCTGGACGGAGAATTACAGCGTTATAAAATGCAGAAATAATGGCACTGCGAACCGAATCGCGATTGGTTTTGTCGTATAGAAAGTTCTGAATAAACGCATCGAAATCTTCGAAGTCTTCAGGTAAATCGAGCGCGCGAGCAAAAGGCCGAAAAGCATCAATATCGGTATCCATAACCCGATCGTAAAAAGGAAAAAATGCGCTCAAAGTGGTAAATACCCGCTCGGTATATCTTCCCAACCAAAATAAGTTTTCTGCCTTCGAGGCAGTAACATGAGCCAAGCTCCTGTAGTTTTTGCGCCCAATTTCTGTTCGCACACGCTCACGCGTAAGGGCAGCTTTTTGTTGAAATTCATCGGATGCAAGTACCCACGTATCCTTAAATCCTCCACCTTGAGAAGAATTCACAATCATTTCTCCAGGCACTGAAGAATAACGGGTTAGACCCGAATACCATACATGGGTGTTCTGCCCCGTGAGAACAAAAGCGCGTAAATCGCATTTTCGAGGAGAAACTTCTCCTGTTTTTTCATCGATAACATCAATATCCCGAAAATGAATAACCTCTTGGGCAATAAATCGACGAGGATCAGCCTTGATTCGATCAGCAAGTTCTTCACGCTGCATCTTGTCCAAACTAGAACCAAACACGACCCCGTAACCGCCCGCTTCTGCTACATCTTTGATGACCAATTCGCCAAGACGGCTTAGCACTTCTTTTCTATCCTTCTCAAAAAGAGGCATATATGTTGGAGCGTTTTGCAGAATAGGCTTTTCGTTCAAATAGTATTCGACCATTCTTGGAACAAAATAATAGACAGCCTTGTCATCTGCTACTCCATTACCTAAAGCATTCACGATGGCAACATTTCCAGCGCGGTATGCCCCTAAAATGCCTGGTACCCCAATCACTGAATCGGGATTAAATGCAAATGGATCCAAATATTCGTCTGATAAGCGTCGATACACCACACCAACACGATGATGACATCCCGAATAGTCTCGCAAATATACCTTATTGTCTAAAACTTCAAGATCTTCAGGGAACACCAACTCTGCCCCTGTTTTTTCGGCAAGATAAGCATGCTCAAAAAACGCAGAGTTAAAGCGCCCCGGACTGAGCACTACAGCAATCCCCTCAGTAGAAACAAAATCCATAGTTTTACGCAAAAGACGCGGATAGTCGCGATTGTCTCTTAAGCTCACATCGCGAAACAATTTCGGATCGGCACGACGTTCTATGTCTCGAACAAACAAAGGATAGCTTGCTCCCGATGGAATACGAAGATTATCTTCTAGTACCCACCAGCGGCCATCTTCACCTTGAACTAAATCTTCGCCTGCAATATGAGCAAAAACTCCACCAGGCGGCGTTACTCCATTTACCTGAGGAAGGTACCCTGGAGAGGTGTACACAAACTCTTCAGGAATTACTCCATCGTGAATAATGTTTTTATCGGAATAGATATCACGTAGAAAAGCGTTAAGAGCATTGACGCGTTGCTTAAGACCACGTTCCAATTCGTCATATTCATCCGAAGCGATTATGCGAGGAATAGGGTCATAGGGGAATAATCGATCATGGTATTCCCCGTTATGATAGATTCCAAAACGAACACCATTGCGCGCTAGTTCGCGGTTGATCGATTCTCTTCGGTTAACCAGTTCTTTAGCTAATGCACGAGCAGCAGTTTCCATGAGTAACCCGACCTTATCCCCTAGTGCTTGTTCTTTATGTAAAAGATGCACCTTTACACCCTCTATACAAAAGTGCACTCCTTTAGTGTAATGGAGTGCACTTTTTCTTAAACAGGAACACTTGATAAGACTCAAGCTTTTTACAAAAAGGAAACTAATCGCTAACTTAACTGCAGCAATCTCCGAACAAGAAAAACTACATGCAAGTATAGCCACCATCTACGGGCACCATAATGCCCGTCACATAAGATGAAGCAGGAGAAGCTAAGAATAGGACAGCAGTATCGAGTTCACCTTCTTCGCCATAACGCTCCGCAGGAATCATGGTACGAGCATTTGCCTGGAAGAAATCGCTATCCAACGTTTCTTTGGTAAGAGGTGTATAGAAATATCCTGGACAAATTGCGTTTACATTAATACCCTTTGCAGACCATTCAGCAGCCAAAGCGCGCGTAAGATTTACTACACCACCTTTAGCCGCGTGATAAGGAGCAGATCCTGCAACCTTATTACCTACTAAACCATACATCGAGGCAATATTGATGATACGGCCATAACCTGCAGGAATCATGGCTTGCTTTGCCACTGCGCGAGCAACCTTAAAGGTGCCAAACAAATCAATGTCCACCTCGCCAGCAAATTGTTCATCAGTAATATCTTCCGCAGGAGCAACAGCACCAGTACCAGCATTATTGATCAAAATATCAATGCGACCATATTTTTCTAAAACCTTTGCAACGGTATCGTTAACCATATCGGTATTAGTGATATCACAACGAATGGGATAAGTATCTACGCCAAACTCCTCATTGAGCTGCTTAGCTACCTCTTCAATCTTTTCTTGACGGCGAGCAATAGGAACAATGGTGCAGCCTTGACTTGCCAGCGCCTTCGCCATTTGAACGCCAAGCCCTCCAGAGCAACCAGTAACGATAGCGACACGTCCTGTTAAATCAAAATAGTTTTTCATTTGCAGCGCTCCAATCCACTCAGCAAAGATCATGATGCTTTAGTTTAGTAAAGTGATGCGAATCGCTTTTGGAGAAAAAGCTTGAGCGGTGCTATCTTTTCGGAAAGTGTTACAGAACGCGCGATCACTTAGTCATCAATTCCAAAACGATTCTCTAGCTTATCCTGCGATGTATCGAGACGCTCTTCAATTTGTTCAAGTTGAAGCTCAAGCGAACGGTAATCATCCCATGTCAACGAACCAGAACGATATTCCCCTTCTTGCTGGTCTTCGTAAGTATCCATCTCAAGTTCGAGAGCATTAAATTTACTATCGAGTTCAAAATAGCTGTCAATTCGAGCATCTCGGTCACTGGGAACTTCAGCGGCTTCTGCCTGAGAGATTAATTCATCGGCACGGTCGCTAAAATCTTGCACCGTTGGATTATCGTAAATTGTTTGATTCTGAGAAGCTTGATCTTGATTGTCGGCATCATCTGTTACATCGCCAGTAGCTGGAGCGTCATCAGAATTTTGCTCGTTTTGCAAACGCTCAACCTCAGCTTCAAGCTCCGCAATGCGCTGTTCTTCGCTATTGTTGCCACATCCTACCAAAAGCAAACTCATTCCGAAGAAAAGCAGCACAGTAAAGCCGATTAGTACCACATTCTTAAAGGGGGTTTGCTTTGATGTTGTTTTAGCAATCATGGCAATGACCTCCTAAAACTAAAATGTTATTATATTAGTAACATAATTGAACGTTGATAGTTTCGCAACATTTTTTCGGTGATTGTTGCTTTTCTTACGTGGGAATTTCTTGCTCCGGCTTCGTTTTATTTCGCGCATCGCAAAAAGCATTCCGATATAAAACTTTCCAAAATCTACAAAGAAATTTACAGTAATAGCAACAAGGAAAGGACACTCTATGGTTCCCGAAAACCCCACTCTCGAACAGTTAGAAGCTGAATTCAATAACGACAAATTTGCTACTCATGCTGCACATTGCAAAATCGTGGAAGGCAACAAAGGTCATTCCGTCTGCGAAATGCCCATCGAAGATATCCATCGCAATGCAATGGGAAATGTTATGGGTGGGGCAATTTTTACCTTGGCTGATTTCGCTCTTGCTATCGCCGGAAATGTCGGTCAACCTCCCACGGTTTCAGTTACCCATTCGATAGATTTCTTTCGTTCAAGTAAAGGCACCAAACTTATCGCAACCGCTCACTGCGATAAAGCAGGAAGTCGCCTTGCTTTCTTCACGGTAGATATTACCGACGATTTAGGGAAGGATATTGCACGCATGACCGCAACGTGCGCGCGTGTATAACCTATACACACGTATAAAAAGCAAATACTCAAACGCGAATCACTTGATACAGCCTAACTAAGCCTGGCAAAGTTTCCTTTCGCTACTTCCCTGTTACAGATATCCTAAAAGAGACAAATAGTCCTGCGCACTATTAGGAACTTCGAGCGTAAAGGTTTGTCCTTCAGCCGAAACCGTAATATATGAAGGATCTTCATAGGTAGTAACTTCTGCAGAAATTCCCCCATAATTTACCGCTTGTGTCCCTGTTTCTTTTGCATCGTTTGGAAGAGAAGTTACTGACCAATTATTAATATCGAGGTTGTCTATCGCTTGGTTCACTTGCTCTTCAGACATACCAGTCTGTGCAGCTATGTCTGACGCATTAGCATAAAGAGTATCTTCAGCTTTGGATTTTATGCCAGAGGCATCAATGGCAGCATTTGTTGCAGCGTTAGTGCCAAGTCCGAGCATGCCATGGACCGATTGCCCAATCGGCGTAGAAGATAACGGAGTAAAAGTAAAAAGAACTATTACGCAAGCAAGAATTGCCAATAAAGCCGCCAGCCCACCTAAAAGCTTCAAAACAACGTTCATCGCAATTCCTCCTTCTCTTATGGAGTGGCTAGTTTATCACTAACATATGGAAAACTTACGATGCATTTCTAAACGTTTTGACTCCATTTAGGCACCCCTACGCAAACAATTTCGCGATTAAGAGAATTAAACAAATTCGATCAATTTTTCTCCATGAAAATCGTCAAGCTGATGTAGCGGGTGGTAAACTTTTATACCATGTTCACCTGGCATTATGGCGATTTATAACCATTCATTCTCAAAACGTATTTGACCTATAAAGAAAGAATTGTTTCGTTTGTCAAATTCTTATTGCAATCCCGCAAAAAAAGGATTAAAAACAGTGTTGGCAAAAATCGAAGCTGAGAAAATTCGTTGAAAACGCTCGCGTGAAAATACGAAAACGGATGCTTCGAAAATAAGGTATCCGTTATTGGTTTTCGTAAGTATTTTCTACGTAAGGAGGTAGCCAAAATGGCCCCACGCCAGAACAAAATCACCTTGGTTAACCGCTTCGCTTCTACTTCAATTGAGGCAAAACGCCTTGCCGCTACCATCGTTTTTACCTTGCTTATATGTGGCGTTTTACCTTTGATTATTAACGGCTAAGCGTAATCATCCACACCAAAACGCTTGAAATAAGATAATACATTCTGAAGAGACATCTTCTGAGCGATAAGTTGGTTTGCGGTTACTCCGCGCATACGGCCTTGCGCCTTCGCCTGACTGATCTGTTCGCTTACGCGATCATATTCTTTCAGTACCGCCTCGTGGGCATCCTCGTAGCTTGCTAATTTCATCCAAGCTTCTTGCCCAGAGCAGAGTAAGGTCACTTCGTCTTTATCTTTGCGTTCAGTAGCACGTTTCATGGAGCCCTCTGTCCCTTTCATCATTTCAGTTTAAAGAACCAGCGATCTAGCGCTTTAAGAGTCGATTGTTCAAAATTTTTTAGATTTCAGGTAATAATAGTAGCAACAAACGTTTATTAATACCGAAACCTAACAAGAGGATTATCTATGGCAGGCAAAACTAAAAAATCTCTCCCCGTAACGTTCAGCGAAAACAATGACGCAATTATAAATGCGGCAAACGAAGTTCTTACTGACTTAGAATCACTCAGTATTGAAGCACGTTACATGGTCGACGAAAACCCTGAAAGTAAGGGCAATATTGCACTTTGGAACTGCCTTGTAGATATTGAAGATTTGGTAACTACCCTCTCGGAAGGTAAAACGCTTTCAGAAAAGGAAGCTGTTTCTCTTGGCGAAGCATGCGTAGAGGCGGTGCAATATTTCAACAGAAGTGAAGAAGTTTCCAAAAATGAAGTTATTGCCGTGTTCTCTAAACTTAATAATCTCGTATTTAAAAACGACCTCTTTGCTTAACCGATCAAGAAAGCAAATAGGTTAGCTGAACCGATAGAGTTACAAAGTCCCCCTTGAACAAGTTCTTTCTTTTTGCAAGAAATGTGCCATACTACACCTATAAAGGTAATAAAAAAGTTAGTACTCGTTTTGGGAAAAATTGCGGTTCAAGAATCATTGAGCTTATTTTTATCAAGACGTATTTTCTTTTTAGCCTTGCATCTACACGATGGCCAAGAACTTCACGGTTCGAAACCCTACCCGTTCAAAACTAGGGGGTGAAGCCCATGAATGAACTACTTTTCTTTCTTGAAATAGTTTTAACTTTTGGGTGTGTAGTTGCAGCTAAAAAGATTTTTGGCAAAGCTGGCCTCATTGCTTGGATCGCTATTGCAATGATCCTCGCTAACTTAACAGTTGTAAAAACCGTTAATCTTTTCGGTATTGATGCCACCTTAGGCAACATTATGTTTGCTTCCACTTTCCTTGCAGGCGATATGCTTAACGAAAACTACGGTAGGCAAGCTGCTCATAAAGGAATCCTTGTAGGATTAGGTGGCGTACTAGTATTTATGGTGTGTACACAAATCAGCTTACTCTACACGCCTAGTACAACTGATGTCTCTCATGATGCAATGGCGCTTTTATTTGCCTTAAACCTTCGGACGAGCATCGCCTCTGTCGCTATGTGCATTTTGGCAAATTGGCTCAACGTTTCTCTCTATGCAAAAATTCGCGAATTAACTCACGGTAAATACCTTTGGCTTCGCAACAATGTCACAACCATCACCTGTAATTGCATTGAGAACTTCTTATTTGTTCTTTTGGCTTTTGGCGGCATTTATTCCCCCGAGCAGATTCTCGCTATTGCCTGTTCCACCTGCGCAATTGAGATTTTCTTAGCCTTATGTGATACCCCGTTTTTGTATCTCTCTCGCGGAAAGTCGAAGATTTTACGTCAAGCTGAAGCTTAATGAACACCTCTAAACAGCAATCAATTATTTAGAGAACTCCATAAGCCTTACTGCCGTATTTCTAAGACCAGCTAAAACATTAAATGCAATAATTAACAGCGCCATTGAGCTTAGTATTGAAGAATTAGAACAGTATTCCAACTTTGTTAGCTGGGTAGACGTTTGCAAGGACTGGAACTAAACCGAACTGAAACAACGCAGGTAAAACTTGTACCATCTATGACACACTAACCTCGAAATCAGCCAAAATACCAAGGTGCACGGTAAGGCAACGCCTCCACATACCACCTATCCGTACTGCCCTTCTCGGTTATCTCTTGCTCCAAATATAGATGTGTTTCGCGATTGCCAATTTGGACGGTATAGCGCAGTGTTCGCGTTCCTTTGTCCGAAAACGAATTCGCTATAGGTTGCCCTATTACGCGCTCAATCTGAAAGGTACGTCCATCAGGCCAACACACCGAAAGAGGTGTTATAACCCCATCATCACGCCAACGCGCAATAACATCTACATACCGTCGAGTAGTATGTGAATCAGGTAATGACATACTGCTAACAGTTCCTAAAATACCTTTCGAGTTGTTTCCCAAGCATCTACGCTATTTCTTGACTATTTCTTTGCTTGCTTTCTTACTTATTTCGAATCTTTCAAACAGCAACAAGCAGCACGCACAAAAACCCGTGCATGAGCCACTTGACCGTTGCGCTCTTCTAAAGACGCGATATACTTATCCTATAGTAGAACATATGTTCGATATTTTAAAGCAAACGCGCTCAGCAAATATCGCCAAACAAGAGAAAGAGCTTATACGTAGTGGATAAAAAATTTTCGGAAAAATGCTATCTCTGCATAGATCTGAAATCGTTCTATGCAAGTGTTGAATGCACCGATCGTGGTTGGGATCCTTTTACCACTAAGCTTGTTGTTGCTGATCCCGAGCGAAGCCAAACCACTATCTGCCTTGCGGTATCCCCTGCCTTAAAAGCACTTGGTGTACCAGGGCGTTGTCGCGTATTCGAAATCCCCAAAGATATCGACTATTTCATGGCTCCCCCACGCATGAAACGCTATATGGAAGTATCCACCCATATCTATTCGCTCTATTTGCGCTACGTAAGCCCGCAAGACGTTCATGTGTACTCTATTGACGAATGCTTCATTGATGCCACCCCTTATCTTTCGCTCTATCACATGGATGCAGTCACCTTCGCAAAAACACTCACCAAAACGGTTTTCGACGATACGGGAATTTGCGCAACAGTAGGCATTGGTACCAATCTTTTCTTAGCAAAAGTAGCGTTGGACATTACCGCTAAGCATACCCATGACGGTATTGGCATCCTGAATGAAACCAGCTTCAAACAGCAAATTTGGTTTCATCAGCCTATAACTGACATTTGGAATATCGGACCTGGCATTGCGCGTCGTTTAGCTAAATACGGAGTACATACCTTGGCGGGCATTTGCGCCATGAAAAGAAAAACGCTCTATAAAGAGTTTGGTGTTAATGCTGAATACCTAATTGACCATGCCTGGGGCCAAGAACCTTGCACTATCGCTCAAATTCATTCCTACGTTCCCGAAGGTCATTCGCTTGTAAATGGACAAGTCTTGCCCTGTGATTACACCTTAGAAGAAACCCGTATAGTTATGCATGAGATGATTGATGCAAGCATACTCGAGCTGGTGCAAAAAGGACTGGTAGCAGAAAGCATTTCACTTTCTATTGGATATGCACGCCCAAAAGCAACAACAGAAACAAAGTCCTCTTTTCCGCAGGAATCGCCTTCTCATAGACATTTTTATGCCCACACAGGCGGCACAAGAAAAATAGATAGGCGTACCAATTCTGCGCGAGTACTGAAGCAGCATTTCGAACTGCTTTTCAACGAAACCACAAGCGATGCTCTCCCTATTCGTCGCATCAGTATTGGGTTTGGCGGTCTTCTTCCCGAAAAATACGCCACTATAACCCTGTTTGATAACAGAAAAGCCGAAATCAAAGAGCGCTGTCGTCAGGAAGCAATTATCGCTATACGAGAAAAATTCGGGAAAAACGCCATGCTAAAAGGCATAAGCCTTCAAGAAAAAGCTACTGCGCGCGAACGTAATAACCAAGTAGGAGGTCACCGTGCCTATTAGTTCTTCCAGCCGAAAAGCATCCCAAAAAGGGAAAGAAGCATCAGAATTAGAGGAATCGCTTCCGCCCAAAGCGCATCATTCCCCTGAAGGTTCCCTTTTACCAGACAGCCTAAAACAAGAACTCCTCTGCGTGAATAGCCCTCAAGAAAAAGAATACCGCGCAAACATTCTTGCTGCCATCGAACGAAACGTTGAAAAGCATGGCTCCTACACCGCACAGCCACACGATAATCGCGCACGACAATTTATGCCTTTTGCTGCTCTCAAGGGATATACCGATATGGTGCAGCAAGAAGAGAACAAGCATTGATACAAAATTACGAAGTCAAACTGACCACGCGAGTAGCAAGACGATCTTGGAGTGCCTTAGAGTGCGTAACCAATACCAATCCGACCTTATTTTCCTCGCAATAAGAAAGCAGAAATTCCCAAATTTGAACTTGAGTAATAGCATCTAGCATAGTAGAAATTTCATCCGCAATAAGAAATTTAGGATGCACACGTAAAGCGCGCGCAATACAGCAACGTTGCAGTTCCCCTCCTGAAAGCTCTCGCGGATAACGAGAAAGCCATTGTTGCTTAATCCCTAACTTTTCTAAAAGAACTTGATCAATTAAACCAGATTCTTCCAGCGAATCCTGTATGCGCAGAAGCGGGTCGAGCGTCTGTTCTGGATGCTGCCAGATCATCTGAACTGGTAAAGGGCTGCTGCCATTAGCTTTACTATAAGAATCAAGGGGAACCTTATCTAGAAGCACTTCTCCTACTTGAGGTTTCAAATACCCCGCCAATAAACGACATATAGTGGTTTTCCCAAACCCCGAAGAAGCTTGCAAGGCAACACGCTCGTGTGATTCAACCGAGAAATTAAATGAAGAAAGAAGCGGCTTTTCAAAAAGCGGCTTATCGTTATCGAAGGACTTATTTCCTGAAGGTTTACCATGAGCAAAAAGGCTATTTTTCCGCAGAGACTTACTGTTGTCATACGAAAAGGAAACGTTTTGCAACTCCAATATACTCATATTTCGTCTCCTTTTTATATTTAAGCTTCTACTGCAAAATCATGCTCTGGCAAGGCATGCCAAAGCGCCCTACTAAACGGATGCTGCAATAAATCAGGAGAAGCGAAGTTAGCAACCGAAGTCTCCTCTACAACCGTGCCGTCCTTAAACACAGCCACACGATCAGCTACGCGCAAGGCAAGTTCTATATCGTGCGTAATAAGCAAAACACCCTTACCCTCATTGGCAAACGCACGAAAATCCTCCATTGCCTTTACCGCCAATTCCAGATCGAGACCAGGAGTTGGTTCGTCAGCAATTATAAGGCGGGGATCCTTCATTAATGCCGTGCAAAGCAATACGCGACGAGCCATACCTCCTGAAAGTTCAAAAGGATACAAATCTTCAACCTCGGGCGATAGGCCATAGCGTTCAAACAATTCTTGTCGCCTGCACGCATCGCCTCCAATTTGCTTTCCCACTTTCATGAGAGGATCAAGTGATTTGACGCTCTGTGGTACAAAGGCGATTTCACGCCCCCGCAACTGCGTTAGGGTTTTCGCATCCTGCAATACCCCGTCATAATAAATGGTTCCTTCAACCCGCACATTATTAGCATACAAACCCAAAATTGCATCTGCTAACAAGGTTTTCCCGGATCCTGATGCCCCTACCACTGCAAGAATTTCACCCGTATGAACCGATAAACTTAAATTGTCTATTACCTGGCTGACACGCTGTTTCACCGAAAAACGTTTATCTTCTTCATACATCGTAAATCCCACACAGAGATTCTGAACTTGAAGTAAATGGTGCCCTCCAGCATGATGGCTCACTTCTGCATGGAAATGACCGTGATGAAATTCGGTATGGGTATGCACCGTAGCGTCATGCGATGCAATGCTGACATCTTGTGCAGAATCAGATTGAAACGTAGGTGAGCTGTCGATATCCCCTTTTTGACTAGAAGGATTTTGTTCAGCATGACGGTTATGAATAACACTCATCTGACATCGCATCCTATTCTTGTGCACGAGCAGGATCAAGTAGTCGACGAAGACTTTGTCCTGCCTGATCGAACAGCAATACAACTGCAAGCAATGCCAATCCAGGAAATAAAGCAAGCCACCACATGCCAATGGAAAGATAATTCATCGACTCACTTAAGATAATACCGATTGCAGGCATTTCAGGAGGTAGACCAAATCCCAAAAAGGTAAGAGCTGCCTCGTGCAAAATGGCGTGAGGGAACAGCAAGATAAGTCCCACTAAATACTGAGGCAACACGGCAGGAAGCACATGATGAAGAGCGATATACACAGGTCCTCTTCCCAATGCTTTGGAAACTTCGACATAGGAGCTCTGCTTTACCTGCAGCACTTCAGCACGAATGACACGACACAAACTTGGCCAATGGGTTAACGCTACCCCAATTGCCACACCCCAAAATCCCTTACCAAGTGCATAGGAAATAAGCAAGAGAAATACAATGTGCGGAATGCCCAACATAAGATCGATCAACCAGGTAATACAAGCATCGATCTTTTTACCGCCAAGTGCAGCAAGAGTACCAAGCACTAACGCAATAAACGACGAAACCAAAGCTGCAAGTAAACCAATTCCAATACTGGTAGAAAGACCTGCCAAAGTGCGCAACAGCATATCGCGCCCTAGATTATCAGTACCAAAAGGATGCAAAAGACTAGGTGCCTCTCGCGCTATAGAAAGATCGCTTGCAGCGGCAAGGGGTGACACCAAAGCGCCCAACACCGCAACGCTCACAAGAATCACAAATGATGCAATACAAACAATGCGGGTACGCTTTCGGTTGTTTACCCGTCTTAATCGTGGTGAATGAAATATGGTTACAGAATCATTCAAACAAGAAGACACTTTAGAGAGCATCGAAGAAGCCGTAGCAATCCCTTCAAAAGATCCACCTTTCGTTGCGTCTTCAGATACAGAAGGATCAGCGCCTTTACCTAGACGTTTATTCATAGCGCATCACCCCCTCGTTTAATGCGAGGGTCAATAATGCGATATAAAATATTTGCAATCATATTGCCGCCGAAAACAATTGCAGCGGAAACCAAGGTGATTCCCACCAACAATGCCACATCGCTTCCGATACCGGCAGTCACTGCAGCTTGACCGAGACCCGGATAGGAAAAAACCTGCTCCACTAAAACTGATCCGCCAAATATTTCCGAAATCGAAGCAAATTGAAGCGAAATAGCAGGCAAGGCCAAATTGCGTAAACCATGTTTACGTGCTGCTTGCAGACGAGTAAGTCCCCGAGCCTGTGCGAACCGAATGTAGTCACTTTCCATAATGTCGATTGTTTTTTCGCGCGTATGGAGCGCAACATTAGCCACTCCCACAACCGACAAAGTAAGCGCCGGCAAAATCATATGATGTATAGAGTCAAAAATAGTTATATCTGCAGCGCTTTTACCAATAGGCGCAGAAAACCCTATAGGAAACCAGCCTAGCCAAACGGCAAATATCATCAAGACGATTAATCCCAACCAAAAGGTGGGAGTCGAAGCTAATACAAAACAATAACCTTTGATGATGCGATCAATAAGGGTACCTTGCTTGATACCAGCAACAATGCCCATAAGTAAACCAATGATTCCGCTTAGAATCCACGCGACAGCCATGAGAGCCAACGTATTAAGCGACCTATTCGCTAATACCTCGGTCACAGGAGCATTAAAACGAAGCGAAGTTCCCATATCACCCCGCAAAAGGGCACCCAACCAGTTAAGATAACGCTCCCATAACGGAGTGTTGGCACCCCAATAACTAGCAAGCTGAGCACGCTGTTCATCACTCATACTGGCATAGGCCGTTTGCCCCACGTTTGCCTGAACCGGATCAATGGGAGAAATACCCACGAGAACAAAAGTAACAATGCTGATAGCAATCATCAGCAAAATAAATTTGACTATGTTTCGTCCAATTAGCTGAGCCATTTATCTTGGATGTTTATTCCCAACTCCACTTGTCCACGTTGTTTACCAACGACCACCCATGCCCATGAGGATGAGGTTTTTGATCCTCCACATTCAACCCAGTGCGTTTGAAGTAGAGGTGATCAACGTTTGCAAGCCAAACCCACGTTGCCGCTCCCTGTGGCGCAACTCCTTCGTTTCCGTCCCATTGAGCAAGTTTCCAATCCTCGTAAGATTCTTCTACCGTGGTTTTAGCAAGTGCCGCATCCATATGCGCATCAACTGTTGCGCTTTCATATGATGCATAATTTCCCACTCCAGTTGAATACAAAAGGTTATACATTTCGGTGGGACTATTAGAACCCCAGCCCCACAGAATAGGATCGGAAAATTCACGAGGATATAAGTCGTCCCAACCAGCGCCATGAATAGCTATTTCGATACCAAAGGCAGCCATCTGATTGCTGAATTCCGCAGCAAGAGCCTGACGGACTGAATCGTTAGAGCTGTAATACAAGTCGAAACTTGCGCGAACTCCATCTTTAACCAGTACGCCGTCTTCCCCTGCCGTCCAGCCTCCCTGCTCCAAAATCGCACGAGCATAATCAGCATTGGTTTCCACTTTCATATCGTCAGACGCCCAAGGCGTTCCATCTGAAACACTATAAGCAGCAGTTCCATGACCCGAAAGGACGTTGTCGATCATGGTTTCTCGGTTAACCGCATAATTCATAGCGCGTCGCAAAGAGAGATCCTGTGTGACATCATTGCCAAGCGCATAGTCGTTTACTCCATCTTTTTTGGTGCCTCCTGCTGGCACACTTGGAAATGAAATACCACGACTATCAACTGACTTACAACTAAATAATTCATACTGATCGGGCGTTGAATCTGCCATGGTAGCTGCGGTATAGGCGATATCTACCTCACCTGAATTCGCGGCAGCAAGAGAAGCATCCTCTTCCATGAACACCACAACAACCCGCTGCATAGTGGGTGCTTCGCCATAATAATCAGGATTTGCCGTTAAAATAACTTGCTGGCCTTTATCCCATTGCTCCAACTTATAGCGACCAGAACCAATGGGGTTAGCACCATACGTTGCTGAATCGTACGCATGCTCAGGCACGATACCAACTACCGCTAATGTGTAGAGCAACGCATTAAAGGGCTTAGTCATGTGAAGCTCTACCGTGAAATCATCTACCGCTACCGCCTCTTCAACCATAGAGAGATCAGCTTCTGCTGCTTCTGCGGCATTAATTCCATTAATAGTAAAAGCCACATCATGTGCGGTAAGTTGCTCCCCATCGGTGAAGTGAGCATCATCACGAATATGGAAAGTCCACGTTGAACCATCAGAACTGCACTCATACGAGGTAGCAAGGTCGTTAACAAAATTAAGATCAGCATCAGTTGTAATAAGCGTTGACTGAATAAGAGGTTCATGAACGTGCTCGCCACATCCCCACGAAAACAAAGGATCAAAACCTGCAGCAGGTTCAGAATTCACCGTCATGGAAACCACCACTTCGTTAGCGTTGCCCGTCACCGAAACACCTTCAGTAAGTGTTCGAGTACTCGAACAAGCAGAAAGTAAACTGCCCAACGAAAGAGATGCAATACCCACGCCAGCAAGTTTCACAAAATTCCTTCTGGTAATTGCCATGTTTTCTCCCTAAGCAAGGTATCCAACCCTAATCTGATATCTCACCTAAATTTGCTCACATGTAGCAAACAGACAATGACAACTCTACAAGGTTGAATGAGGTCGTAAAGTGCGCTTGTTACGAGAACATTTTTCGTAACACAGCAAATCCTACCATAAGAGTGTTATGAATCAAGAGAAAGTGTTACCCTAGTTTTGATCATTCGGTAACTGGCTTTGAAGGCTTCAGGTTATAGACCAGAATTTCGCATGAATAACTCTAAAGATCAGCTGGTTCTAATGACTCCGACACGTTTTTCTGCCTATAACCCGATTTACAGAGGACAATTCCGGCCTTTTTGATGATTCTTGTCCCCTATAACAAAAAAAGCCAGAAGCAAACAAGCTTCTGAACAGGTGATTCAATGGTGGGCGATAGTGGTTTCGAACCACTGACCTCCACCGTGTCAAGGTGGCGCTCTCCCCCTGAGCTAATCGCCCGAACTATAAAACATCAGCGAAAAGATACTTTACCAGAAGAAACAGTATCGTCAATAGGAAAAATATCCTTAATCATCCCTTTACGTATCCATAATCTCCCCTAAAGGCGTATCGTTGTTCTTATATCGTTGTTCTTATATTTCAAGCAGATATGCGATAAGGTAAAACACGCTAAAATGAACTTGGCAATTGGCAAAAACAAATCGGGCTGATTGGATTTACGGACGAACTGAGTTTTGAAAACGAGCTAAGCTCTGAAGACAAACGTAACTTTGCGAACAAGCTGAACTACGTGGACAGATTAATGTAAAGTTTTGACAGATTAAGCTTTACTAATCGAGCTCCTATAGAACTTTCACGAGTTTTCGTAAAAACTTCAATCCGAAAAAAGACAATAGATAAGGGCACAAAACTATGCACACTAATATTTCTCTCCAACAACTTCGCTACATCATTGAAGTTGCCGAATGTGGATCTATTAATGCAGCAAGTCAACAGCTCTATGTTTCCCAGCCAACCCTTTCGGCAACCATTAAAGATACCGAACAGGAGCTCGGCATTTCTATCTTTAACCGCACCAACCGCGGTATTACCCTCACAAACGAAGGTACCGAATTTATTGGCTACGCACGCCAGATTCTTGAGCAATTTGACCTTTTTGAAGCCCGCTACACCAACACCCACTCTTCAAACAGCGGAAGGCTTTCCGTCTCATCGCAGCACTATGCTTTCTGCGTACAGGCTTTCGTAGATTTAGCAGAAGAATGCCACGAAGAAGAGTATGACTTTTCTTTGCGAGAAACCCGAACGGCAGACATTATCGAAGACGTAAAGGACTACCGAAGCGAACTGGGTATCCTCTACATAAGTGACTTTAATTCAAAGGTACTAACAAAAGCGTTTAGCGATGCGGGCCTCACGTTCACGCCGCTGTTTCAGGCACATCCGCACGTTTTCGTAGGCAAGCATCATCCCTTAGCTCAGCATCAAAGCCTTACGCCGGACGATCTGCAAGAATTTCCTCGCTACTCCTTTGAGCAAGGTACCAACAATTCCTTCTTTTTCTCGGAAGAGCCGCTAAGCCATTTACCCCATCGACAAAACATCACTTATTCAGATCGCGGCACGCTTACAAACCTTCTTACCAATCATAATGGCTATACCATCTCTACTGGTGTTCGAAGCGGCGAAATGGGACAAAGCGACATTGTAGCAATACCTCTTGAAGTGGAAGAGACCATGACCGTAGGATACGTTTATCATGCCGAGCGTTCACTTTCTCCTTTAGCAAAACGCTACTTGGAAAAACTACGCATGCACATCGAAGCAAATCCCACCGTCAACACGTATTATCCCTATAAACAATAGCGAATCAAAATGGCTATTTGAGGTTATTTCAGACCGCCCTCAGAGCAGAAAGCGCTCAAAGCAGACACCAATCGCTCCACATCATCACGCACAGTATCGTACCCAAAACTGATACGAAAAGTGTTTCTACCAAGCGAAAGAGGAATCCCTGCCGCCTGCAAAGAGAGCGGATGCTTGGGACGCCATGTTCCTGGCGCTACTGTCTTATGATTTGATTCGCAAGCAGCCGCTTTAGAAATATAGATTTTTCGATCACTGAGATATTTCAAAGCTTTGTCATTTTTCATACCAGGAACGCTGATGTTGCAAATATAAGGAGAACCATCTTCGCGAGAATTGATAATAACCGAAGGAATCTCTTCACGTAGTCGTTTAACGGTATAGTGCCAGATATTACGCATCGCTTCGTTGTCTGCCTCGCGAGAACGATACGTCAGTCTCATAGCTTCTGCAAATCCCACAATAAGAAATACTGCTTCAGTTCCAGAACGAAGCCCTCGTTCCTGACCTCCCCCGAATGCCGTAGTGAACATCTTTGTTCCACGCTTCACGTACAGCGCACCGATACCTTTAGGTCCCCCAATTTTATGCGCCGAAAACGAAGCAAGATCCACACCCCAATCATGAAGGGGTAAGTCTATCTTTCCTAGCGCTTGAACGGTATCAGTGTGCACCAATGCCTCCGGCGCATAGCGATCGCGCAAACGACAAACCTCCGCCACTGGCATGCAATAGCCCAATTCATTCTGGACCGCCATCACCGAAGCAAGGGAGGTTTTTTCTTGAAAAGTTTCGAAAAATAGAATTATTTTTCCTTATTATTAGATGATGTTTTGCCAGTTCGTTGCGATAAACTACGAAAGCACGTCAAGAAAAGCTAAGGCAAGCTACGAGCCTTGCAAGCGCCTAACAAATACGTTTGTGCAAACCAAGCAAACACTTAACGAATATGTTTGCAGATTGAAAAAGAGTACGGAGACGGATGAGTCCTGGTGGGCTCCGCGGCCTTCAAAGCCGTTGCGAGGCGCGCAGAACGTCTCGGGTGTGTTCGATTCGCATACGTCTCCGCCATTTGATTCACTTACACCTGCGTCATTTGATTCGCATTTGTCTGTTCCGTTAGATTCTTGTACGTTTGCGCCATTATGAAGTTTTCCAACTAATAAAGGCCCACGGAACTATCTGTGGCTTATCGAGCTGCCATGTTCCTTCTTCTTTTCCTGGAATTAAGTGGATAAGAAGCCAATCACGTAAACGTTGTGTTGCGGTCTCTCGATCAACCTGCTCGATAGAAGGATCACGATAGTCAAGCGTTTTCAGCAGAGCATGATATGCTTCATCGCGAGAAGCATAGGTACGTGTTCGCGGAGAATGAATATAGGAAACTTCTGGTTCGAATCCCAATTCATGGGCAACTCCAAACACGAACACAGCATCATTGTGCTTTTCTAAAACTATTCCCATCGCCTCAGCCACTGCCGAGTTAATACGAGGTGATGCCCCTAAAATAGCCGTTACAAAAACACCTTTAGAGGCAACACGAGATAATTTAGATAGCGAATCGGCTAGATCATGCGTAATGATCGAGCGTGACGCAAGAGCATACTCAACGATATTTTCGCGCAATCCAAGAGAAGCCCAATCATCACTCCAGCTCATAGATAACGGGATAATAAACCCTTCTTGGCAAGGATTGCCATCCGACGCCTTGAGAGGTCCTTCATCTCCAACAAAGCACCCTTGAGCATCGATATGGGGGATACGTAAAGTGCCTGTTTGCCTATCGATAGTAGGCTCTAGCACCAAAACTCCCTGGGCATGAGCAGCTTCCCGCAAGCGTTTAAGCATCCCTTTGCTGAAATCTGCCGCAATAACCCCATGTCCCTGCTTCGCGAGAGGAACTGCAAGTGACCCTGTGCCGCAGCCCATATCAAAAACAAGACTTTTTGTTTTTAGAGCCATTTTTTCAATAAAATCACGCGCGTAGCTATCGTTTGTATCTTTTGCATAATTCTGCGAGCGCTCATCCCACTGCTGTGCGGAATCAGGACTTCGACGAACCTTGTCCATTTCTCGCCATTTTTCTGCAAGACTAAACATTACTTCTTCCTTCTTGGCTCAATGTGTTCTGGACTCAATGTATTCTGGGCTCAATGAGCATTTTGACTTCTCGTTCTTCCCAACTCACTACTAAACACACAGATGATCGCAATACACCCTTGAAGGGTTTCCGCTGATTTCTTACAAATTCACCTTTTCATTATCTCTCAATTTGCCTTTCTTTTGGTATCCGCTAAGATAAGCAACGTACATTTACCGACTCGAATTGTGCAGATATCACTATCTGCATCCGGTCCTTAGAAAGGATAGTTACATGGATACCATGGAAATTATCACTAACCTGTTACATGAGAATCTGGATATCGATCCAGAACAGGTTACAGAAGATGCCACCTTTGATTCTTTAGGCATCGATTCACTCGATATGGTAGAGCTTATCTGCGATCTCGAAGACGAATGCGAAGTTGAATTTGGCGAGCCTGAGGGTCTCGAAACGGTAGGCGACCTCGTAGAATACATCGAAGGTCTTAAATAACAATTTGTCCTGCAAAAGAAATCGGATGAGTTTGCCCCTTGTCCGATTTCTTTTTTGTTGACAGATCTTTTCCTACACCCTGCACTTATCCGCCCAAAAGACGCTCTAGATAAGCTTGACTAACGTATCATCGGGAACAGTAATTCCCCTAGTTTTCTATGTTCTAGTTTAAGGTGGTCTGCTTGATCGCCTGAATCTTCTCCGTCTTTTGCAAAACGAAAGACAATTCATGGTTGAAATCTTAAATCAAATTGATGCCTTTGTATGGGGCCCCGCTATGATCGTGTTGCTGTTAGGTTCCCATATCTTTCTCACTTTCCGTACTGGTTTTATTCAGAAACGCCTACCTCAGGCAATTAAAATGTCACTCACCAAAAAAGAAGGTAACGAAGGCGACATTTCCGCTTTTGGTGCACTTGCTACCGCATTGGCGGCAACTATTGGCACCGGATCAATTGTCGGTGTTGCTACCGCAATCTTAGCCGGTGGACCCGGTGCGGTATTCTGGATGTGGCTTACGGGTATTTTCGGTATCGCAACTAAGTATTCGGAGATATTTGTTGCTATTAAATATCGTGTTAAAGACCACAATGGCAACATGCTCGGTGGCGCCATGTATGCTTGGCAGCGTGGCTTCACTAAAAACGGCAAAGTGCCTTGGTACGCTAAACTAGGTGCCGTCGCCTTTGCGCTTTTCGCTGCAATCGCCGCCATCGGAACAGGATCTGCTGTTCAGGCATCAGCTATGACAGGTATCCTTACGTCTTCAGGGATTGCTATCGAACCTTGGATCATTGGTCTGGTAATTGCATTCTTTGTCGCAATCGTAATTTTTGGTGGCGTACAAATTATTTCAAACGTTTGCGAAAAACTAGTTCCCATCATGGCTATTGGCTATGCCTTGGGTTGCCTTATTATTCTCGTTTTTAACTGGGCCTACCTCTGGGATGCAGTTGTTCTTATTTTCGAATGCGCCTTTACCGCAAAAGCTGCTTTTGGTGGGGCAGTTGGTTCAGGCATTATGGTTGCTCTTCAGTTTGGCTGTGCACGTGGTTTGTTCTCTAACGAATCTGGTTTAGGTTCCGCACCTATCGTTGCAGCCGCTGCCAAAACTCCCAATCCTGCTGAACAGGCACTTATTGGCATGACAGGCACCTTCTGGTCCACTGTAGTTATCTGTGCGTTAACAGGCGTGGTTTTAGTTTCGACTATGATTGCATTCCCTAGCATTCAAGAGCAGATTCTCGCGAATCCTTCAGTATTTTCGGGAGCTCAGCTTGCCAGCGTTGCTTTCGCTCAGATTCCCTATATTGGAACCCCTCTGCTTGTACTTGGCATGATAAGCTTTTCATATTCCACCATATTGGGCTGGTCTTATTACGGAAGCCGTTGTATTACTTACCTCTTTGGCAAACGCGCTATTAAACCCTATCAGGTAATTTATGTAGTGGTTGCATTCTTAGGCGCTATTGGCGTCGGTGATATTGTTTGGACTATTTCTGACATCGGCAATGCACTTATGGCAATCCCGAATATCATCATGGTTTTACTGCTCTCGGGAATGATTGCAAAAGAAACAAAATATTATATATACGACGATAACCTCGATGAAGTAGACGAAACCCCCATTCCGACGGTTGCTTCGAAGTAAGCTTCCCTATCGAAGTGAGCTTTTGTATCTAAGTGAATCTCTGATCAAAAGTCTTTGTATCAGAGCCTACTCTCGTATCAAAGTATGTCACTGCAACAAAGCACGCCTCTTTGTCGCAAGAAGAAACCTAAAGAAGCCTTACTTTAATTGGGCTTCTTTAGGTTTTGTTTTCGTTGCAAAAACAGCCTGATGATACGTTAGTTTTTAAAAAGGGATTTGATTCCACCTTTTTCTGGCTTCTTTTCTACATACACTACCCCACAAGCATGGGGACCAATATGAGAACCAATAACATATCCAATTTGACGGCGTTGCGTCACCGAAATACCCGCCTCGGCCAAGCGAACCTCGAGACGCTCACAATTTTTTGTACCGTAAGAATAGATAGCATACACAGGGAATCGTTCATCTATCTCGATGGAATTAAGATGTTTCATGATGGTATCGAAAGCTCGCTTTCGCCCAAGACATGCCCCCACCATGGAAAGATCTCCCTTTTCGGTTACTGAGATGACTGGCTTTAACTTTGCTGCTTCGCCGATCTTTGCTGCCGCCTTTGGTATCCTTCCCCCGCGCTGCAGATATTCAAGAGTGTCAACCATAGCGATAACTTTAACTGAGCCCTTCAGCTGTTCAACTGCTTCAGCAATGTCCTTCGCTGCCCAGCCTTCATCACGCAATTGCGCCGCATAATTCGCCAAAATACTAATCGGGTATGTTGCAGTAAGGGAATCGATTACATAAATACCCTCATTGCCAACCATAGCTCTAGCCGTACAAGCGTTTTGATACGTACCACTAAGCGCTGAGGAGAGAATCAAAGCGATTACCTCATCCCCTGCATCACGCGCTTCCTTAAATTTTTCTGCAAACGTATGAGGGGTAATTTGGGAAGTGGTAGGAAAGAGACCTGTTTCCTCCAGCAATTCGAAAAACTCATCACGACCCAAATCGATACCATCACGATAATCGTTACCGCCAACATTGGTAACTATAGGAAGAACTTCTATACCCTTTGCTTGTGCTTCCTCAGGCAAATACTCGGATCCTGAATCAACTAGTATTCGAATCACGTAAACAGCCCCCTAATCACACGAACATAGCAACCTATGTTTTAGTAATCACTAGCAGCACAGCGCTTACCACCCAACATTTTCAACTACGTGCCCAGAGTTTTTATCCTTTGCTGCATTAAGGAATACCTGGTGCAAGTATCGTTAACCGTTTAAAGAAACAGTTTAATCAATTTGACTAGGATACCTACAAAGCAACTACTTTTTTACCTCAATTTCGTCTACGGATACACGTAATTTGTGGATGACCGTCTTTTAACCTTTAGGTTCTAGAGAGTATTAGAATAAAGAACCGTTAAGATAGAAAAATCAGCTTAAATTTGAGCCTTCTAAAGCCTTACGTAATTCAATAGACTTTCGAAGGCTCAACCAACTACCGCTCAACCACTACCGAAAGAGAAGCTTATGGAAAATCTCGATACCATTGTGGGTGCGATCGCAAAGAATTACAGCACCCCAGAAATATTTTTCACTGATCCCGATAAGCATTTTCCCAACAAGAAAGCTATCATTGGCATCATCAAAGACATTCGTCGCGTAATGTTTCCTCGCTATTTTGGCGACGAAACTCCTACCGGCACTAACCCTGAATACTTCATTGGCGAAACCCTTATTCGCATTGAAGATGCTCTTCGCAAACAGCTTTATGAAGCTTTAGCATTCCGTTGCGCACGCGACAATGAGAATCCTCAAAAGTGCACTGCTTGCGAAGAAGAAGTGGATGCGCGTGTTGATGAGATTTGCAAAAATTTCTTTGAGAAACTCCCTGAGATTCAACGAGTGCTTCTCACCGATGTTCAGGCAGCATTCGATGGCGACCCCGCAGCTCAAAGCAAAGAAGAAATTATATTTTCCTACCCAGGATTTTTTGCCATTTTCGTATATCGCATTGCTCATGAACTGTACCTGCAGCAAGTCCCTCTCATTCCTCGCATTATGACTGAATATGCTCATAGCGGTACAGGTGTAGATATCAATGCAGGTGCCACTATTGGCGAGTACTTCTTCATTGACCACGCAACAGGTGTCGTAATTGGTGAGACCACCACTATCGGTAATCACGTCAAGATTTACCAAGGAGTAACTCTTGGTGCGCTTTCTACTCGCGCTGGCCAGAAGCTTGCTGGCGTAAAACGTCATCCTACCATCGAAGACAAGGTAACCATCTACTCGAATGCAAGTGTTTTGGGTGGCGAAACGGTTGTAGGAGAAGGCAGCGTTATTGCGGGTAGCGCCTTTGTTACCGAGTCAGTTCCCGCTAATTCTCGTGTAACTCTTGAAGGACAGCGTATTAATGTTCGCCAGCCAAAAAAGAAATCTGATAGCCCATGGGAAAAATGCTAAGGATTAAGAGTAAAGACTTAAAGCGGCACTTCCCTTTTCTTTAACAACAACACTAAGATACTACCAGCGGCATTGTTGTCAAAAAACACAACAGGTGCCGCTGGTTTTTTGTTGTATAGGGTTATCTAGGGCGGGTATCTTAGGGCGTAACTCGTTTTTGAGGCATGCCCACACTTCTAAAAGATTTATGGCTCGAATTCCTGGATTTTGGCACAAATCTCCAGTTGCGCAATTCTCGAAGGAAGAAATCGTATTAATTTGCAAATATAATCTACATTATTACTATATATATTGATTAAACAACATATGCGATTGCCACAACCGTAAATCTGTGCCAGTTTTCGTAATTCTCATCCAGAGAATTCACGAGATCAACCAACTTGCAAATCCAAGAGGTTTACGAATCCCATAGGTTCATAAATTCGGAAGATTCAGATCTCGAAAATGTGTTTTTAAAAACGCTTGGTTGCAGGCGTAGTGTAATGCGCCTTTACGATTTCACGCTTAATACGCTTAAAAGCTGCCGTTTCTCCCTCTTCAGCAAGCCAAGTAAGCATAGTTTCTAAAAGCCGTTGTGATTCAGGGTGAAACATCAATTCCCCATCGGCGCTCTGTTCTAGATGGAGATACTTCAGTGCACTGTCGTCTGCATAGGCACTTCCCTGATAGACCTTGCTAGCCGCTACGCGGTCACAGAACATTTCCACGACATATCGTGTTGGGATTGGTTTACCCTCGAAAGTGGCATCGCGATTAGCACGCATATCGATCCAGTATTCATAGTGATGTTTGTTTCGTCCTTTATGATGCATCCATGCAGTTGAGTATCCCAACTCAGCACGCTCGGCAGTATTGGGACTTCTGTCCCCCTGATAGTACTGAACTCCTACTTTAAATTCAGTAGGTGAATACTTCGATAGATCATGCACAAGTCCCTGCCAATACAGGCCCACATGAAAGCAATGGCGCAATACGAGCACTTTATGATGCGTGATCGTACAAAAATGATGCCATCCTTTTGAAAGCGAACCCATACTTCACCTCGCCATTATCAGGGTACAATTCTCGCCGTTACTGCAAATATAATTCATCGCTCGAAGAAATACGTATTAACCGCAATCTCGCTTGACTCCGTCCTAAATCCATCCGAAATGCTCACATGCTTTCTGCATGCCATCGTCATCACAATTAGCTGTCACATAGTCAGCACGTTGCTTTAAAACCTCACGAGCATTGCCCATCGCAATTGAAGTCCATTGAGGTAAAAACATAGACACATCGTTGTACCCATCGCCAAAAACCACCACATCTTCTATGGGAGCATTAAGCAGATCCATCATGTAGCGAATACCTCGCTGCTTATCCATAGGTTCAATAAAAATGGTGTCGGAATTATAGCGAACATGAGGTACCCCATCGAGAGCACCAGTTTCTAAAACTAAATGCTCGTCTTCTGCTTTACAGGGAATATATGCTTTATAAACCGTGGTCAAACCCTCGATCGAAAGATGGGGGTCGTACTGAGTTGGTACATAGTAATCGCCTGCAATTTCTGCAAAGTCCTCACGTGGTGAATACCTAACCAACTCATTTGCAGTCGTTACTGCCCAAGGAATATGGTGCTCATCTAAAATGCGTAAACATTGTTTTACTGGCTCAATCGCAAGAGGTTCCATCCACTTCAAATCGCCTGCTAACGTAACGGAATAGCCCCCGTCAGCAACTAAATTATCTATTCCAATAGAAGAAATGAAATCAACCGCATTGATTTGAAGTCTCCCCGTTGCAAGAGCAATAAAGTGACCCTTCTCGCGCAAACGCGCAAGGGTTTCTTGAGTAGACTGAGGGATTTCACGCGTACGTGGTACCGCCAAAGTGCCATCATAATCGAAAAAGAAATACTTCCGCTGCACGTATATCCCATCCTTTCAAGAAAAAAGCCCACGCTCGACCTCTCCAGCGCTTTTTACCATAGCGCGTTTTGATGATTAGAGGCAAAGCGTGGGCTCGTTGTTTAAAAAAGTTTACAGAATGCGCAAGGCAACTTCTTTGAGCTGACGAGTGGTTACCTGACTTGGAGCGCCTGTCATAGGATCAGAAGCACTTGAAGTCTTAGGGAAGGCAATAACATCGCGGATAGACTGCTTGCCTGCAAGCAGCATAACCAAACGATCAAGACCAAGAGCAATACCGCCATGAGGAGGAGCACCTAATTCAAGCGCATGAATAAGGTGACCAAACTTTTCTTCAATCTCTTCGTCGGTTAAGCCGCAAACGCGCAAAATACGCTTCTGCTCTTCTGCGTTGTGAATACGAATGGTTCCGCCGCCCACTTCAAAGCCGTCCATTACCAAGTCGTATGAATAGCTGCCGCACTCGAGTGGAGCAGTCTCAATCTTGTCCAAGTCCTCTTCCAGAACATGCGTGAAAGGATGATGTTCTGCCGCATACTTCTTTTCGTCTTCGTCGTAGCGGAACATTGGGAAGTTCACAACCCACAGAAGCGCATGACCCTTACGCTCGATGCCGAGAGCATCAGCCATATGCAAACGAAGAGCAGCAAGAACCGCATTTGCCACTTCATACGTATCAGCAGCAAAGAGCAGCAAGTCGCCTGGCTGAGCATCGGCTGCCTCTTTGATCTTTGCATAAGTTTCATCATCGAAGAACTTAATGATAGGGCTCTTTTCCTTACCATCAGAAGTAAAGGCAATCCAAGCCATACCCTTAGCACCATTTGCTGCAGCAATATCAGCAAGCTTCTCGATCTCGCCACGGCTCCAGTCGCCAGCACCCTTTGCATTAATGCACTTAACCAAGCCGCCCGACTGAGCAACGCTTGAAAATACCTTGAAACCGCAATCCTTAACGATATCGGTCAAGTCAACCAATTCCATGCCAAAACGGATATCAGGACGATCGCAGCCAAAGCGATCCATTGCTTCTGAGTACTGCATGCGCTGCAGAGGGAAAGCGTGTTCAACTCCAACAGCCTTTAAGGTTTCAGCCATGACATCTTCCATCATGACCATAACGTCTTCACCTTTAACAAAGCTCATTTCGATGTCAACCTGCGTAAATTCAGGCTGACGATCAGCACGCAGATCTTCGTCGCGGAAACAACGAGCAATCTGGTAATAACGCTCAATACCGCCTACCATCAGCATCTGCTTAAACTGCTGAGGGCTTTGTGGAAGTGCGTAAAACTTACCTGGGTTTGGACGAGAAGGAACGATATAGTCACGAGCGCCTTCAGGAGTAGAATTTGCCAAAATGGGAGTTTCTACTTCTAAGAAGCCACGCTCATTAAGAGCACCACGCATTGCTTGGGCAACCTGATGACGAAGCTTCAAGTTTGCAAACATCTCAGGACGACGAAGGTCAAGGTAGCGCCACTTCATGCGAGTGGTTTCATCAGTTTCAATTCCGTCTTCGATAGAGAACGGAGGAGTTACAGAAGAATTCAAGGTTTTCACTGAACTAGCAAGAACCTCAATTTCGCCCGTTGCCATGTTGGGGTTAACGGCATCGTCCATACGAGCGCGAACTTTACCTGTTACCTCGATCACATATTCGCGACCAAGATGCTCTGCAACTGCAAAATCCTCTGCGCTTACGCAGTCAGGATCGACCACGCACTGGGTATAACCATCACGATCACGAAGGTCAATAAAGATAAGGCCACCATGGTCACGGTTGTGCCATACCCAACCAGTCAAGGTTACTTCCGCACCTACGTCTTCACGACGCAACTGACCGCACGTATGAGAATGCATGCAGTACTCGTTAAGGAAATCTGTCATGATTTCACTTTCTCCTCGTTCACTTTTCCTCTATACAGGGATGCACGAAGCGGTCTGGCAAGTCGCTCGAAACATTTAAGATCTTCGAGGTTCTAGCTCTCACACCATACAATGTTTGTCGGGCAAGCGCCGCGGCATCCTTGTGTTATTCCAACCGTAATACTATAGCGAAAACCGCCTGCATCAGGAATGATTTACAAGCGGTTTTCAGAAAAAACGATAGTTTATTGACAAAGAACCTTAATTAATTCATCAAAGGCAACCATCTGTTCTTCATGCGTTTCCATATTACGCAGCTTAACGCACCCTTGAGTCACTTCATCGGGACCCAAAATTGCTACCTGCGCTGCATGGAGTTTGTCAGCTAACTTAAACTGACTCTTCAAGCTGCGCTGCTGATGGTCCATTTCGGTTGCAATTCCCGCATCTCGGCATTCCTGCACCAGCGAGAAAGCGCATTCACGTACCGAGTCATCAACACATGCCACGAACAGATCAAGCGCGTTTGCCTCGGGGAATTCTACGCCGGCTGCCTCAAGCGCCAACACGCAGCGCTCGTAGCCCAATGCAAAGCCCAAACCGGGAACATCGCGACCACCAACTTCTTTGGCCAGTTTGTCGTAGCGACCGCCACCACCAATGGCATTCTGTGAGCCCATGCCGTTATCGACCTGAACCTCAAAAACCGTACGCGTGTAATAGTCCAAACCGCGCACTAAGCGAGTATCCTCGACAAAAGAAAGACCCGATGCAGTCAAATAGCGCTTTACCGTTTCGTAGTGCTCGCGGCAATCATCGCACAAATGATCGGTGATTCGCGGAGCACCCTCCATGATTTCAGCACAGGTAGGATTCTTGCAGTCAAACGCACGAAGGGGATTAATTTCAGCGCGGTGATTGCACTCATCACACATATCAGCTTCATGTTCATGAATAAATTCGCGCACTAATTCGCGATATGCCGGACGACATTTTTCGCAACCCATAGAGTTAATCAACAGACGCATATCTTTTGTAGGAATGCCGATTGCTTCATAAAAACGCATCAGCATGATAATAGCTTCAGCATCAACAGCAGGATCATCAGTTCCCAAACATTCGATGCCTACCTGGCGGAATTGACGCAAACGTCCTTTTTGTGGACGCTCTGCGCGGAACATAGGACCCGCATACATGAGTTTCGCAGGAGCACCGCCTTGAGGAACCAAGTCGTGCTCTACTACCGCACGAACTACACCAGCAGTGCCTTCAGGGCGAAGAGAAAGTTTACTCTTCGACTTAAGCGATCCACCTTCCAATAACTTGGTCATGTTACCGCCTGAAATTACCGTAAACATTTCCTTAGACACCACATCGGTTGCCTCGCCAATGCCGCGCACAAAAAGTTCCGTCTGTTCGAACATAGGCGTTTCGATAGGCTGATAGCCATAGCGCCCAAAAATAGAGAATGCGGTATTACGAAAATAATCCCAAAACACCGCATCTTGCGGCAACAAATCAAATGTTCCCTCAGGAGACCGAATAGCCATAAATGTAGAAGCCTTTCGCTAAAAATCATGCAAGGTACCCCTTGCACTTGCTTGATCCAGCACTCTTTCTTAGTCTTGCTGGCTTACCAAATCTTTGCCCTATAACGTAAACCACCCGCACTCCTTTAAGCAAGGAAAAGTGCGGGTGGCTTGCAATTAATTCATCTTTTAAAGATGAGCAACTACTAAATCACCCATCTTTGTGGTACCCACAATCTTATCGGATGGGGTTGTTTCATCGGCAATATCGCCCGTACGCCATCCTTCATCAAGCACCTCAGTAATGGCACGTTCAATGTCATCAGCTGCTTGGCCCATATTAAAGCTGTAGCGAAGCATCATGCCAACAGAAAGAATTTGAGCCAACGGATTTGCAATACCCTTACCTGCAATATCAGGAGCACTACCATGACTTGGCTCATACAGCGCAACGCCATCGCCCAAAGAAGCGCTTGCAAGCATGCCCAGCGAACCGGTGATCTGCGCAGCTTCATCGGAGAGAATATCGCCAAACATATTCTCGGTAACTACCACGTCAAAATCAGCAGGACGATTAATAAGCTGCATTGCCGTATTATCTACCAGCATGTCTTCAAGCTCGACATCAGGATATTCTGTCTCACCAATGCGATGAACAATCTCGCGCCACATACGGCTCGTTTCTAAAACATTGGCCTTATCTACGCTGGTTACCTTGTTACGACGCTTGCGTGCAGCCTCAAATGCCTGACGTGCAATGCGTTCGATCTCATACTCGCGATACTCGAGCGTGTCGTAGGCACGCTGCCCTTTCGCGCCGTTCGTGCCTGCGCCCTCTTCGTCATAGAAACGCTCACGCTTGCCAAAATATAAGCCGCCTGTAAGCTCGCGCACGATCATCATGTCAACGCCATCAATCACTTCTGGCTTTAAGGTAGAAGCCTGCGAAAGGGCTGCAAAAATCTGAACGGGGCGAAGGTTAGTATAGAGACCAAGAGCCTTGCGAATACCAAGGAGACCCTGTTCAGGACGAGGCTTTTCTGGATCGGTGGTATCCCATTTCGGTCCACCAACTGCAGCTAACAAAACCGCATCGGATGCGTTTGCTACTTCAAGAGTAGCATCAGGAAGGGCGGTACCACACTCATCAATAGCACAGCCACCAATTAACGCATCAGTGCACTCAAAGGTAGCCTCATATTTTTCCCCTATTGCGTTGAGTACCTTAACTCCTTCAGCAATAATCTCAGGTCCAATACCGTCTCCAGGTAAGGTGCAAATTTTATAGGTTTGTGCCATACAAAATCTCCTAGGTCACTCAAGCTTTTCAATCTCTCAGCATCAGGATCGGATCAAGTTCAAAGGTTTATGCGAGACCAAGAACCTTTCGAGTGCGATTCAGCAAACCGCCCTGCTCAATAATATCGGCAATAAAAGGAGGGAACGGCTGAGCAGTAAATTCTGCTCCCGTGGTTTCATTCTTGATGGTGCCTGTATCGGTATCAACAGAAACAACATCGCCATCAGAGATTGCATCCACCGCTTCAGGGCATTCCAAAATAGCAAGACCAGTATTAATGGAGTTGCGATAAAAAATACGAGCAAAGCTTTTTGCGATTACTACATCAACGCCGGATGCCTTAATAGCAATAGGAGCATGTTCGCGAGAAGAGCCACATCCGAAGTTTTCATCAGCAACAATAATATCGCCCTGCTGCACCTTATTTACAAAGTCTGCATCCAAGTCTTCCATGCAATGCTTGGCAAGTTCAGAAGGCTCAGAAGTAGTCAGATAACGAGCAGGAATAATTACATCAGTGTCAACATCGCGACCATAGCGATGAACGGTTCCTTTAAACTGCATGTGCTTCTCCTAATCTAAATCTTCAGGAAGACCAATGTGACCAAGTACGGCACTTGCTGCCGCAACTGCAGGTGAAGACAGATAAACTTCACTCGTGGGATCACCCATGCGGCCTACAAAATTGCGGTTTGTGGTAGCAATAGAACGTTCTCCAGCTGCCAAAATACCCATATAGCCGCCCAAGCAAGGACCGCAGGTAGGAGTAGAAACTGCGCAATTTGCATCCAAGAAAATATCCATCAAACCTTCTTCGATGCATTGACGATATACCTGCTGAGTCGCAGGAATAATAATGCAACGAACGTTAGGATTGACTTTATGACCCTTCAAAACCGCAGCCGCTTGACGCATATCTTCAATACGACCATTCGTACAAGAGCCAATAACAGACTGATCGATGGTAATATCACGCGCTTCTGCTGCTGGACGAGTATTGGAAGGAAGATGAGGGAATGCAACCGTAGGAACAATGTCAGCTGCATTGATGTTGTATACCTTTGCATAAACCGCATCGGGATCGGAATGATATTCCTTATAGGGACGCTCGGTACGGCCATCCATATAGGCGCGAGTAACCTCATCAACGGCAATAAGACCTGCTTTGCCGCCTGCCTCGATTGCCATATTTGAAATGGAGAGACGTTCATCCATGGTTAGGCTCTCAATAGCGCTTCCACGGAATTCCATAGCCTGATAAAGAGCACCGTCAACGCCAATCATACCAATGATATGCAAAATAATGTCTTTGCCAGTAACGCCAGGCTGAAGCTGTCCTTCAACATTAAACAAGATTGACTCAGGAACCTTAAACCAAGCTTTACCAGTTGCATAACCAATAGCAGCATCGGTAGAACCAACACCGGTAGCAAAAGCTCCCAATGCGCCATAAGTGCAGGTATGACTATCGGCACCAATAATTAGGTCGCCCGCACCAACTACGCCCTGCTCTGGTAGGAGTGCATGCTCAACACCCATGCATCCAACTTCATAAAAATGCGTAATGCCTTGCTCACGCGCAAACTCACGCGTCATTTTTGCCTGCTCAGCACTTTGAATGTCCTTATTGGGGACATAATGATCAGGAACAAGCGCAATCTTGGTGGGGTCAAATACTTTGTCAACGCCAACCTTTTTGAATTCTTTGATTGCAATAGGTGCCGTAACATCGTTCGACAAGACAAGATCAAGATCGCACTCGATTAGTTGACCGGGAACTACTTCTTCGAGTCCTGCATGCGCGGCAAGAATTTTCTCGGCCATAGTCATCGGGCGTGCCATGTTCTCTCCTTCTATGTTCGTCTTGTGATAAAACTCATTCATTATAACACCGCCCTATACACGGAATTACGGGTTGGCGCGGTTAAACGTGTTACAACTTTGTTTCGCCCGCAAGCGGTCATACATACAAAAGGAGCGGCATTTTTACCAACACCGATACGCTCCCCAATAAGATGGAATTTGATATACTATTTAGGTTATTGCAACTTACGCAGATAGGTTTCTTATACGGTGAAATTCAACTTCCGAAATCTTTTTGCCGGCTTAGTAATTATCATTGTTCTGGCATTCGTCTTTCTTCGCGGTGACCAGTTAAATGAATTGGCAGCCACCATGGCACAAGGTGCCATGATCCCTCTCGTTATTGCAATCTTTACTCAGCTTTGCAAATACTTTTCCCAAAGCTTTGCCTACAAATATTCTTTCCAGGCGGTCGGAGAAACCATGCATCCCAAGCATACTCTTCCGCTTGTATTCGGCACCTTTTTTCTTAACACTGTTTTTCCGAGCCTAAACCTTGCGGGAACCACTTTGGTGGTAGACGATGCACGCAGACGAGGTATTGCACCTGGTAAAGCAACCTCCGCAGCAATACTGATGCAAATTACGGTTGACTCAGCTTTTGCAACCATCATGATTATCAGCTTCACGATTTTAGCCCTTACCGTTGGTTTGTCTCCTTTATGGCTTTTGTTGGGCTTGCTGGTAATTCTTTTGGTCAGCGTCCTTATTGGCATCATGGTTCTTGGAAACAAAAACCCTGCCCTTATTATTCGAGTACTCACGCCAATCTCTAACTTCATCAACAAAGTACTTGTTCGCTTTAAGAAAAAGCCTCTGGAGCCTTGGGTGGAAAAAACCATCATGAGCTTCTCTGGTGCCGCAAAACTTATTGCAAAGAATCCGAAATCTACTGCGAAAGCATTTGGCTGCTCGATTATTGCGAGCTGTTGTGAGCTTTCCGCTTTTGCTCTCGTCGGCTTTTCTTTCGGCGTGAGCGTTCCTGAATCTTTGGTTTGCGGCTATGTGGTTGCCACCTTATTTGCAATGATATCTATCACCCCTCAAGGAGTAGGCGTTGTAGAAGCAGCAGTTACGGTTGCTTTCACCGCTTTTGGTGCTTCAGCAACGGCAGGTATGGCAATTGGTTTGGTATATCGCGGCATTGTTTTCTGGATGCCCTTTATCATTGGAGCCATCCTTATTCAAACCACCAAAACCTTCCGACCTACCAAAAATAAATCAAAAGCAGACACCTCTAAAGCGGGTAACTTTAACTACGAACGCAGAAAAGCTGCTCTCACCAAGGAAGCAAGCGAAAAACGTGATATGAGAAACGCGCATCGCCCGCATATACCCAATGCTTCTCCCAGCGAAACTGATTCAATCAATCAAACCCATCCGAATACAAACAATACTTCTCAATCCAAGAAGAGTGATTGTGAAAAGGAAACAGAACCAACCCTTTAGCTTAAATACCCTAAAAGAGCGGGGCTCTAAAGTGGCATCTCGCCAAATAAAGTAGCATCTGACCAAGAAAGGAAGCTGCATGCCTAGTTTTATCAAACATCTTGCCAACACCACGCGAAGCTATCGTTGTTTTCGTCAAATTTATCCTGTTACCCCCGAGCTTATGACTCAATGGGTTGATAACGCACGAGTGAGCGCTAGCGCAGGAAACAAGCAGCCTTTACGCTATCGAATCGTAACCGACAAAGAACAGTGCGCACAGATTTTCGAAACCCTTACCTGGGCAGCAGCTCTTCCCGATTGGGATGGACCCGAATCGGGACAGCGCCCAACAGGTTACATTATCATGGCAACTGACTCCGAAACTTTCAAAGGAGAACTCTGGCGCTTCGATGCAGGCATCGCTGCCCAAACTATAATGTTGAGCTCTACCGAAGAAGGATTTGGTGGATGCATTATGCTTTCTTTTAAGCGTGGTGAGCTTAAAAAAATTCTTTCGATGCCTGAAGATTTAGAACCCGTATTGGTTTTAGCACTGGGACGTCCTATCGAAGATATTCGCTTGGTAGATGCCGTTCAGGGCGACACCACATATTACCGAGACGAACAGCAGGTTCACTATGTTCCTAAGCGCAAACTTGAGGATATTTGGTTTTAACTTCATCTAAACAACAATCTCAAGAGCCACTGCGGTGGCTCTTTTGCTACTGTAAGTAAAACAAAACTTTTACGATGCAGATTTGGTACGTACATGAAAAAATCTACCGCACTAAAAACACTGGGGCTTTCCGAAGGCGCCAGCGATGAAGATATCAAAAAGGCTCACCGAAAGCTCATCATAGAAAATCATCCCGATAAATTCGGTCAGGATGCTGCCGCACGTGCAAAAGCGGAAGAAAAGACCAAGCTTATTAACGAAGCACGTGATGTTCTGCTTAACCACTCCTGGGATCCGGAATACGCTTCTGCGGGAACTGCCTATGGCGCTCCCTTTTCCTATGACCCTTTTGCTGCTGCTTACGGACAAAACCCTTTTGGAGGACGTCCCGGAGGATATGCAGCAAAATCACAAGGAAGTGCAGGCAATCCACGGGGCACCAATCCTTCGGGAAATCCGTTTAATGGATGGCACTTTGGAGAAACGTTTGTTTGGACCACTTGGGATTCCTCAGGACAACAGCATACCTACACTTCAAGCACTTCTACAGGCAGGACTGGTGCCATGGGCGGCACTAATCAGGATCCCTTTGCGGGTTTTAATCCCTACGTTAATCCTTTTAGTTCCTCCTACACCAGTCGTGCAGGCAACGATCCTTTTAGCAGCCTGTTCAACATGTTCTTTCCTCAAGAAAAAACACTTGAAGACCTCTTGAAGGAGGCTAAGAAGGATTTAGGACTCGATGTTAAACTCATCGCAGTCAAGCTTATTCTTTTAGCTCTTGCGTTTGCCCTATCCGTTCCTGCCATTGGATTATTCCTCTATACCATTATTTCTATCGGACAAGGCGTCTGGAAACGTTTACGCTATCTGTCGCTTATTTTCTTGGTTCCCTTCGCTATGCTTGCGCTCATTTTTGCACCTGCTGGCACTGCGTATATCGGCTTGATACCTTTTATACTTTTCGGGTGTGCTGTTATTTTTGACATTCAAAATGTCTATCGTCACGCTAAACGAATAAGAGACATCAAGCGAAAGATGAACGCCTAAGAAATACTAAACGGCGGGCTCATCAACAAAAAGCGGGCTCATCAACGAAAATGAACCCGCCGTTTTCACTCTTTAGCCTACTGACGCTCTACTTTGCAATACGAGCATTCAGCGCTTGTTCGTCTTCCTTATTTTCTGGCTTCTTGTCGATCTCTAGATCGTCAACCGTCAAAGGCATATCTACCCCAGTCCAAAGCTTAAACTGCCTTGCTCCTTGATAGAACAACATTGAAAGACCATTGATGTAACGACATCCTGCTTCTTCTGCTAATTCAAGAAGCCTTGACTTTGCGGGGCTGTAAATGGCATCTTGAACCACCATATCTTTAGGGAAGAAAGAAGCATCAGGCACAACCGACTGTCCTTCAAGTTCACCCATCCCAACATTCGTGGTATTTCCAAGCATCTGTGCATCAGCCATTTCAGAACGCAGTAGTTCCTTATCGTTCAGATCGCACAACTTTGCCTTACATGAAGTCTTTTCGTTAATTAAGGCCACTACTTCTTGAGCGTGAGGCCACGATCTGCCGTTAGCACGATTAAAGATCGAGATCTCACCTAAATCGTATTCCATAGCAGCGGTAAGTGCGACTGATGAACCTGCTCCACCTAGACCTAAGAGAACTAATTTACTGCCAGCAATTTGCACACCCATTTCTTCAAAGGTATGCAGGAAGCCGTAACCATCGGTGTTGTAGCCCTTGATTTTGCCTTCATTGACCACAAAGGTATTCACCGATCCAATGAGTTCTGCGGTAGGATCAATTTCATCAAGATAAGGAATGCAAGCAAGCTTGTTTGGCATGGTTACACTACACCCACCAAAGCCAAGAACACGAACTGCATCCATTGCTTGCTCGATGGTTTCTTTATTTACCGTAAAAGCTACATATACCCCATCGATATTTGCTTTTTGGAATGCCTTGTTGTGCAAGCGTGGAGAAAAACTATGCTGTACTGGATCCCCAAAAACACAATACAGTCCCGTACGCCCAGAAATAGGAATAGCCATCAGTGCTCCTTTTATTTTTGCTACCAGGTGCTTCCTTGTTGTTTTGGACAAAATACCCAATCACTCATTTATGACCAGATAAAAGCACAAAACTGGTAACAAATTCCTCTCTCTATTCTCGTATCCTTAATGATACTTATTTTGGGCTGGATTGTTTTACAAAATAAATAAACTGATTCAGTACATAAAATAATTGTGCAAGTTTTAGAACTCTGACCTTGCCTATCTATTTCCTAAATAAATGATTACAAATCACAATGCTTATATTTCACACAGAATGTCCATATTTGAATGTCTGCAGGGCTATTTCATCGGCTTTGAAGTTAAATGCCATCCCCCACAATATTGGCAGCGATAACAATGCAGACCTGTAGTTCCATGCTCGGCACAAGCAATAATTGCAGCTTCGGCATCGCTTTTGCAAGAATAACGATTTTTAGACTCGCACGCCTTTTTCCTTAATGCGGCATCACGTTCAGCAGCTTTTTTTGATTTACGGACATCCTCACGAGCAAAAACATCGTCCATTCCGCCTAGGCCCGCTTTAAATTCTGCGATGCGTTTTGCTTTTGCCGATCCTTTTCTGCTGCCCATAGCGTCCCCCTCGCAAAACAAGCAAATTACTATCTAATCGCGCTCTTCGAAATCCTGTCATTTAACTTCAATCGCTCTATATACACCCATAAATGCACTTAGAAATCAGTAAAAGTCTTTATCTTTCCCAATATAACTTTTAGCAGCGACAGGTAATCTTAAACACATAAATTCATCGACACACATTACATCTTTGCGACCATTATATGAAAACAAACCAATATTCTGCCGCACAATAAAAATATATGGCGCACTCTTACGTACGCCATATATCTAGATGCGCTATTCCCTTATCGGTATACTTGCACTTTTCACCTTACTTTTTTTGTAGTGAATAAACCACATTCATACCAATTGCCGAGATTAATAACACAAGACCAATTGGCATTAAAGCGCTAACCCACTCCACAAACGAAGGAGCATATAGCTGCACAAGGACAAATGCCGTTGCTTGATTACCAAACAACCCCGTAGAAACTGGATATGCCCAGAAAGGAGAACTTGTATTAGAAAGCGAAACGAACAAGGTGGATCCCGCGAGTGCCGGATAAAGCAACATCATACGATGCGCAAACATGCCCAAAATAACCGCAACAGAACAACCCACACAAACCTTAGAGGAAAGATCTTTGCGCTTTACCCATAACACCACAACAGCACACAAGGGTAGAACCAGTTCCATTAAATACAGTGGTAAATATTGGATAAGAATATTCTTTACCGCAACTGCAGCTGGAGTTGTTTCGCTTACAAGAATCCCTAGTTCAATTAATGCAAAAACCAAATGCAAAACAAGAGCGAAACATAGCCAACGAGCAAACAAACGAAGTGCTTTTTGGGTTTCATCTTTGCGAGACAGCGCAACAAGAAGCATCATAAGCGAAAGACCACAAACAAACGCTACCGCTATGAAATCAACTACAACAACGGGGCTATGCCACCACAAACGAGCATTTTGTAGGGCAAACAATGCTCCCTCTACAATTTGCAACGCCACAGCAACAATAAGACCAATCGCCATCCACATACGAGTGCTCTTCCAGTTACGCACAAGCGCTATTAAACAGATTAACGACACCACCACAAATGCGGTCAAGGCAATCATGTCCCAAGTCAAAGGAGAAGCTGGATTAGGTGTCAAAATCATCGCAAGCATATTCCACGGAGATCCAAGATCAGCAATAATTGCCACTCCTGCTCCACATCCTCCTGCAAGCGCAATCACTTGAGCTAAAGTTGCCCAAGGAAGTAAATGATCTTGCTTAAAAAGGACTATAAGAGAAGCAATGAATTGACTACCTGCCCCAAAACCTACCAAGAAAGCAAAAACAGCAATTAGCAATCCCCAACTCATAGCATTACCGACATTTGCCGTATCATACAGGCCAAACAGTAGCATAGAAGCCCAAGCGATTCCCCCAGCCACTATCATTACAGCAGCAACGAGAATGATCTTCCTATTTTTATTAAATAGCATCTCTTTCACGTTAATCACCCTCTGTTGTTCCGCGCTTCGAAGATATATAGAAAACCTTAGGATTGGTACCGTATTCCTCCCCTAAAACAAAGGATTCTTTTCCGTTGAGATATTGGGATATTTCTGAATTCGGATCATCCAAATCTCCAAAAATTCTCGCGTTACCTGGACAGCCAGCGCAACAAGCAGGCTCTATACCCTGACTGGTATATTGAGCGCAAAATGTACATTTCTCAGTTACCCCCTCGGGAGGTTTTGGGCTATAAACCAAATGGCCATCTTTGCGATATTCTGAAGGATAGCCATAATAATATCTTCCCTCGGTCCCTTCTACTCCTTCTTCAACACCAAGGTTAAACTGGCGAACATTATAAGGACATGCCGTCATGCAATAGCGGCACCCTATACAACGCTCGTAATCAATAAGGACAGCTCCAGTTTCAGGATCGGTATAGGTTGCACCTGTTGGACAAACACTTTGACAGGGAGCATTTTCGCAATGCTGGCAACTAACAGGGGTAAATTCCATACGTGGCTTTCCATCGACCATGACGGATGTGCCATATTCAGGTGCACCAGGAACAAAAACGCGATTCCACCACATACCTTGAGGCAGCGCATTGTGATCCTTGCAAATCACCGCACAAGTTCTACATCCAATGCATCTGTCTAAATCAACTACCATTCCGTATCTCATGAGATTACCTCCTCGAGTGCACCACCCTTTTCAAGAAGACGAACATCACAAACGCATTCGTTCCATGCCATGTTCGGAGACCAGACGCTCGAAACGTAATAAATTTCATGAATGGGATTAATCCAAGGATATATAAGAGAGTTGTAGCTTTCGTTATTCGTATATCGGCTCCACCAACCCTGATCAAACACTACCTGACCTGGATACATCCCAGGATCAGTAATTAATGCACCGCTTATCTTTCCTCTTGAATTAAAGACTTCTACTACATCGCCTTGCGCAAGACCTTTAGCTGAAGCATCATCTGGATTCATAAACACTTTTGGCGTATTGTTCTGAAGCTCCAACATAAAGGGATTATTGCTATACGTTGCATGCACACGGAACAAACTATTGCGAGTGATATAAGAAAATGGATATTTTTCTTTCGCTTCAGGATCGGCTGCAAATTCAGTTTCCTCAAAAGCGGGTTTGTAACACGGAAGCTGTTCATGCATTTGCAAAAACATATCTTCATCTTTATAAAACTCAATACGGCCCGACTTTACAAAATGCGCTGTTTTCTCCAAATCATTTGGACGAGAAACCGTTGGGAAAGGTTGCCCGTTGTGGATCTGCTCATAAAAAGGAATTTTCTTTTCACCTGGATTCGTATGAGCAAGCTTACATGGTCCAACCTTTAGATCCTCTAAGGTAATGTGTTCAATAGTTGGCCCGCCCTTTTCAAGAAGCATACTCAAAACATTTTCAGCTGTTTTTTCTGCTTCTTCAGGACCAAACTCAGGCCACTGATCAGCCAAGGTTGGATCAATTCGGCACGCTAGTTCTTTACAGGTCCAAATTTCTGGGCGCGCTTCACCGGGAGGGTCAACCATAGGTTGCATAATTTGAACCCATGGATGAAGAGGCGTAATAACCAACTCCGTTTTTTCGTACCAGCTTGCCGAAGCAAACGCAACATCGCTATTATCTACCGTCTTGGTATGCTGGAACTCAAAACAGATAACACATTCTAATTCACCAGATTCACGTGCCTGCTGCAGCCAATTTGCAACATTATGCTGTTCAAACGGATTGCCCCACCCAACCACAATTGCTTTAAGACCATTTTTAGGGAACGTCGCACTCATGGTATCGGTTCGTCCATTTACCGCATAATGAAATGGAGCAGAAGCGCGTTTAGCTTTTTCGGGAATGAACCAAGATGCCGTACTAAAACGTGTTTTATACTGCCCAACATAAGTGGAGATACCTCCACCAAGCTGACCTACATTGCCCGTCAATACCGCAAGAAGCGCACATGCACGTCCTTTCAGATCTCCGTGATGCCACTGCATAGCAGAACCACCAAAAATTATGTGCATAGGCTTAATGGTTGCGCATTCTCGCGCAATACGAGTAATCGTTTCTGCAGGAACAGCTGTTATTTCGCTGGCGTATTCAGGACTGTATTCTTCTAAGCTCTCACGAAGCAAAGTAAATGCCGTCTTTACTTGGATTAGTGAACCATCTTTAAGATTAAGCGTGGTGCTGGCTTCTAAATCTAAATTAGGTGTATTACCTATGTGTTCTGGATCAAGCGCTACTGGGTTTCCATCTTGGAGCACGACATATGTCTCACGATATTCTGGAGCATTAATTTCACTTAGTCCAGCAACATCACGAGCCAATACGCGCTTGCCTGTATCAATATTAATGAGAATAGGTAAATCAGAAAAATTAGAAACATATTCCTGATCAAAGAGACCTTCATCAATAATATACTTAGCAGCCGCCAAAGCAAATGCTGCATCAGTATCAGGTTTGATTTGGACCCATTCATCAGACTTCTCAGCGGTAGCAGAATAATTAGGATCGAAACATACCACTTTCCCGCCCGCTTCACGAGAATAGTTAAGAAAATGCGAATCTGGAAGACGGGTGACCATAGGATTAGAACCGAAAATCATTGTATAGCGAGAATCTTCCCACTCGTATGATTCGAGTTCTTCGCTTTGACAACCAAAAGTTTCTGGCCAAAACATAGGTAAGTCACCATTCAGTTCATAACCACCTATAGCAGACCATCCCATCATATTGGTCAAACGGACAAGCGATCCTTTTTGGACATGTCCTGTACCCTGAACCTGCCATATAACACCAATGGAATCTGGGCCATATTTTTCAGCAACGTCACGTAATTTTGCTGCTGCCGTATCTAAAGCGGTATCCCAGTCCGTTGCTTCCATTTGCCCTTGTTCGTTACGAACAAGTGGGGCAGTAAGACGCTCTGGCCCATGAATCATGGTGTTGATTGACAAGCCTTTCAAACAGCCACGTGGGTTATAGCGCTCATATGGATAATCAGCAGCTTGAGAAATCATTTTGATTTGACCGTCTTGCACGAAAGCCTTCATGCCACAAGAGCCTGTACAATTTGGTGCACAGGTTGTACGCACCCACATGCCTTCCGGCGGTGCCGATTCTGCAAGCGCCTTTGAAGCAGGGATACCCATATTCACAGCCCCTGCACTCGCAACACCAAGCGCTGTTGCAGAAGCTAACTTAACAAACCCCCTACGTGTTACCTCTCTAGTCATAGAATCCTCCCTCTCCTATTCGCATAACGCTTCTAAATTCAAACGACATGCAAAATTTTGGCTAAAACCATTGTGAGACCTGGAGAAACAAAGAGATACAAGGGAGCTCCCTATTCGTGGTAAGGGTTTACCCTGAAATGACAGAATAAGCTCGCTCACAGAAAGAAAATTCAATATAATAGATTATTATTCTTGAATAAGAATAATAGGATAAGCTACAACTTCACCAACCCATGACGCACTGCATAATCAAAAAGTTCAGGCTTAGTCTCAATAGCAAGCTTGTGCATTATTTTAGCTTTTTGGCCTTCAACTGTTTTTACAGAAATAGACAGTAACTGAGCAATATCTTGGTTTGAGTAGCCTTTTACAGCCAAAGAAACAATTTCCGATTCTCTAGGAGTAAGAGCTTCGGCTGTTGGGTCTATCTGTGATAATGCATTATGAACAAACCCTTGCAGCATATCACCACAAATATAAATTTCTCCTACCGCTGCTTGACGAATCGCCTTAAACAAATCTTCATCAGACGAACTTTTTAACAGATATCCTAATGCCCCTGATTTCAGAGCCTGATTGAGATATTCTTGCTCGTTATGCATAGTGAGCACAACAGAATTAGTAGATAAACCAGCATCGCAGATCCGCCTAATTAAGAGAATGCCGCTTTTTTCGGTACCCATAGATATATCGGTAAGCAATACATCAGGAACGAGTTGTTTTACCAGATCAAAAGCTTCGTTAGGATCACTTGCTTCACCAACAACCTCAATATCCTTTTGCTGCAAAATCAGCATCTTGAAACCCATTCTTACCATAGAATGGTCATCTGCAAGAACAACACGAATCATAGCCTATCACTTACTTTAACTCGCAAAACAACTGTACTTCCCTGATTTTTATGCGACTCCAGATGAAGAATACCACCCACGAGCATAGCGCGCTCTTTCATTCCCTTAAGACCAAGACCTGACCCCTGGATATCAGGATTAGTGACATCAAAACCTTTGCCGTTATCACTCACGGTTAAGACAAGCACCGAGTCTTCACTTTCATCCCAATCGAGCGACACGCAAATTTCAGTACCGTCAGAATACTTACATGCATTATTGAGTGCTTCTTGAAAAATACGATATACCGCAATTTCCACGCCACCATTAAGTACGATATTTTGCCTTACGTTTGTCACTACCGTAATTCCAAATGCTTCAGCCGACGACTCACATAAAGCTTCTACGGCCGCTGATAAACCTAACTCATCTAGAGCAAGAGGGCGTAATGCGCGAGATATTGCCGAAATATGGCTCATGACATCTCTAAGCATATTACTTGTTTTTTCTATCAGCTCCGGCCATGACGATTGGGGTAGGTATTTCAGACGTCTAAGCTCCATTTGCGCAACAAGAATTTCTTGAGATATTCCATCATGAAGTTCTCGCGCAATACGCTTGCGCTCAGCCTCTTGCGCAATCAAAAGATTCTTAGATAGATCGTTGTAGGCAAAACCTTGCTGATCTCCATGAATATAAACAGGGGGATATTTACACGGCTCCAAATTAAATTCCTTAGCAGCAAAACGCTGAATAAGACTCATTTCATGATCATCTAAGGTATGAAGAAATCTTGTGCCGCAGATAATAATTACCGCTATTTCATCGCCCTTCATCAAGGGAAATGCAAAAAAAACTCTTAAGTGCTTCAGCCATTACAATGGGATATTGAAAAAGCTCATTTTCAGGAATATCATCTTCCACACTATTAACAATAATACCCTTTCGCAGAGCATGAACTTTACCTAATGCACCTACGCTTGCAGGAAGACGAATCAATTCATAACTTTTATTCGTGCTTCCATCTGCGTAACCCCATTGCATAACAGGATTTTCCCCTTTTGGGATCAAAGAAATGCCCACAAAACCAAAGGGAAATGTCTCGCGAATAGCCTTAGCGGCACAAGATGCCAATTCGCCTGTCAGCTCAGAACAAACTAAAGTATCGGATCGAGACATAAACCACCCCTTTGTGCGAATGACACTCTTATTATAAAAAAGCAGGATATTCGCTGAATATTACTCGTTAAAATTCCCACAAAAGGTCTCCTGAGATACTTAAAGAAATCCGCAATTAAAGTAAGACCAACATTAACAACACGTTTTCCGCATCAGGTCACTTCCACATAAAAATAGCCCCGTCCTTAATAAGGACAGGGCTAAATTGCCTCTAGATTAATTCAATATCATCTCAGAGTTCATTAATGACGGAAGTGACGATGACCAGTGAATACCATAGCAATACCATGTTCATCAGCTGCTTGAATTACTTCCTCGTCACGAATAGATCCGCCAGGCTGGATAATTGCCTTAACGCCATACTCAGCCAAGGTATCAATATTGTCACGGAAGGGGAAGAAAGCATCAGAAGCGCATACCAAGCCAGTAGGCTCTACCCCCATGCGCTCGCAAGCTTCATGAGCACGCTCGCACGCGAGTTTTGCAGAATCAACACGGTTAGGCTGACCAGGACCCATACCGATGCCAGCATGGTCTTTGGAAACCAAGATAGCGTTTGACTTTACACCCTTGCACACCTTCCAAGCAAACAGCATTTCATGAAGCTGCTCATCAGTTGGCTTTACCTTAGTAGGAACAGTAAACTCTGCAGGATCTTCCGTAACACGATCAACACACTGAGCCAACATGCCTCCGTCAACACTACGGAACTCAATCGCGGAAGGAGCATCTACCCCACCCGTACGCAAAACACGAACGTTTTTCTTCTGCTGCAAAAGCTCAAGAGCGCCCGCTTCATAATCAGGAGCAATAACCACTTCAATGAACTGCTTATTTTCATTGATGTGCTCTACCATTTCCTGGCTAACGGTTACATTTGCTGCAATGATGCCGCCAAAGGCACTCTTAGGATCGCAAGCAAAGGCTTTGTCGTAAGCGGTAGCAACATCATTTGCAACTGCAGAACCGCAAGGATTCTGATGCTTCAAAATAACTACTGCAGGCTCATCGAATTCGCGCACTAACGACCAGCACGCATCAGTATCAAGAATATTGTTGTAGGAAAGTTCCTTACCGTTGAGCTGTTCTGCATTAACCAGCGAATGTTCGGTAGCAAATTCTGGCAAACGATAGAATGCAGCTGTTTGGTGAGGATTTTCGCCATAGCGAAGACCCTGTTGTTTAACAAGATGAAGGTCGCATTCAGCAGGAGGCTCAGTAGGCCACTGCATTGTTTCTCCAAGCTGGCCCGATAACCAAGATGCAATAGCACCATCATAGGCATTGGTGGTCTGGAATACTTTCAGGGCAAGTTTAGTACGAGTAGCAAGCGTAGTTGCCCCATCGTTTGCTTTCATTTCTGCAAGAATAGCACCGTAGCTTGAAGGTTCAGTTACCACGGCAACACTTGCAAAGTTCTTTGCGGCAGAGCGCAGCATGGAAGGGCCACCGATATCAATGTTTTCAATGCAGGTACCAAAATCTGCACCTGATTCAACCGTTTTCTCGAAAGCATACAGATTGACAACAACCATATCGATCATTTCGATACCGTGTTCAGCTGCTTGTGCCATATGCTCAGGATTGTCACGCTTTGCAAGAAGGCCACCATGAACAGCTGGATGAAGCGTTTTAACACGACCATCCATCATCTCAGGAAATTGAGTAACCTCATCAATAGGGGTTACCGGAATGCCCGCCTCCGCAATAACGCGTGCGGTACCACCCGTAGAAATAATTTGTGCACCAAAGTCTTCCGAAAGAGCACGGGCAAACTCTACAATGCCCGTCTTGTCTGTTACAGACATAAGTACACGCTTAACTTTAGGATCAGCCACCTGCTACCGCCTTTCCTCGTAGTGGGATAAACCTCTAGTTTCTAGAATACCAGCGTAACTCGTTCACGTAAGCATAAATTCCGCACAGGGCGAATACGATACCAAAAGATTTCAAGGCAGCCAAAAGCTGCCTTGTTAGATAAGCTACCTGATGTTTGTTTATGCTTTGACACAACAACTAGGACTCAATAGGTACCGTGCGGGTCTCCGGATCAATATGTACCGTGCGGGTCTCCGGATCGATATGCACTCGTTGCTGAGCCAACAAAGAAATTACTTCCGGATACAGCTCGTGCTCTGCCTCATGAATGCGCGTCTCAAGAGATTCAAGCGTATCATCCTCGCGTATTTCAACCGCACGCTGCGCAATAATAGGCCCTTTGTCGTAATCTTCATTAGCAAAATGCACGGTAATTCCTGTTACTTTTACCCCAAAGGTAAAAGCATCTTCAATAGCATGAGCGCCTTTGAAAGAAGGCAACAAGGCAGGATGCAAATTCACCACTTTATCGGGATACGCATCTAAAACCTCGTTTGTAAGCTTGCGCATGTAGCCCGCCATAATGACATATTCTGCGCCTGCTTCCTTCAAAGCGTCTGCAATGCGTTTATTTGCTGCTGGTGCATCCTGATACACCTCGCGATTCAAAGCAAGAGTTGGAATACCGGCTTTTTCAGCGCGCGTTAATCCAAAAGCATCGGGACGAGAAGAAATAACCAATACGATTTCTGCATCAAGTGTTCCCTGGTCGATACGATCAATGATCGCTTGCAAATTGGAACCGCTTCCACTGATAAGTACTCCGATTTTAAGTGCACCTTGAGATTCAGACACGAAAGCTCCTTTTGAAAGTCCTACTTATTCTTCAGTTGCGGGCTCACTTGAAACACAATTAGCAAAAAGCTGCTCTTTATTCACGTAAGTTACTTCGCCACTACCTGGAACAATACGACCCACAATACCAGCTTGCTCGCCCTGCTCTTCAAGAATAGCCAATACTTCATCAGCCTTTTGAGGGGCAACCACCAGCACCATGCCAAGACCCATGTTGAAGGTTTTCAGCGCTTCGGTTTCGTCCAAGTGTGCTGCGCGACAAACAAAAGGAATAATGGGAGGCATACCCCAGCTACCCACTTCAACTTCAGCATCCATGTTATCAGGCAAGGCACGATTGAGGTTTTCCGTGATACCGCCGCCCGTAATATGAGCCAAGCTACGAACCGCACCTGGCAATTGACGAAGCACTGCGCGTACAGGCTTCACATAAATTCGGGTAGGTTCAAGCAACGCATCCAGAACGCTCTTACCATCCAGTGAATCCTGTGGCATGCGTAATTCATAAAGCGTTTTGCCGTCGGTTACCACTTTACGAACCAGAGAATAACCATTGGAGTGAATGCCCGAAGAAGCAAGACCGATCAAAACATCGCCCTCTTGAACTTTGGAAGGATCGAGCATTTCAGGACGATCAACTACACCCACACAGAAGCCAGACAAATCGTATTCATGAGGATCCATAACACCAGGATGTTCTGCCATTTCGCCACCGATAAGCGCGCACCCGCTCATCTGGCAACCATCAGCAATACCAGAAACGATTTCTGCCACTGCTTCACTCTTCAGTTTTCCAATCGCAATATAGTCAAGGAAGAACAAAGGTTCAGCGCCTGTTGCCAAAATGTCGTTGACACACATAGCAACCAGGTCGATACCTACCGTGTCATGCTTACCCGCAAGTTTAGCAAGCTGAATTTTGGTACCAACGCCATCAGTACCAGAAACCAAAATAGGGTCAGCCATATTTTTCGCTACATTGATGGAGAACAGTCCACCAAAACCACCAATGTCACCACGTACTTCATCGCGGTACGTACGATGAACGGCATCTTTAATAGCATCCACCGCACGAGCACCTTCTGCCGTGTCTACCCCCGCCTGTGCATAAGTAGTTGCTGCGCCTTGCGCAGTCCAGCTGGGCCACTTAGTGGTGTCATTATCCATAGCATTGACCTTAATGCGATCAGTCATGATATCTCCTTTTATTGTCTAAGTAGCTCTATACTACCCAAGAATAGCGCTACCTTCGGGCAAAAAACTCTTTGCCTTCATGGTATCAGGAATTGCTACAGGATAGTCGCCCGTAAAGCATGCGTCGCAAAATCCTGGGTGTTCGCACGCCACTGAAGCATGCAATCCCTCAACCGATATAAAGGCAAGCGAATCCGCCCCAATAAATTCGCACATTTCTTCGTTGGTCATATTTGCTGCAATAAGCTGATCTTGAGTGTCGGTATCAATGCCATAAAAACAGGGCCATCTTACTTCAGGTGACACAATGCGCATGTGTACCTCACGAGCACCCGCTTCACGAAGCATGGTAACGAGTTTCTTCGAGGTGTTACCACGTACAATGGAGTCATCAATTATTACTAATCGTTGATCTTTAATGATAGAAGAAAGCGGATTGAGCTTAATACGAATACCCATCTGACGCATCTCGTCCGTTGGTTCAATAAAGGTTCTACCTACATAACGGTTCTTAACGATGGCATTGCTGTACGGAATGCCGCTTTCAAGTGAATACCCCATAGCTGAAGGTAGGCCAGAATCGGGAACTCCTACTACCAAATCAGCTTCCGCAGGCGCTTCACGAGCTAAAATTTTGCCCATTTCACGACGAGCCAAATAAACGCTTTGACCATCCATCACCGAATCGGGACGAGCGAAATATACATACTCAAAGATACAGCTCGCACGTTTTCGGGGTTCTACACCCATTTCGGAAACCATTCCCTCTTTGTTAAAACGAATGATTTCTCCTGGAGCAACTTCACGAATAAAAGTAGCACCAACGATATCAAGACCGCAGGTTTCAGAAGCAACTACCCATCCACGATCCTCAGGTAACTGACCTACAACTAAAGGACGAATGCCGTTAGGATCACGAAATGCATACAGAGAATCAGGGCTTGCCAAAACCATGGCATAGGCGCCCTCGATCATCTTCATCGCCATACGAATACCATCACGCAATGAATGAGTCTCTCGCGTTACCTCTCCGATTATTTTTGCTGCTGCCTCTGAGTCGGTTCCCGCACGTAAATGAACCCCATGATCAACAAGGCGCGCTTTTAGCGCATTGGTATTCACTAACGTTCCGTTATGAGCAAGCGCGATAAGAACCTCGTCTATAGCAGAAATATGAGGCTGTGCCGCTTCCCATGATTCAACCCCACCGCTTGTGGAGTAGCGAACATGACCGATAGCCAAATCACCCTTAAGGGCTGCAAGTGCACTTTCGTTAAAAGCCTGGGTTACTAACCCTAAATCTTTAGAAGCGAGTATGGTGGCACCGTCGCCCACCGCAATACCAGCTGATTCCTGACCACGATGTTGAAGAGCCTGTAAACCAAAACAGGTCATTCGAGCAACATCTAATCCAGGAGCATATATTCCAAAAACCCCGCATTCCTCTTCAAGTCGGTCAGGGCGCTCCCCCGGAAATACCGATGTGCTCATTTATGCAGCCTCCTTATATTGACTATCCAATTCTTGAGATTCATTGGTAGAAATACCTGTAGTTCCCTGCGCAGAGGATGCAATATAGGGGTCGTTTGCAACGGTGGTTTCCACTACCGCAGCAAACAACACTGCACGTCCATCTGCCTGAGAGTATTCACATGTAGAGAAAAGCATTGACTGGCGAATATCCGCAGCGGAGAGCACTTCACCTTGCTGAGTGGTTACGCTGCGATCAAGTTTATCTTGAATGTAGGACTGATAACTTTCATCGGAAGAAAAAGTCGTCTGAACAAGCGCATCATCACCGGTGGTTTTCACCAAGGCAAACGTTTTCAAACGATAATTTCCTTGAGGAGTCAAAACATAGATATCACGATGAGCGTTGAATTCATCGTTGTTTTGCCAATCCGAAAGAGAAGCAAACATCGATCCATCATTCATATGATGGCCATAAAGAGCACTATTCCGATCAGAAAAATCTGAAGAATTCGTACTATCTAAAAAGATGGTACCAGCTGATGCGAGCCACCCCGTAGACCCATCAAAGGCTTTATGGAGATACTCCTCATTATCGTCGCCTTGCACCACAGGATAATTAATAGGGCTATCGGGAACATAAACCCATGCCACGATATCAGGATTTACTGCACGAAGCGCATCCCAGTCCACCGTCAAGTCAGCTAAAGTCATATTCTCCGAATCCGACAACGATGCGTACTGTTCCAGATCGTCGTAAGCACGCTGCTGAGAAATATACTGAAACGCTATAGCGCCAAGACCTATAAGCGCTGCGATCAAAACAACAAGAGACACTACAAAAACCACACGCCAGGGGTTTTTTCGTGAGCGGCGAGATCCAGAATTTTTCGAATAGTTCAGCCGTGCCTGTGAACCATAATTATCGCGAGAATAGGTATTTGCAGTTACTGGCATGTCTTGATGCTTGGCTGCATGCTTTCCGTTTCCTTTACGACGAGCCATACCTCACCTTTATTGATAGCAATGTGAACAAAAAATCACTATAGCGCCTTAAGAACCTCTATAAAGGCACAAGCGTGATTTGTGACTTCATCTTAACAAAAGAGCCAAGCACGAACGCATTCACACCCTAACCCCACAACCTTTTTAGCTTATTGGCAGGATTTCCCTTTGCAAACCGTTCCTACTTGGCTCGAGGTTATTTCCGTAAAACGACTGCCAGTCAGTAGCAACTGCTAATTCGTAAAACAACTGCCAGCCAACAAAAAGCCACTGACCAGCACCTACTTATCTAGTAAATACCTAAGCGCTTTTCGAGTGCCTCATTGATAATTCGAAGCGCTTTTACGCGAGCATAATATTTATCGTCACTCTCCAAAATAATCCAAGGTGCATTACGCGTAGAGGTTAAACGGAACATGCCCTCTACCGCCGCACGATACTGAGGGAATTTATCACGATTACGCCAGTCCTCTGCAGTTATCTTCCAGCGTTTTTCAGGATTGGCTTCACGTGCCTCAAAACGCTCAAGTTGCGTCTCAGGAGAAACATCAACCCAGAACTTCAACAAGATGGCACCCCATTCGACCATGTCACGCTCGAATTCATTTATCTCCTCGTAGGCACGCGACCACTGAGCAGGACTTGCAAATCCTTCCACTCGCTCAACCAGTACGCGTCCATACCAACTACGGTCATAAATTCCTACATGACCAGCCTTGGGCAAACGCGTCCAATAGCGCCATAAATGAGGATGAAGTAATTCTGGTTTAGTAGGTGCAGGACTTGGATAGATGGTATACGCACGCGCATCGAGCGCCTGAGCAACACGTTTAATGCTGCCTCCCTTACCAGCCGCATCCCATCCTTCATACATAATCATCATGGGAATACGTCTGATGTACATCTCAAGTTCAATACGACGAAGTCGTTCCTGCTCTGCTTTGAGCTGTGCTTTATATTCCGAACGCGTCAAAGCCAAAGTATGATCAACCTCATCGAGCGTAGGTATATGCTCACTCGGAGCAAAACGTGTCATCGTAGGCGCATGAATACTAACGGCACGCGCTTCCTCTTCTGCCAACTTCCACAAGCGCGCATTTTCTTCTTCGGTGCGAGTACGCTCGTCCCCTTCTACTGCTTTTGTGCCATTTGCTGAATTTTCCTGCGCCTTCTTTTCCGCCTCCTGAGCTGACGCATCAGCTGGTTTCGACAGCTCCTTTTCAAGTGCATTGACGATAGTTTGCACAACGCTTAAGTTCACGCGGCGATGATCTTCGGCATCCAGCAAGATCCAAGGTGCAATTTTGAAATTTGAATGATCGAGCATCTCGTCATAGACCTGATAGGTACGGTCATAATCGTCAAGATGCTTCAAATCTTTTTGAGAAACACGCCATGAGGTTGCAGGGTCGCTATACAGGCTAACAAGACGTTCACGCTGCGTTTTTTCAGAAATTTGCAAGAAGAACTTAATGACGAGATAGCCATCGTTGCGCAACTGGGTCTCGAAATCTTCAATGGACTTAACCATGCGTGCTGCATGAGCCTTAATGGCACCCCGTTCCTTTTTAGATAACTTACCTTTTTTGGGAAGGGTGTTGATGATGTGCTGCGCAGCTACAGAATACCAACCGCGATCGTAGAAAGTCATGCTGCCACGCTGGCCGAGCGCCTTCCAGAATTGCTGTAAGAAAGGATAGTATCCCGTAGCGCCAAAGTCCTCATCTACTACTAAGGCAGCTTCTTTTTCATCAAAGTCTTCTGTTACATAAACAGAAGTATCACGTGCGTCTAAATGATAAAGCAGATCAGAAATTCGACTACCCTTGCCGGCACCTTTCCATCCCTCAAATAACACTACGGTGCCCAGCTCTTGTTTTTTCGCCTCTTGCTGCAAAACCACCAAACGGCTTACCAGTTCCTTAAAGCGAACCTTATATTCTGCCTTACTTACTTTCTGAGTCCCCATACGTACGCTATCTAGCATGAGAAACCCCCTCTCCCTTGCTGGCGTTATTCCTCCGCAAGCCATTTATTGCAATTAATCTGCCAAAACATCGTATTACTATTAAAAAAAAATGTGACATAACTGATGCTACTTCACTTCTTTATAAACGAATATAGTTAAATCTATTTAACAAACGCTTTTGGCAATAATTTGTTACAGTACGATCTGTCCACTACGAAGAGGAAGACAACTATGGCTCGTTTTGGCATTATCGACTTTGGATCAAACACTATTCGTCTTTGCATTTATGAGGTTACTTGCACCCCCCGCAAACCATTACTAAAAAAAGACATTCAAACTCTTCTCAATTATAAGGTAATGGCTGGTCTTGCGGCTCATATTAAAGACGGAACCATGACCGAAGCGGGAATTAAGAAGGCCATCAAAACCATTAATGCCCACCTGCGCCGCGCTTCCCATTTTTCCTGTGAGCGTATAGATATTTTTGCTACAGCCGTATTGCGCAATTGCACCAACTCTCGCGAAGCAACTGCCGCAATCGAAGCAGGCATTAACAAACGCATCACTATTCTTTCTAACGAAGAAGAAGCTCACCTGGGCTTTTTAGGAGCAAGTCTTGATCGTTATTTGGACCATGGCACCATGGTTGATATTGGCGGTGGCTCAACCGAGCTTACTCATATTCTTGATGGACTTGACCTGGACAAAGTAAGTATTCCCCAAGGATCTCTCTCTTCTTTTGCAAACTATACTTCCGGCATTTTGCCAAGCGCTAAAGAAGTGGAAACTATCGCAAAACAGTTCCGCACCCTTGCTTCTAAAGAAGGTGCTGAAATATACGCTTCCAAACAGCTTTATGGTATTGGTGGCTCCATCCGCTCGGCTGCGAAGGTGTATGGCGATTTATGCAACGACGGCGAGCGATATGAATATCTCTTACCCGATCATATTGACGCCATTTTGTCCCTCTACGCAAAAGATCCCGAAGCATTCGCCCGCCAGGCTCTCCATACAGTCCCCGATCGTATCCATACCTTCATCCCAGGATGCATAATCATCAGAGAGATTTTCTCTCTCTGCAAAGCGCAACGTCTCGACATCTTAAAATACGGCGTTCGAGAAGGATACTTAGCCGAACGAGTACTTGTTAAACCAATCGGTAATTCTGAAAACGAATCTTAAAATTCCCAAAGCGCTCAAGAGTAATTAAGAGTAATTGCCAGTTCATGCGCTAAAACCGTTACAATGGAATAAGAAGATTACTTCGTCAGTTATTTCTGACGAATTATTGGGGAATCGATAAAGGGAGATTAGACCTTATGATGGACACGAAGTCGAAAACCGACCGAACCAACATGCCCGCAGAAAGCGCCAACAAATCAGGGCGGCCCTACGTTCTTCCCTATATGCAAAATCGAGAGCTTTCTTGGCTTGAATTCAATAAGCGCGTTCTCGATCAAGGCGAAGATCACAACGTACCTCTTCTGGAGCGTCTTACCCGCGTCTCTATTTTTTCTAGCAACTTGCAAGAATTTTTCATGGTACGCGTAGGCAGCTTAACCGACCTTTCTCTGGTAAATAAGGAGTTGCGCGACAATAAAACCCAAATGACTCCCGATGAGCAGCTGCGCGCAATTTACGATCGATGCCACGAGCTTTATCCTGAACAGGAGCGCATTTATCGACAGATTCAAGAAAAGCTTGCCGAACGTGGTATTCGTCAGCTCATGGAAGACGAATTAAACAAGGAACAGGCAGCCTATCTTCGTGAATATCTCAACGCCCAGGTAGTTCCTTACCTTTCTCCTCAGATTATTAACTCGCGCCATCCTTTCCCTCATCTCGAAAACGGCGCACTCTACGTACTCCTTCGTTTGGACGAAGAAAACGCTCCCGAAAAAACCAAGGGCAGCGACAAGAAAAAAGAAAAGAACCTTGGCGCTGAAGATGCCACCTTCGGATTGGTGCCTCTTCCTCGTCAAGCAAAGCGTGTCATTCCCCTGCCAGGCGAAGGCACTCAATTCATCTTGCTTGAAAACGCTCTGAAAACTATTGTGGGCGACGTCTTTTCTATGTACACCACCAAACGCGCAAGTGTGATTTGTGTCACCCGTAATGCCGATATTGATCCTAATGACTACGGCACCGAAGACATGGATTACGATTATCGCGAGCATATGAAACGCATCCTGAAAAAGCGCGCTCGTCTGGCACCTGTTCGCCTGGAAACCGACACGCCTCTTTCTCCTGTCACCAAGAAGTTTCTTCTTAAGCGTCTTGGCCTTAAGATGCATCAGGTCTACGTCACAAGCGTTCCGCTAGATATGGGCTACGCATGGGGATTGGACGGAATGGTAAAACCAGAGCTTGCCCGCAAGCTTACTCCTGAACCTTTCACTCCCACTTGGCCTGCCTGTCTTGACAGGAAGCGTTCTATTATTGAACAGGTATGCGAAAAAGATGTTTTGCTTATGTACCCTTACGAAAGCATGGATCCTTTTGTCAACATGCTTCGCGAGGCGGCAAATGATCCTTCGGTTATTTCCATTAAGATCACCCTTTATCGTCTGGCAAGCCAGTCTCATTTAGCAGAAGCGCTTCTCGCAGCTGCTGAAAATGGCAAAGAAGTTACTGCTCTGTTTGAACTTCGTGCCCGCTTCGATGAATCTAACAATATCGAATGGTCACAACGCTTCGAGCAAGCAGGAGCCAATGTAATTTATGGTTTCCATGACTTTAAAGTTCACTCTAAGATTTGCGCTATTACCCGTCATACCGACAAGGGTATTCAGCACATTACCCAATTAGGTACTGGCAACTACAACGAAAAGACTTCAAAGCTCTATACCGACTTTTCCTTCATCACCACCAATGAAAGCATTGGTAAAGATGCTGCAGAATTCTTCCGTAATATGCAGTTAGAAAACGCATCTGATCGTTATCAGACGCTCTCGGTAGCTCCTCTGCAGATTAAGCCGATGATTCTGGCAAAGATCGATGAGCAGATTGAGCTTGCCCGCGCAGGTAAACCTAATGGATTGATGTTTAAAACCAATTCCGTTACCGATAAAGATATTATCGACAAAATTGCTGAAGCATCTCAGGCAGGAGTTCATGCAACCTTATTCGTTCGTGGCATTTCCTGCTTGGTACCTGGCGTTGAAGGCTATACCGATAACGTAAAGGTAGTGTCCATTGTAGGGCGCTTGCTTGAACACAGCCGCATTTACGGGTTTGGCCCACGTGATAACCGCGAGATTTATCTTTCCAGTGCAGACTTAATGACACGCAATATGGAAAAGCGTGTCGAAATTGCTTGGCCTATCATCAACCCTGAGCTTAAAGAAAGGGTAAATGAATATCTGGATACATCGCTTTCCGATACGGCAAAGTTACGTATGCTAAAAAGTGATCTTTCTTATACGCCGCTTGAGTTCTTCGCCACGGAAGGCCCTGATGGTATTCCTGAATCGTTCGATTCTCAAGAATACCTTATCAAGAAGGCACGCGAGGACTATCTGCACTCCTTGGAGGTTCGCGAAGAGCAGGCTGCTTTGCGCAGTGCTACCGCTCGCGTTCAGCGCATCCGCGACCGCGAAATGAAGGAATCACCCGTAACTCCTTTGGTTGAAAACCCCGAAACAGGAGAACCACTCACGGGTACTCAGGCAACGGTTCCTGAAACAGACGAATCCTTGCAAGAAGCAGCAACCAATGAACAGGTCACCCTAGAAATTCAGGCAGAAGAAACGCCTCTTCAGGAAACTGCAGTTGAAATCCCAGCTGACACTTCAGCGCAAGCTTCTGTGGCTCAGGCAGCTGAACCTGTCGCTGAAGTTAATGCCGAAACGACTGGCACCACTGCGCAAACCAGTTCCGCTTCTGCTACAGGTGGCATTGAGGAGATCGAGCCCGGCGTTGCAGGACCTTCTGCTATGGCTTCGGCTTCCACCCCAGCAGATACCTCTGTTTCTTCAGGCATACCTTCTACCTCCACCGAAGCTGACCCTGCTCAAACACAGATGCCATCCACTCAAACAGCTACCCCCGAAGTTGAAGTTCTTTCCGGGGAGCAGAAAGCAACTGACGCAGGAGCAATTCAACTGGTACCTAAAAAGCCAAGCTTATGGACTCGTATTAAGTTCCTATTCACAGGAAAGTTGTCCTAGCAAACAGTTTTCGGGTCACCTGCTCGATGCAACAGTTTTTGAGCCGCCTGCTCGGTACAATGCTTTTCGAGCTGCTTGCTTAAGGTAGCCCTTCGTTGAGCTACTCCATTGAGCTACTTTGATTAATACAACGTTTTCGAGCTGCTTTGCTTGATGCAAAGTAGCTCGTTTTTTACATGATGGTGCAGAAATTTACGGTTGTGCGCGATTTTTTTCTATCCCTAGCTCGATTATTGCTTTCTAAAAGGTTGTTGCTGCAAAAACGTTTGGTTATAGCCCAACGTTTTAACTTCGAGCCCTATAATCAAGAAAAACTTTTCTTTTCAACACCCGCAACTCAGTGAGGTCATGCATGATTTGCCCAATCGTTACTTCTCCTGTTCTCCTACAGATTCCCAGCACAAACGCCACGCAAGCAGACCGTAGCGTTGGCGAAAACCTTAAAGAAACCCTTCAGGCGCATGCGCATGAATGTGTTGGTATGGCGGCAAACATGATTGGAGTACATAAGCGCATCATTGTCGTAGCGGATCAAAACGCCACCAAGAAAACGAGCGGCAAGATTCTCTCCAAGCAAAAAGGACATACTCTTCCCGAGCCAATTCTTATGTACAATCCGGAAATAACCAAATTCAGTAAACCCTACGAAACAAAAGAGGGGTGTCTTTCTCTTTCAGGTGTTCGTAGCACCACGCGCTACGAACAAATCACTGTGCGCTACCTCGATGAACAATTCAACGAACGCACCGAGCAATTCAGCGGTTTTACTGCACAAATCATTCAACACGAAATCGACCATTGTAATGGCATTTTGATCTAGGAGATTACCATGTCTCAACCCTGCGCTACTCACTCCCAAGCCTCTCATGTAGTTCATGAAATAGCCCCTGTGTTTAATGAGTATTCTCGTGTTCTCCTGTTGGGCACCATGCCCTCACCCAAGTCACGACAGCAGGGATTTTTCTATGGACACCCACAAAATAGATTTTGGCGCGTTTTAGCTGCCTTGTTTGATGAACCGCTTCCAGAAACCATAGAGGAAAAGCGTGATTTGTGTTTACGCCACCACCTTGCCCTTTGGGATGTCCTTTCCAGTTGCAATATAAAAGGCGCTAGCGATGCGAGCATCACCAATGCTCAACCCAATGATCTGTCGCAAATTATAAAAAACGCACCCATTCAGACAATTATTACTACAGGAGTTAAAGCAGGTCAGCTTTACCACAGATTATGCGAGTCCGTAACAGGAATGCCCTGTTCTGTTTTACCTTCAACCAGTCCTGCAAATTCGAGGGTATCCTTCTCGGAGCTTTGTGAAGCTTACCGTCAGGCACTTTCCCCTTATATCGAATTCGACCCCTCTCATTTAACCCTCGATGTTCCTGAGGTGGTCAATCTTGAACAGACAATCGCCAAAACGGGCACCTCGCTTTATACCCTTATGCACCGTGCTGGTAAATTCCTCGCATACGAGACTGAAAAATTCGCAAAGCAACAGAGCAAACCATCTCAGAGAATTGTTGTTTTATGCGGCCACGGCAATAACGGTGGAGATGGCTGGGTAGCAGCTGAATACTTAGCGAAAACAGGTTTTGACGTCGATCTTATTTCTTCATTAGAAGCGCAGGATATTAAAGCAGAACCAGCACATACCACGGCTTGCGAGCAAACAGAAAACCTCGAAACTTACCCTAATGCACGCATTCTAATCAACCCTACCTATGAAGAAGTAGAGCAGAGTCTATCGCAAGCTGACCTTATAATTGATGCGCTTTTAGGCACAGGATTTTCGGGCGATACCATACGCGAGCCCTTTGCAACCTGGATCACTCTTTCCGATCAAAGCAATCTTCCTATTGTTGCCGCTGATGTTCCCAGTGGATTTTCGGCGCAAACAGGCAGTGCTGCCACACCTTGTATACGAGCGGCTCACACCGTTACTATGATTGCTCTCAAAACGGGACTCACCCACCCAAACGCACAAAAATATTGCGGAACCATACGAGTTGCACCCTTGATTGATACAACTCCCTACCTCGCATAATGCGCGGTAAATCAGGTTCCGCAATTTTTACTTGTAGACAAAACTTCGAATAACGTTTCATCCCTATTGTTGTTTTGAAACTCCCAAAGTTACGGTTGGGAGTATTAGCTAAAGGTAAAGGTATTAACCATAATTGAAAGCATTAGCTATGGTTGGGAGCATTAGCTAATGTTAAGGATTTTAGCTAAGGTTGGGGGGTATTAGTCTTGAGGAAGCAACAACAGAGCAATCTGGGTTGCATTCAAGGCAGCACCCTTACGAATTTGGTCTGCTACATTCCAAAATGCAATGCCATTTTCAACCGAAGCATCCTTACGAATACGGCCCACAAAAGCACCGTCTGTGCCTGCAAGTAAACCTGGCATGGGATACACGTTGTTTGCGGTATCGTCCATTACCGTAATACCAGGTGCAGCCTCCAAAGCGGCACGTGCTTCTTCAACGCTAACTGGACCTTCGAATTCAACATTGATAGCTTCACCATGGCAGCGCAGAACGGGAACACGAACACACGTTGCTGCTACCTGAATGTTTTCATCACCCATAATTTTCTTGGTTTCAACAACCATCTTCCATTCTTCTTTGGTAGAAGCATCATCCAAGAAAACATCGATATGGGGGATGCAATTGAAAGCAATTTGATGAGCAAAAGCATCAATAGTTAATTCTTCTCCGTCAAGGAATTGACGAGTTTGAGCATAGAGCTCTTCCATTGCCTTAGCTCCTGCACCCGATGCTGCTTGGTAGGTGGAAACTACCACACGCGTAATGCGCGAAAGATCATAGAGAGGCTTAAGCGCTGCAACCATTTGAATGGTTGAACAATTAGGGTTAGCAATCACTCCGCTATGCCATGCAATATCCTGTGGATTAACCTCAGGAACAATCAGAGGTACGTCATCGTCCATGCGAAATGCGCTTGAGTTATCAATCATCACTGCGCCTGCATCGACTACCGCCTGACGGAACTGCTTTGATACCCCTGCTCCAGCACTAAACAGAGCAATGTCAACTCCTTCAAATGCTTCAGGAGTCATTTCTTGAACCGTCAGTTCACCTGCAGGAACCTTGCCGCAGCCTTTAAAAGGAAGCTTTTTACCCGCAGAGCGCTTTGATGCCAACGCACGTACTTCTGCTGCTGGGAAATCGAGATCATGCAAAACCTCGAGAAATTCATGACCAACCGCACCCGTTGCACCCGCAACTGCAACAACAGGATTAGCAGGCATTTCCTTTGTCCAGGTCATAAAAAGCTCCTTCAAGTAGGGTTATAAGATTTATTGCTACTCATATTGGCTACTCCCTAAAGAGCAACCCATGAGTATGAGGCTCATAATACTACGCTACCTCAAAGAATTGTTACAAAACAAATTCTTTGAGGTAAGCGGTAAAAAAGATTTATTTCGTTATACGTCGTTATACGCACATAAAATAACTTATCGCGCCTAGAGGTACTTCTTGCCAAATGCACACTTCTTGGTCACTTGCGAAAAGCCCCCTGTTCACATTTTTGCGTTTGAAAGCTTATGCCTTCTTTGCTTTTGCGGACTTTATACAGGCAACAAGTCCCGCCAAGAGGCCGATTACTCCATAAACAAGCATTGGCACTACACCGCACGCAAAAACGTCCTTACCAAAATAGACGATCGAACGAAGAGCATCTCCCCAATAGCGCTGAGGTGCCCAAGGATATACCCAATCACTCCAAAATGAAGGAAGCATCTCTGCAGGCAATAACACCGTTGCCATACCGAGGGCAAAAATTACAAGAAGAACAAGGATTCCTAAAGGCTTCGAAAGGTCGGCTAACCCAACGAAAAATACCATCATGCAGAAAACTGCCAACCAGAAATATAAGACCAAAGAACCAACGGGTAAATCAAGACCTCCCGTCAGAGTAATTACTCCAACAGCAAGTAGCGCGATAAGCAGAGAAAGGACCGCGCTCATCCCAAGCTGAATGCAAAATACCCACTTTTTATCCTTATGATCTGAATCTTTCTTACTCCACAACGCCACCGAAAGAATTAGCGAAGCAATTGCTGTCATAATAAAGAGGGGCAGCACTAAAAATTGAACAGCCATAAAAGATGACAAGGCACCGCCGCCAAGATCAGCCTCATTGATCAACTCTACATCAGCAGAAACTCCTGCCTGAGACATCATTGAGGTAATGGTTTGCTGCAAGATATTTGCCACCAAGGGATTCTTTCCCTGATTAATAATCACCGAAAGAGATAAGCTATCTCCCGCAGAATCAGAAGAGCCAACAGCTCCAGATCCTGCACCACTCATATCTGCTGCAGTGTTTGCGGCATTTGCCTGAAGCATCGATTCCGTAAAATCAGACGGAATAACTACCGCACCATACAGTTCATTGTTATCAAAAGCGGAATCAAGTTCTTCCTGCGATTCAAACTCAGCCCAGGAAATCGTCTGCTCATCATCCGATGCGTCTTCAGAATTATCCTCGTTTCCAGATTGAACCGCATCAGCATCCATCAGCGCAGAAAGAATGTTATCTCCTGCATTGATTGTTCCTGCAGGTGTATCGACACCCTTATCTAGATTCACAATTCCCAAAGGAAGATTATGGGGAGTTGCGTTAAGAATAGGACTGAACGCCAAACCAAAAATACAACTCACAAGGATTACCGCGACAAAGGGAATTGCATAAATCCGTTTTCCCAATTTTTCCCGCATCTCAAACTCCTTATCTCTTGATGCCCATCCAAGCAACGCTATACCTGCAATCAAAAGCCTTTTCTGTTCACTTTTTATGGTAATTAGAATATATTTCTAATTAAATAGAACATTTCTTTTGATGTTTCTGATTTTGCGAGCACCTTCCCTATAAAAGATGTTCGCTTGACCTAAAAGAGATTACTCTCGTCGTAGCAGACAAATTGCATGACCAGACAAGCTGAGGAATAACATGGCACGACCAAAAGAAGGAATCGGTCCCAGCGCACAACAAAGAATCGAAGAAGCTTATTGGGCTCTTCTTGAAAGCATGCCCCATGAAAAAATAACAATCGGGCAACTCTGTACGAAAGCGCACATCAATCACAATACGTTTTATTACCACTATCAAAGCATTGACGATTTAGCTAATCAGATACTAGAGCGTTTAGTTGTCTCACCGTCTCATATATCGTTTATATCGCACCTCTTTAGAACCGATGAATTACCTTCTCTGTTTGAGCTGTTCTCGCAAGCACATATTCTTTCTCGACTAGAAAAGATTCGAATTGTTGTTGGTCCCCACGGAACGCATTGGATGAAAAAGAAATGCGAAGAGGCTGTTCTTACCATTTGGTTTAATCTGTTTAAGATTGATCAAACTAAACTTTCGCAAGAGACCCATGCTCTTCTCACCTTTCACTTAGGAGGTATTTTTGCCCTTTTCAGTTCAGAGGTTTCACCTGAAGAACTTTTTGCCTTTCTTCGAAGCGAAAAAGCCCGTGAATACGCGCAAATTCTTCTTTCTATTCTTGGGTCATGTCCCCGAAAATCCGAGCACGTACATAAAGAAAAGTAGCCAATAATCCTAAACCGTCCAAGGCTTTAATGCGCACTCACGGACAAACGCGATACCCACAAAGCTCCCCTCATCTTGTAAAAAAAAGACAGAGCCACAAAAAAACTTCTTGACAAATTCCTCTGCAATCGAAAAAAAGTTCATTGAAAACAACATATAACCAAACCGTTGAAGCGGAAGTAAAAGTGGCCGTGCGCGCCCAGAGAGTCCGGGATGCTGGGATCCGGATCGAACTGCAAACCACTAAATGGACCGCTGAGGGCGCACCGAACTTTTGGACTTTTAATCTTGGTAAGCTTGATTAACCCAATCTGCTACTTTAAGCGTCACGCAAGATTAAGCGCCAAGCAAAACAAGCCATCAAAGTAGGATGCGACGTAAAGACATACGTTAGTTGTCGGAGATGTGATGGCATCTCGCTAAGAGCACAAGCGAACTAAGCTTTAAGCGCTAGAAATCATTACACTCCCTGAATTCGAATTACTTGTCGGTTTCACCGCCAGAACAGCAACTAATTCTTGGAGTTTTTTATTTTCTAGACTTGTTGTTTTACCGCAAAGTGAATCAAGGTGGCACCGCGGGTGATACGAATATAACCCGTCCTTGAACGTTAAAGACGTCAGGGACGGGTTTTCCTTTTCTGGGGTCTTTCAAACACAACAACCTTAGAAAGGACCTGCATTAATGCAAAACACCCTCGAACACCTTCGGGCACTTGCTCAATCTGGTGATTATCGCCGTATTCCTATCAAGCGTGATTTGTTGGCGGATTTCATAACGCCCATTGAAGCTCTACGCGTGTTACGCGCTGCGAGCACTCACTGTTTTTTGCTCGAAAGCGCAGAAGCTGAAGAAAGATGGGGGGGCGCTACACCTTTCTTGGTCTGAAACCCTCGCTGGAATTCTGCTGCTCGGGCGGTGTTGCTCGAATTCGTAAAAACATAGAAACAGATCGCGAAACGTGCGAAATCTTTAAAGTCGAACATCCCAGTACCGTTATTCGCCGCATAATCGCAGAAAACAAAAGCCCCCGTCTTGAAGGGTTTCCACCCTTTGCAGGAGGCCTTGTAGGTTATTTTTCTTTTGATTACCTCTCCTACAGCGAACCTTCTCTGCGTCGCCACCATTCATCCGATAATTTTCAAGCCACTGAAAACGAATTGTTCGAAAAAGAGTTTCTTGATGTCGACCTTATGCTTTTTGAAAGCATATTGGTTTTCGACTCCTACCGACAAAAAATTTCCTGCATAACCGGCGTGCGAACCGACGATCTTGAAACTTCACAGCTGGAACACTCTTACGAAAAGGCACAACAGGAGCTTGACACCTTAGAAAAGCTTCTCAGAACAGGAAAGCGAAAGAGCTTTGAGCCTTTGCGCCTTAAACATGAGCTTACTCCACGGTTTTCCGAAACGGAATATACCGAAATGGTAGATAGAGCAAAACGTTATATCTATGAAGGCGATATTTTTCAGGTGGTACTCTCCAACCCATTAACGGCGCCCGCAACAGGAAGTCTTTTCGATACGTATAGAATCCTTCGTAGCGAAAACCCCTCTCCCTATATGCTGTATTTCACGAGCGATGATGTCGAAATAGCAGGCGCTTCCCCTGAAACCCTTACCCGTTTGGAAGATTCAAAACTCTATACCTTCCCTCTTGCAGGAACGCGACCTCGCGGGAAAAGCCCTGAAGAAGATGAGCAGTTAGAGGCTGGTCTACTGAAAGACGAAAAAGAACTAGCTGAGCACAACATGCTTGTAGATCTTGGACGAAACGACTTAGGACGCGTCTGTGCCCTCGGTAGTGTTCATAGAGAAAGCTACCTTGAAGTTCTTAAGTTTTCCCGCGTTATGCATATCAGCTCTACCGTTGCAGGAACCATCGCCCCCAACAAAGACGCACTCGATGCAATAGATGCGGTTTTACCTGCTGGCACCCTATCAGGTGCTCCTAAAATTCGTGCGTGCGAAATAATTCACGAATTGGAAGGCACCTCCCGCGGCATCTATGGAGGGGCCCTAGGATACCTCGATTTATCGGGAAATATGGATATCTGTATAGCTATCCGCCTTGCCTACAAAAAGAACGATCTCGTTTGTGTACAGTCTGGCGCTGGAATAGTAGCAGACAGTGATCCTACTTCCGAATATCGCGAATGCCAGAACAAAGCAAGTGCAGTAATTGATGCCCTTAAACGCGCCGAAGGAGGTCTCGCATGATTTTGCTAATCGATAATTACGATAGCTTTTCCTACAACCTCTACCAACTTGTCGGCAGCATTAATCCCAATATAAAGGTTGTTCGCAACGATGCACTAACTGTAGACGACGTGGCAACTCTAAATCCTGAAGCTATCATCCCTTCCCCTGGACCGGGAAAACCTAAAGATGCTGGTATTTGCATACCGATAATCCAAGAGCTTTCAGGAAGAATTCCTTTGCTGGGTGTCTGTCTTGGCCATCAGGCAATTTTTAAAGCATTCGGCGGCAGCATCGATCACGCAAAACACCTCATGCATGGAAAGTCTTCCGAGATCAACATTGATAACGCTTCTCCTCTGTTCAAGGGATTGCCGCAGACTATCCAAGTTGCACGTTATCATTCCCTTTCCGCCCAGAAAAAGACCCTTCCTTCGTGTTTGCGCGTAATTGGAAGAGGTGACGATGAAGTTATGGCGATTGAGCACTGCAGCCACCCCACCTATGGCGTTCAGTTTCATCCCGAATCCATCATGACCCCCGATGGCTTGTCGATATTACGCAACTTCCTCAGCACGGCAAAGTTTTTCAAACATAACCAAGCTCAAAACACCAAAACGCCCTGACTTGGAGTTCACACGCCCTGATCCGAATCTCGCACGCTGAACCAAACCGCACTCACATCCTAGCCCGAACCTAGCCACACCTTACTACAACTAACAAACAGAAAACCCCTCGATCAAAAGGAGAACCTCATGATTAAAGAAGCTATTCAGAAAGTATCCCAAAAAGAAGACCTTCCTTATGAAGAAGCAGAAGCGGTCATGGACGAAATAATGAGCGGTCAAGCAACCCCTGTTCAAATGGCCGCATATCTAACCGCGCTTTCCATGAAAGGAGAAACTATTGACGAAATTACTGCCTCTGCTGCTGGCATGCGCGCTCACTGCATAAAACTACTGCATGAAGTTGACGCGCTCGAAATTGTAGGAACTGGTGGCGACGGCTCTAATTCCTTCAATATATCTACCACCGCATCCTTGGTTATAGCAGCTGCCGGAGTTCCCGTTGCAAAACACGGAAATCGAGCTGCCTCTTCGAAATGCGGTGCCGCTGATGTTTTAGAAGAACTCGACGTTAAGATCGACATCACTCCTGAGCGAAGTGCCGAGTTGCTGAAACAGATCAATATTTGTTTCTTGTTCGCCCAGAATTACCACATTGCAATGAAATACGTTGCCCCTGTTCGAAAAGTACTCGGCATTCGCACCGTATTTAATATTCTTGGCCCTCTCAGTAATCCTGCAGGTGCAAATATGGAACTTATGGGAGTCTACGACCAGGAATTAGTTGAACCACTTGCCCAGGTAATGATGAAGTTAGGCGTTCGTCGCGGCATGGTGGTATACGGACACGATAGCTTAGATGAAATATCAATGGCAGGTCCCACCAGTGTTTGCGAAATAAAAGACGGATGGTTCCAATCGTACGAAATAACCCCCGAACAGTTTGGCTATACCCGCTGCAGTAAAGAGGACTTAGTGGGCGATACTCCCGAAGTCAATGCCGCTATTACGCGCACTATCCTCGAAGGAAAAGACCGCGGTCCAAAACGCTGTGCGGTGTGCCTCAACGCAGGAGCTGCACTCTATATCACGGGAGCAGCAGCAACCATGGAAGAGGGAGTTCGTCTCGCCGAACAAATCATTGACGAAGGTAAAGCAGCTGACAAACTCGAAGAATTTATCAAGGAGTCGAACCGATGAGTTGCGCTATGCATTCCCCTTGTATATCTCAGTCCCCACAAAATAATATTCTCGAAGAAATTGCCGCAAAAACACGTCAGCGCATAGCTGAAGAACGCCAAGAGGTATCAGACTCGGAGTTAGAACAGCAAGCTTACGAAATAGCACAAAAAGAGCTTGCCCAAGAAGGGGCTTTTATCTTCCCTTTCGAAAAAGCTCTTGCAAAACCGAACGTTTCTTTTATCTGCGAGGTGAAAAAGGCATCCCCTTCAAAGGGAATCATCGCTCAAGAATTCGATTATCTTGAAATCGCTCAATCCTACGAAAAGGCAGGCGCTGATGCTATTTCTTGCTTGACAGAGCCATATTACTTTCTTGGTTCAAATGAATACTTGAAAGAAATTGCAAAAACGGTATCCATACCCCTTCTACGTAAAGACTTCACCGTGGATGCCCGCATGATTTACGAAGCAAAAGTTCTTGGCGCGAGTGCGATCCTGCTGATCTGCGCGCTCTTAAACGACGAAGAGCTTGAGTGCTTTCTCACGCTTTCTCACAACTTGGGACTTTCTGCCCTCGTAGAGGCGCATGACGCTTCCGAAATAAAGAGAGCTCTTGCTGCGGGAGCACGCATTATTGGAGTAAACAACCGCAATCTAGTCAATTTTGAAGTAGATACAAAAAACAGTATGCGCCTTCGCAAATATGCAGGTAACAATGTGCTCTTTGTTTCTGAGAGTGGGATTAAAACACGCAGTGATGTAACTCAACTAGAAACTCTAGGAGTTGATGCCCTCCTTGTAGGCGAAGCACTGATGAAAAGTGCCCGCAAAGATGAAAAGCTTGCCGAACTTCGCGGAAGAGAGACTCTCTCCAAAACAGAACCGCACTCCAAAACGGAACCGCTCCCCAAAGCTCGCCTCAGCGATAAATCTACGAATGCCGCCCCATGCTCGGACAACGAAACTAGTTCGAATTCTTCCAATTCTTGTGCTCGTGAAGCGTTTTGCGCATCTCCTCGCACCAACGATTTTGCCTTTTCAAATCGATTTGATCCTCAGGCAATTATGCAACGCAGGAAAAAGCTTCGTGCCCTTTTCGAAGATGCCACCTTGCAAGCCAAAGTGGCTACCTCTACGACGGACAGTAATCAATCAGAAGGTATCCATAACATTTCCTACCTGAAAGCATGCGGTATGACTCGCGCTGAAGACATCGACGCAGTAAATGAAGCCCATCCCGACTTCTGCGGCTTTGTCATAGAATGCCCTCAAAGCAAGCGAAGTGTTTCCGAACAGCAGCAAAAAGCACTCGTAGAACGACTTGATCCCGATATTTTTGCAGTAGGTGTTTTTGTTGATGCACCTTTGGAATTAATAGAGCGCCTTGCCAAAGAAGGAAGCATTGATGCCGCACAGCTTCATGGAAATGAAAGTGAAGCGTATCTTGATGCCCTGAGATCCCGTTGTGACCTACTGCTCATAAAAGCCTTTCAACTCAAGACGAACGCCAACGCCTCAAGCGCCGTATGCACCTCTGACACCTCAGACGCCACAACGATAAAGAAAGTACTTTCTGACGCCTACGCTTCTTCAGCAGATATGATTCTTATCAATAGTGGCGCTGGAAGCGGAATACCGTTTAGATGGTCGGCGCTCGCAAACTTTAATCGCCCGTATTTTCTTGCCGGCGGACTTACCCCTGAGGCTATTCCAGAAGCATTCGCTCAACTTCATCCTTGGGGAATTGACATGAGTAGCGGACTTGAAACCGATGGATTGAAAGATAAGACAAAAATAGCTGCAGCTGTCTTAGCAATAAAAAACTCCCAACAATTACCTCGCACTAAAGGAGAACCTTTGATGACAAACGGACGATTTGGAATCCATGGAGGACAATATATCCCCGAAACCTTAATGAACGCCATCATTGAGCTTGATGAAGCCTACACCCACTTCAAAGATGATCCCGCATTTAAGGCAGAACTTCAGCAGCTTCTTAATGACTATGCAGGACGTCCTTCCCGTCTATATTTCGCCCAGCGAATGACTAAAGATTTAGGGGGCGCCAAAATATACCTCAAACGTGAAGACTTAAATCATACAGGCGCTCACAAGATCAATAACGTATTAGGACAAGCACTCCTCGCTAAAAAGATGGGCAAAACGCGCTTAATCGCCGAAACAGGCGCAGGACAGCATGGTGTTGCCACCGCAACAGCAGCAGCTCTACTCGATATGGAATGCGTGGTCTATATGGGTAGAGAAGATACTGAACGTCAAGCGCTCAACGTGTATAAAATGCGACTGTTCGGTGCTGAAGTTCGCCCCGTTGATTCGGGAACGGGAACTCTTAAAGATGCCGTAAGTGAGACTTTTCGTGAATGGACAAGTCGAATTGATGATACCCATTACTGCCTTGGTTCTTGCATGGGCTCTCACCCTTTCCCCACAATAGTGCGTGATTTTCAAGCAGTAATTTCGGCAGAAATTAAAGACCAAATGAAAGAACTTGAAGGAAAACTACCCGATGTCGTTATGGCTTGCGTTGGTGGAGGATCTAATGCGATTGGATCTTTTTATCACTTTATTCAACATCCAGAAGTAAGGCTCATTGGATGCGAAGCGGCAGGACGCGGTGTTGATACTTTCGAAACTGCCGCCACTATCGCAACTGGAAAACTAGGTATTTTTCATGGCATGAAAAGCTATTTTTGCCAGGATGAACAAGGACAGATTACACCAGTCTATTCGATCTCTGCCGGGCTTGATTACCCTGGAATTGGACCAGAACATGCCGCCCTTCACGATGCGGGTCGGGCAGAATATGTTGCTATTACTGACGAAGAAGCAGTTGATGCTTTTGAGTACCTCTCTCGCCTTGAAGGTATTATTCCCGCGATCGAAAGCGCCCATGCCGTTGCTTATGCACGAAAGCTTGCTCCTACCATGAGCCCCGATCAAAGCATCGTTATTACGCTTTCAGGCCGTGGCGACAAAGATTGCGCAGCAATCGCTCGATATAGAGGTGAAAATCTCTATGAATAGAACCTTTAAGCGCATCATGCAAAGTCTTAATCCCTCTACCCATGCCCATCACCAAGGAGAATAACCATGAGTACTATAGCTCGTGCTTTTGAAAATGGAAAAGCCTTTATCCCCTTTATTACGTGCGGAGATCCTGATCTAGAAACAACCGAACAGCTAATCTATGTCATGGAACGCGCAGGTGCAGACCTTATCGAACTCGGTATTCCCTTTTCGGATCCTACCGCAGAAGGCCCTGTGATACAGGAAGCAAACATTCGCTCGCTTTCTTCAGGAACTACTACCGACAAAGTGTTTGATCTCGTACAAAAAGTGCGAACACGATCTGCGATTCCCCTTGCATTCATGACCTACGCCAACGTGATTTTTTCTTACGGGATAGAAGCGTTTGTACAAAAAGCAGCCGAGGTTGGCATCGATGGCATTATTTTGCCCGATGTCCCCTTTGAAGAAGCTGATGAATTTGATGTACCTTTCGCCGCCGTGGGAATCGATCGAATTTCTATGATTGCCCCTACCTCCCATGAACGCATCGCTGCTATTGCGCAGAAAGCTCGCGGGTTTGTTTACTGCGTATCTTCCCTAGGAGTTACAGGTGTGCGCTCCAACATTACAACCGACATTGCAAGCATGGTAGCACTCGTAAAGCAACAGCAAGATATTCCCTGCGCTGTGGGATTCGGAATATCCACTCCCGAGCAAGCGCGTAATATGGCCGCTCAAAGCGATGGTGCTATTGCAGGAAGCGCCATTGTGAAACTTTGCGCCCAATACGGAAAAGACTGCGTGCCTTATGTTGAAGAATACGTGCGTTCCATGAAAGAGGCAGTCAACCAGGCACAGTAGCTACGAAGTGAAAAAGAAGAAGCCTACGCTGTACTCGAACAAAAGAATACCTAGGCTACACCTGAACGAAAAGCAAACCTGGGCTGCACCTGAGATCTCCCTTTCCAGCAACAAAAAGCCGCTTTTCTGAATATCCCCCCTACAAGCAAGTGAGACTGAAAACTTTTGCTTTCAGTCTCACTATCGAGGTTCAGTTCATTTCAGCGACTTTTTTAAGTTCAATATCTCAAAGGCAAGAGAAATTCTAGAGTTCGATTGATGAACTAATGGGCTGCCCATTAAATTAGCGACCCTTTGCCATCTTTGCTGCAATCTCTTCAGGAGAAAGCTGGGTTTCTTCAAAGATGCTGTCGGAATCCAATCCGAATGCAGTGTGCAAGCAGCGAACTGCTGTTTGAACTTGGCTGCCCTCTACCACTACCGAAATGCGGATAGGACTGGTAGAAATCATCATGATGTTAACGTTGTTTTCCGCCAACGCCGCAAAAGCCTTAGCAGCAACACCAGGACTAGACTTCATGCCTGTGCCTACCAACGAAACCTTAGCAATATTGTCGTCCATCAAAGAAGTGGCCCCAAATTGCTGGGTAATGCGCTCCACTGCTGATAATGCTTGTTCTTTCTGAGAACCAGGGAACGTAAAGGAAATATTTGCCTTTCCGTCATTGGTAACGTTTTGAATGATCATATCGACCGAAACATCGCTTGAAGCAAGAATAGAAAATACTCGCGCCGCGATACCTAGTTCATCAGGAAGACCACGAAGGGTAATTTTCATTTCGGACGTATCGTGTGCAATACCAGAAATAACTGCCTGCTCCATAGAAGGAACGACCTCCTTGATAAGTGTGCCTTCTTCATCCGAGAAAGCAGAACGGGAATGAATTACCACCTTATATTTACGCGCAAACTCTACCGCGCGAGCCTGTAAAACGCCTGCGCCACCACTCGATAACTCGAGCATGTCATCGTAAGAAATACAGCTCAACTTACGAGCACGCGGAGCAACACGCGGATCGGCAGTGTAGATGCCTTCAACATCGGAATAAATCTCACACACATCCGCATTAATACCGTAAGCAAGCGCAACTGCCGTCGTATCAGATCCGCCACGACCAAGCGTAGTAATATCGCCGTTTTCAGAAACCCCCTGAAAACCAGCAACCACCACAATGGCACCCGTAGAAAGGGCTTTTCGGATTTTATCAGCATCGATACCTTCGATTTTTGCACTAGAAAAATCGTTATCAGTGGTAATTCCAGCCTGCCAACCCGTAAAGCTTACCGAGTTATATCCCAACGCCTGAATAGCCATTGCAAGCAACGACATACTTACCTGCTCTCCCGTAGAGAGCAGCATATCCATTTCTCGTTTGGAAGGATGATCGTTTAGCGCCGCCGCCAAACCAACCAATTCGTCAGTTGTTTTACCCATTGCAGAAACAACCGCCACCACGTCATTGCCTTGCTGCTTCATGGCAATAAGACGTTTTGCTACATTTTTAATTCTTTCAGGGGAAGCAACAGAGGTTCCGCCAAATTTTGAAACTATTAACGCCATGATCTTCTTTCTCGCAAGAGAACAATGGGTATATAGTACCAAAAAACCTCCTTTGCAAAGGAGCGAGATCATATGCGGTATTACAAGCAGAAGAAGCGGAAAGAGATCAAAGAAATACCGAACGAAAATCAGCACCACTCGCATAGCGAATGAACTGTTTCGGACGCTTTGCGTCCTCAACTGGGTTGAAGACCTAGAATACAAAACGCCGACAAGTGTTGTCGGCGTTTCTCTTTTAATAGTTATGGCTGGTGCTGCTAGCAGATAGAATTGTCAGCAGCTGATAATACTAACAACTGGTATTGCTAGTAGTATCGTTTAAGCATATTTCACCATTACGGTATTCATTTTGTTGGCAACCAATTCACATTGATCAACGCAATCTTCCATGGCGTCCAACAAACGCGTCCAAACTATTACGCGCATGCTATGTTCGCGTTCTTCGGTGTAGAGCTGACGAATAAGCTTGATGTAGAGCTCATCTGCTTCATCTTCAAGCTGATTGACCTGATATATAAGAGACTTGAAAGTGTTTGATTTTTTGCAATTGCGAAAATCCGCCATAGCATTAGACAATGCTTCGCAAGAGCGAACGATAAGCTTTACGAACTTCTTAGCATCGTCATGCATAAAGTGGATATCGTACATATAGAATCGCTGAATAATCTCCTCAGTAAGATCGATTACCTCATCCAGATTTTCCGCGATACCAATAACATCTTCGCGATCAATAGGTGTCACAAAGTCGGTAATGAGGCTTTCAAAAATACTATGGCAAACTTCATCGGCTTCTCGCTCAAGAGCATGAGCACGACCGAGGCGCTTTTCAACTTGCTCCACTGACTCAAACTCGTCAACGATTTCCTTTAAGAGCTTAGCTTCCTTTACGGCGATTTCTGCCTGAGCCTCAAAAGCATCGTAGTAATCAAACTTTTTCTTCTTTTTCTTAAGTTCTTTCTTTGCCAGCTTCGCCACCGTAATCCCCCCTCGTATGTTTCAAGAAACAATTCGTTAATAATTGTAAACGCTCATACGAGTTCTTTTAACAATTTCTTGCCCGCCTTTTACAATTTCTTTTTCAGCTCGTTGAAAACACACGCAACACCACGAACGCAAATTCAACAGCGCCAACACAAACACGACGCTGCTAACTTTTTAGCAAAAAGCAAAATTCGGCATTTTCTCTTTTTTAACAAAAATATGCAAAAACGCGACGTTGCTCATCTGCGATGGTAGTAAGCGAATTGTGCCCTGGAAGTACAAGGGTATCGTTAGGAAGTTGCGACAAACGACGAAGGGAAGCGCGCATTTGCTTATCATTGCCCCCTTCAAAATCGGTTCTTCCAATCGAACCGCAGAAAAGCGTATCTCCCGAAATCAGCACATTGGCACCATCGAGATATTTACCCTTTTCTGCATCGAGGAATAAACAAATTCCTCCTGGGGTATGCCCTGGAGTGGCAATAACTTTCCATGACATATTCCCCAACTTCACCGTATCCTTATCCTTCAGCTGAACATCAACCTTACAGGATTCGGCTGGCGGAAAATCTTTTGGTTGATTTTCTATCACGGGGGTATCTATAGCCGAAGCATACACAGGTGCTCCCGTTTTGTCCTTGAGCGCCTTGAGGGCACTGGTGTGGTCAGCATGGTGATGGGTTACCACAATTGCATCTACGTTGCGATTGCCGACCATCTTCAAAATTGCATCAGCATCATGAGAAGGATCTACTACAAAAGTGAAATCCCCATCAGAAATTACAAAGGTATTGTTGGCAATTGGACCAAGCACGGTATATTCAATATCCACGCAAGCGCCTGTCACTACAAGATTGCGCCCCTTGCGTTTTACTTGTATCTTCATTTACGAAATCCCTTCAATTCTCCTATTTTGAAGCATTGCCAGGCATCATGCGGCGTGCGTCAAAAACGCCCTCAACCGCTTGAAGCTTTGACAAGATGCGCTCAATTTTACTGATATCAGAAATCTGGAACAAGAAACGCATTTCCGCCATGCCGTCTCGATGCGTTGTCGAAGAAACATTGAGCATATTTGCGCCATATTCCGACAAAACTGAAGCAACATCGATAAGTAAGTTCATACGATCGAGCGCTTCAACGATGATTTCCACGTTATAGATTGCATCAGGAACACTGTCTTCCCAATGTACTTCAATAATTCGCTCAGGGTGCTGCTTGAGTTCTACTGCGTTAGGGCAGTCTTCGCGATGAACCGAAACGCCACGACCACGAGTAACAAAGCCGATAATCTTATCTCCCGGAACAGGATTGCAGCAACGCGACAAACGCACTAACACATCATCTATTCCACGCACCACGACACCATTAGAAGCATGGGTTTCATGTTTCTTGGGTCGTTTCACGCTGGTGAGCATAGGGGGCATCTTGCCAGTCGAAGAAGCAGACATTCCCACAAGAGGCTTTTCTGCCTCTTCCGTACCTTTATCCACCAAGATTTTCAGCATGCGGTTTGCTACGTGCATCGGGTTTTCTTTACCCGAACCGATATTAACCAGCATGTCGTCTGCGCTCTTGAAGCCCATCGCTTCAGCAACCTGCTTCATCGCACGCATACTCTGAGCTGACGAAATACCCAAACCGTGCTTGCGCATTTCATGAACCAGCTTATCGCGACCTGTCTGCAAATCGTCCGAACGGCTCATCTTTGAAAAATACGAGCGAATCTTCGAACGAGCAGAAGGTGTCTTTACGATATTGAGCCAGTCGCGAGAAGGAGTAGCGCTCTTCTGAGTCAAAATTTCTACACGATCACCCATTTGAAGCTGATAGCTCAATGGAACGATAAATCCATTTACCTTTGCTCCCACACAATGGTGACCTACTTCGGTATGGATGGCGTACGCAAAATCCACCGGCGTTGATCCAAAACGTAAACTCATTGCTTTACCCTTTGGAGTAAAGACGAAAACTTCTTTTGGATCGAGATCGGTTTTTAAGGATTTTAAGAACTCGCGCGAATCCTTCGTTTCGTCCTGCCAATCGACCATTTCACGAAGCCAAGCAATCTGCTTATCAAAAGAGTCTGATCCCTTACCGCCCTTTTCTTTATAGCGCCAATGTGCCGCAACGCCATATTCACTCATACGGTGCATTTCTTCGGTACGAATCTGCACTTCAAGCGGGCGCCCTGTTGGGCCAATAACCGTAGTGTGGAGACTTTGATACATATTGAACTTTGGCATTGCAATATAGTCTTTAAAACGACCAGGCATTGGATGCCATAAACTATGCACGGCGCCAAGAGCTGAATAGCAATCCTTAACCGAGGTGGTAATGATGCGCACCGCACTCAGGTCATAGATTTCAGAAAACCCTTTACCGCGCTTAGTCATCTTCTGATAGATGGAATATAAGTGTTTTGGACGCCCCATAATCTGGGCTTCCACCCCGATTTTCTCCATTTCGCCATGGAGAATACCAATAATGGTTTCCAGGTATTCCTCGCGTTCTTTGCGTGTCTCAGCAACCATTCGAGAAACCTGTTTAAACTTCGTGGGCTCAAGATAGAAGAAAGCTAAATCCTCTAACTCCCACTTTATGGAGCTGATACCTAGGCGATGAGCAATTGGCGCATAGATTTCCAAAGTCTCACGCGCCTTAAAGATACGACGATCTTCACGAAGAGCCGAAAGAGTACGCATATTATGCAAACGGTCTGCAAGCTTAATAACCACAACGCGGATATCTTTGTTCATGGCTATAAGCATCTTACGGAATGTCTCAGCCTGTTCGTCCGAGAGCGTCTCAACGGAAAGTTTCGTGATCTTAGTTACGCCATCAACCAGATTAGCAATTGCTTCACCGAAAAGCTCAGTAACTTGTTCTTTAGTTGCAACCGTATCTTCAACCGTATCATGTAAAAGAGCAGCGCAGAGAGTTTCCACATCCATATGAAGGTCAGCCAAAATAATGGCAACTTCTACAGGATGGATAACAAATGCCTCGCCTGATTTGCGTTTTTGACCAGCATGCATCTCGTCAGCAAAGCGAAAGGCTTTTCCAAGTAAGGCTCGGTCTTTATCGTCTAAATACGAAGAGGTTAAACGCTCTAACTCTAAAAAGCGCTCTTTAGGATCTGAACCAACAGGGGCAGACGTGGATGATTTGATGGTGGGATCAACGGCTGAAGGAACCAAGCCCACTTGATGAACGTGAGAAGAATTTGCCATGATCTACCTCCCCTCTCCGTTGTTATCGTACGGAAGTAAAGGGTGCCTAATGCGGTCTTGCAACTGATCCGCAGAACTCCCCAGCACCCAATCTTTAAATGACATAAATGAATCGAATTCGTCTAAACCTTCACGATACTGGACACTATCGCTCAGTTCAACTTTTCCTTTATAGTCTACGACATATACGTTTTGTTTAACACGACTACCTTGGGTCTCATCAGCCTTTGTTTCAACCAGACCAAGCTCTTCAAATACTGCGACTCCTAGCTGAACTTGCGATGGCGTTACGGTATTTCCAAACAAACGCGTTGCCCGATGAGCCACCTCATCCTCATCAAGCGCAAAGAAAGCCTGACCACTTGTTTGCTGAAGAGCGCGTAGGCTTCGATAAATCTGTGCCATTTCGTCATGATCAGGAGCAATGCCATGGAGCAATTCGGTATTCAAAGAAACGTCACCCTTGCCAAACAAAAGATGAATATGCGCCTCGTTGCCATCTCGTCCGGCACGTCCACTCATCTGATTAAACTCCACCTCACTGAAGGGCAGGTGGTAGAGCACCACATGACGAACTCCTGGAATATCAACCCCTTCTCCAAAAGCAGAAGTTGCTACAAGAACCTGAAGTCCACCTTCTCTAAACAGCGCTTCAACGCGTGCTCGTTCAAGACGAGATAACCCAGCATTGTAGAAACCGATGAGAGAAGCAATATGAGGCTCCTGTTTACGCAACTGACGCACTAAAGCTACGCTCTCCATACGAGAATTAACATAGATCAGCGTCTTTTCTCCCTGCGCAACCAAACTTGCAAGATAACGCTCGCGCTTCTTGCTATTGCGTTGATCAACAACATGCAAGTTTGCGCGTTCAGCACGATCGCAGACCATCTCATCAAGCTTAAAAGCATCGCATATCTCTTGAGCAACTGCCGCATCTGCTGTTGCGGTTACTGCAAGTACTTGAGGATCCCCCAAGCAATGAATCGCATTTCCTAACCTTATATAGGAGGGACGAAAGCCCGCTTTAGAAGTGCCTACATGATGAGCTTCATCTATCACTACAAAACCAATAGAAGAAATCTGCGCAAGTTCGTCTTTATGGAAATCCAAGTATTCTGGAGTGGTAAGTATGATATCGAGTTCACCATTCGCAAGATCGGTCATTATCTGAGCACGCTCTGGAAGCGAAGTTGCACCCGTCAGTACGCCAATCGTTATCCCAAAAGAACCCAAGGTACGTTCAAGATGAAACGCCTGATCAGCAACGAGCGCGCGGAGAGGATATACAAACAAGCTTGTCGTTTGCCTACCCAGCGCTAATTCAGCCGCATAAATCTGAAAAATAAGAGATTTTCCACGCCCGGTACCCATTATCGTCAGAACCGAATGCCCAGCATCGAGTAAATCAAGTGTTTGCTGCTGCGAATCATGCAGCACTCCATCACCCAGAAACGCTTGAATTATGTCTTGCCTGAAAGCCTGCGGAGCCATTTGTGCACGTTGCTGCCACATCATTCGATCAGATTCCGGGCTTTCCCATTCGGGCATATCGCACATATCGCGCTCTGTCATTCCTGCTGCAATGAGCCCGGTAACAAAGTCCTTATCCGCATCTTCAAGACAAGCTTCCAAGGCTGTACAAGGAGATAAAGGTGTCAGCGAAGTGATCACCGCTTTTACCGAACGACGTCCCTTCCACGTATCAACCTGAAGTTCGAATACCGCCTCAAGGGCACAACCACAGTGAAGCAAGGCTTGTACGTTAGAACAATGAAACATTATGCAATTGAGCGAATGCATGCCATCGGTCAAAGTGCACGAAAGATGATTTTTATCCACCCCTACTGCGCGGCCGCCCGCCATCATGACACCGTGTGCCAAAAAATGAGGGCTTACATTTTCCTGCCCAAAAGGAGCAAGCAGATCAAGTTTTTCTACATTTGAAAGAGTTAGTTCGCTAAGGTCAACCGAAGCATCTACTTCAACACGGGGAATAAAATCCTCAGGAGGCAGTTCGTCCATATAGCGACACAGGCGTTCGGTAAATTCAGGAATTTTATCAGCTTTAAGGGTTACACCCACTGCTGCATGGTGACCACCAAAACGCACCAAAATATCCTGACAGCTAGAAACTGCCTGAAACAGATTTACCTCTCCAACACTTCTTCCTGAACCATGGGCTTCGTCACCCTCAATAGTAAACAGAAGGGTTGGCACACCATAGCGATTCGCCAAGCGTGAGGCAACAATTCCTTTTACTCCCTCATGCCATCCTTCACCCGCTACCACAAGCGCTCGCTGACCTTTAAAAACCTGCTCCGCCTGAGCAGAAGCAACCTCTGCCAACTCTGCCTCTATAGTTCTACGGCGCGTGTTGGTATCTTCGAGCTCTGACGCTAAATGAGCAGACTCCGCGAAATCATCACTGAGCAACAGATCAAGAGCAAGCTGAGCGTTGCCCATACGTCCTGCCGCATTCAAACGAGGTACCAAGGTAAAACTTAAATTGGATGAAGTAACTGGCTTGTCAGCAAAACCAGACTCCCCTAGCAATGCAGCGATACAGGGTCTGGGGTTTTCGTTTATCATACGCAGACCTTCACTTACCAAGGCGCGATTTTCTTCACGCATAGGCATAAGGTCTGCCACCGTACCCAACGTTGCCAAGTCAATCAGTTCACGCCACAGATTAGGTTTTCCAAAACGAGAACCAACTGCTTGCATCACTTTAAGCGCAACCCCCGCGCCCGCCAAAATGGCACTCGGATTATCATCGCACTTCGGATCAACAACGGGCACGCCCTCAGGAACCAGATCGGCTGGTTCATGATGATCGGTGATAACAACATCAATTCCTCGATCAAGAAGCAGCGCTACTTCCCGCTTCGCTGCTATGCCATTATCAACCGTAACAACCAAATTTGGATTATACGAAGCAACACGTTTAATCGAAGCATCAGAGAGTCCATATCCTTCTTCAAAGCGAAGAGGGATAAAGGGAGTTACCACCGCAGCCCCACAAGCGCGAAGTCCGCGCGTCATGAGAGTGGTTGCCGAAACCCCATCGAGATCGAAGTCGCCATACACAAGAATATGCTCTTCGTTTTGTATAGCCTGAGCAATTCGAACGACTGCGACATCCATGCCTTCTATCAAATAAGGATTACCCCAAACGCTCTCAAGATCAGGATATAAAAAAGCCTGTGCCGCTTCGAGCGTGTCTATACCACGAGCCACTAAGGTAGCTGCAATAAAGTGTGGTAGATCCAATTCAGTTGCAAGACGATGAACTACGGCCTCATCTGCCGTAGCTAAATTAATACGCGCATTCATATACATTCATACCTTATCGAATTATTTTTCTCACGCATTATTGTCGCACAAGAAAAGGGTTTCTCCCTGCACGAGAAACCCTTTGATGCTAAGTGGTTATGAATGTCTATCTATTGAACAAATTTTGCGTTTTCTCAAGACCTACTTTAAGCAGCGACTCAACTGCATCAGCCGCCTCAACACATGCCGCTTCGAAGTCGTCTTTAGCTTCTTTGCGGGGCGCCTGCAAAACAAAGTCGACCACACTCATTCGTCCTGGAGGGCGACCAATGCCAGTACGGACTCGTAAAAAATCACGAGTGCCTAATTTTTCGATAATGGAACGCAGCCCATTATGCCCAGCGTGACCCCCGCCTTTCTTTACGCGTACCGACCCAGCGGGAATATCAAGTTCATCATGAATAACGATAAGCTCACTTGGTTGCTCGTCGTATTCACGACAAAGATGAGACACCGGACCCCCTGAAAGGTTCATAAAGCTTTGTGGTTTTGCCAAAATGACTTTTTCTATGCTTCCATCCGACTGACGAACCTTAGCTTCGCCCACCATTGCGCCACACGTATTCTTCCAATAACTAACCCCCCAGCGTTGCGCCAGGAGGTCAATTACTTCAAAGCCAGCATTATGGCGTGTATGAGCGTATTCGTCGCCGGGATTTCCTAATCCAACAATTACCTGCATGGATTACAGAGCAAACTCGGGATCGAACAGAGAAGCGACCGACTCATTAGAGTAAACATTGCTGATCGCGCTTGCCAAAAGAGGAGCTACAGAAATAACCTTAATTTTGCCAGTCTGTCGCTCGAGAGGAACTGCAATAGTGTTGCAAACTACCACTTCCTCAATCTGGGAGTTTTCCAAACGCTCATAAGCAGGGCCAGAAAATACAGGATGGCTTGCACATACAAAGACACGCTCTGCGCCCTTTTCCTTCAAAGTTGCTACTGCAGCACAGAGGGTACCAGCCGTATCAATAATATCGTCGTTAACGATACAAATCTTTCCTTTTACATCACCAATAAGAGCAGTGATTTCTGCCTTATTGTGACCAGGACGGCCCTTATGCATGATTGCCAAATCTGCATGCAACATATCGCAAAGTTTCTTGGCAGCCTTTGCGCGACCAACATCAGGGCTTACCACACAAAGCTTTTCTGGATCAAGATCCTTCTTCCTGAAGTAATCAGCAAAAATAGGAAGAGCTGTTAGGTGATCTACCGGCTTATCAAAAAAGCCCTGGATCTGTCCCTGGTGCAAATCGATAGTAATCATACGATCGATACCCGACACGGTCATTAAATTTGCAACAAGCTTTGCCGTAATAGGTTCACGAGCTGCAGCCTTACGATCTTGGCGAGCATACCCATAGCAAGGAACTACCGCGTTTACCGTACGAGCAGAAGCGCGCTTTGCGGCGTCTGCCATAATTAGAAGCTCCATCAATGCCTCATTGACATTAGGAGTAGAGGTAGATTGAACAATAAAGACGTCTGCGCCGCGAACACTTTCCAAATAACGCGCGTATATTTCGCCATTTGAAAACTTTTCAAGCTTTACATTACCAAGGGTAGTTCCTAATTTTGTCGCAATTTCCTCAGCAAGCTCGGGGGCGGTTGAACCCGCGAAGATCGCCATGGTTTTCGTCATATTACTCATTTGCTCTTTTTCCTTTCGTTCCAATGCTCGATCTCCGTCTGACGGGCGCGCCCTAAGCCAAGAGCTCCCGCAGAAACGTCCTTTGTAATTACTGAACCCGCACCAATGAGCGAGTTTTCACCAAGATTAACCGGAGCAACCATCATGACATCGCTGCCCACGAAGCAATTATCGCCAATAGTAGTAGGCCACTTCTTTTCGCCGTCATAGTTGCAAGTGATGCTGCCCGCGCCAATGTTGACGTTACTGCCAAGCGTCGCATCTCCGATATACGATAAATGAGGAACCTTAGAACCTGGTCCAATAGTGGATTTTTTAATTTCTACATGGGTACCTGCCTTGGCATGCTCGCACAGATAAGTACCCGGACGAAGATAGGCGCGCGGACCACAGGTAACACCTTGTTCCATGGTGGTTTCGATACCTACCGTTTCCTCTACAACACAGTCCTTACCTACCACTACATCGGTAAGGCGAGTGTTAGGACCAATTACGCTCCCTGTTGCAATTGAGGTAGCACCCAGTAAAAACGTCATAGGAAGAAGTTCTACGTCCTGTTCAATTGAAACATCAGGACCAATCCATGTAGTAGAAGGATCCATCATAGTAACGCCAGCCGCCATATGAGCTTCATTGATGCGCTGCTGCAAAATATGGGTAGCTTGCGCAAGCTGAATGCGCGAATTAACCCCTAAGCATTCCGTTGGATCTTCAGCTTTGAAGGCCAGAACACGTTGACCGCGTTTACGAGCAATTCCTAATACATCAGTAAGGTAATATTCGCCCTGCGCATTATCGGTTGAAACTTCTTCAAGCGCAGAAAACAAAAGTTCAATATCGAAGCAATAAAACCCAGAATTGCATTCTGTTATAGCAGCCTGTTCTGGTGTGCAGTCTTTTTGCTCGACGATTTCAACCACGTCACCCGCATCGTCACGAACAATGCGCCCATATCCAAAGGGATCCGATGCTTCCATGGTAAGAACTATCACTGCTGCATTGTTTTCCTCGCGCGTGCGAACAAGATCCTCGATAGTGGAAGGACGAACGAGAGGAGAATCCCCCGTTAGAACGACCAAGGAGCCGCTTTTTCCTGCAAGCGCCTCACGGGCAACCAATACCGCGTGGGCCGTACCAAGTTGCTCTTCCTGTACCACCATAGTAGTGTCAGACAAAAGAGGTTCGACCTGATCGCGACCGTGTCCTACGATACTTACCACCGAATCGATACCCGCCGAATGTGCTGCATCAACAACCCAACGAACAAGAGGTTTTCCTAGAATCTCATGAGCAACTTTGGGTTTCGACGATTTCATGCGAGTGCCTGCACCCGCTGCAAGAATAAGTGCTGAAGCTTGCAAATGAACGCCTTCCCTTCATAAAGCGATACTTCATGCATCGATCCACTAAAGCAACCCGCAATCTATTTGCAAAAATATTTGCAAAAGCGCCCGTCTTGGACACTTGGCTACCTTTTGTCGATGCGTTCCACAGTATAACAGTCCTTAAGCCTTGATGTGCGATACCAACAAACAAAAACCCCTTCACTTTGAAGGGGTTTAAAACTACTTATGATTGCTGTTCAAGCACGAGCAAAGCACTACAGAGCGCATCAAGCAAAACGATTGCATAATGCTGGGCAGAACGAGCTGCTCCTGCATCCTCCCATCCTTCGTTCGAAAGCCGAACGGCAATGCGACGATCATGATGCTCTGTTGCCTGGATCGCTTGAGCAATACGTACACCCAAGCTGTCCTCATCTTCAAATTCAACTACAGGGATAACTGATGCAGGCTTTTCTTCCCCGACAAGGATTTGTACAAAAAGCGTGCTTCCCTCGGGAGGAACCAACAGAGAATCTGCGCTCATTACCTTTGAAGTGGGATTTGTTGCAAGGGCAAGATTGGACATACGAGCAGCAACTGAACGAGTAAATTCATTGACTCCATAAAGACAAATAAACGTCGACTCCAAAACATCTGCTGCGCGTGCAAAACCGAGATGCGGCATTGCCGTAAACGAATCTTTTCCCTTCCAAGAATGCTGTAAGTGATTAAGTGCGCGAAATGTAAAAGCACCTACAATGCCATCGGAAGGCAGACCCATGTTGAGCTGAAAGCGACGAACTGCATCTTCAGTGTGCGCACCAAAAATGCCGTCTTTTTCACCACACGAAAACCCTAAAGCAGACAATGCCTCCTGAAGAGTACGCACATCGCGACCATGGAAGAATGGAACGCGCAAAAAGAGATTACGATCACCCAACTCAAATGATTCATCAACGAGCTTGTTCCATACAAGTTCATCTACTTCTTGTCTGGGATCAATGCCACAGGCAACGCAAAGCTGCGCCACTGCGTTGGCTGTTTTCGCATCAAAGGTTCCTGTAATTGCTTCTTCAGCTAAATAGCCTGCCGTAACCAGTCTTCTCTGAACGTCTAAAACGGCAGCTCCAGAATCATTCCTACGAATTGGATCCATATATCACCACTACTTCAAACGATCAACAAACCAATTTGCCATAGAGACAAGCAAATCACGCGCAGGAGACGCAGGGAGAAGCGCCACCAGACGCTCTTGCGCATTCGCGGTAAGACGCTCTGCATAGGAGCGCGCATAATCGATGCTTCCCGACTCACGCATGATTTCAACTGCTTCCTCTAAAATAGCAGGATCGGTTTCCTTTGAAGAAAGAATTTCAATTAAACGATCGCGTTTAGGCGAATGTTGAAGCGCATGTACCACCACAAGAGTACGCTTACCCTCGGTGATATCGCTACGAAAATCTTTTTCTTTAGCTTCTTTAGTGCCTACCAGATTTAACAAGTCGTCCTGAATCTGGAAAGCTAAACCTGTATCAAGTCCATAAGAGCGAAGACCTTCAATTTGCTCTTCGCTGCCGCCTCCTACCAGTGCACCGACTGCAAGAGGAACCGCACCAGAATAATGCGCAGTTTTATGAATAGCCATAGCAAGGTAGTCTTCAGGCGTAATGTCATAACGGCTATCGCGCGCCCAACCGATATCGAGCGCCTGGCCCTCAACCGTATTTTGAGCCATAGATACCAACTCTATTGCCACGCGCACCTTTAAGGAATCTTCCAGTTGAAGATCACGCATAACAATACCGTTGACAATAGAAAGGGCAAGATCGCCTGCGTTGATAGCGAGACCAATGCCTTCGGTAAGATGCATACAAGGCTCACCGCGACGCAGTGAAGCATCATCGGCAATATCATCATGAATGAGTGCTGCCGTATGAAAGTGCTCGATCGCTGCCGCCGAGGAAAAAGCACGAGAAGGAACGCCACCTACCGCTGCACACGCTGCAACACAAATCAAAGGACGATGACGCTTTCCTCCGTTTTCACTATATTTACGCAAGGGAGCATACAGATAAGTTTCCATATCAGGATGCGAGCCAGAAGGAATATAGTGATTGATAATATCGCCCGCTTTTTGAGCATAGCGGTTTAAATACAATTCAAAAAGTTTAGGAGAATCTGCTTGCGCATCTACTTCATGAGTGAGCGCTTCAAAATCATCAAAATTAATAGTTGAAACGTTTTGAGCTTCCACAAAAGAGGAAATATCTGACATATCAAACGCTTTCCATGAGAAAAGTACTTATACCTTATTTCGCATGACAAAGCTCAGCAAGTTGGAGGATAAGCCTGTTATGCAGCTCGCTAACACGAAGAGAACTGGTAGGAGCGGTGGGACTCGAACCCACAAGCCCGAAGGCGGCGGATTTTAAGTCCGCTGCGTATGCCAATTCCGCCACGCTCCCATGATTCCTTCGTAACGAACGCCTATTATCATAGCAAAAATAATAATTTGCAAGGCTTTAACGCCGAAGTTGTAAGAAAGTCTTAGTTTCTTACGGGCGAAAATCTTGTTCTGTAAGAAGAACTCCTTGTAATATATCAGATTCACTCACCGTAAATGAAGAACAATTTGCCAAAGTTAGAACTTCAAGCAAAATTGCCAGGCCCGCCACAATAACGCTTGCACGAGCGGGTTCTAATCCTACCACGCCTTTTCGTTCTTCTAAAGACATTGAGCGAAGATTATTAAAAATTCGTTCAAGAGTTTCACGCGGCACCACCGTATTATGTACCTGAGACGAATCATATACTTCCATACGTTTTTCAATAGAAACCACGCTGGTAGCTGTTCCGGCAACTGCAATAATGCGATCTATGGCGCATCCCCTTTGAGCCGCCTTGGCAAAGTAAGATTTCATCTGATCATGAACAAATGATCGAAGCTGATTACACTCTTCCTCACGGGGAGGATCGCTTGCTAAAAATCGTTCAGTCATTCGGCGGCATCCAATATCAAACGAATGCGAAGTAAGAGGATCTTGTCCCCCTATTCCAAAAACAAGCTCCGTGGAACCGCCCCCAATATCTGCAACAAGCAAGTGTTCGCCTTCATGCCCCTGCGCAGCACCTCTAAAAGAAAGCGCCGCTTCACGAGTTCCTTCTATAATTAAAAGGTTCACACCTAGCTCTTTAAGGCGTTCAACCAACAGCGCAGAGTTCTGAGCATCTCGAGCTGCGCTAGTAGCAACAGCCCTGATTGGGATTTCGGGAAATTCTTCAGTCTTAAAAGAATTAACCACTGAAACATATTGGGTGATCTGCTGCACCACTCGTTCGATTGCTTCATCTTGAAGAAGATGAGTTTTATCTACCCCAACTCCAAGATTCGTTATGGCAACGCAGCGCTTTAGTTCTTCGCAATCGTTTTGAAAAACGTCAGCAACAAGTAAACGACAAGTAACGGTGCCAATATCTAACGATGCAAGCCGCTTTGGTTTTTTAGGCGACAAATCGCATTCAATCGTCGCTCTCTGATCGTTTCTATTGTCCATAACCAAAAAACACATCCAAAACACCCGAATACCAGGTATCAGGAGCAGATATGTCCTCATTGAGAGGAGAATGCGTCGTGCTGGATTGTGTTGAGCCATCAACAGACGACTCAACACCCTCAACCGTAACCATATGCTCATCCTGGCGAATCCAGCCCAGTTCTGAGCGGGCATATTCTTCTAAGCCTTCATCGGTATTCAAATAATCAATCTGAGATTGCATCTGCGTGTTGTAATCAGTAAGCGCCTGATATTGCGCCTCTAGCTGCTGGAGCTGCCTTGTTTCGTTGTAGTAATTCTGACATGAGGGATACAGCATAAATACCGTAAATACCACCGCTGCAAGCGCCACGATACCACGCGTTGCTGCCACCGAGAGCGACTTGCCGCCTCCACTAAAGGGAAGCGCAAAGCCAAAACCACCAAATCCGCTCTTTTTACCCTCGTTGTTTTGCATACGAGCGGATTTGCGATGGGTAGCACCCATACGCATTTCATACACCGCAGCTCTGCTAGCCTGCGCCTGTTCCGCATCAGCCTGTGCCTTACGCTCGCGCGCCCCTATAGTTTGATCGAACTGGCGTTCTGCTTTTGCAGAACGAAAGCGCTTCTGCAATCCGCTGAAAAGACCCTCTTTTTCTGGAGTTTTTCCCTGATGCATGGCGCGAGAGTTTTGTCGCGCATCATGAGAAGCATAGCGAGAAGACCGCGACCTCGTTGTCTGATTTCGAGAGTCATGTCTGACAACATCACTCGAAGCAACACCCTTATGGGGATATCGAGATGCTACGCCCTGAAAACCCGTTGCTGAAGTGCTACGAAAACCCGTTGATGGAGTTACTGACGCATTGCGAAAATCCGTTGCGGGAGCACTGCGAAACCCGGAATTAAAACCGCGATAGTCGGCAGCAATACCCGAAGTAAAATCGTCGGAAGCAAAACGGGAAGATTGATAAGCATGTCCTCCGCTACCACGAAGGTTAGCACCACTACGAGAAAAGGAAGAATCGACCTGATAGGCATGTCTAGCACGAGAAGTCCGCTTAGATGAAACGGTACGCGGCGCGGAAGCCCCACGGGCTTTGACCTCGTTAAAAGAGAGAATGTTCGCATTTTGCGTCACGAAAATAGCCCCTCGAGCATCGTAGTGTGTTTAAGTAGTGCGATTAATGCTTTAGTCATCACACTATAGCACGCCCAAGACGTCAACTTCGCACTAAACAACAAAAAGTTCATGATGATTGAAATAAAAAATGCTGCCCAAGTAATTTGAGCAGCATTTTTAGTAATTATCCAGCTATTTTAGTCTAGGCTTAGTTTTCTAAAACTATTCTTCTTCCAGTGCTTCTGCGATTTCGTCAGTAATATCCATGGTGTGATAAACGTTCTGAAGATCTTCAAGCTCTTCAAGCTTATCGACCAAACGCATAACCTTTTTAGCATCAGCAACAGAAACCTCTGCAGGAGTGGTAGGCTCCATGATGAACTCAGCACCCTTTACTTCAATGCCCTGCTCGGTAAGACCGTTCTTAACAGACATCAAATCAGTAGGTGCGGTATAGACAATCCACTCATCGCCCGCATCCTCATAATCGCTGCCACCAGCTTCAGCAACAGCCATCATGAATTCATCTTCATCAACCGCATTTTCTTTATCGGCAACTTTTTTCTCTTCAGACTTGATTACTTTTTCAACCAAGATCTGACCTTTGCGCTCAAACTGAAAAGCAACGGAACCCGAAGTACCCAAGTTGCCGCCATGGTGATTAAACGCAGCACGAACATCAGCAGCGGTACGATTGCGATTGTCAGTCAATGCTTCGCAATAGATTGCAACACCACAAGGACCATAGCCCTCGTATACAACCGTTTCGTAATTAGCCGCATCTTTTCCAGAACCAAAAGCTTTATCGATAGCAGTCTTGATTTTATCCTTTGGCAGAGAATAGCTTTTTGCCTTATCGATTGCGGCCGCCAAAGAAGCATTGTTATCAGGGTTAGGGTCGCCGCCCTCCTTTGCAGCTACCGTAATATTACGGGAGAGCTTGGAAAACAGAGCGGAGCGCTTAGCGTCCTGAGCTGCTTTACGATGTTTGGTGGTTGCCCATTTTGAATGCCCTGACATATATGCACCTTTCGACTCATTGTCACATTCGGTTATCTTCCGACCGAATATATTAGCACATACGCACGCATGATGCAGAAAATGCAGGTCGCCACGAAAAGAGCATAAACCATTTAAAAGAAACGTTTAATGTATTGCTGCATCAAAGATGGTGCACTATTACAATTTGCTTATGATTATCTCTCTTCAAGAACATATCAATGATCCTATACTGCGCGTTTTTTCACGCATGACCGATTCTGAACTTCGAGATCCAAAGCAATTGATTGGACTAAGTCGCGCAACCGGCATCCAGTTCAGCAACGAAGGTATTTTTATCGCAGAATCAAGTAATGTTATACAGCGCGCACTCAATGCGGGGTTAAAACCCTTTGCCCTGATCAGCGAAAAACGCTGGTTTGAGCCACATCGAGATCTTTTTGATCGGATAGAGCATCTGGAATTATCCCTGAAAAGTCCTATCCCCCAATACCTTGGGAGCCATGCTGAAATTGAAAACCTCACTGGTTTTAAACGTACCGTAGGTCCCATCGCTGCTTTTCATCGACCAACGCTTCCTTTGTTAAGCGACATTCTTAAAGAGGCGCGCCGTATTGCTATTTTGGAAGATATTACTAACTTCACCAATATCGGGGCCATCTTTCGCAGCGCAGCAGCTCTTGGCATTGATGCGGTACTCGTAACACCCGGCTGTCATGATCCGTTTTACCGCCGCGCTGCCCGCGTTTCAATGGGATGTGTATTTCAAGTTCCTTGGACCCGAATCCCCCAGATTCAAGAGGCTAAAAGATTAGACAGCAGCCTCGATTTCACGCCTGATTTCAAGCCTGATTCCAGGCTCGATTCAAATTTTAGGCCTGATTCAAATTCCAAACCTACGTTTGATTCCAATACCTGGGCACAAGCTGGAATACCGCAGCTTCATGCCTTTGGTTTTCGTGTTGCTGCCCTTGCCCTATGCGACGATTCCCTCTCCCTTAAAGACCCCCGTATTGCGCAAGCAGAAAAGCTTGCCCTTGTTTTAGGTACCGAAGGAGATGGACTTGCTCAAAATACCATTGCAACGTGTGACTACACCGTGCGAATACCAATGGCGCACGGTGTAGATTCACTCAATGTTGCTGCAGCAAGCGCTGTTGCTTTTTGGGAAACGTGCGGACAATACCAATAGATCAACAAATCGTAATAGATAAATACATCACAATTTATACTGGCTCAATTTCCCCCGATAAGATGCGCTGGTAGTCCTCGTAGTTTTTGCGCAGCAAGTTTGGTACATCGAGGCCATAAGGACAACGATCCTTGCATGCCTCACATTCAGTACAATCCTCAATTCGTGCCATATTCTCCTGCCATTCCTCGGAAAGCCATGCAGAAGAAGGTGCACGACGAATCATTAACGACATACGAGCACAGTTATTAATAGGAATATCCGCCGCACAAGGTAAGCAGTAGCCACAACCACGACAAAATTCCCCTTGAAGCTCCGCGCGCTCCTGATCAAAGAACTCCTGAATTTCTGGAGTAATAGAAGGAGTGTTCTCCATATAAGACAGCCATTCATCCAGTTCTGCCATGCGCTGAATTCCCCAGATAGGTACCACATTATCAAACTGAGTCATATACGCCATCGCTGCCTGAGAGTTGGTGATAAGACCACCCGCTAAACCCTTCATTGCGATGAATCCTACGTTGTGCTTTTCGCACGTCTTCACCAATTCAACTTCGCGATCAGTTGCCAAATAGCTCAAAGGGAATTGAAGCGTTTCGTAGAGCCCTGATTCAGCAATTTCCTCAGCAACAGCAATCAGATGAGCAGTGATGCCAATATGACGAATTTTGCCTTGACGCTTTGCTTCTTCCAGGCATTCATACATACCCGTTCTATCTCCTGGACGATAACATTGAGGCACACAGTGAAGCTGATAGATATCGAGATAATCTGTTCCGAGCGTGGATAACGAAGTCTCCAAGTCTTTCCAGAATGCCTCTGGAGTACGCGCCATGGTTTTAGAAGCGATAAACACTTTTTCGCGCATACCCTTAAAAGCTATTCCCACACGTTCCTCACTGTTTGAATAGGCGCGTGCAGTGTCAAAAAATACCATTCCGCCCTCGTAGGCTTTCCGCAAAAGCGCTACGGCGTCCTCTTCGCTGCAACGCTGCAAAGGCAATGCACCAAAAGCATTTTGAGGAGTAGAAATACCAGTATTTCCCAAAGTAATTGTTTTCATTCACGGGCTCTTTCTCGCGCAATTGATTACAAAATCAAAACCACCTAATAATCTAGCAAATCTGAACAGGCAAAATCTAGCTTTGAGCAATTTGCTTACCCGATAGGCACAATACAAAGGGTGTGATGTATAAGTATTACCAATTAGCCAAACCATCTCATTTGAGCTATAAAGGAAATTTGCGGTGTACATTCGATGTTTTCCTCATTGTATGATACCGACACTACTCATTTTTTTATTTTGTAATACGGAAAGGTTCTCATGACGAAATTTAGCCACGTAATCGTGCGCCGTCCCGGCAAATCTCTTTGCGACGGCATTACGAGCGCTCCCGAACTCGGTCAGCCTATTTATGAACGTGCCCTTGAAGAGCACCGCGATTATGTTCACGCTCTCGAACAGTGCGGCGTAGACGTAACCATTCTTCCTGCCTTGGAAGAATATCCTGATTCTTGCTTTGTGGAAGACCCTGCAGTTATTACCCGCATGGGTGCAATCATCACTAATCCGGGCGCTGAAAGTCGCAACGGCGAAAAGAACGAAATCGAACCAGTTATCCGTCGCTTCTTTGACGATGACCACATCAAGCACATCACTGCCCCTGGCACCCTTGAGGGTGGCGACGTAATGATGGTTGGCGATCACTTCTACGTAGGCCGTTCAGCACGTACGAATGAAGAAGGAATTCGTCAGTTTATTGAGATCCTTGAAGGTTGGGGTCTTAAGGGATCCGAAGTACCTCTGGAGAAAGTTTTGCACTTAAAGACAGGGGTAAACTACCTGGAAAACAACAACATGTTGGTATCGGGAGAATTTATTGATAAGCCAGAATTCGCTCAGTACAACAAGGTAGTTGTTCCTGAAGAAGAAGCTTATGGCGCAAACTGCATTTGGGTAAACGATACCGTCATCGTAGCTGAAGGCTACCCAAGCGTATTAAAAGCAGTACAAGATTTAGGCTACAAGACCCTCGTGGTAGATACCTCCGAATATCGCAAGATTGACGGCGGCCTTTCCTGCTTGAGCTTGCGATTCTAACGCTTCTCGAACGATTCTCGAATTTTTGAACGCTCAAGGTTTTTGAGCGTTCAAATTCAAAAGGCGCACTGGATTTCCAAATGGCATCCGGTGCACCTTTCTCTACAAAATAAGGTACCTTGAATTAAAAATCGTATCTAGATTTCGGCCTTAAGTAACTGACTGTTTCATATCGCCCCACCCTCGTTGCCTCTACCTAATTCATCTGCGATACACCTGGAAAAGCAGGAAGATTCAAGATGACACAAAGATGAAGGCAGGACGCGCAAGGTGACAGAGCTCACAAAAGCAAGAGCTCTAAAGAACCCTAAAGCTGTTGAGCGGTTTAACTGCTTTAAATCTTTCGGAAAATGCTCTGGGTATTTGCAATGAAACGCCAGTTCGCCTCTGAAAGGATAGCGAATGTCAACTTCTGAAATATCATCTTCAGCTTCCGCCAAAGCTCCTGAGCTTGCCGATTCTGAAAACGGCATTATCGACCCCAATGGTTTAAGTGTTTTCCGTCTTACCATGATGGTTATTACCGCTAGCGTTTGCGGCGGTATCTTTTCTCTCGCAGGCGACCTCGCTGCCGGTGGTGCCAATACCGCAGCTGTCTTAGTTTCCTGGGTTATTTGCTTTGTTGGAGTTCTTTCTCTTGCTTTAGTGTTCTACGGACTATCTCGTGTTCGCCCCAACTTAACAGGCGGTATTTATGCGTATGCCGCTGCCGCTTTTGGCAAGTTCGTAGGCTTTAATTCTGCTTGGGGCTACTGGATAAGTTCATGCTTAACCAATGCTGGCTACGCCATTATGCTCTTTAGCGCACTTGGCTATTTCTTCCCCGTCTTTGGAGCAGGCAACAATCTTCCCTCCCTAATTTGCGCTTCTATCTTTTTGTGGTTTATTGCGTTTTTGGTATCGCGTGGTGTCAAAGAAGCAACAGGCATTAACGTAGTTGTGACTATTGCAAAATTAGTTCCTCTTACGTTGTTTATTGTTTCTATTGCACTCTTAGGAAAATTTGATCCTGCCATTTTTATGGACAATTTCTGGGGTGAACCAGGTGGTCCCGACTTCTTTACCCAGATCACTTCTACCATGGTTGCCTTGGTATGGGTATTCGTAGGTATTGAGGGAGCTATTACTATTTCTGGTAGAGCCAAGTACGTCAAAGACGTAGGTCGTGCTACGATTTATGGCTTTGCTTCAGTATTCGTGTTGTATTTGATTATTTCTCTGCTTTCTATGGGTATTATGCCTCGTGCAGAAATGGCAGAGCTTGCTACTCCTTCTATGGCTGGCATTTTAGAAGTTGCCATTGGCCCTATTGGCGCCATTATCGTCAATCTTGGCGTAGTACTTTCACTCGTTGGCGCTATGCTCGGCTATGTCATTATCGCCTCCGAAACCCCTTTCCAAGCGGCACGATGGGGCGCGTTCCCTCGCGTTTTTGCACGTGTGAATAAACATGGCGCGCCTATTGTGACTATTGTTACAAGCGTTGCTATTATTCAGCTGTTTTTGGTTTTGTCCGCCGCCGCTGAAAGCACCTACCAGTTCTTCTACGCTTGCGCTGTATCTATGATTTTGATTGCGTATGTATCATCAGCTTTGTATTACGCAATTATTTCCTGGAAAAACGAGCGGATGGATGCTCCGGGTGCTCCAAAGCTCTGGATTGCACGATTGGTTGGCACCGTTTGCGTGATATACACCGTCTTCTTGGTATGGTCATGTGGTTTGCAGGGCGTCATGATTATTTCGATTCTGTTGGCCCCGGGCATTCTTATTTTCGCCATCAGCCGACACGAACATGGCGAGCGCATTTTCCCACAATGGCGTGATCGCATTATCGTAGTTATCATTTTAGGTTTTGCGCTGCTTTCGCTTTATCTGCACTTCTCAGGAATTTGGCCTATCGTTTAGCGCAGCTAGAAACGCACTCTTACGCGCTCTTTTAGCCTTTTTCCAGTTGCGATAACAACGTCTCGCAGTTGACGCACAATTTGCCCTGAGCTTCCTTCCTATCAAATCTTGAGGCAAATGCGTCCGAAAAAAAGTTATAGGGCAAAAAGAAGCCCACCAAGTGATACTTTGAACACCTGGTGGGCTTTACTATTTTCTTTCATGCGTGAAGCTTTACGCGCCAAGCTCCGCTTCAATAACATCGGCAATTTTCGCAGCAACCTCATGAGCCTGATCGTGCGTGGGTGCTTCTACCATAACGCGCACCAGAGGCTCGGTTCCACTAGGACGAACGAGGATACGTCCGCTCGATCCTAACTCGTCAGCGCCCTCCTCAATTGCTTTAGCCACCACTTCATTATTGGTAACCGCATGTTTATCAGTAACGCAAACATTTATGAGCTCCTGAGGGAAACGCTGCATAACACTTGCGACCTCAGAAACCGCAGCACCTTTCCTTAAGCATGCAGACAGGAACTGGCATGCCGTAATAAGGCCATCTCCTGTTGAGTTGTGTTTTAGGAAAATCATATGGCCGCTCTGTTCGCCGCCGAGCACAAAACCACCTTCGCGCAGCTGCTGCAATACATAACGATCGCCTACCTGAGTTTGAATAACTTCAATCCCTGCAGCCTCCATAGCCTTCACAAAGCCTAAATTGCACATAACGGTTGAAACGACGGTGTTGCCAGGAAGTTCGCCGCGTTCTTTTAAGTCAATAGCACAGACCGCTTCTACGACATCGCCATCGATTTCATTACCAAGCTCATCTACGAACATAACGCGATCGGCATCGCCATCATGCGCAATACCGATATTGGCGTGTGTTGCTGCCATAAGGTTTTTCAAAGGCTCGAGATGAGTTGAACCGCATTCTACGTTGATGTCGGTACCGGTAAAGTCGTCGTTTATCACTACAACTTCGGCGCCTAATTCTTCCAACGCATGCGCGGTAGTAAGCGATGCAGCTCCGTGACCAGTATCGAGAGCAACCTTTAAGCCCTCAAATGAAAGTCCCTCGTCACGAACTAAAGACACTGCATGATTGATGTACAACTCGCATGCATTTTCCACTGGAACAATAACGCCCACTTCATCACCTGCAGGCAGCTGATCGATGGGAGTTCCACCTGCCTCAACAAAGGTTTCAAGAGAAGCTTCCACTTCGTCGGGCAGTTTAAAACCTTGTCCATCGAAAAACTTAATGCCGTTGTACTCTGGAGGATTATGGGAAGCAGAAATAACCACGCCGCCATCTGCATATAATTCGCGTGTTAAGAACGCAACACCGGGCGTTGGGATAATGCCCGCCGCTAACACAGTTCCCCCACGACTCATAATGCCCGCGTTAAGAGCGCATTCCAGCATGTCGCCAGAAAGACGTGTGTCTTTACCAACAACAATGGTCTTTCCTAGGAATTCAACTGCTGCTTGACCAAGCTTAAAAGCGATATCACATGTCAGTTCAGTATTGGCGACACCTCGAGCGCCGTCAGTTCCAAATAATTTTGCCATTGTTGTCCCCTATTCTTCGTGGTGTCCGCGATTAATGTGTTCGGGCTTCAAAAGCACCACGCCTTGACGTAATGAAATTTCATCTTCAGTCATACGCGAATTCATTTCTGCGGCAAATTCATCAAGCGAAATACCACAGCGCTCCAAAAGCACCATCAGGTGATACACCACATCTCCCGCCTCGTAACGGAGGTGATCCACTTCTGCACTACGGAGTTTCTCATCCACGGCGTCAGGCTTTGCCGCCGCGACAGCGTCTAAAGCAGCAATGTCTTTTGCTGCCAATGTAGTTTCATGAGCTTCTTCTACAAGCTTCTTCAACAGCTTGTCTAAATCGCCCATCAAAAGGCGATAGGTATAGCTTTTTTCACCTGCATCGCGACGCTCATGGATGGTGTGAGCAAGCGATTCCAAAGCCGCACCAATTTGGCTTTCTGGCTGCGGGCGATCATCGGACAAATAGGTTTTCATACGGTTAATCCCTCTCGATTTTCACATACCCTACTAGGATACCTCACCTACTAGGGATAGGGAAATTATCGGTACAAATGATAAAGTTGCGGTAATTAATACCAAGCAGATTTTGCCGCGTATTCCGCACGGACTCCGCCACAAATTCCGTCACCTTTTCAGGCGCATTTTCAGTCACGGACTTCGCCGCATGTTCTGGCGCATTTTTGCTATAAACTTCGCCGCAAACTCAGCCGCAAATCTTGTCACATTTTCTGACACATTTTCAGACGCATTGTTAGAGCTGCGCCATAATGCGCTTACGTGAAGCAGTTACCTCTGCTAAGGCACGCTCAATATCAATTGTGGTATACATGCCATCCTTGTAGAGCACTTTGCCATCAACCATAGTGAGAACCACGTCGCTACCCTGCCCTGAGTAAACCAGAGCACCTGTTAAATCGTCGCAAGGAATCATCCAAGGAGTATCTGATGCAAGCACTACCAAATCCGCCCGATTGCCAACTTTCACATCGCCACAATCTTCACGACCCTGAGATAGTGCACCGTTGCGGGTTGCGATTTGTATGATTTCCGAAGAGGTTAGACCCAACGGCGTATGGTTATGCGCCCGCTCCATAAGGGCGAGCAAATACATATCCCTAAACATGTTGTGTGCATTATTGCTTGCGACACCATCGGTGCCAAGCGCCACCGTTATGCCTGCTTCCAGCATTGCCCTTACCTGAGCAATTCCACTTCCCAGCTTGGCGTTTGACGCAGGACACGTTGCAACAAATACCTTCTTTTCTGCTAGAATTCGTCGATCATTTTCGGTTAACCAAACGCAATGAGCTGCAGTAGCGGGAACATCAAACAGCCCACAATCAGCCAAATACTCCACAGGAGTTTTTCCGGCATGACGTTCCTTGCAACCCTCCACTTCAGAAGCCGTTTCCGCAACATGAACCTGCATACGAACTCCCGCTTGTTCTGCCGCCTGAGCGAGTCCTTCTACGACCTTTTCTGTAGAGGTATATTCTGCATGCAAGTTAAAATCAATGAGAAGCCTTCCCTCTCCTGCGCCGTGATATTCCTTAAAGAGCTCCTCATTTTTTGCAGCTTCAGGGATTTGATCGTACGAAATGTCTGGGTCAAAATCGAGAACACTATGGCCTAAGTTACATTTGATGCCTGATTCAATAATTGCCTTCGCACGAGCTTCCGAATGATAGTACATGTCGGTGCAGGAAACCACTCCGAATCGAATCATCTCTGCAAAGCCTGCTAACGTCGCATAATACGAATCTTTGTCGGTCATCAATGCCTCAAAGGGAAAAATTGCGTCATTGAGCCATTTATCCAAAGGAAGGTTTTCACCCAAACCACGAAGTAAAGTCATTGGTACATGAGAGTGTGCATTATAAAGACCCGGCATGAGGATTTTGCCTCTGCCATCATAGGTTTCCTCGTAAGAGCGCGCAGAAGCTGAAGAATCCGATAGCCCGTCCGACGGACCGTTCGTTAGACCATCCAATGAAACGTCCGATGGACCATCCGAGTTTGCAAGGAGGTCCAACTCTCCAACATAGTCGATAATTCCATCACGCACACCCACGTACGCATGAGGCGTATGCACCCCATTCGCGTCGATAAGATTTATGTCCTTAAATAAAATTGACGACATACCTAACTCCTTTTTTATACACGACATCCGTAGGTGCTTGATATCGACCTGTTTTGCTGTCCGCCCGCAATCATAAGCGATATCCTTTGCGAAGTGTTTTTAATCCAGGATCTCACACCACTTTTACGCAATCAAAAGTCCCACACCGCTTCCGCATACTTGAATTCATCCACTTAATTGAAAGATGACCTTACCGACCATTTCTCTTCGGCTTCGATAAGTGCTGCCCCCCCCCAAAAAAAAACACAGAGGTGATTCGGTACCTATGGACGGCTTTTCCCAGAAAATGGCACAAAATACCTTTTGAACCAATAGTAAAAGTGCCCTTCCAGTGAAGAAGGGCACTTTAGTTTGATATATTTTGCGCTTAAGTAGGAATTTGCAACTACTGCTCATTCTCGACATCAGAAGAAGCCTCTTCTTCCGATCCCGTCAGATTAAAGCCCAAGTCAGCAGAGCCCAGCAAGGCATCAAGCTCTTCCAGGTTGCGCTGGTAAGAACGCGGTGGAAGTGCTTCACCAAGCATGTCCTCTCCCTCAGTGTTGAAGGTAGCAGGATGATCGCCGCCAATCAGCACCGTATCATCAGGCGAGAACACCATATCGAGCAACTGACTCATATCGTCACGAGAAGCAGTCAAATCATCTTCGATCACATGAGACAGACCATGTGCCTCAAGGCCAGCCTTTAATTCCTCGATAGCCTTGGTGCCAATGCCTTCGATGCGCAAAAGCTCATCTTCAGTATGTCCTACCAAGTCAGCAACCGTTTCAATGCCAGCTTCGGAGAACTTGTTAGCCCAACGCTGAGAAACGCCCAGATCGTCGTAGATATAGAGACGAGCATCCTCATCGGAAAGGTTGCTATTGCGATAACCACCCGCAATAGAAGCAAAATAGCTCGCATAATCAGAACCTGATCCCAAGTAACCCTCATCCAACGACCAATCCTGAGGCTGAGGCAACAGGTCCTCAATCTCACGCAGGGCCTCTGGAGCAGAATCGGGCAAGCGATCTCCATCTATCTTATCCACAGGAACACCCTTATAGGTAAGTCCCACGTCATGGTAGCGCTTAAGACCCGTACCTGCAGGAATTGGCTTACCGATGATAACGTTTTCTTTCAAGCCCTGAAGCGTATCAACCTTGCCCTCGATAGCAGCGTCAGTCAGTACCTTAGTGGTTTCCTGGAAGGATGCCGCAGACAGGAAGGAATCAGTTGCCAAAGATGCCTTAGTAATACCCAAGAGCAAAGGCTGACCGATAGGAGGATTCTTGCCTTCCAGTACCAGATCGTTTGCAACCTTTTCGAACTCGAAACGGTTAACCTGACGTCCTGGCAGGTAATCAGAATCACCTGGATCGATAACTGCTACCTTGCGAAGCATCTGACGAGCGATAACTTCGATGTGCTTGTCGTTAATGTCTACACCCTGGGATACGTATACGTCCTGAACCTGATCAACGATATAACGAAGCGTGGTGTTAGGATCGGTCAAACGCAGCAAGTCATGAGGGTTAACAGAACCCTTGGTCAGCTGCTGGCCAACCTCAACTTCACAACCATCGGTCACACCAGGGAACATCTGAGCACGAGCGGAAACAACATACTCGCGAATGTTACCTTCCTGGTCATGGATGGTCAGGGTCTTGCTATTCTTGTCGCCCACAATCTGTAAGGTGCCAGCAATTTCTGCCAAAACAGCCTGGCCCTTAGGCTTGCGAGCCTCAAAGAGCTCGGTTACACGAGGCAGACCGTGAGTGATGTCTTCACCTGCAACACCGCCAGAGTGGAACGTACGCATCGTCAACTGCGTACCAGGCTCGCCAATGGACTGAGCAGCAATAATACCAGCTGCCGTGCCGATGTTTACCGGACGCGACGTTGCCAAGTCCCAACCGTAGCACTTCTGACAAATACCGTGCTCAGCATGGCAGGTCATAACAGCACGATGCTTAATCTTGCGAACACCCGCATCGTAGAGACGCTGAAGTTCAGCAACAGAGGAAGGATATTCGCCAGCCTCCATGATGATTTCGCCCGTCTCTTCGCTTACTGCAGGCTCAGCCAAGCAACGACCTACCAAGGAATCGTCGATTTCACCCTTTGCGTTGATAAGAGCGCATTCAACACCGTCATTCGTACCGCAGTCAAGTTCGCGAATGATAACGTCCTGTGCAACGTCAACCAGACGACGAGTAAGGTAACCAGAGTCAGCCGTACGGAGTGCCGTGTCAGCCAGACCCTTACGAGCACCGTGCGTAGAAATGAAGTATTCCAGTACGGAGAGGCCTTCACGGAAGTTTGCCTTAATAGGACGGTCAATAATTTCACCCTTAGGGTCAGACATAAGGCCACGCATACCAGCAAGCTGACGAATCTGCTTGATGTTACCTCGAGCACCAGAGAATGCCATCATGTAAATGGGGTTGAACTTGTCGAAGTTCGCTGCCATAGCATCGCCAACTTCTTCGTTAGCAGCATTCCAGATGTCAACAACCTGCTTATGACGCTCCTCATCAGACATAAGACCCATTTCGTAGTCTTCGTCGATAGCAGCAACTTTCTCGTCTGCCTCTGCCAAGATTTCGCCCTTCTCGGGAGGAATCGTAGCGTCGTAAACAGAAACAGTTAAACCAGCGCGTGTTGCGTAGTGGAAACCAGCGCTCTTCAAACCGTCCAGGATGGGTTCCATCTCAGAGGTGGTGTAGCGATTGCAGCAATCCTCAACGAGGTGGCTGATCTCGCTCTTATTCATTTCAAAGTTCAAGTAAGGATAGTCGTCAGGCAAAACGGCATTGAAGGTAATACGACCAATGGTGGTCTCGATGCGCTCGCCCTTCTTGTGCTCAACCATGTTGTCAAAAGAGGTTGCAACGATGGTGTCCTTAGTCAAACGAACCCAAATCTTTGCCTGCAGGTCAAGATCTGCGCGAGCATCGTAGGCGTTCATCGCATCGTTGAAGTCGATAAATGCACGACCCTCGCCAGGGAATCCGTCGCGAGCAGCGGTCAAGTAATACAGACCGATGATCATATCCTGAGTAGGTACCGTCAAAGGACGACCGTGAGCAGGAGATTTAATATTGTTAGCAGAAAGCATCAAAACGCGAGCTTCAGCCTGAGCTTCGTTACCCAATGGCACATGAACTGCCATCTGGTCACCGTCGAAGTCAGCGTTAAATGCCGTACATACCAAGGGGTGCAGCTTAATTGCTTTACCTTCTACCAGTACTGGCTCGAATGCCTGAATACCCAAACGGTGCAAGGTAGGTGCGCGGTTCAGGAGAACAGGATGCTCGGTAATAACCTGATCCAAAACGTCCCAAACATAGCTTGCGCCACGATCAACCGCACGCTTAGCAGCCTTAATGTTGGCAGCATACTCGAGCTCAACCAAGCGCTTCATTACGAATGGCTTGAACAGTTCGAGTGCCATCTGAGAAGGCAAACCGCACTGATGCAGCTTCAAGGTAGGGCCAACAACGATTACCGAACGGCCAGAGTAGTCAACACGCTTACCTAACAGATTCTGACGGAAACGACCCTGCTTACCCTTGAGCATATCGGACAAGGACTTCAGAGGACGGTTACCAGGACCCGTTACCGGACGACCACGACGACCGTTGTCAAACAGAGAGTCTACCGCTTCCTGAAGCATGCGCTTTTCGTTGTTTACGATGATCTCAGGTGCACCAAGATCCAAGAGGCGCTTCAGACGGTTGTTACGGTTAATTACACGACGATACAAATCGTTAAGGTCAGACGTTGCGAAACGACCACCATCGAGCTGAACCATAGGACGCAGATCTGGAGGAATAACGGGAATTACATCCAGAATCATGTCGCTTGGCTTGTTGGAAGAATGCAAGAAAGCATCTACTACCTTCAAGCGCTTGATAGCCTTGGTGCGCTTCTGACCCTTGCCCGTTGCTACTACCTCACGCAATTCTTCAGCGGTAGCTTCCAGATCGATTGCATCGAGTAGATCGCGAATTGCTTCTGCACCCATACCACCCTTGAAGTAGTCAGAGTAGTTCAAGCGCATTTCGCGATACAGTGCTTCGTCGGAAACGAGCTGCTTAGGCTCAATCTTCAGGAATGCCTCCAGAGCTTCAGTGCGCAGTGCCTTGCGCTCGTTGAACTCCTCGTAGATGTCTGCAATTTCTTCTTCAACTTCTTCAGGAGTCATACGCTCGTCTTCGTCGATATCATCAACGAATTCGTCCTCTTCAGGAACATAGTCAACAGAAAGACGACGCGTTGCCTCGATAAGACGATCGCGTTCTGCATCCAATTCTTCCAAGTCTGCAGAAAGCTCGTCGCGGAGCTCTTCTACATCCTCTTCGCGAGCTTCTTTATCAACAGAAGTGATGATGGAAGATGCGAAATAAAGGACCTTCTCCAACTCCTTAGGAGGAATATCCAAAAGATAACCCAAACGAGAAGGAGAACCCTTGAAGTACCAAATATGGCTTACAGGAGCTGCAAGCTCAATGTGGCCCATGCGTTCACGGCGAACCTTAGAGCGGGTTACTTCAACACCGCAGCGTTCGCAGACAATACCCTTGAAGCGGATGCGCTTGTACTTACCGCAAGCGCACTCCCAGTCCTTCGTAGGGCCGAAAATCTTTTCGCAGAACAAGCCGTCCTTTTCAGGCTTGAGCGTACGATAGTTGATAGTTTCAGGCTTCTTGACCTCGCCACGAGACCAACCACGGATATCTTCCGCGCTCGCAAGAGAGATACGGATAGCGTCAAAGTTGTTTACATCAAATTCGCTCATTTACATCTCCTCTCCCTCACCGATAAGGTCATTTACTGAATTCTTTTCTGAGGTGCCGCCCATCAAATCGCCCAATTCAGCGGTGATAGAGCCCAGCAAATCATCTTCGCTCATAGGCTTATCTTCGCTTGTGCGTGCGGTACCCAACATTTCAGGTGCTTCCTCTTCAGGCTCGTGAGTAACGTCGATAGTCTGGTGCTGATGACCTTCCAACTCAACGTTCAAGCACAAAGAGCGCATTTCTTTAATAAGAACCTTGAAGGATTCAGGAACCTCAGGTGCAGGGATGGACTCGCCCTTAACGATTGCCTCGTAAGCCTTAACACGACCAGAGGTATCGTCGGACTTGATGGTCAAAATCTCCTGGAGAACATTTGATGCACCGTAGGAATACAGTGCCCAAACTTCCATTTCGCCGAAGCGCTGGCCACCGAACTGAGCCTTACCACCCAGAGGCTGCTGGGTAATAAGACTGTAAGGACCAGTCGAACGGGCATGAATCTTGTCGTCAACCAAGTGACCCAACTTCAGGATGTAGGTCTGACCACAGGTGATAGGCTCACGGAAACGCTCGCCCGTGCGGCCATCATAGAGCCAGGTCTTACCCGTGCGAGAAAGCTGAGGAATCATATCCATGCGGAAATGTTCGCCATACTTCTTCTTGTTGATATTCACCAGGTTGCGGTTTGCCTTAAGGATTACGTCAGAAATTTCCTCTTCTGTTGCGCCGTCGAAAACAGGGGTTGCAACATGAATAGGACCTTCTACGATCTCGTCAGAATCTTCCTCGTCAGACCAGCCCCAAAGTGCAGCCCAACCAAGGTGGTTTTCAAGCAGCTGACCAACGTTCATACGAGAAGGTACACCCAGTGGGTTCAAGATAACATCAATTGGCGTACCGTCTGCCAAGTAAGGCATATCCTCAACAGGCAAAACGCGAGAAATAACACCCTTGTTACCATGACGACCAGAAAGCTTGTCGCCCTGCTGGATCTTACGCTTCTGAGCAACAAATACGCGAACCAGCTCGTTTACGCCAGGAGCCAATTCGTCGCCATTTGCGCGAGAAGAACGAACCACGTTAATTACGCGACCGCCTGCACCATGAGGAACCTTCAAGGAAGTATCACGAACCTCACGTGCCTTCTCACCAAAGATTGCACGAAGTAGACGCTCTTCAGCAGTAAGTTCCGTTTCGCCCTTAGGGGTAACTTTGCCTACCAGAACATCGCCAGGGAATACTTCAGCACCCACGCGAATAATGCCATCGGAATCCAAGTCAGAAATCATATCCTCAGAGATATTGGGGATTTCACGCGTGATTTCCTCAGGACCAAGCTTGGTGTCGCGTGCGTCAATTTCGTATTCAGCAATATGAATAGAGGTCAGCAGGTCTTCTGCAACTACGCGTTCGGAAACGATGATAGCGTCCTCGTAGTTGTAGCCTTCCCATGGCATGTAAGCAACCATGAGGTTCTGGCCGAGGGACAGTTCTGCTTTGTCGCAAGAAGGACCATCTGCCAAAACATCGCCCTTAAATACCGTATCGCCCTTGCGAACCAATGGCTTGTGGTTCATGCAGCCAGACTGGTTGGAACGCTGGAACTTAGGAATCAGGTATTCGTCGTATTCGCCATCTTCGCGTTCAATGATGATGGTCTGACCGTCAACATAGTCAACTACACCTGCGTTTTGAGCAACCAAAACTTCACCAGAGTCAACCGCAATACGATGCTCGATGCCCGTACCAACCAATGGTGCATTAGGACGAAGCAGAGGTACTGCCTGGCGCTGCATGTTAGAGCCCATCAAAGCACGGTTTGCGTCGTCGTGCTCGAGGAACGGAATAAGAGACGTTGCAACAGAGGTCATCTGGCGAGGTGAAACGTCCATGTAGTTAACGGTTTCTACCGGCATATCCGCAGCTTCACCGAAGTTGCCCTGAGAGTCCTTCGTACGGCACAGAACACGGCTTGCCTTGACGAATTCGCCATTTTCGAAATGGCCAAATTCGCGCGTATCAGGGTTAAACGTTTCGTTAGCCTGAGCGATGGTGTACTTTTCTTCCTCGTCTGCAGTGAGGTAGTCAACGTCGTCGGTTACCTTGCCGTCGATCACGCGACGATAAGGGGTTTCAATAAAGCCGTAGGGATTTACGCGTGCATAGGTTGCAAGCGAACCAATAAGACCAATGTTAGGACCTTCAGGGGTCTCAATGGGGCACATACGACCATAGTGAGAAGTATGAACGTCGCGAACCTCGAAGCCTGCACGTTCACGAGACAAACCACCAGGACCCAAAGCAGACAGACGGCGCTTATGCGTTACCCCAGCTGCGATGTTGGACTGGTCCATGAACTGAGAAAGCTGTGAAGAACCGAAGAATTCTTTAATAGCAGCAACGATAGGACGAATGTTAACCAAGCTCTGAGGAGTGATGTCGTCTGGCTCCTGCATGCTCATACGTTCGCGTACCACGCGCTCCATACGAGACAAACCAATGCGGAACTGGTTTTGAATCAACTCTCCTACCGTACGGATACGACGATTGCCAAAGTGGTCAATGTCGTCGGTCTGGTAACCCTCTTCGCCATCATGCAACGCTACGATATAGCGCATGGTTTCGATGATGTCTTCCTGGGTAAGAGTGGAATTGTCGTTTTCAGGATCAAAGCCAAGCTTCTTGTTGATCTTATAGCGACCGACCTTTGCCAAGTCGTAGCGCTGTGGATTGAAGAACAAACCATCCAGAAGCGTACGAGCTGAATCGATCGTAGGAGGCTCACCGGGACGGAAGCGACGGTAGAGCTCGATTAAGGATTCTTCCTTGGTGGTAGCAGGGTCGCGATCAAGCGTGCGGATGACCATTTCAGAATCACCCAGAAGTTCAATGATTTCTTCGCGGGTTTCTGCAATGCCCAGTGCGCGCAAAAGCAGCGTAGCAGGCTGCTTACGCTTACGGTCGATGCGTACGGAAAGTACGTCGCGCTTGTCGGTTTCGAATTCAAGCCATGCACCACGCGAAGGAATTACCTTTGCGTTGTAAATGGTTTTGTCAGACGTCTTGTCGCGCTCAGATGAGAAGTACACACCTGGGGAACGAACAAGCTGAGATACTACAACACGCTCAGTACCATTAATAATGAAGGTACCGCGTGGAGTCATCAGAGGGAAGTCGCCCATGAAGACATCTTGCTCTTTGATCTCGCCCGTCTCACGATTAATAAAACGAATTTCAGCAAAGAGAGGTGCCTGATAGGAAACATCGCGTTCCTTGCACTCATCTACGCTATACTTAGGCTCGCCGAATTCGTGCTTACCGAATTCAACACACATATCTTTAGTGTTCGATTCGATAGGGCTAATGTCGTTGAAGGCGTTGGTTAGACCTTCGTCCACGAATTTTTTGAAGCTTTCCGTTTGGATTGCAATAAGATTAGGGACGTCCATTACGTCAGGAATCTTTGCGAAGCTCCGGCGGGTCCTATAACGGCTGGTGGAATCGGGGTTTTTAGACTGAACCACGAGTCATTTCCTCCTTCGTTGCAACCGGCTAATTTGTGTAAAGACACAATTTACTAAGATACTTCGCGCAAAGTGTCAAGTCAAGGAAAATTTTTTTTAATTGTGGTTTACTTGTGGAGTTTTCTGAAAAAGTAAGCTCTTTAAAAAGCGAGTTCTTTATTTAATAGGGGATGGAACTTGATGACACTTAATAGGATTTAACAGCAATCCTTCCTAAGAAAGCTCCCTAAGAAAGTTTCAACGGTAAATACATCCTATTAATGTCAGAATCAATGCAAGGCATTTTCTTAAAGCCAAAATATGCATAAAACATCTCTGTAGACTTACTGCTTGGGTCCACTAATAAAGCCTTTGCCCCAATAATTTGTCCAGTCTCTAAAGACTTCTTGATAGCATCCCGAAGCAATGCGGCACCCAGCCCGCACCCTTTATAGTGAGTATCTACACCCATCATTCCTAGCAAAATGACAGGAACTTGCTCTGGAGAATTTCGCTTTAGCCATCCCCCTTGAATAGAGTTTCGTACAACAGAATGACTGCTTAGCGTATAAAACCCCGCAACTTTTCCTTTGCAGTAACTTACGTATACCACAGCCGTACCCCGTTGTTTTGCATGTTTGGCATGCTTGGCAAACCAGCTATCTACAAGGTTGTCCCCGCAAGAAAAACCAGTGGATTCAGAATCGTTAGCTTCAGAATTATTAGCCTCATATTGTATAGGGCGCGAAAACATACTTATTCCCAAATTTCATCACGCGCCAAGAGGTCTTGAGCAGCCTTGGGCATGGGTTCATCTAATGCCTGACAAAATAATTCAAATTCGTTAGCACTTAACGCGGTTACTCTAGCCTGCTCAATATCATACTGCGCAGCTTCGTCTAAGTGCGCAACACTCCATTGCGTTAAGGTTTGCCCCTTTAATGAAGCAGCTTTTTCATAGGCTGAGCGCTGACTATAAGTCAACCTAAGATCCATCCTGCTATTCTTTTCTTCTTTTTCTGCGGCAACAGGCATACTATCACCCTTTCAGTTGATAGCTTTATTGTACGTAATTTATCCGTACAATACAATCATACTAGGTAGGTTTCCTCTCAAAAGAGTCATTACTGCAAAAGTCCACAACTAAAAGAATGGCTCCTACCATAAGAACCTAATTAGAAGAATCTTAATTATTCGTTTAGCACGTTTAGTATCGGAGTCTTAAAAGAATCCTAATTGTTCACCAATAAGTTTTACGGCAAGCAAGCCAAGTGCGATAAGGATGCAGGGGCGGGCAATATTGATGCCTTTTTTCATGACTAGCCCTGCCCCAATCCAAGAGCCAATCATGTTAGCAATGCCACAAGCGATCGCAAGTCCAAGCAAGATCTTACCGTTGAGCGCAAACACCACAATCGCACCTATATTAGTAGTTAAGTTTAAAAGCTTCGAATGCGCATTTGCGCGCACAACTCCCATACTTGCCGCGAAAGTAAAAGCGATAGTTAAAAAGGTTCCACTTCCTGGCCCATAAAAGCCATCGTAAGCGCCAATAACAAACGCACAGATAACGCAAATGATCCGCTGTTTGAGCGTTATGGGTTCATCGCTATCTGCTGCAACTCGTTTGAAGTGTTTGCTTAACGTGATGTAGGCAACAATGGGCAGAATGATCATAAGGAGCCACTGCAAAAGCTCTGCATCCACCAGAACCACAAGGCTTGTTCCGCAAGCAGAGCCCACAAGTGCTGCAGGAATAGCAGGCAAGATAACTTTCCAATAAATAAGCCCACTTTTTATAAAGCGAAAGCTTGCCGTTGCCATGCCGAAAAACGACTGAATCTTATCAGTACTGAGCGCATAATGAGCTGGGAGACCCGCAAGCATAAGTGCTGGTACCGTAATAAAGCCTCCACCGCCGCTGATAGCGTTAAGAAGCCCACCTAAAAAACAGGCAGGCAGCGCAATAAGCAAGGTGACTATCGTAACAGTTGGTTCCATGCGCAATACGATAACATTTTCTTGGCGGATACTTACAATTGTGCGGCACCTCGCAAGAAATTCTTTTTAGCGCATTGAGTAAAGCAAGATGCAACACATTGCGTATGACAAGATGCTGCACATCGTGTGAGGCAAGATATATCGCATTGTACGAGACAAGCAGCGCATTGCATGCAGCGTCTTCTGCCCCAAATCAAAATTTCCGGTTTTTTCCTCCAAAAATGGCAAGTAAAGCGAGTTGTGAATAGGTCGGCTGCAATTTTTATCGGAGCGCCAAGTTGGCGAGCTTCCGAATGGTGCTTTCGTTACAGGAATCTGGCATTTCGTGACACTTTTTCTATTCCTGGTCCTTTGCTGCCATCCTACACCCGTACACAACTCGAGTTACTCGCCAAAAATGCCCCTAAAAACCGGAAATTTTGAATCCGAAGAATGGTACAGCGAAAGGATGCGTCCGTCCTTAAAGATGGTAACCCTGGCTCAATCGGCTATGGCATCGATCGCGCGTTTGCAAAAGAAGGCGCCAATTTGGTAATCACGGGACGCAACGAAGCAAAGCTTCAAGCCGCCAAACAAGAACTAGAAGCCGAATTCGACATAGAAGTGCTTCCCGTAGTAGCTGATGTAACTGCAGGAGAAGACAACGAAGCAACTGTCCAAAGAGTAGTTGATGCCGCGATTGAAAAGTTTGGCCGCATAGACGCCTTAGTAAACAACGCTCAAGCAAGCGCCTCGGGCGTAACACTTGCCGAACACACCATGGAGCAGTTCAATCTTGCAATCTATTCCGGGCTGTATGCTGCTTATCTGTACATGCAAAAATGCTATCCCTACCTGAAAGAAACCAAAGGTTCCGTAGTGAACTTCGCTTCGGGTGCTGGCTTGTTTGGCAATTACGGACAATGCTCATACGCTGCCGCAAAAGAAGGCATCCGTGGCTTAACGCGCGTAGCTGCAACTGAATGGGGTCCTGATGGGATCAATGTAAACATCGTATGCCCCCTTGCTTGGACAGCAGCTCTTGAGAATTTTAAAGATACCTATCCTGAAGCATACGAAGCAAATGTCCATATGCCACCCATGGGACACTATGGAAACGTCGAGCACGAAATTGGTCGCGTCGTCGTGCAGCTTTGCTCTCCTGACTTTAAGTTCATGAGCGGCGAAACCGTAACACTTGAAGGTGGACTCGGCTTACGTCCGTAATTTAAATTTGAGGTTTCAAAATGCGCGCTTACACCCTGAAAGTGTAAGCGCGCTCTGCCATCAATCAGTGCCTTGGCGACGATATTTCAAACGTAATTCAAAGCCAGAACGAACAGATCGAACAAACCGCCAAAGAGATAAACAAGCAAACCATCGAAGCAAAAAATAAGTACCCTAAAGCCTGGAAGAAATACCACTTTTGTAATTAGATTCACACTTTGACCAGGAATAATATAGACTAAGTAGCGGCAATATTCATCACTATACTATCCTGCAGTATTTATCACTGAACTATCTCGGAATGAAAGGAATGCTATGAAAATTTCCGCACGAAATATTCTTAAGGGAACCGTAGAAAAAGTGGCTGAAGGTGCCGTAAATGGTGTCGTCACAATAAAAGTTGGCAACGACACCGTAAAAGCGGACATAACCATGGAAGCTATCAAAGACCTAGGTCTCGAATCGGGCAAAGAAGCATTTGCCATCATTAAAGCAAGCTCTGTCATGTTTGCTGCAGGATCGGAGCGCATCACGACGATTTCAGCGCGCAATCAACTACCTGGCACCGTTGTCGCAGTAAACAAGGGTGCCGTAAACGGACATGTAACCATCAAAACGGAAAGCGGAAACACCATTAAAGGCTCTATTACCAACGAAGCTATCGAAGACTTAGGGCTTAAGCCAGGTGCTCCTGCACTGGCAGTCATCAAATCTACCGACGTAATGGTTGGCGCGGAATAAGCGAGCGATCATTACGCCGCAACAAGATCGCTCCCACAATTGCGGAAAGGCACGCAAGACCAAATATAATCACAGTTGCGGCAACCGCTATACCATTTAGGGCGTCATCGGTTTGAGCAAGCTTTTTGCTAGAGGAATTATCGGAGCCGACTTTTGAGCCAGCATCAGAATTTCCAGCGTTCGCGTCTTCGTTCGCCGCATTCGATCCCTCGCCAGAATCAGGTTTCGTTGATGGAGAGGTATCTGAATGGAAGCTCCACGTACCTCTGATCTCCGCATCTTCATCACCTAACGTGAAGTTGTCGCGATCATACCCATCAAACTTCCAGGTGCCGCCCTTCACTTTGACGCTGGCTTGCATTGGAGCGATTGCTGATATAGTCTCTCCCACCTTATGTAATCCCTGATCGGAAGGTACGAGTGCCAACACTTCATCAGGAAGCACCTTCCCTTCGGTAGAACTATCAAAACGATAGGTAACCGCATGTCCGCCAAATGCCGCAATAATCATTGTGCGTTCAGTAAGAGGCGAATTTACCTTTACCGCGGTAGCGTGATAGGGATCCCAGCCACCTGCAACGTTGCCTTCAGCATCGTAGCTATAGTCGCTATACCAGCCATCAACAGGGAGCAATTTGCGCATGGCAGGATTGCCCGTTAGAGTAAAAGGTCTTTTATCTGCAGGGATAGGGTTCGAGGGCAACTTAAGGGTGCCTTTAAGGCCTGTGCCATCCTTGGCTTGCGCGGCATAGAACGCAATATCTGAACCGAAATACTGCGTACAACGGTTATTAGCAACAAGGCAGTTTTCACCTACGGTCATTGCACTTTTTGCGTTATGGGCAATACCGCCACCTGCAGCTGCAGTGTTTGTCGATATGGTTGTCGCACCATCGATTTTCACATCGCCTGATCCAACGGCATAAATGCCACCGCCGTAACCTTCAGTTACATTTCCTGTAATGGTCACATCTGCGAGCGAGATATTTGCGCCATTCGTATACAAGCCACCTCCATAGCTGCTTGCCTGATTATCCGTAAGGAACATACTCGATACCGTAGCACCTTCACAGCCAGTTAAGAAGACGCCACCACCGCAGCCTGTGTTATTACCAGAGACAACGCCACCTGTAATAGCGACTGTTGAATCTTCGATGTACAAACCGCCACCATATGCTCTTTTGTTGTCCGTATGGTCGGTCACGTTATTTGTAATGGAGCCACCCGAAATAGTAACGTTCGACTTACTGAGGCACACCCCCGCACCAGCGCCATATAAGCCGTCGCCCTTTTTGATTTTATTACCCGAGATGGAGCCGCCCTTCATATTGAAGGTGCCGTCATGAACAAAAACCGCTCCACCTAAAACATGCGTAGGTGACGTCAAATTTCCACTTACGCAACCCTCAATTGAGCCGCCATACATATTGAAAACAACGCTGTCGCGTCCTTGACCATCAGAGCGAACCGCAACAGCGCCGCCCATGCTTGAGCCAGACTTGTTAGTACAATTCGAAATGGTACCACCATACATATTAAACGTACCGTTATTGACCCCAACTGCCGCACCGAGCGTGCCTCCTGCTACATGGCTGTTCGTAAGAGTGACGCCCTCATACATGTTGAAGGTTCCCCCATTGCCACCCATAAACCCAAGATGAATAATGCCGTGAATCTGTGTGTCATCTCCGCCTTTAACGACAAGCGCATCGGAGCCATCCGATTTACCAAAAGTAAGGGTGCCGCCATTGCGAATATTAAAGAAATAATTTGAGAGCGATAGCGTATGTCCATCGCCTAAGATTGTTACGTTTCCCTGCACGACAAAGCACGAATCATCTAGGTTCTCGTTTGACGCCGTCGGAATAGTGATATCGGCAGTAAGTTTGATAACGTGCGCATTGTCCGACGAATCCGTTTTTGCTTGCTCTATTGCCTGCGAAAACGCGGTTGCATCAGCAACTTCGTGCACTGCTGCATCTGAAGGGAGTGCGAAAGCGTTATACGGGAACGCAAACAGAGAAAAGCACAGCACAACAAGCGCAATTTTGAACCTTTTCATAACGACAATCACCTGCTAAATAGTCGACGGCTTACCGTGAATATTCAGCATAGAGTGGAGTGTGTGAACACATCGTTCCTAAAGCGTGTCATGAAGTTCTGGAATACGCCTGAAGCGCCGAGATGCGTCATGAAGCCCTATTGCAGGCACGAAGGCCCGGAGCGCGCATGGAGCAGCGATCATGAGGCGGGATGTTCATGAGACATATTACGTTTCGTGAAGTGCCGAGGCGTGCTGAATTCTTATTGCGTTTCGCGAAGGCCTTGCAGAAATCCGATGTAGCAGCAAAGGAGGTGATGAAAGTATCCGATGAAAAACGGAAAGCCGATAAAAGCTTCAAAGGCTCCGGCTCCCCCGTTCGAAAAAAGGTGCTACTCGGACAGGCGGTGAACCGTCCGTAAGAAGCGTTATAGTAGATCAACGCCTAGTCGCCTGCAGCGAAGCTAACGTGTTCCTTAAATTAACCAACCGCAACAAGTGGCTCTATCTCTGACAGATCATCACCATGCAGATCAAGCGTATTCCAAAGGTCGATGTTTCGCTGCATATTAAGCCAATATTGAGGAGTTGTCCCAAATAGTCGCGCCAGGCGAACAGCCATTTCTGCGCTTACCGAACGACGCTCACGAATAAGCTCATTGACCGACTGCCTAGATACATGCAGTAATTCGGCTGCCCTCGAAACCGACAATCCAAACTCTGGGAAGAATTCTTCTCGAAGCATTTCACCAGGATGAGTAGGTTTACGAGAAACGATGATCATATTATTTGCACCCATGTCCATAGCTCAACTCCTTAGTGATAGTCGCAAATCTCTACGTCATAAGCATCTTCACCAACAAAGCGAAAGCAAATACGCCACTGATCATTGATTGAAATGGCATGCTGTCCAGCTCGATTTCCCTTCAGAGAATGCAATCTATTCCCAGGAGGAACACGTAAATCTTCAATACGATATGCGCTGTCAATCATGTCAAGCTTTCTAAGTGCACGCGGAACTATAGTGCTGGGAATCTTTTTAGCGACCCCTTCACAAAACAACAGTTCCGTTTCTTTGTCAGCAAAGCTTTTAATCATGAAACAATTGTACTGTGTAACGTGACACATGTCAAATCAAACACCGCAAAACCGATCTTAGGAGACCTTAGCCCTTCATCTCAACAGAGGCCTATCTGGCATCGTGAGGCGCGAGAACCACACCCGCCTCCAACTTTGTTGTAAAATATAGCCATAAATTTACAGCAAATTTAAGAAGTCGCCATGCCAAACATTAAACCTATTTCTGATCTGAGTTCTTATTCCTCTGTTCTCGATGAGGTTTCACAAGGCGTTCCTGTGTTTCTAACGAAAAATGGAAGAGGTCGTTATGTCATTGTGGACATAAAAGATTTTGAAAAGATCGAAGCAGAAGAAAAGCTCTTCGCGCAGCTTAATCTCGGGATAGAGTCTGCCAACAAGCAAAGCACGTTAACGACTTCTGAAGTTGAGTCAAAATTCGAAAAACGCTTTTCGAAAGCAGTATCATAAAAGGCGCACTGGTCACCTGCTGCTGTAGATGACTTAGAGGCGGTGCTTGATTATATTGAGTTCGACCTTGATAGTCCTCAATCTTCTAAACGATTCTACCAAACGCTACTAGATGCAGTACGACGATTTTCAGATATCCCCACTGCAGAAATTGTCTTACGAAATTCTCAGGGCTTAGACACAGGGTTTCGCTATATGATCACTGGAAACTGGATGATCTTTTTCGTCATCCAGGATGATGGTGTGTTGGTAGTACGAATATTGTACGGAAAAAGCGACTATATGCAGATACTCTTTGGTGAAAATCAATAATGAGGTCGACGCAAACTGGATAGCTGACAACACTGTTTCTCGGTTAAATACCATGATTTTTAATTGCCCCGATAGTCGGAGATAGTTTATTGTGTCAAAAAATACCCCGAAACGAAGCCCTTGGGATGGGATTTAATTGTCTTGCCTGGCAGATCATTGATTTTATTAAAAACAACCACACGTTTTAAAGGTTAGCCTTGAACAGATGATTCAGTTGTCAAAGATTTGTTCAATCCAGAGTGTTTTGCCAGGTTAAAAGTAACTTCCTAATGTTTTGATTCAATCAATTTCTATAGAACCCGCATCGATTTTTTTGCAGAATCTTTTAAAGAACCCAAAGAAGAATAAAAGCGCGGAAGTTCGACACCTAATCCTTATATCGAAAAAAGGCGAGCCTCTGCCCGCCTTTTCAATATGTACAATAGTTTCTCCAAGAGACAAATCGCTCTGGACTAAAATCACCGCCCAGCAACAGGAAGAGGAACTGCAAGCGAAGAATACTCGAGATCTTTGGAATTCTGCGATGCAACAATGGTTAACTTCCCATCAGGCTTAACCACAAAACACACCTCAGGGTTGTTTAAACCAGACACATATGCATCTCGCGCCGATAAATTGCAATTAACAAATGTCGCATTGCTTACCTTGCCAAACAGCACATTCACCATACCTGTTGCCGCGCCGGTACCGCTCGAGACGATCACTGATGAAACAGTTTGTACAAGTGCCGTTACCATGTGCTGACCAGCAGCCCCACCAGCATCAACCATCCCTTTACCCTGTATCAAAAAATAATCCGAAATAACCGTAAACAGCGATGGGCTTGTTGAGTGTAGGTATCGTTGTCCACCAACCTCAGTCTCCCAGCTTAAACTCCACCAATCGTAGTCGGTCGCAGCACCAAGCTACGTTGCATACCGCACAACCTTGCTGCTGCTTTGTTTACTCCCACCAAGCGGCGTATCCCATTGAGACGTTTCACAATTTTCGTCCCCAAATTGATGAAGCTATACCACATTCTCCAGCTTGTTCGTCGTGGTGTTGTTAATTACCACGCGCGTGAAATGAGTCTGTGCCATTAGTTGCTCTTTTCATACGAGGCTGCCAGCTGCATAACTCCTTCAGGCGCAATCTCTTCCACACGAGATAAATACAGAAATTGTCGATAACCACTTGACGATACACACATATGGACTGATTTCACGTGGAACGCTGAACCGACAGCCCGTGTAAGGCTGAACCGATGATGCGTGGGAGGTGGACTGTTCAGTGCGAAATACTCAAGTATAAATAGCCCACTGCAAACGTTCAGCCCTAATACTTGTGGTAGCACCAGCAAATTGCGTATAAAGCCCATCTAATTGCTATAAGAAAAACAACTAGCAGAAATATAAACTAAAGAACTACTGGAATAGATAACGAACAGAACCCGGGACAGAGCTATCAAGAAGCAGCTGCGATTGTTATTGATAAGTACATCCCATTCGTAGCTGCTTAATAAGGAGAAACTATCTGTGCGAAGTCCTCCCAATTTATAAACAGCAAATTCGGGTTAATAGCCAAAATGGTGCTTAGACTTTTCCGTCACCTCGCAACATTTACCCATCTACAATATATGGAAGTATATTTACTATATATTGTATCGTACATTTGTTTCTACACAATTTATTGTATATAATAGCAGTAAGTTGAACACAACAAAAAAGATTTAGCAGTATGAAGTTAGATTTAAAGCAGATACGACTAGAGCCTATTAAGCTAGATACCACAATCGATCTACAGAGAAGCTCATGAAAGGATTGCTACAGATCCCTGTGAAACTCTAATTTCAGCAGACAATGAAAGGCGGACAGATATGGCAAATTTGCATAATGAATTTATTGCTTTTAGTAATGAAATTTCCCTCAGCTCCGCCCAAAAAGAAGAGCTGAGAACAAGCAGGGATAGCGTCCGGGATCACATTAGAAAATGGATGCGAGATAAAAAGGGCATAAGCGTAAAATTTTATTTGCAAGGTTCTTACGCAATGCATACTGCGGTTAAACCTATTAACGAGGGCGAATATGACATCGATGACGGTGTCTATCTAACGGATTACTACGATATGCAAGACGAAAATCTTCCATCTTGTGAAACGGTTCATGACTGGATCAAGCAGGCCGTCAAAGATCAAACATCGACAGATCCCATCGACAAAAATACATGCGTACGAGTTGTTTATAAACATGGATATCATATTGACCTCCCCATTTATATACTTCGCAATGATGCTGCCTTCCTGGCCAACAAAAAAAGCGGCTGGATTGAAAGCGATGCGAAAAGCTTTAAAGACTGGCTTCATGATCAACTTGGAGAAAACCGCGACCAAGGACATAGACTGATAAAGTATTTAAAACGGTGGAAAGACGAAAATGTCGTGAACTTAAAAGGGATCGAACTTACCATCCTTGTTGCCAACAACGCAACATATAAATCTGGCAGAGATGACCTTTCATTGCGATGCACCGTAGCTTCAATCTACGAAACCCTGCAGCAAAACTTCATCTGCCTCAAACCAGTAGCGCCGTTCGAAGATTTATTTGAAGAAAAAGCTGGAAGTAAAGACGCTATTCTAAATCAGTTAAAGCAACTACGCGATGCCCTCATCGATGCAACAGATCTAGCAACTTCGACGGAAGAAGCATCGGAAAAAATGGCAATATATTTTGGGAGCTCTTTTCCAACGAGCACGAACGCAAACGACAAACTCAGCCTTCAGAGGACGGCAGCACCAGGAATTTTAAAGCGCGATGGACGATCTGGATAAAACAAAACTTGTCTCTCTGTTAAGAAAGCAGGGATACCGATGTGAACTCGACGAACAAGATGCGCTCTCCGTTATTACAACTTTGAACGACGGGGAGGAAAGGGAGCTGTGGCTTGATTTAAAAGTCCAAGAACCTTGCAAGATACCGGAGTTTACGATAGCGCTCGACAAATATCCCGAATTTATCGGGAAACCCCATGTTGGATCAAAGGGCGGAGTCTGCGTATTTAATGCTTCATCGAATTTTGTTAACCCATGCCATACTGAAGCGACAATTCTAGAATCCCTAGAACAGACAATCAGGCTTTTGAATACTGATTTAACAGCTACTACAGATGAAGCTTATAAAGATGAATATCTGGCTTACTGGAGTCTTGAAAACCAATACTTTAGAGTTTATCTTTTCGACGACCGCCCTTCCAAAAACACTATTTTTTACGGAGCAATTCGAAAAGTTTCTAACGAAACCGAGCTATACGTAGCTTCAACCAAAGAAAAAGCAACCTCCATATGGAGAAAATTACCTGAGACATCGACAAAAGCCTCACCAAAATTAATACCCTGTCTTACACTTGAGCTTCACGACGCTGTATTGCCCATTCCAAAAACTTACAAGAATTGGTATAGAGCCATAAAAACAAACTCTGATAGCTTTCAAGCCTATTGCGACTATGCACGCAAGATTAAGGAACGTGGCTACATTCTTATAAAGGTTAATCCACATGCAAGTGTAGATGATAATTCCTTCTGGCTCGCGTTTTGCCATCACGCAGTTCCTCCGCATAATGGATTTAGAAAGCGCAGTAAAAGATTGCTCGATTATGTAATGGAGCATGACGCATTCGGAAACAAGGAACCCTGGCGAGGAGAAGTTAAGCTCATGACACAAGAACGACTGTTCTACCGTGGAGGTGATGGAGTTATTTTTAATAAAACTTTTGCCCTTGTAGGATGTGGCTCACTGGGAAGCAACTTTGCTAAAACGCTTAGCGATATCGGGGTAAGTAAGTTTTTATTGTTCGATAATGATTTCCTTACCGATGAAAACATTATGCGCCACATTTGTGGATTCAACTTCCTGGGAAAGGACAAAAATAAGGCGCTAAAAGACTTTCTTGAGCAACGAAATCCAAATATTGAGTGTCAAACCTTTGAGAAAGATGCCGTGACGCACTTGCATCAAAATCCTCAAGTATTTCTTAAGGCTGATTACTGCGTAATCAGCACGGGAGAGCCTGCTTCAGAGTTCTATTTCATCGACGCTTTCGTAAACAAGAAAGTATCTTGTCCGCTAATTATTATGTGGGTTGAACCTTATGCGCTCGCTGGACATGCCCTCGTTATCGAAAAGCCTAGTTTTCATTACGGAGATTCTTTCGATGAAGAAACTAAGTATTTCAAAGACAATGTGGTAATTAACCAAGAAGACTTCCTTAAACAGGAAGCGGGATGTCAATCAACATTCGTCCCGTATGCAGTTCTAGATATTCAGATGTTTATCATTGATTTTATTCGGAGCTACTTTAGATCCGGTGAATTCAAAAAGAAGCAGAACAGGCATTTTGTTTGGCTAGGTAGGTTATCGAAAGCGAAGGAATTATCGGCAAAAATAGCGGACAAGTATAAGGCACTGGAAGATTATACATATTGTTATGAGGACCTATGCTAGTTATTTTTGAAAACGAAACAAAAGTTATTCTGCCGCAGCTTTTGCTCACACAATTAAAAGAGTACCTGCAAACGGCAGGGTTCCAAAAAGAGAGCGGAGGGATAATACTAGGCAGCAAGAAAGCCCATCAGCCTACCTACATAATAAAAGAATTAACCTTCCCGGATAAAAGAGACAGAAGATTTCCCAAAGCTTTTATTCGTTCAAAAAAGAAAGCAAACGAAGCAATAGTACATGCCTGGCAAAATTCATCCGGATACATAAATTACCTAGGAGAATGGCATACACACAATGAACTAAAGCCAAAAAAGTCTAGAACTGACAAAGATTTAATTCGTAAACTATTGCAGGACAATTGTTTGCCTTACGGGATAATACTTATCCTGATAATTGGCAATAACAAATTCGGTAATTTAACAATGGTTGATAAAGCGGCTAAGGCAATTAAAGAGGTTGATTTTATATGGCAGGATTAAGACCCTATTTAATCGAGGGTGAAACTAGAGGAAAAGTCTTAATTGTTTGCTTAGTACTTTCTCTCGTAGCTGCCAGCTTTCTTAATGGAATTATTTTCCCACTACTTCAAGCATTGGCGCACTTAATAGGTCTCAGTGAAATTTATCAATCATTTCTACTATTTGGACTATTCGGAACGGCATCCTATACGTGTATGGTATCAATAGCTTGGAAGGTGTTTGACCATTTTCTTTGGAAACAAAGGGTAATTAATCAGCTTATTAATATCCCAAATCTTAAGGGTGTTTGGAAAGGTACGGGCTATTCAAGTTATGAAGGAAATAATAAACAAATAGAATACTCAATGGAATTGAGAATATCTCAAACGTTCACAAAAATGGAATGTCATGCAGTTTTTGAGAATTCCGACTCGTACGGAAATTCGTATTCCGTTAGTTGCTGCAATTTTCAGCAACAGAGTTGTCTATTATCATTCGCATACGGCAACGGCGCAGGCTCTATTTCGTTGAAAGTTGATAGCTGGGAAGAAAGCCACTTTGGTTACAACATCATTCAAGTAGTAGGTGACAGCATGTCTGGAAGATATTTCACTAATCGAAGCCCTCAAACAAAAGGATATTTCGAGCTAAAAAAGCAAAGTTAAGGAGCATAAACGCTTGGTTTTTCGAAACTCCTATTCGGTACAAAACATTCGTGCGCGCTATGTGCGAATACCAGATCTTGAAGAAGCCTGGCGGGTATCTTGTAAATACTTGGATGGAAAGCGAAAGACATGAACTCGAGCCTCCCTTACTTTAATTAACGCCTTTAGGCTCTGTAAAATACACAGAGGGAAGGTGTAAATCAAAGTGAGGAAAGCTCACCCTTGAGTGCTTTTGAGCTTTCCTGAGAAAGATATTCATATAATGATCCGTTTGGATCAGTTTTTTTACGCAACTCATCAAGTGAGCAAAAGTGGATTCTGCCTCGAGTTAATTGATCCGTAAAGTAGGAGCCCACCCAATGTCCTAAAATCATATCTGCCTCAGCGCAACATGCCCCATATTGAGTCGGGTATCTCTTGTTAGCGCTCCCCCTTGAGTCGGTGCGATAGTGATAATAAAGAACATAATCGTTGTAATCGTCTAAAACAAACTTCCCATTTAAGGTTTTACTTTTCATTTGATCAGTCTGGATCTTCATGCGAATATTACTACCACTTTGTGTTATCTCTATTTTTCCGGGTTTTCGATAGTGTCTTGTCTCCGGAGCTGCTTCATCTGATCCTGAGACCAACTCATGTTTGAATTCAAAAACAACTTCAGTAATACTTGTTAAATTTGGAACACCTGTAAATCTCGATAAACGCCAAACCAATTTTTTATAGAGAATATTGGCAAATACTCCTGCCGTTATGGACGAACCAATACATTCAATAACAGAAAAAGGAAGATCTTGACCACGAATTGAAAACATAACAAAAAATGCTACAGCGGCAAATATGGATACTAATTTTATTTGTCCACGCTCCATGCTCTACTTACTCCCCATAATAATCCGACATTGAACCATTGAATATTTAATCCCTCTTAAACAAATCTCGCGTAAAGACCTTATCTTCCACATCGGAGAGCTCTTCGTTCCAGCGGTTAGCGATAATCACATCACAAGACTCTTTGAAAGACTTAAGATCGTGCGTGACTTTACTACCAAAGAAGGTTGAATCATCTAAGGTTGGTTCGAATACAAAAACTGGTACACCCTTAGCCTTGATGCGTTTCATAATGCCCTGAATAGAAGAGGCTCGGAAATTATCCGAACCTGTTTTCATAGTTAGGCGATAGACTCCGACAACCGGATTGGTAACACCCTTGTATACCAGATCCATCACGCGCTGAATAATCTCATCAGCAATAAAGTCTTTACGGGTTCGGTTAGACTCGACAATCGCTTCAATCAAATTCTGAGGTACATCCTTGTAGTTAGCGAGAAGCTGCTTAGTGTCCTTAGGCAAACAATAGCCACCATACCCAAATGAAGGATTATTGTAGTGGGACCCGATACGGGGATCATACCCAACACCAGCAATGATTTGAGAAGTATCTAATCCTCTAGCCTCAGCATAGGTATCAAGCTCATTGAAATAAGCAACACGTAAGGCTAAATACGTGTTGGCGAACAGCTTTACTGCCTCAGCCTCTGTTGCTCGCATGATAAGCACCGGAGGATTATCATCCTCTGCCGCCTCTGCTAGAAGATGAGCAAAGGTATGCGCTACTTCTTCTAGTTCTTCGGCAAACTTCGATTCGCTGGGAACCCCTACGATGATACGAGAGGGATGAAGGTTGTCATGGAGCGCATGCCCTTCCCGTAAGAACTCGGGGCTGAAGAGGAGCTTGCCTTGCGGATACTTATCAAGTAAGGACTTGATATACCCAACAGGGACGGTGGATTTGACAACCATGACGGCTTCAGGGTTAACCTCTAGTACGAGATCTATTACTTGTTCTACATAAGAGGTATCGAAGAAGTTCTTATCGGGATCATAGTTGGTAGGAGTAGAGATAACTATAAGCTCTGCCTGCCTATAAGCATTTGCTCCGTCAAGGGTTGCGGTGAAGTTGAGCTCTCGTTTGCCTGACTTAGCATCATTTAAGAACTCTTCAATCTTCTTATCCTTAATAGGGCTTACCCATTGGTTTAACTTCTCGACCTTTTCAGGTACTACATCAACTGCAACAACATCGTTGTGCTGAGACAACAGCACCGCTAAAGACAAACCGACATAACCGGTTCCTGCAACCGCAATCTTCATCAATATCCTCTTTTCAATGTGCTTAAAATTTAGTATTAAAAATAACTGACTCTAGATGTATTGGCGGAGGGTCTGGCTCTACACATCCACCCCGTAATAGCGTTTATACCAACGGGCAAATTCCCGAAGGCCATATTCCAGTGGTGTTGTTGGCTTGAAGCCGAAGTCGCGTTCTAGATCAGATACATCGGCATAAGTTTGATAAACGTCTCCTGGCTGCATAGGCAATAGCTCATGTTCAGTAGGAGCATCCACTACCCCTTCTTCCATGAGCACGCGCTCAAGGGTTTCCACGAAATACATAAGAGATTCTGGTTTGTTGTTACCGATGTTATAGATCTTATAGCGAACCCCGTTTTCGTTAGGAATAGGTGGTTTATTTATAACGTTGACCACACCAGTTACGATGTCACCAATATAGGTAAAGTCCCTATACATATCCCCCATGTTATAGATCTGAATGGACTCTCCTTTTACGATCTTGTTGGTGAATTTGAAGTAAGCCATATCAGGACGTCCCATAGGGCCATAGACCGTAAAGAAGCGAAGTCCCGTTGAGGGGATATCGTAGAGTTTCGAATAGGCATGGGCCATAAGTTCATTGCTCTTCTTGGTAGCAGCATAGAGGGATACTGGATTGTCTACCCTATCCTCTACCGAATAAGGAACCTTTTTGTTGGAGCCATAGACGCTAGAGCTTGATGCATAAACCAAGTGCTTTACTGGGTGGTGCCTGCACGCTTCCAAGACATTAAAAAAGCCTATGAGGTTTGAATCCACATAGGCCCTAGGGTTATCTATGGAGTAGCGAACTCCTGCTTGCGCGGCAAGGTTTACTACGCAATCAAATGAGTACGTACTAAATATACTCTCTAACTGATCAGCATCCGCTATATCGCCTTCTATAAAAGCAAAGCGATTATGCTCATCAGCATCTTTGAGCATAGAAAGCCTGTCTTTTTTGATGCCAATATCGTAGTAGGAATTCATGTTATCGAGCCCTACGATAGTTACATCACTTTCAGTAAGCAGCCGCTTACATAGGTACGAGCCGATAAAGCCAGCCGCACCGGTTACGAGAATAGTATTCATTTGTGTGTCCTTATTGTTCAAGTGCAGTTATAGAAAGATTCGGTTTTTTTAACAAAATAAACCTTTAAACAAGTAATAAAGCTTGCATCTTATTCAATGTAATTCTCAACATTGACTATTACGCCACTAACCAAATTCTCATCTTTAAGCTCTTTATTAGGATCCCAAATTCGAACTTTATCACCAGGAGCCATAGGAACAAGAAGTGATGCTTTCCCTATATATAAACTGTTACTATATAAAGGGTTATTTTGCTGATCAAACTTGCTAAAGGTCATGAGCGTATCTTTGGACCTAAATGAAACAGCCAGATATCCCTTTCCTAGACATCTATTCTTTGCTTCCCCTATTAATTTATCTATCTCTTCATTTGATCCGAAACTAAATAAAGCTTCTGTCGCCAAATATTTAACATCCTTTGATCCTGAATTCAAATCTTCAAATTTCGAGTGATCACCAAAATATAGTCTTTCTTTTTTAACTTGTTTTACCATTTTCTTTTCTAGGGGATAAATAGAAAAATACGAACGAACCTCTGCATAATACGATGGTAGTGGCTCCAAGCGATTTCGTACCCTATCTTTATTAATTGAAGCTTTTGCATCCCAATGTGCTAACGCCGTCGCCAGTAATTCAAATAATAGCCCCAGAATAAAAAGGATAAGAATCACTAATGAAATCCAGGGAATTAATACATCGCCTCTTGATTCCAGCGTTTGAAACGCTTCGCAGTATGCAACCATCAGAACAACGAAAGCAGCGACATGGAAAGGGACTTGTAATGCAGAATTAATGAAAGTGTAACGCTCTTCAATATCAATCTCTCGCTCCCAAGAATAGATATCGCGATTACCCATTGAAGAGGTTAACAAATCCTCCAAATAGCCCAAATAAGACTTAATTCTAATAATTCGCAAATGAAGACGAACGATATGGTAAACGATGAATAAATACAATAGAGGAACAATTAAATATAGCAAGGCTAATGAGATGCTCATTTCAGACGTAGTATTCCAGCTATTATTAACGAGAATCATTGAGAAGATTGTTAATAATGGAACAGCAGAAAGAGTCAATATCGCTTTCTCTAACGAATATCTTATAGGAACATATAATTCTATTTCACGAATAATTGATTCCTGTTTATCAGAAAGTGTCATTATGTATTAGCCGTTTTCGTTATCTAGTTAACTAAGAAAATACTTGATTGTTTTTATGCCTACTAACATAAACAAGCGTCGTATCATTTTTTTATATCAAGCGATTTAAGCCAGTTTTCATAAGACAAATACATTGGCGAGGAATTAAGAAACGCCGTTATGGCTTTTTCTCTATTAACTCCGCTCATCTTGAATAGCTCAGGATATGTTTCGGGAGTCTTTTCTGTATGTGAAAGATAGAGCCACGAGAACGCGTCTGTCATCTCAAACACTGTCGGCGGACGACCGTTTGCACGTATAAATTCCTTGGCAAACAGTTCTGCCGATTCCAATTCCCTCTCTTTTCGCTTTCGGTAGAAGTCGTCAATTGAGCAGATGACCTTAGCGGGGTTCCCTGCGGCAACCGAGCGTGACGGTATCGAACCAGACACCACAGATCCCGCCCCTATGACACAGTCATTGCCGATACGAGAACCCATTAAAACAATTGCGTTCATTCCAATGAAGACGCTATCCCCAATGGAGGTGATTGCAGCCTCACCAACGTTTTCTCCGAAAGCGTCTATAAGCACTGCTCTACTATAGTCGTGACAGAGCACGATCACGCCACTTGCAATCTTAACGTTGCTGCCAATAGACAGCATGTGAGGCCTCTGACGTCGATACGGGTACTCTGCGGATCAAAGAAGTATGTTCCTTCCCCAACCGTTACGCCCTTATGACGTAAGTATTCAACAAATGTCTGAGAGTCAATCCCCCCCCCTCACGAATTTTCGCAAAATACGGCGTAATCTATTCATCTCGTTACCTCTCTCTTTATAAAAGTACCTTCAAACATAGACGTAGCATCTAACGAGATATCTTTTTGCGCACCATGCTTATCACCTTCCTGATAAGCGAGTAATTCATTACAAAGAAGCAGATGACACTCAAGCAAAGAAGCACTATCCCTATCCATACGAACGGAATATAGGACGCTGCAGCAAAGCCAACAGTGAGTACCATTGAGCCAACAACCTCCGAGGATAACTTAAGTCTGACTGTCCTCCTAACGTCCACAAAGCGCACTACGAGCAAGACAGCATACGCTACAAGCGTAGCTAAAGCAGCGGCGTAAAGCCCCAAATGTCCAATCAGCGCTAAATTGAACACAGCATTGACGGCTGCGGCGATAAGCGTAGTAGCACCATTTTTCTTCGACCACTTCAGAGCGACATAGATCCCACCGATAAACTGAGCCTGGACAGACAGCAGCACCGCAAGTGCCAGTATGGGAGCAATATATCGGCCATCTGAGTAATCCGCAGAGAAAAGAACATCGAAGAACAGCTGATTGATTCCTATCACGAAAATGCAGATCGAAGCGATGACGCGCGTGGTTGTAGCGAACACACTGCTGTAATATTTATCCCTGTCGTCATCGTTCAATGACTCCGAAGCACTTTGCTGCCACGACAGATGAAACACGCTAAAAAGCGTGGTGCAAAGCCCAGAAAGCTTGTTGGCAATCGCATATACCGCGTTTGCCTCAACACCAAGGACGATCGAGATTATCGTTCTGTCTGATGCATTGATGATCCACCACGACATCGCATTCGGGATCATTGGCATTGAATACTTCAACATGCCTTTCAACTCCGACAGCCTTGCCATTCTCAGCGAGACAAGACGATGTAACTTTGACAACCCCGCCATCACCGCAACAGAAATTACGTCACCAATCGCATAACCGACGAGTATGCCTTCCAACCCGAGCCCAAGAAGGTATACCGTGACAACGGTCATGACGGCCAGCCCCAGAACGAATATGATGTTACCTAATGCGTACTGGTCGAGATGCTTAAGCCCCCTCAAAGTCGTCATTGCGTAGTTGTAGAGGAGCTCGGCACATCCGTATACCACAACCGCGAACACAAGTGTGATCCCAACGTTCCAAATAGTCGTCGCAGCGATACCGAGTAGCACAATAACGAGCGCACCTACGCAGTAGACCGCAAAGGCCGTGCTCGCTATTCGCCTCCGCGACTCCTCCGATTCCGCATCAAGCATGAACCTGAATAGAGCCTCGCCGACTGCAAGGGTGACGAACGGAACTGCCAGGCTGGAGTAGGTTGTGACGAGGTCGAACGTACCGTAGTCCCCTACCGAGAGCCACATCGTGTACAGAGGAGTCATGAAAAACATGATCCCCTTCGTGCAGATGGTTCCGAAGGCGAGAATAGATGTGTTCTTTAACAGCCTTCCCTCACGACTCATGTAAAGCATCCATCCTTATCAACGCAATACTCCTTCTACCTCCTAAACACGTAGTGTCAAGGGTAAGCGTTTCTGACGACCTGAAATAGTGGGGATGAAGATCACACCTTCGCTCCCCATACATCCGGGGGTCGTGGAACAGCTTCGCTATGGGCATGTAGCCCCGTTCCATATCGTAGAAGAAGAAGCTCTGCATGTACTTTCCATCCGGATACGTATCCGAATAGAAGCCGTACTGGAGCCTCGAAACCGACGGATGCCCGTCGCGAGCCAGATCTTCCGAACGAATTGTCTCGTAGTCTCCTGATTTAGAGTCGTAGACCCTGTAGAAGCCCTTTCGCTCCCCAGCTGTCACGCCGGTGACGATCATCCTCTCGTTATCAATCCAACAATAATGCGAGACCTGATCGTCCTTCTCAATACATTTTGCGGACCCGAAAGCGAAGTCGTAGACCCAAAGTGTTGCTTTCCACCCGGGGGACTGCACGATCCTCCAGATAAAGAAGAACATAACCTTATCTCCATTGGGCGATATCGCAATATGGTTGATATAGCACTCTCCAATGCGAGACTCTGGCAGATCAGAGGAAAGCTCTTCGAGGCTGACCAGCATGCTCGTCGAGCCGTCGATCAACGACACCCACTCGAGACCAACGTTGCCAGGAGCCAAGTTCCCTCGAGTCTCGTCCGGATAGCTGCAGTAGCCATAGCCTGGGCGCAGCCTGCCGAGGCGAGAGAAGTCAGTCGATATACCAAACGTCTCATCTTTCGATATATCGTACAGCGCTCTCGGCGAAACGACAGTACTCGTCCCACTGCTTCGATCGAACCACTTGCAGCAATAACCTCTCATTGCGGGATCGATGTCGTTGTAGTAAAATCCTTCTTTTTTAGTTCCCCAACGGGCGCGCGAGCCCATCTGCCAACACCATGCTTTTGAAGATGCAAGGGGTATGGATTTTCCATCCTCGATATTTGTGACACATAATGAAATTTCCCCTCTAGCATTTCGTATCCTACGATCGAGGAGATGCACAAGTATCTCATTGGAATTAAATGGATTATCAGGTGCAATATCGTAATAGCCACAAAACACATGTGAACCACGTTGTTGAATTAAACTAGCAGAAACCCTTGAACGATCGAAAACCTGTAGTCTAGCATCCCGACCTTTTCGTATTTGATTTGATCGCAAGTACTGAACCGTCGCTCGAAGATCGCGAGCCCTTTGCGCACCTAGAAACAATTTAATTGCATTCTTTATCGTCATTGACGCCTCTCTTTCTCAGTTGGTTCAAAACTATTCAATCTTCCCTAACCTTTAGCGATTGAATAAAAGAACTCAAGAGAAAAGGAAATAGGAGATAATACGGTTGGTAGTAATCAACCTGGCCGTACTCCATGGCCAGAATTGAGATCATAAACGCTAAACCAAATATGCAGAAGCACGAGCACTCTCTATCGCCGAGGCCCAGGTTTCTCCAAAGGACTCGAAACATCAAGGCTATAGCCCCGTAGTACAATACGAATCCTACAATTCCGGAATTAGCCAATAATTCTAAAAAGTTATTATGGGCATAGAGATCGGGCCCGCCGTGCATTACCGAATAATATCTGAATTGGCCAACACCGAGCCCAAGAACAGGATTCTCCAAAAACGCTTGCCAGGCAATTTGGCGCAACCACATTCGCTCCTCATACGAATTACCACCTGAAGACACAGCCTCCGCACCAGAAAGTATGTCGTTAAACAAATCCATAAGGCGAGCGCTCAATGATGTGAAATATTGGCTCGTTATAAAAAGGAGAAGTGCTACTAGAGCAGCTATCAACGCAGTACTCCCTATGATCTTCATCGCGTCTTTACGATTCTGAATCAATAGGTACACGTACAGAAAAACCAGCGGGATAACAAAGGCCTTACGGATTCCCGTGAATAAACCACAGACAAACAGTAAACAGAACGCCACCGCCCAAAGCACACGCCTTTTAGATGAAAAAACACGATACGCGGCGTACATTTGTGCATAAATCAGCATACAAGAGTACTCAATGATGTTACTCCCCGCAGATTCAAACAGAGTCCTTCCCAGACGAGCCCATCCAGTCAATGTAGCACGATCTATCCATAAGCACGCTGCGCTAACAATAATCGTTCCGACAAGGAATGCATCAAGAATCAGATGAACTTCACGAAGTGATGGTCTGTTTACAGCAATAGACATTCCCAACAGAACAGCTAACGCCAAATCCATAAGGCGTATGTAAGCGTCACTGATACTGGAAGCCCAAAATACTGAAATAAGAGAAAACGCAGAAAACAGGACAAATCCCACGATGAACGGCCCGCCCCAACCGCTTCTATCCCGCAGAGTGAGAAAGATCGAAAAGAGCGAGCATACAACAATTACTAAATCACGAATTTCGAGTGCGTAAGACCCGAGTAATACGGAAGCAGGAAGGACAAATGCCGCAACCATCAGCAGCGCGACAGACAACCTAACACTGCCAACCTCCGCCAATGCTCGGCTGCGTCTATTGATTGCTTTTTCATACGGCAAGTTATACCCCTTTTACAATTCCGACAGATGCCCGAACGAGCGAGAGTCCACATAGCGCGTCGTTCCCGGGTAGAAGAAGTCGAGAATGGTTTCCTGCTCTATCACTGACACGTATTTTCGGTACTGGAGACTTCCGTTGTAGTAAGCGCCACTCTTCGCGCGCCGTTCGTATTCCTTGTCATCGCCGGGAATAAATTTGTAGTGTTTGAGGAAAAGATCGCACCGAGTACCCTTGTTCTCGGCAAGGGGAAAGAGAAAATGGGACTTGCATTCGATGCCTTTCGCTCCTGGTTTGAACAGAGGGTATTTAGTTAGCCACGGCGCTTGTCCGAATACCCGCTCGCGAGGGCCGCCGCAGACAAGGTCGAGATGGCGTCTTGGGCATCTGCGATACGTATCACTGTCAAAATATACGCATTCCGCGAGGAACCGCGACCTATCCCCAGACTCGAAATACCCGGGTTTCGAATACATGTCGACCATCAGCGCTCGCAGGCGTACAGTTCCCTCCGATTCGCATTCCTCCACCAGATCGCCAATTTCACGTTTCTCACAGCCGGGGTATACGAGCATCTCGTCGGAATCCACGACTAGATACCAACGATCTGCGCCGTAATGGGCGATTACCCTGTTAACCCAGGCCTCTCGCCTGTTCGTGGTGTATGGAACCTTCACTGTGACCACGTCGACATCGGGCTGGCAGCTTAGCCACTCTAAGGTTTCGTCATCGGAGGCGTTATCGACCACGACAAACCGGCTGACTCCGAGTTTGCGGTGATGACCAACGCCTGTCTTGAGACGTTCGAGGTCGTTCTTTTCGACGACCACGCAGATGGGACCCGTGATGGACTCCTCAGATTTCTTGACGAAATCCATGTGATCGGCGAAAAAAGCCTCTGCAACCTCAGCAAGACTTGGATATGCGCGCAGCATTGCCCTGAACCGATTCATCCAGTCTTTCGGGTCGACGATCGTCAAAGTACCAACATGTGCTGTAACGCTGTTGCTAAGCGCTGCGCGCTCTATCCGCCGGGCTGCCTTCGCGCCTGAAAAGGGATGTCGCCATTCTAGGGCGAGGCATTCCAATCTCTCTCGCACACTTATCTTTCCGTTCATCTTTCTTAACCTCGTTTGTCTATCGAGCCGAGATGAGCTGCAACGCCCGCTTGACCCCCATAACCTTGCAAGCAATGACGAAGATCCTGTGCGCAGGCTTACGCGACAGCGCGAATAGACCTAGATTCTCCTCTACACATGCCGCAACCTTCGCTTTCTCGGCACCACCTAATCTCCCGTACAGCCTCAGCGAGGGAAAGAGAGACATCGCTAAACGCTTCCTAAGTAGATCAGCTCGCCTTTCCGTCAGTCCGGAAAAATGGGGTGAGTCCAACGCTATCCTCACCGCCCCAACTGTGTCGGTTATGTGCCTAACGCTTACAGAACTCATGATCGAACCGTCACGTCCATATCGCCTGATGTACCACGGATGGCCGTACGCCGCGAAACTTTTTGCCGAAGCCATCGCCTCGGCTGTCCAACAGATGTCCTCATGGAGAATCCCGTGCACGAAAGCCAATCCCGCTTTCTCGATAAAGGAGCGTTTCATCGGGTACTGAGGTGCGGGCCATGTGTGGGGTTTCTTCGTAAATACATACTCGAAAGCCTCATCCTTACACAAAAGAAGCGCGTTGAGAGAAGCTACTTCTTCTCTAGATGGTAGCCGCGAAACATCACTGACGTTGGACAACTCGGTTATGATGATGTCCGGTTCTGATGCCTCACGAATGACATCGACTAGATCATTCAGAGCCCAAGGTGCTAGACAGTCGTCGGCATCCAGAAACACAACGTATCGGCCTTGTGCGGTAGTAATTCCGACATTACGAGCTGCCGACAGGCCGCCGTTATTTTGGTGGATAGCTTTAATGCGGCTATCGTGCTTCGCCCACTTGTCAACCAAGCGAGGGGTAGTGTCGGAACTTCCGTCGTCGACGAGCACGATCTCGTAATCATCCAGCAGATTGTCGAGAACACTTTCAATGCATTCATCGAGGTATTCCTCGACGTTGTACGCCGGTACGATTATCGAGAAGAGCGGTTGCTTCTTTCCGGCGTTCGAATGGTATGGGCTATGCTCGGCCTCTTCAAGTGGCTCTGTCATCGAGACTGCTTCTCCTTATGTTTTTCAGCCACTGCAAGAGCTGTGCTGAGATAGACTTTCGCTTGTCTTTCCTGCGTATAATCCGCAGCTGTTTTGATGGCGTTAGCTCTTATGCGCGCCGTTTCCTCCGCGCTAAGACGCTCTATCCGCTCCAAAATACTGGCTAGCATCTGCACATTCCTGGGCGGGCAGAGGTAGCCGTTGACACCATCTTCGATAATCCCTACCATTCCTCCGTCATCGCCGGCAATCACAATGCAGCCGCGCGCCATCGCTTCGATATACGCGAGACCGAATGTCTCTTTAGTGCTCACCATGGCTAGAACGGAAGCCTTATCCAATTCATCTACGACAACTGAATGATCCTGTTTGCCCAGAAATTCGACGTTGTCTGCTTTGACGGCGCGCAACGAGTGCTCTTCTGGACCATTGCCGATTATCCGAAGGCGCCGCAGACTATTCAGCTTCGCGCTTTGGCAAGCGTCAATGAGCACATCGATATTCTTGTAGGACAGAAGTCTCCCCACATACAGAACGCCTTTTCGCTGCCCCTCTTCGGGAAGTGGACGCTCGAAGAATACTGAGGAGATTCCCGAACGGCATATCGGCAACGGTACATCGGTCTTCAACAAATCTTGAAGCTGACGACCGATCGCCTCGCTTCGGGCAAACATTGCATCGATGTCGTTCAACCAGCTAAGCGCTCGATTCAAATATCGAGGCTGGTTAAGGTACGCAATCTTATGGCAGGTAAAGACGCATATCGACCCGAAACGCCGTTTGATCATGGACAATAGTTGAAGATTGGGGTCCTCCCAATGCGCAATCACCACGTCTGGAACGAATTGTTCTCTTGCCATATCAACGATGATCTTTTTGAACTGCTTCTTGACCTGAAATTCCATCAGCCCCTTGCCGGGAATGAGTTTCAGTTGGGGGAACCGCGCAATTCGTACCCCATCTTCCATTCGGATAGTATCACCGTTCTTCGAGCTGTTTACAGAAGATGGCGTTAGGGAGTAGCCGAAACGTATGTTGAGTGCATACACCAACTTTGCAGGGAGAAGATTTAGAGCGCCCGGCTGCTTGGTATAGTTGTGATATACAAATACATTGTGACCTGCATCTGCCCATGACTTGGCAAAGTCTTTTACAACTGATGTAGTGTTATCCAGAACGTTATCATCTGAGTCTGGATATATCTTAGTCAAAATGGCTATATTCATACTGCATATATTTCAGCCAATATTTATTAGGCTGTTTACTAGTATCTCTTGGGTATCTTGCTTATTATTAATTATTTGAATTAATCAAACATTATTTTAATAACACCTTAAACCAGCACCCGCGCAATCCGCCCACTCGCACACCCATCACCATAGGGGTTAGAAGCTTGCGACATGAACTTGTATTCTTGGGCATCAGTTAATAGTCGAGAGAACTCCTGATAGATTGCCTCTTCGTCAGTACCTACCAATTTCAAGGTTCCTGCCTCTACCCCTTCAGGACGCTCAGTGGTATCACGCATAACAAGCACTGGTTTTCCAAGAGATGGTGCCTCTTCTTGGATGCCACCAGAGTCGGTCAAAATCAGATAACTTCTAGCCATGAAGTTGTGGAAGTCTATGACTTCCAATGGATCTATGATGTGGAGTCTCTCAAACCCATCGAGTTCAGTATGAGCTGCTTCTCTAACCCTGGGATTCATGTGGATGGGATAAATCGCCTTGGTATCGGGGTACTCTTCCATAACACGCCTAATTGCTCTAAACATGTTATGCATGGGCTCGCCTAAGTTTTCACGTCTATGAGCCGTTATAAGAATGAGCCTCGCATCACTCGCCCATTCAAGTTCAGGGTGAATGTAGTTATCTCGCACGGTGGTCTTTAGGGCATCGATTCCCGTATTGCCCGTAACATAAATCTTCTCTCTCGGCTTTCCTTCAGCAAGTAAGTTCTGCTTGCTTTTCTCGGTAGGAGCGAAGTAGTACTCACAGATGAGGTCTACCGCTTGGCGGTTGAACTCCTCAGGCCAGGGAGAATACATATTATGGGTACGCAACCCTGCCTCCACATGCCCTAGAGGAATCTGCAAGTAGAAAGCGGCTAATGCTGCAGCAAATGAGGTCGTAGTATCCCCATGAACGAGCACCACATCAGGCTCTTCCTTTTCCAGAACCGCTTTGATGCTAAGCAATACCTCACTCGTCACATCAAAGAGCGTCTGGTCTGGCTTCATGATGGAAAGGTCGTACTCAGGCACGACGTTGAAGACCTCCAGTACCTGATCGAGCATTTCTCGATGTTGGCCCGTTACGCAGACGATGGTCTCGAAATCATCAGGACGGGCCTTTAGCTCATTAACCAAAGGACACATCTTTATAGCCTCAGGACGAGTGCCGAAGACGACAACTATTTTCTTTTTCATGGCGCTATGCAAAAGAGGTGAAGTGATTACAGCTTATAGATGTTATTCGCCTTGCCGCAGATGTTGCGGGTGTCCAGAACAAGGACGTTGTCTAACTGGTCTAGTTTGTTTTTAATGTCATTATGGCCGACCATGATGACTACCAAATCTAGTCCTTTTATGAATTCATCCCAAGAGTGCACTTGGTTAGGAACGATGTCTTCTTCCACCCAGGGGTCGTACACTCGCACCGCTCCGACCGATAGATGGGTCTTCATGCGATCAAGCATCTGTAAGGTTGGGCTCTCACGCACATCGTCAACGTTTTCCTTATAGGTAAGACCATAGATTCCGACCTTAGTTGGATCAGCAAGTCCATGCTCTTCCATAATGGTGCGGATTCGTTTGAGCACGAACTTCGGCATAGAATCGTTGATACGGCGCGCCGCTAGGATAATGTTGGAAAGACCGGGATAGTCCCCTACTAAAAACCAAGGGTCAACACTGATGCAGTGTCCACCCACTCCAGGACCGGGAGATAGGATGTTTACGCGAGGGTGCATATTAGCAATACGGATGATTTCATACACATCCATATCATCGCTTCGACAAATCTTGGCAAGCTCATTAGCAAACGCGATGTTGATATCGCGGAAGGTGTTTTCTACTACTTTGGTCATCTCAGCAGTGCGAATATCGGTTACCGCAATTTCGCCCTGGCAAAACGAGGAATAGAGCTTCTTAATACGCTCACCAATCTCTTCATCATCAGCGCCAATAGTTCTATTGTTGTGCGTAAGCTCAGAGACCATATTGCCAGGGATTATGCGCTCAGGCGCATGTACCAAATGAATATCTATACCTACACTAAGACCCTTTTCCTCGACAACTGGTCTTACATATTTATCAATGGTTCCTGGAGATACCGTAGATTCAATAACCACTACTGCCCCAAAAGGAGCCACATCGAGTACTTGTTCTACCGCATTTACCACATAGGTTGGATCAATCTTTTTGGAGTCCTTATCGTAAGGGGTCGGAACCGAGACAATATAGGTATCGGTTGGCTGGTATTCAGTGGTAAACGTAATGCCTGCTTTTAGAGCATCACTGAATAAATCATCAAGGCCCTCTTCTTTGAAGGTAGTCTTATCCGCTCTCAGGGTTTCAACGAGCTCTTTGTTCAGATCGGTGCCGATTACTTCTACCCCATGCGTTGCAAACATAAGCGCTGTAGGAAGACCAATGTATCCTAATCCAATTACATTAATCATTATTAGCTACACTTTCCTCTTCATGTATCTCTATTGAATATTCAAGGACATCATTTTTGGCGGAAACCTGGATCAATTCAGCGTCTCTACTGATTACGCCAAATTCCGAAGAGCAGTTGTAATGACCGCTATTTATATGGTTTTTACCTTGCAGAATCATCGAAATATTGTTTTTAGTTACTAAAAAAGAGTCTGTTCTTTTATGGGCAGAAAACCCTGGCGCAAAATGGATAAACGAAATAAATTGTTTATCAACGTTATTAAAGTGATCTTGTATTCTAAGAGTCCCTTCTTTGAGAAAAATACCTCTTCGGTGTAAGCAACCTGCATATGTTTTATAGCTCGCAATAATGCAGTTACTATTTAAGTAACTTATCTCTATATCGGAAACTCTACGTGCAACACGATGCTCTCCCCAGCATTCCATTTGCTCCTCATTACCTACCATCGCAGTATTGTGTGCTTGTGTCCCCCTGAAATAAGATCGAAAAGCACTTTGATAGGCATAGGTTCCTGCGTTAACAATCGCCGGTTGTTCGTTGATAGAAAGTTCATAACTTAATACATCACAATGAGCATGGCCCAACATATACTTTGGACCAGGTTCGCCAGCGTCAAACATCACAGCGATATTTCCGTCATAAAGCTTATAGTAGCCCGCGTTTGGAAATCTCGTCTTAGAGTCATCAGCTTCCATACTAAGCAACCACTTGCAAGCAGTAATAAGCTTGCTACTCTTCTTAGCAACCCCATCCGCTGCATCATTAAAGAATGGAGTCTTGCCCATACCGCGCTCGAGAGAAGCCATAGCATCAAGCATGATTTTCGCCTTCTGCATGAAATTGCTTGGCAAGCCGAAACGGAGTTGTTCGGAAGCCAGTCGGAGACGAAGCATTCCCTCAAGCACAAGCTTGTGATACATGAGGCTACGTTCAAAGTGAACACCGTCAGGCAGAATCTGCTCGTCGAGCTGCTTTTCTAGACGATTAACTATTTTCGAGAGGACTTCACGTTCATCAAACGCGGCGGATACAATAACAAGCGTCTTTAAATTTTCCCACCAATGATTAGCCCTAAGATGCGTTTCTTGATTAATGAGAAGATGTCGATACTGACGATATATACTTATCTGCAACTCAGAAAACAGTTCTTTATCTTTCTCAAGCTCTCCATTAAACAAATCAGCAGTAATAAACCAATTCACTAAACGCAGAGATATCGTATAAGGATGCCAAGCATCACCTTTCATGTAAGGACAAGCTTTCAACCAAGACCAAACAAGCCTTTTATAGCAATCTAAATATCTGGTGTCTTTGGTTTTTCGCCAACGTGCTGCTAAGACGATGCCCCATTCGAAATAATGCAAATTAAAGTTCCATAAATGCGATGCCTCAGGAACGCTCCAGGTACTTAAATCAACCTTATAGCGTTCGTTGATAAGCAAAAAATCATTAACAAGCAATCCATCTGCATCAAAACGCATAAGATATTGCTCATTAAGATCCAGTTCAGGAATTGCTATGCGAGGCATTTGGATACGATGCACGCTGCTTAACAAACGTTTAGGAACTCGCCGTTGTCCACGCAAACGAGAAAGAACCATGCTCGGCTTCATTCGCCGAATCGTTCGGAAATAAAGCAAAGCTCTATTGAGCACGATTCTTCTCCAGCTTTTCGATCTCCTGCACAAAAGTTTTTGTGAAATTCTGGCGAGAGTGATTTGCGATTACCCACTCCGATGCCGCCGAACGCTCTGTTTTTGAAAAAGGGTGATTTAATAGTTGATCGAACGCGATCAACAACGATTCAGGATCTTCAGGAGCAGCATGAGCACCAAGTCTACTCTCGTTAAGCAAGCCCACTGCATCACCTTCAGCAGCAAGCAGTACAGGACATCCACACGCAAGAGCCTCATACATCTTAGTAGGAATACTATCTCGCAATAGAGAACTTACGAGAGGCACATAGGAAATCGTTGCATGTCGCAGCACGGTATACACGCCCCGACCATCAATCTTGCCGCAAAATTCAACGTTATTGATGGATTCATTTTTCACGCGTTGTTCAAGCTGCGCTTTGTTTGCGCCATCTCCAAATAGCAAAAACCGAACATTGTTACGTCTTTTCGCAATATCTAATATTGTGTCAAGTCCTTGGGCAAGCCCAATATTACCAACATAGACACAAATCGGACCTTCTTTAAGGCGCAAACACTCAATAAGTTCTAAATCTTCCTCATAATCAGTAAAAGCTGTGTCAATACCATTTGAGACAAGAGCTACTCTTGTTTTTACAATACGGCTCTTAAGTTTTTTCACTTTGCCTGGAGTCACAGAAACGACCAAGTCTGCTGCCTTATAACTCCTCTTCGCAATACATTCAAAAAAGAGACCATATGGACTACCTGGCGTGAAACTATTCATTTCATAAGCAACGTCAGGCCAAACATCGCGCACGTCAAGTATGAGTTTAGCTTTATTTTTGCGCGCAATTTTAACTGCAGCTGATGTAAGCAGAAGCGGAGGAGTTGAACAAACAACAACATCAAAGGGTCCCATTTTACTAGCTTTTTTTGCTGCTTCATGGGCTCCACCAAAATTATTTCGCAAACGATTAACTAATGTCTTATTTACTAAAGGATATGTTTTGAAAAACGTAACATATTGTGGAACATGATAATCCTTTGCGGAATCAATAATACTATCGGTAGACGTAAGCACGTTCACATCATGACCAGCAGCACGAAGAGCATTAACAAGGACGACACTTCGATTTGCACAAGCAGTTCGCGCGGGACGATATGTATCTACGAGATAAAGAATCCTCATCTTGCACCATCACCAGAGACAACCGTTTTTAGCGTCTTCACGATGATTGAAATATCTAAAGAAATGCTACGCGTTTCGATATAGCGAATATCGAACACGACCTTCTCTTTAGGAAGCAGCTCGTATCCTCCTGTAACTTGAGCAAGGCCACTAATACCAGGTTTAACTAATAGACGCTGATCCCAACCGTCGATTCGTTTGCAAAACTCTTCATGGAAAGCGGGACGTTCAGGGCGTGGACCAATAAGGCTCATATCCCCCTTTATCACATTCCAAAATTGAGGAATCTCATCTAGACGACTTTTGCGAAGTTTCTTACCCAGTGGTGTAATACGAGGATCCTCTTCAGCAGCCCATTGAGCACCACGGGCTTCAGCATCTATATACATGCTTCGAAATTTATAAAGCTTAAATACTTTTCCATCTTTTCCAACACGCCGTTGCGCATAAAAGACAGGACCTTCGGATTCGTGCTTGATCTTAATAGCTATTACCGCCATCGGCATAGCACATATTAGTAGCGCTATGCCGCATGAAACAATATCAAAAGCACGTTTAATGAACCTGTAAAGCACTCCTCCAGATATTTCGGAAACCTTCGGAAGAGTAATTACCCCTTCATCAGGTAAAAGTTTATCTAATACTTCTGGAGCAATACCGGATTCGGTCAATCGCGGGGTATCAGCAAGACCAGTCATTACTACTGCTTTTTCACGAACCGTAGATGCTTCGTCAGCAGCCTCGGAAAGAATTTCTCCCACGATTTCAGTTTCATGAATTAGAGCTTCCTCTTCGGTAGCAGTTTCTATTTCTTCTGATTGGAAACTTTCGTTCTGGACAGCTACAGCATTTGTCTTTACTGAAACCGCACCACTAGTAGAAACCCTAACTTCAGTTTCATTAAGTTGTTCAAAAGTTTGTGACAAAGTTAGAAGTGCTTTATTTACGGTAGAAAATAAATTCGATATCTAGTGTTTCTTGACTATCTCTAGTCCTGCTTTGATGGTGGTTTTACGACCACACATCATAATTTCCAGATAAGCGAGGCGTTTATGCCTGTCTATCTTTTTCACCAAGCCAAGGTGGTTCATCAAGGGGCCTTTAAGCACAACGATCTCGTCACCTTCAATAATACCTTCAGACATTTTCATGACGTGATCATCATCACCAATGAATGCACTAATTATTGTTTTCTCATCATCAGCTAAAGGAATGAAACGTTCATTGCCGTCATGCAACAGCTTTGTCATGCGGCTTACTTTATTAAGCTCTTTTCTAAAATCTTCTGGTGTCTTCGTATCCACAAACACATACCCGGGAAACAACACTTCTTGGCGATATTTCCACACTCCGCCATATTTCTTCTTCACTTCATATTGAGGAATAAAGCATGAAGCATACGTTGTTTCATCAGCTAGCTTTTCTATTTGGTGAATTACCGCATGTTCTTGCCCTCCAACAACTTGAATGACATACCACATACGGCTCACCTCCCGCTGCTGAGTAGATTTTCAGTTACGGGATTTACCAGCAAGGTTTCTAGCAGCCGAACAAGATATCACAAGAGCAAGTTCGCGAAAAGCGAATCATGCCGAAGCATTTTAGTCATAGCTTCGCTATTGGCACATGTTTAAAACGCACCAAAAGATTAAAAGCTCATACTAAGCCCAAGTACCTCTTAGAGGAATCACTCAGGTATAGCTTCGCCACACGGAATAAATCCCGTTAATTAAAACGTTTCATTCAAACTCTTAGCTGCTAACAAAACGCGCGCTCAGCGACGATTTTGCGCATTCAAAGATATGTGCCCTGAGTGGCCTCGGAGTAGTAGGTGTAAGTCACACTGACAAGCTACTTCCATGCCCACCCCAGCAAGCCTGGTCCTTAACGAAACGGCTTGAATATGAGTCATGCGCTTTCAAACTCTCATGCCCCGAAGCTTAAAAGCTATGACCCATGCTCAAACGGTTTCCTCAAAACAACGTTGTTTATTTAAGCTGTTTAGTCTGCCTAAATAAACACTTTCGGAACAAACAATACCTTTTCGGTATCAAACGTACCCGCCCTGCAGAATTACTGTTTTGCCTGTTAAATCGCCCTATTTGTTTTGTAACAATTGAACACGTTCAACCGAGAAAGCCGACCCCAACAGCTAAAACAAATAGCCCGCAGCAAAACCTTTACTACATCCGAGCATGTGCTCCTTTGGCAAAAAATTCCTTACGTGCGCGCCATAAAAGCTCGTAAGCCAACGGCCCATGAGCATCACTGGCAATAAAGTTAACTAAATCCTCCTCAAATAACTTTTTCGCAGTTTTCTTTATGGGACTGAACGATCCTTCTCCCATAAAGTCTGCAGAAACCTGTATCTTGCAACCAGCTCCAATGAACTGGCGAACAATATCTAAATTCTCCTGCACTGGCTTATAACGCTCTGGGTGTGCAATGATGACGGTATAGCCTTTGCCTTGCAGCTGAAATACCATACGCTCCCAATCGGGTGGCAAACTGCGCGTAGGAAGCTCTAGTAAAAATTCGCCCGTCTCAAAACCCAAATAGTCAGCCCAATCCATCCCTAGCCCCATAAGCTTTTTATAGTTAACTTCAAAGCCCATGGTCATTTTGGGAGCCATACGAATTTTGGAGACTTCTGCTTGCAGCGCATTAAACGCATCCCACATTGCGTCGTAATCAAACCAGGGGTCTCGGCAATGGGGTGTGCAAACTAAAGAAGTAACGCCTGCACGCATTGCAGCTTCAACCATCTCTAGGGATTCCTCCATGGAACCCGATCCATCATCTACCCCAGGCAATATGTGACAGTGCACATCACGCATAATTTAGCGACGCTTTCCTTGAGAACGGTCGATACGCGGCGTATTGGAGCGACGTGCTTGCTGCACACCTGCCGCAACTGCAGACTTCTTCCAAGATTGGCTATTAGAAACTGGGTTTACCGTTGGCTGATTAGAACCCTGTGTTTGCGAAGTGTGCGCCTGTTGTGCTTGTTGCGCCTGCTGCGCTGCACGTTGCGCCCTTCCTGCTTGCGGTGCCTGATTTACACGCTGCTGGCTAGGTTGGTTTTGTGCATGGGCTGATTGATGTTGTCCAGGCTGACCCGCCTGTCGTCTCGGACCACGCGGAATAGCGGGAGTAGCAGGAGCAACTGCACCCATGCTGCCAGACTCTCCCTTTTTCTGGGCGCGACGCGCTTCCTTTTCAGGATTTACCCTCTGATTGTCCTTGTTGTAATACGCATAGTAATACTCAGAACCCGTGCCCTCACAGAAGGTTGCGCAAGCACCAATAATGTGAGCTTCTGCTTTCTGAAGCTGGTCATAAGCCGTCAAAATTTCATCGCGTTTTGCGCCACCAATTTTGACAACCAAAATGACGCCATCCACCAAACGAGACAAAATAGCTGCATCAACAAACGTACCCACCGGTGGTGTGTCGAACAAAACATAATCGTAAGAATTGCAAGCATCATCTACCAATTTGGCATATGCGCGAGAAGAAAGCAGGTCGGCAGGATTAGGAATGTTAGGCTCAGTATCCAAAAAATAAAAGTTCGGAATTCCTGTTGTTATTACCGCTTCTTGAAGCGTAAGTGCACGCGACATCACCGCATACGCGCCGTGAGTAGCATGTACTCCTAAAGCAGAAGCTGCACTTCGGCGACGCATATCTGCTTCCACCAGCAATACACTATTACCAGAACTGGCAATAGATTTTGCTAGCTCAATTGTTGTGGTAGTTTTGCCCTCATTCGGAACCGCACTTGTAAGCACAATGCTTTGCATAGGATTATCCACTGACGCAAAGCGAATATTTGCCAACATGGTTTTAGCGGCATTTTGAATCTCTAGAGTATTAGATGCTGCCTTTTTCTTTTTAGCCATCTGCGTCACCTCCTCTTATTTAATGGTTGGAATTTTGCCAATTACCGGAATATCCAACAGCTCTTCAATTTCTTCAGGTTTACGAATGCGGGTATTAACCATGTCCATAATGACCACAATGGCTACCGCAACAAAAATGCCCGCCAAAAACGCTACCGCCACATACATGGTGCGTGGAGGACCCGAAGGTGAATCGGGCGTTGCCGCCTGATCAATCACGTTAACGGCTTCGATATCCATAATCTCCTGGGCGACCGTATTGGTGGTATTTGCAAGTCCGTTTGCAATAGCGGCAGCAGAATTAGGAGTATCACCCGTAACGGCGATCGTAATAAGACGGGTTGTGGTCGAGCTGGTCACTTCTAGGTCGTAACTCTCTAGTTCTTCCACGGTCATACCAAGCTGGTTTGCCGTCTGATTCAAGACGCGCTCACTCTGGATTAGCTCGGACACATCGTTAGTAAGCATCTGGGAAGCAGAAAGATCAGTCGAAAGTGAGGTGTTTGACTGAGAATTAGAAGAATTTGCCAACACATACATAGAAACGCTCGCGGTATACGTATTGGAAAGCATAGTCCAGCTTACCAATACAGTTACTAGCGCAAACACGATAGGAAGTGCTATCACCAGTTTCAAATGCTTTCGTATGATTTGAAGGAGCTCTAAAAGGGTCATATATCAATCCTTGTACGTCGATCTTTCTGTTATCTCAATTGTTTTGTTTCTTTAATTTTGCAGTTCAGTGGACAATTTTTTGGTTTCGCCGGATCGAATCATTCGCTTACTTAACAATTTGCGAATTCGGATCCTTACAACTTAGCAGCAAGCCCTGCTACTTAGCCTGATGTGCTCGTATTCTGCCCTCCATTAGTTTGCCCCGAGTCGGTCTGTTCGGAATCCGTTTGCGCCTGAGTATTCTTTGTTAAGACGTTCGCTTTGCTTGGATCCTGTCCGGTATCCACCATCTGCATCATGTCTGCCCATTCGTCCTCAAGCGTAATGACATAAGAAACACCATCAATGGTTTGGGTTGTAGAAGGAACCATGGCGGAATAGAAATAGTAGTGTTCTGCCTGCTGGAATGTTTGCGCCAAACTGATAAGCTCATTTATGTCGTAGTCAGTTGAAACACAGCTTGCTAAAGACTGCACCGCACCAGGAAGTTCTGTTGCAGGAAGAGAAAGAACCGTATCTGCGAGCGATTGGACCACAATGCGTTGATTTTCAGCACGCTGGAAATCACCCTCGTTATAGCCATAGCGTTCTCGAGCAAAAGCCAAAACCTGCTCTCCATTCATTTTCTGCAAGCCTTCATTGAATTCGTATTTGGAATTACTTGCTCCCGTCTGATTATTAGACACGGGAACATCTACCCAAATACCACCCAACTGATCAACGGCAGTCTCCAATTCATCAAAATGGATTTCCACATAATGGGAAATTTCTACGCCAGAAAAGTTTTCAACTGCCTGCACCGCTCCCGCAGGACCACCAAACGCATAGGCGGCATTAATTTTTTGAGTACCATGGCCCTCAATTTCAACCTTGGTATCACGAGGAATCGAAACCAAGGTTGCTTTACCTACGTTAGCGTCAATACGAACCAAGATCATAGTGTCTGAACGGCTCGTCGCATCAGTTTCTCGTGCATCCGATCCTAGCAAAAGCACGTAATAAGGCTCTTGTACGGTGCTTTCGGTCAATACCGAATCCAACTCACTTTGTTGCTGGCTATCCATTTTCATGGAATCGGAAATAGAGTTCATATAAAGGGCAACTGCCGCGCCCACCGCAACACACAGCACTACCAAAACTGCTAAAACAATCAGAACGATTTTCTTTGCTTTGCCATGCTTCTTGCGCTTTTTACGCACACGTACCAATTCGGGATCCGCAAGCGAAGGTGAAGACTGTCCCGAATGAGAGCCATTAGCTGCAGTGCGATATTGTCGATGGTTATTTGAAGTGTTGTTTTGCGAATTATTATGTGCGCCGTGTTTAGCCATAAAACCGTAAACGATTGCCTTCTTTCGCCTTTTAAACAGGCGAAGTAAACCTATACATACAGTTCACTAGCGTATCGGCAAAAAAGAAATATCAAAGAGTTTCGTAACGTTCAATGAAATATGTGTCATAAAAGCGCTGTGATTTTCGTTAGCGTTACAAAATATTCACTAAGCGGCTAGGTGTTTCATAACTATTATTTAGGAAAGTGATTGATGATTTTTGGTGTCATCAATAACGTCCTTTTAGTAATAACGCTACTTTAAAAAGACGCCTTTCCTCTGCGTCTACACTCTTCTTCTATTCGAAACTTATTTTTAGTCGTTTCCCTAGACCTCGAGCGATTTTATTTAAAGTCGCAACAGAAGGATTACCATTTCCATTTTCGAGGCGACACAAGTTTGACGGTTTCATACCACATTTCGCAGCAAGCTCTTGCTGGCTTAACCCTTCAGCGATTCTTGCTTCGACAATCTGTCGCATAATATCTCGTTCTACGGATTGGTTTTCCCACTCAGCCTTAAAAGCGGGATTTGATAAAGATTTTTCAAGATGATCTCTAAAGTCGCTCATGTCTTTTTAAGCAATCCTTCCTCATCGTCTTCGCTTTTTCTATCTCCCTCTTTGGTGTTTGATCCATCTTCGTAGTAATTAATGTGAAACATTTTAACCGTCCTATTATCATATATGATAATTTTAATTAATCAATAGAGATAAACTTTGACTAAGCCAAAAACTCTTCTTTGGAGCAAAATGCAGAAGTCAGAACATTTTTCTTTCTGAATTTTGATCAAGCTACCTCTTCTATCGTCCCAAATAAAACTCACATCTTTCTGAAAGAAAACAATCAAGTTTCTCACATCAAAAAACCCCTGCCTCAAAACGAGACAGGGGCTTCGTCGAAAACGTGCACGATATTTTCGTGCGCATTACAAATTATAAGGAATTATTTCTTGCTTTATAAGGCTCTACCTTGGGATATTGAAGTTTTAGAAAATCAAGGTTTTGCATACTGCACGCTATTCAAAGTCGTACAAATCCTTTGTTGCTTGCTTAAAGTCCTCATACACTTCCTGGGCAATGGCATCATCCAAAACCAATTCAAATTCAGCAGGCTGGCCATCTTCATCAAGTTCAGTTACCTCTAAAACCGTAACTTCGCCAGAACCACCAACCTCAGATCCATCCCCAACGTTATAGAAAAAGCCATAACGACGATCCTGATGAATAATCAAACCCAAGAATTCCAAATCAACCGTATCGCCTGATTCATCTTGGAAGGTGAATACCGTACCTTCTTCTACTGGTGGAGCAAAATTTGGTGCGCTACCCTCTCTCATTACTTCTTCCTCCTTTTGCGGATACCTCTAGCAAATCTTTCTTGTAGAAAAACTTACTATCCCAATACATAACTCAACTAGGCAACACGTTTGCGCCTGAAAGACACAGACGCAGACGCAAACGCTCGAGATAAGTACTTAATTATGCGTATTGCGCTTGTTAGTCTTTGGCGCTTCTTTTGCTTTGGTCTCTGCAACTGCAGTCTTCTTATTAGCAGAAGCTTCTCCTGCTGCTACTGCCGCCTGAGTCTCCTCCTTTGAGGCAGGAGGCAGGGTTGATGCAAACGTAAACAGCTGAACTTCGGGACCATATTTCTTGACCAGTTTCGCATTCTTTTCCTCGCGCGTTTTCCACATTGCATAAAGCGGCGTAGCAACCGCAATGGACGAATAGGAACCTGCGATCAAGCCAACTGCCATAGCGAATGCGAAGTCTTTCAGCGTTTCGCCACCAAAGATAAGCATGCCAAATACCGGAACAAACGAAGTCAGCGTGGTGTTGATTGTACGAATAAATACCTGGTTGATGGAGTGGTTTGCCATAGACATAAAGGTACACTTCAAAGAAGATTCCTTCATGTTGTCATTAATTCGATGGAACACAACCACCGTATCGTAGAGCGAATAACCCAAGATAGTTAACAGTGCCGCAACCATGTTCGGGGTAATTTCGCGCCCAACCAAAGCATAGATACCAACCACGATTATGAGGTCGTGCAGAAGCGCAACGACAGCCATAATGCCCATTTTGTACTCAAAGCGAATAGCAATATAGGCAATGATCAGTAACAGCGATACTGCAAAGGCGATTGCCGAGGACTGAATTACTCCCGCACCCCAGTCAGGACCAACCGTATTTACTTCAAAGCTATCCGTCGCAATACCAAGGCTGTCTGCAATCTGATTTGCTGTTGCAGAAGCTTCTTCAGGGGAAGTATTGGTGGTACGAATCAAGAAACCAGCCGAACCATCAGAAGTGGTGGTTTGTACTACTGCATCGGGCTCGCCCGCATCGGCACATGCTGCACGCATATCTTCAATAGTGATATCGCCCGTGTTATGGAAAGCGATAGAAGTTCCGCCCACAAACTCAATACCGAACTGAACACCCTTGATGCCTACTACCGCAACCGAAAGCACAATTAGTACAGCAGACAAGGAAAGAAGAATCTTGCGTGCACCCATAAAGTTGATGTCGCGACGCAAGAAACGTCCTTTGAGCTGATCAAGTGTCTTATGGGTAATGGATTTTGGCAAATCTGCTGAAGGCTGCTCAAGAGTCTGATCGGATTTCTCAGACACTTCAGCCGCTTTAACTTTCGCAGTCTTTATACCCGCTGCTTTAGCGCTCGATTTTGCCTTAGTGTCTTCGTCATTCTTCGTGCTTGGGCGCAAATTCTCATCAGGAGCAAGAGTGGTTCCTGTCAATTCGGCATATACCGGAGCTGCCTGTTCGCAGTCTTTAATACCCCAGAATCCTGGATGACGCGTAATGACCTTTGGAGCCAGCAAACGAATAAGCGGTGCTTTCAAAAGTAACATCATTACGATATCGCACATAATACCCAAAGCCAACGTCATGCCGAAGCCCTTGACGGAAGCGCTTGCCAAGAAGAACAAGGTCAGAGCTGAAACCAGCGTTACCAAGTCCGCGTCGATTGAAGTCTCGATACCATGACGAACACCTGTAATAGAAGCCGCACGCACACTTCTGCCCATACGAATCTCTTCACGGAAACGCTCCAGAACAAGAATGGACGAGTCTGCCGCCATACCAATAGTCAGCACGATACCTGCAATGCCCGCCAACGAAAGCGAGAACAAACCAAACGCAGAAAGGGTTGCTAATAATCCCAGATAGAAAATGGCGAATACCACCATTGCTGCTGCCGTCAAAAGACCAAGGCCACGGTAGAAGCAAATCAGATACAGAATAACTAGCGTAAGGCCCAAGATTGCTACCAAGAGACCGCTCATCAATGCATCTTGACCAAGTGTAGGCCCAACTACCTGGCTCTGTTCGTAATGGAAACTTACGGGCAACGAACCAGATTCAAGAACCGTCTGCAAAGACTGAGCTTCTTCGAGTGAATAGCCGCCCGTAATAGCAACCTGACCACCCGTGATTTCAGACTGAACGGCAGGAGCCGACTGAATCTGGCCGTCCAAAACAATAACAATCTGGCCGTTAGTAGGAGCCAATTCGCGCGTCGCCTGAGCAAACGCTTCGGTGCCTTCGTTATCAAGTGTCAAATTAACAGCGTAATAATTGCTGGTTTCTGATTCCTTATCCACCGTTACACGCGTGATGTTTTCGCCAGTAATAAGAGGCGTATAGGATCCACTAACGCTTCTATACTGCATCTCGCCTGATGGGAACTGATTTCCCATATCGTCAGTGATCACGCCTTGCTGCACGTAAGTGCCGTTAGCAATAGCGGTTTGGTCAGCTTCATCGGTAAAGGAATCAGCGCGAGCGAATTCCAATTTACCTGTTTTACCAATGGTTTCTAATGCCGTTTCAGTATCGGAAAGACCAGGAATCTGAACCAGAATTTGGTTATTACCCTGAACCTGTACCGTTGCTTCAGATGCGCCTAGGGCATTAACACGCGATTCGATAATGGAACGTGATTTTTCCATATCCTCTTGGGTGACCTCATGGCCATCGGTACCCTCAGCAGTAAGAACAACTGAAAGACCACCCTGAATGTCCAAGCCTTGATTGATCTTGTCTTGCGGTGGCATGAACATAAAGATGGATGCAATTACAAGAATAGTTGTGACGATTAAAAGCCACATATTGCGACGGTTGCTATTTCCACCGCCACCAGCTTGTTTAATACGCTTTTCGCGTTCTTTTTTTCGCTGTTTCGCGGCAGCGGCGTTTGCACGCTGCGCACGTGCGCGATCTTTTTCGCGTTTGCGCTCTGCACGCGCTTTTTCTTTAGCCTTAGCCTCGCGAGCCTTTGCCTTTGCTTTGGTGTCGCGTTTTGGTGCGCCGCTGGCTTCGTTTTTGGCTTCTTCGCCCTCTTTTTCGTTATTTGGTAATTCGGCCATAATTATCCTTCTTGCACAAACAAAGAGGGATTCGCTTGCCTTGTTTGCTTTCGTCTTTTTAAACAATGCAAGCGAATACACTCTCATTCAAAAGTACATTAACGTCTTATGATAGCTCGTTATTCGTTAACCTGTTGTTACTTCTATAAAAACTGCAGCTAATACAAGACAACACAGCAAACTGCAGCTTTATCGAAGTCAGTATGCGGAACCATCGCGCCACATAGCACTAACCCGCCAGATAGTACCGTACGCCACGCATCCAAGGCACACGACTCCTCTCGTTTCAGTAAGCAGCAAACGCAAGTGCCACCGATAATGCACGACAACCACAAAAGTCTCGCCGCCGCAGCACCACACTCCGTGCAGCGCTGTATGTCGTACTAGTAATCTTGCGCAGCAGGCGAATGCATCCAATCCTGATAAAAGTCCTCATAAGCATCTTGCAAAACCGCTTCTCGAGCACGATTCATCAGATCGATCAAGAAATGCAAATTGTGAATACTCAACAAAATACTTCCGAGCATCTCGTTTTGCTTTACCAGGTGACGAATATAAGAACGACTATGTGTCTGACATGTTGGACAGGTGCAGTTTTCATCAAGCGGACCAAAATCATGAATGAAACGCGCATTGCGCATATTCATGCGTCCCTGCGACGAAAACGCCGTTCCCATACGAGCAGTACGAGTAGGCAATACGCAGTCAAACATATCTACCCCTTCATGCACCGCACGCACCAGCGTTGTAGGATTGCCAACACCCATCACATAACGTGGCTTGTTTTCAGGACAAGCACGCGCTACCTCGCCCAAAGTTTCAAACATCACTTCGTGATCTTCACCTACTGAATAACCTCCGATACCAAAGCCTTTGAAGTCTTTGTGACCACCTCGCACGCTTTCGTCACTGATTTCTTTCAAACGGCGAATCGATTCAAGACGCATATCAAGATTCATGCCGCCCTGACAGATGGCAAACAATGCCTGATCTTCGCGTGTATGTGCAGCCAAACAACGCTTTGCCCAAGCCGACGAAAGATCAACCGCACGCTGGACAAATTCACGTGTCGCAGGATAAGGAGGACACTGATCGAGCTGCATAATTATGTCAGCGCCCAGTTTTTGCTGAATGTCCATATTGGTCTCTGGAGTCCAGCGAATCTTGCTGCCATCATAGATAGATGAAAACGTTACGCCGTCATCGTCGAGCTTTAGCGTATCGGCTAATGAGAAAATCTGAAACCCACCCGAATCCGTAAGAATAGGTCCATCGTAGGCCATAAACTTGTGCAGACCGCCCGCTTCGGCAATCAGGTCCGCACCTGGACGCAACGACAGATGGTAGGTATTCGAAAGTACAATTTGAGCACCAAGTTCTTTGAGCATCTGAGGACGAATGCCCTTGACCGTCGCGCTCGTTCCTACGGGCATAAACAGCGGCGTACGGACCGTACCGTGCGCAGTTTCAAACAAACCAGCACGCGCATGACCCGACTGTGCCTCTAGGGTGAAGTCAAAAAGCGCCATTAGGCATCACACTCCGGCAAATCTTGCACAAACTGCAAGAAGTCTACCATCGAGCCATGCTTGACGGTTTCGATATCGAAATCATCAGGATTCAACAACCAATCAGTTACCAAATACCCATCAAGCCCTAGCTGCATTGCCGCCAAATCCTCACGAGTGTTGTTTCCTACCATCAAGATTTCTTCTGGTTTTAACCCGATCGCTTCAACGTTTTCGCGATAGTACGCCAGATGAGGCTTTGTGCTCGTAGAGTTATCGTAGGTTGTGATGCGTTCAAACGCTGCAGGATCGCATCCCGCCCATTGCACGCGCTTTTCCACCGCAACACGAGGGAACAGCGGCATCGTGGTTAGATAAAGTCGATAGCCCTTTTCCTTCAAAAGGTTTACCACCTGTGCCGATTCGGGCGTTGGCGTAATGAGTGCACCCAGCTCATCAAAAGCGGTGGTATAGAACTCCTCCATGAGTTTCTCGTATTCTGCCTTTTCGTATTCACCGATATTTAAAAGCGCGCAGAACGTACGCCAGAAGCGCTCGTCATTTCGTCCGCCGTCTTCTTTCAACATGGCAAAGACGCCTTTATTAAGCGCATCAACAAACTGCTTCGGATCATGTCCATGTTTGGCAGAAAACGCTCCAAGCGCCTCAAAATATGCTTTTAAAAAAGCGTCCATATCAACAGGAAGCAGCGTCCCGTCCAAATCAAAGAAGATTGCCTTGTAAGCTCGTTGGGGCATTGTGGGCATTCCTTCCTATACGCATCGAAATTGTCAATCAGATGTTAGTATAGAGTACGCTGAAAGGAGCGGAAGACGAACCTATGAAATTACTACTTCATGCTTGCTGCGGACCGTGTTCGCTTGAGCCAGTCAGACTTCTTAAAGAAGAAGGTCATGGCATAACCATTGCGTATATGAATTCCAACATTGCTCCTGCAAGCGAATATCAGCACCGTTTGTCAACGCTTCTTGATTGGGCAAAAGCACAAGACATTCCAGTAATTGAAGGACCATACGAACCGGCCAGATGGCAGGAAGCCATACGAAATGCGTGGCATCCCCACTCATCGAACTCGGATTCCACTCAAACGTCTGCGCATACCAACCATGAAGTATCTGCGCCTAGAGCGTCATTTCCTCTTGAAGCTTCGTCGGCATTTGTGGCATCATCTGAGTTTGATACTTCACCTGCTTCCGAAGCAAACTCGCAGACAATCACCCCTTTATTCAACACTGGTATTGATCCCGAATTCGATCCAGCACGCAACCCTAAATTCGCCCATCTGTATCACGACCGCGAAAACCGCTGCCGAGCTTGCTATCGTATACGACTTGAAGAGCTCGCACGTTTTGCGCACGAGCACGGATTCGAAGGTATTGGGACAACGCTTACCGTAAGCCCTTATCAATACACCGCTATAATTCAGGAAGAATTGCAGCGGGCCGCAAAGCCTTACCAGGGTCTTTCGGTAGTATTCAGGGATTATCGCCCCTACTATCCCGAAGCTACAAAACGAAGCCGCGATTTAGGGATGTATCGCCAGAATTATTGCGGTTGCGCATATTCCGATAAAGAAGCTGCCGCCGAGCGAGAAGCACGCAAAGCTGCACGCAAAAAGAAAAAAGCCGAAGAAAGAAGAGCTAAATTGCAAGCTTTAACCACCGATGATTTCGACTACGAATTACCTGAGGAACTTATCGCTCAAGAGCCTGCTCCTATCCGTGACGAATGCAGACTCTTGGTTATGAAACGCGACACAGGAACTCTTGAAGATAAGATATTTCGTGACATTATCGACTACCTTCAACCAGGCGACTTGCTTGTTGCCAACGAAACACGCGTCATGCCCGCACGCCTCATCGGTCACAAGCGAGAAACCGGCGGCACCGCTGAAGTATTCCTGCTTCGCGAAGCAAAGCAGGATGCAAATCGGTCAAATCAGTCCGCCACCTGGGAAGCGTTGGTGCGCCCTGGCAAGCGTCTTAAGCCAGGAGCTATCGTAGATTTTGTGGCAAGCAGCAAAAAAGACAACGAAAACTCAAATGAAAACTCAAATGAAGAGGTGGTTCTCAGCGCAGAAGTCATCGATTGGGTTGAGGGCGCCCAGAAGGGCGAACGTCTTGTTCGATTAACCACGTGCCTGCCTTCTCTCGATGAAGCACTTCATGTCGTTGGGCACACGCCATTGCCACCCTATATCAAGAATTATGCGGGTGACGAAGAGCTTTATCAGACGGTGTATTCACACGAAGAGCGCTCCGCTGCCGCCCCAACTGCAGGTTTGCACTTCACGCCAGAACTAATCGAGCGTATCAAAGAAAAAGGTATTGGCTGGGAAACTGTTCATCTTGAAGTAGGTCTTGATACCTTCCGTATTGTCGAAGAAGACAACCCCCGAGATCACCAGATTCACACCGAGCGATATACTGTTCCGCAGCAAACAGTCGATGCCATTAAACGCACCAAAGAACAGGGCGGACGAGTTATTGCGGTAGGCACTACGAGTGTGCGAAGCCTAGAGTCTGCATGGGATGCGGAGCGTGGGCTGATCGCACGCGACAGAGAGGCAACGAGTCTCTATATTTTGCCGGGGTATGAATTTAAAGTCGTCGATGCCTTGATTACGAATTTTCATGTGCCCCGCTCTACTCTTATGATGCTTGTTTCGGCGTTTTCAACACGAGACAACATAATGAAGGCATATCATCACGCTATAAAGCGCAAATATCGCATGCTTTCTTTTGGCGATGCAATGTTCATTAGGTAAAGGCAGCCTTATTCGCCGAAATACTCAGCTATCTCCTGCATACGATCGGATTGTGCCACCCCAAAGGGGCAGCGACTGTCGCAATGCCCACAACTCGTGCAATCGCTCGCATGCATCTCCAATTCACGATAATGGTTTGCCGCCATTTCGTCCCCCATGCCTGCAAGATCATAATATTTGTTGATCAGCCCAATACTAAGACCCTGAGGACACGGCTGACAATGATTACAATAGACACATGAGCCCTGGTCAGTCTGGGGAGTCATCGTGGAAAGTACCGAATAATCACGCTCTTCAGGAGTAGCGTCCAGATAAGCAAGTATTTCATGCAAATCCTGCAAACCATGAACACCTGGCAAGACCGTTTTTACACCCGGCTTATCTAACGCATACTGAATGCATTGCGCACGCGTTAGGGCCTTACCAAAGGGAGAGCGTTTCGCATCTAGCAACTGCCCCGCCGCGAAGGCTTTCATAACCGAAACACCAATACCAGCGCGTTCGAACTCGCGATACAGCAGCATGCGATCGCTCGCTTCTCCCTTTCCGTAATCCGAAGTATCGGTGTAGTCATACATGGGATTGATGCTAAACATCGCCCAATCCATCATGCCTGTTTCGATAAACTTCCTCGCCATCGAAACATCATGGGTGCTAAAAGCGAGATAGCGAATCGTGCCTTCCTTCTTGAGTTGACAGGCATAGTCTCAAATACCGCCATTCATTACTGCATCAAAATCTGCCTCTTCGTCGATGCAATGAATGAAGCCAAAATCCGCATAATCGGTATTAAGCAAAGCAAGTCGAGCTTCAAACTCGCGTCGAGCAATGTTCACATCTGTAGTCCATCCGTATTCACCCGATGCATAGTTTGCACCCAAGTGAACCTGGAGCAGCACTTTTTCTCGACGAGTCTTTAAAGCACGCGCATACCCTTCAAATGCGTTGGCCTTACTCGGAATAAAGTCCATGATGTTGATGCCCGCATCAATCGCTTCGAGAACGGTTCGCTCAGTTTCGTCTACGCTCGCCTCATGCATGCTTCCCATGCCTAAACCAATGATGCTTACCTTCTCACCACTATGAGGAATGGTTCTATACTCCATTAAACGCCCTTCTTGCTTGCATTATTCTCTGCGACATCCACGCAACATATGTGCAACTCGTCATAAAGCTACCGAGACAGACTCAACAGAGGCGAAAGTGGTTCGGGCAGAAATTAAAAGCGAGGTCAAAAGCCCAAACGAGAAAAGCCTAAACGAAAAGCAACTCTACACTTACTGCAGATTGCACTGACGAACCTTATGTCAACACACTTTATGATGATTTGTCTTCAGTAAATATGTTACATGTTGTCACTTATTTCGTATCTTGAAGGTACCTCAAGCGATCATGAGCAACAAATACTTACTTTGCATAGTTCTTAATGCCTTTTAAGCATACTAAGTTTAGGTGCGTAAGCATTAATGGTTAGTATTCGGTTTTTATTCAGTTTTCGGGTTTGGATTCTTAAGAGAATTCAGCAAAGGACTTTAGAAATGTTTTCAGATGCAAGCCAAAGACATACTGCCCCAAGAATTGGCAAGCTGAGAATGCACGAGTTTAAGAAACGATTCTTTAGTCCAGGGGCGGCTTTGTTTATTCAGCCTTTGAACTGATCTCATTCATGCGTTCAATCATTGCGTCCACATTCGCGCACCCACAACCTGCACCATGAGAATGGCTAGATTCACCATAATTGTGCCCACAAGCACCACATCCGTCGCAACCAACATGTTTTCCCGCACGATGCGAACGAACCATGCTGATAATAATTGCCGCTACAATTACAACCAAGATAGCGGTAACTACCAGTGTTCCTAAAGTCATAAGGTGCTCCTTAATTATCTCGTCTATTCAGTATATTAGCCCCAAATGTCAATGTATCGTTTTGTCGTTCGGACTTGGCTCGCTATTCTGGTTTGCCGTTCGATCTCGCATTCTTAACTCGCCCGACAAAACTCCTGCTCCCTTATTTTCTAAACTGCTTTCTCACTACGAGATACGCTTACACTGGTTTCGCCCTAAGCACATCTCGGATAAAACACCGATTTCGTTCTATGCACATCTCAGATAAAACATCAGTTTCACCCTATGCACATTTCGGCTTAAAGTACTGCTCTCGTCCTAAGCACATTTCGGCTCAGACCGCCAGTTTTACCCTAAGCGCATTTCGTAGTGAAGCGCCGTCTTGCGGCGGCGCCTCAAATTGGATCATGAAATAAGAAGCATATATTACACTCAGCTATTACGCTTCAGCTGCTACCGCACGAACACTCTCAACCTTTCCTTGCCACTTATTGGGACGGAAGAGCAACCAAAGGAACGCCACGAACAAAACTAGAGCGATCACGGTGAAAATTCCAAAGGTTACTTCGCCAGTTAATAAGCCGAAGAACTGATAAACCCACAGAGCAACAACCCAAGCAATACCGCATTGATAACCGATAGCCGCAAAGAACCACTTAGCGTTGTTCATCTCGCGCTTAATAGCACCCATTGCTGCAAAGCAAGGAGCACAGAGCAGATTGAACGCCATGAAGGAATAAGCAGACACCATAGTGAATGCCATTTGAACATTCTCGTACCAACCAGCATCAGGTGAAGCATACAAAATGCCGAAGGTGCTTACGACGTTTTCCTTTGCAATCAAGCCCGTTACCGTTGCGGATGCTGCCTGCCAATCACCCCAGCCAAGAGGAGCGAATATCCACGCAATTGCGCCACCGAGAATTGCAAGAATAGAATCGTTCTGGTCCTCTACCGCTTGGAACACTCCATCAATAAAGCCGTAGCTAGAAATAAACCACACCAAGATACAAGCAAGGAAGATGATCGTACCTGCCTTTTTAATGAATGACCATGCGCGCTCCCACATGCTGCGCAACACTGCACCAATTGTCGGAATATGGTAAGCGGGAAGCTCCATAACGAATGGTGCAGTATCACCAGCAAAAAAGCGGGTCTTTTTCAAGATGATGCCCGAACAAAGAATTGCAGCGAGACCCAAGAAGTATGCCGAAGGAGCGATCCACCAGGTGCCACCAAAAATAGCCGCTGCAAACAACGCGATAATAGGCATCTTTGCACTACAAGGAATAAAGGTTGTCGTCATGACGGTCATACGACGATCGTTTTGATTCTCGATTGTACGAGATGCCATAACACCAGGAACGCCGCAACCAGTACCAACCAAGATTGGAATAAACGATTTACCCGACAAGCCAAAACGACGGAATACACGATCGAGAATAAAGGCGATACGAGACATATATCCGCAGGATTCAAGAATTGCCAGCAAGAAGAACAGCACCAGCATCTGCGGAACGAAGCCCAACACCGCACCAATACCAGCAATTACACCATCAAGAATCAATGCCTGCAGCCAGTCAGCACAGCCCATTGCCACTAATGCATTTTCCACTACTACGGGAATGCCGGGAATAAACGTTCCATAATCAGAAGCCTCAGGCGCAGATCCCTCCAATTCAGCAGCGTATCCTTCTGCGTCAATTTCTGCCTGAGAACCATCAGCTGCGGTATAGGTTGCCGTAATACCAGCGGCAGCAGCATCATCAGCAAAAGTGTCTGATTCCGGATCAAGTCCGGCCTCAATACCAGCTGCCTCAAATGCAGCAATGGCGTTTTCATCACCTGCATAAGGAGCTACAACTTCGAGCGATTCTTCATAAGTCGCAGCATCAACATCAATAATTTCGTTTTCGCCAGATTCGTCATCGTATGCTTCATACGTTCCTACAATACCAGCCGCCTGTGCATCAGAAATAAACGATTCGGAATCAGGGTTGAGTCCAGCCTCAATTGCTGCAGTTTCAAATGCGTCTATACTGCTCATGGCATCATCATAGGCAGCAGTGTCTTCATCGAACTGCTCTTGTCCAGAGCCCACAAACCAGCCATCTCCGAAAAGATTGTCATTCGCCCAGTCGGTTGCAGCGGTACCCACTGTTGAAATTGACAGATAATAAACCAGAGTCATTATGATGACAAAAATAGGCAATGCCAAAATACGGTTTGTGACCACGCGGTCGATTTTATCCGAAACGCTCATTTCTGAAGCTTTCAGATTTTTATTACGACAGTGCTCAATAATCGAGGAAATATATGCGTAACGATCGTTGATGATGACACTCTCAGAATCGTCGTCATGTTCCTTTTCAAGCTTTTCGATAACGTCATCCACCTGAGGCACATCAGTCAAAGAAGCAAGAATCTTAGGATCTTTTTCGATCAATTTGATCGCATAAAAACGTGAAAGATTCGCGGGAATACTATCAGGAAGGCGCTTTTTTACTTCCGCGATTGCTTCTTCTACCGAAGCAGATAGCGTGATGGGCGTAGCGGGAGCTGCAGACTGAATAGTTTTCAGGCAATTAACTACTTCATCAATACCTTCATTTTTCAGTGCAGAAATCTCGATTACATTACAACCAAGCTCTTTGGCTAGCTGCTCGGTATGAATTTCATCTCCGCGACGACGGACTACGTCCATCATGTTAACCGCTACGATAACAGGTACACCCATTTCAAGCAGTTGAGTTGTGAGATAAAGGTTGCGCTCCAAATTGCTGCCATCAACAATGTTCAAAATTGCATCTGGATGCTCTTCCAGAATAAAATTACGCGCTACCACTTCTTCAAGGGTGTAAGGAGAAAGCGAATAAATACCAGGGAGGTCAGTAATCTCGATCGATTTGTCTGCTTTAAGCTTACCTTCTTTTTTCTCAACCGTAACGCCTGGCCAGTTCCCAACATATTGATTAGCGCCCGTTAAGGCATTAAACAGGGTTGTTTTACCACTGTTTGGGTTGCCTGCAAGTGCAACTCTCATTCTTTATCCTTTCAATGTTAGTTAAGGTTAACTCTTGGTGAAAATAAAGGGCGTAAAACCCGACAACAAGGCCGCTCTTTACGCCACTTCAATCATTTGCGCGTCGTCCTTGCGCAAAGATAATTCATAACCACGAACCGTAACCTCTACGGGATCACCTAAAGGAGCTACTTTGCGAACATACACCGAACAACCTTTAGTAATACCCATATCCATAATGCGTCGCTTTACAGCACCTGAGCCATGAAGCTTGCATACTTGTACCGTTTCACCATTCTTAACATCTCTGAGAGTTTTCACCTATCCCCCTTTCTATAGACCACACCAAACCGACTAAAGTTAATCAACAAAAATTAAATTGCAATATGCTGCGCCAATTCCGAAGAAAGCGCAACACGTGAGCCTTTGATATTCACGATTAAGTTCCCACCAATTCGCGAAATCACGGTAACCCGCTCACCTGGTATGAAGCCCATGTCTTCAAGATGACGATGAACATCGCCAAAACCGCGAAGTTGTTTAACGTGATACGTTCCGTTTTTCTTCACTTCAGACAAAACCATGGTTCTCACTCTTTCAAACGAGAGTATAGGGACAAATGTTAGACGTCTCTAACAAGCACTGCAATGTTAGCTCCAACTAACTATAAGGTCAACCGAAAATAAGAAATTTGTTAGCCAAGGTTAAAAATTAATTCTGAGTGGTTTCGAAGAATTGCTCGAGCTCTTCTGGTTTAATGCTCTCCTCGGACAATTCAATACCAAAAGCATGCGCCACAGCAAAAGCTTGTTCTTTTCTCAAAGAAGCACGCTCATCTTCGCCAGCGTCATATAAATACTTCGAAGAAAGAAGCAAAGTACGCGCAACATACTCCATTAAAAGAGGATCAGATTGAGAAAGCTGCAACATTGCCGCCATCGTTTCAGGTGCCATGCGCAGCAAAAGCGACCCATCTATCTCGGTCGCATCCTCTAGAGACTGATCTAGTAAAGAAGCGGCAGCCTCAGGATCTTTCTCGCCACGAGAGCGCTGAAGGCTTTCTCGAATTGCAGTTGCTATCTGCAAAAACATACGTAATAAATAATCTTGCTGAAGCACGGTAAGGCTCCTTTTGGCTCTAGTGTGTCCTAACGATCTGCTTACAAAGGTGCATTTCTCAATAACAAGAAAGGCACCTTTCCTATTAAAAAGCTCGAATGCTAGATCTTTTTGTTACATCTTGTGTCAGGTCTTGCATTAAATCTTGCCCGCAGCAGCGCTTGCATTAAATCTTGTCCCCCGGCAACTCTAGTATTAGATCTTGCCTCCTGGCAACGGAATTCCCAAATGAGCATATGCTCGCTCAGTTGCTTGACGCCCTTTTGGAGTGCGAATTAGCAGACCCTGCTGCAATAAATAAGGCTCGTAAACATCTTCAAGCGTATCTGGTTCTTCCGAAAGCGCAGAGGCTAAGGTGGACAATCCCACAGGATGACCAGCAAATTGGATACATAAAAGCTCAAGAATTCGATTATCAACCGGATCCAAACCCAGCGAATCTACCTCGAAAAACGCTAACGCTTGAGCTGCGCAGTCTTCATCAATAGGGCTAATCCCTTTAACTTGTGCCCAGTCCCTAACGCGTTTCAAAAGCCTATTTGCCAAACGAGGGGTTCCTCTGCTTCTTCGAGCAATTTCTAAAGCCCCTTCTTCCAGAATATCCACCTCTAGAATTTGAGCAGATCTTCGAACAATGAGCGCAAGCTCTTCAGGCGTATAGTAATTCAGACGAAACGAAATACCAAAACGGTCACGAAGAGGACCCGTCAAAAGCCCTGTTCTCGTGGTTGCTCCAATAAGAGTAAAGTGCGGCAAATCAAGGCGAATTGAACGAGCAGCAGGCCCTTTACCCACCACAATGTCTAACGCAAAATCTTCCAATGCAGGATAGAGAACTTCTTCAACCATGCGATTTAAGCGATGGATCTCATCAATAAAGAGCACATCACCCTCTTCAAGGTTGGTAAGAATAGCTGCAAGATCGCCTGTCCGTTCGATCGCTGGACCACTCGTAGTTTTAATACGAACGCCTAATTCGTTTGCCACAACGCTTGCCAAGGTGGTTTTACCAAGCCCAGGAGGGCCCGAAAATAAAATATGATCAACCACATCATGACGCGCACGTGCCGCTTCGATCAGGATAGACAAGCTTTCCTTTACCTTTGTTTGACCCAGATAATCTTTCAAATGGGTCGGTCGAAGGCTGCGATCAAGCACAAGATCATCTTCGATAAGAGAAACCGAGCAAGCACGCGTTGAAGGGTCTTGCTTCGCTACCCCTTCCGCAGAAGCCTCCTGCTTCCCATCGAAGACCGAAGGCACTGATGCCTCAAATAATGCACTTTCTATTTCAAATTCATTTGCCACGTATTTATCCAAACATTTGCCATTTGATATTTGTTGTTTGGCATTTATCAATTAACATCTAGTGTTCTGTTGAGCATTCACCAATCAACATCTATCGTTCAACATTTGCTAATTAATTTCAAGCAGCTTTACTTTCCCAAGCGCTTGAGGGCATATTGCAATAGTACCGTCTCCGATGCTTCTTCGGGAGCCCCTTTAAGAGAAAGACCTGCTTCTTCTGAAGTAAATCCCATAGAAAGCAAAGCCTCCAAAACTGCTTTCTTGGTATTGAGCGCCTGCTGAAACACTTCCGAGCCACGAGGTTGTCCTTCTCCAGCAAATGACTCCTTAAGTTCAAGGACGATACGGGAAGCCATTTTTTTCCCGACCCCTGGAACCCGCTGTATTGCAGAAAGGTCTTGCGAAACAATTGCCGCAATTGCATCCCCGGGATCAAAAGTGGAAAGCACCGCTAAAGCCACCTTCGGCCCAACACTGGAAACCGAAACTAGACGCAAAAACAAATCTTTTTCCTCTTGGTTTAAAAACCCATAGAGAACAAGAGCATCGTCTCGAATTTGCAAATGAGTAAGTACCCGAACCGTGTCGCCAGGCATACCCAACCGCGCTAAACTCTTGCTTGCCATAAGCACTTGATATCCGACACCTTGAACATCAATTACCGCCGCATCGAGCGAAGTTGCAATCAAAGTTCCTTTTAAACACGCAATCATAAGGCATCCGCCTTTCCAAATGAAGCAAGATCGTAATTTGCAAAACAAATTGCTGCCGCTAAGGCATCTGCAGCATGATCTGGTTCAGGCTTTGACTCCAGACCCAAAAGATGCTGCACCATATATTCCACTTGCGTTTTGTCAGCTGAACCAGTACCGACAATAGCTAACTTGATTTGTTTAGGTGAATATTCACCAAAATGCGCAACTGTTGACGCACATGCTGCCAATGCTGCTCCACGCGCTTGACCTGTGGCAAAGGCGCTTGTGGTGTTAGTTCCAAACCAAACGGTTTCGATGCTGACACAACTTGGCTGATAGCGCGCCACAACTGCAGATATTTGAGTGTAGATCTTAAAAAGACGATCGGGCAATTGCTGACTGGAATGAGTTTCAATACACCCATACGCCATACACGCTAATCGAGCACCTTGTTGAGTGACAACGCCCCAGCCAGTATGGGCAAGACCAGGATCGATGCCTAAAATGATGCGCTTTTGCGGTGTGCGATGCATGTATTGCTAACTCCTCTTATCAAACATTTGTTCGTATAATAGCACACACTAAGATAAGAGCAGCGTTTAAATGCTTAACTTCAAAGAATGCTCGCTATAAACCAATTCTCTCGAAGTAGGCTAACCATTTTTTTAACGATTCATCGCTAATTGCATGTTCCATCTGGCATGCCTCGTCTTCGGCAACCTCTTCAGATAAGCCAACCTTTTCAACAAGAAAGCGCGTAAGCATTTCATGTCGCTTTAAGACCGCACATCCATATTTGTAGCCATCTTCAGTAAGAGTAATATCTCCGTAATAAGGCTGCTCAAGCATACCCGAGTTCTTTAAACTTGTTACCGCTTTAGATACTGAAGCTTTCGAAACGCCCATTTTTGTCGCGATATCAACCGAGCGCACAGGTTGGGTTTGACTACCCCCCAGCATCACAATAGCTTCAAGATAATCTTCGTGGGACATGGAAACCTTTTCCACAACTCCCCCTTCCCGATCGATACGCCGATGTAACAAAAACTCTCTTATATACATAGTATACTGATGCAGCAACACATACTCATGAAAGTTGGATTTATGGTTACTAATCGCTACATTGATACTCGCGGAAAATGCGAAACCCCCGTAACGTTTACTGAAGCTGTTGTGAAAGGTCTTGCAAATGGTGGAGGCTTATTTGTCCCAGAAACTCTGCCTCATTTAAGTCTCGATGAAATACTTTCTCTTACCGATTTTCCCTACGCAAAACGTGCAGCTTATCTGTACCGCGCTTTCGGTATCGATCTTCCAGAAGAAACAATTGATCAGCTAATGGATTCTACCTACGGTGATCGATTCGACGATAGTGCCATCTGCCCAATTACTTCCCTTAATGAATCTACCCACATTCTTGAACTTTGGCATGGCCCCACAAGCGCATTTAAGGATATGGCACTTCAATGCTTACCCTATTTCTTTAGCGCCAGTGCAGCACAATTACGTGAGCAGGGAAAACTCAACAACACTTTCTTAATCCTTGTTGCCACCTCAGGAGACACAGGAAAGGCCGCATTGGAGGGTTTCCGCGACAAGGATGGTATTAAGATTGCCGTGATGTATCCCGATGGCGGCGTAAGCGATATTCAATACAAGCAAATGGCAACCCAGCTTGGCGACAACGTCATGGTTTGGGCGGTTACTGGCAACTTTGACGATTGTCAAACAGGTGCAAAGAATGTCTTTAACGACGAGATCTTTGCAAAACAGCTCATGGATAACCATGCTGTTGCTCTTTCAAGTGCTAATTCCATTAATTGGGGTCGCCTCCTTCCCCAGGTTGTTTACTATGTCTCAAGCTATGCCGAACTCGTTGCGCAAGGAAAATTAGAAGCAGGCCAGCTTCTGGATGTCTGTGTACCAACAGGCAACTTTGGCAATATTTTGGCAGCTTGGTACGCAAAACAATTAGGCACTCCCTTAGGAACACTTTTCTGTGCGAGTAACGAGAATCGAGTTTTAACCGACTTCATCAATTCAGGCACTTACGACATTGCGGATCGCCAGTTTGTACTTACCCCTTCACCCTCAATGGACATCCTGGTGTCATCTAATGTCGAACGCCAGCTGTTTGAATTAAGCGGCAGAAATGCAGATCTGATTGCTACTTGGATGGAACAGCTTAAAGCCAAAAAGACTTTCACTATCGACGAAGAAACCCGCAACAAACTTCAATCTGACTTCAAAGCAGAAGCAGTCGACAGCGAAACCTGCTTACGCACTATTAAAGAAGTCCACGATGCATATAACTACCTAATCGACCCCCATACCGCCGTGGCATACAAAGTTGCTGAGCAGCTTCGAGGAGAAAATCCTGTCCTGATTGCCTCCACTGCGCATTGGGCTAAATTCGGAGAAAACGTTTACCGCGCTTTACACAACCTCAAACCAGGAGAAAATCTTCCCGAGCAAGTTGCTTCATTGAGCGGATGCGAGCTTAACGAACTCATTGCCGATGAGGCGCATTGTCACAATATCCCTCGAGGCTTGGCTGAACTTGACTCGCTCCCCATTCGCTTTAGCGAAACCATTTCTGGAACCACTGAGGCAATCGAAGAAGCGGTTGATTCGTTTTTGCTTGATAAGGATGCTGAATAATTACCTCCTTCCGGGAGCCTTACTTTAATCACAATTTCGAACAAGTCAGCTTCTTTAATCTGATCAGTCGAAGTAAACACCATCTGATTCTCTGAAGAAGATGGTGTTTTTTCTTTGGGTGGCATCTGTTTTTGAGATTCAACTTTTGCTTTTGCGGCACAGTTTTCCTCTTCCGAAAACACATGCAAGCACCCATAGCAAACATCCATATCAGCAAAACAGCGTGCATGACATACAGGGCATTCTTTAATCCCACTTTTTAGCTTTCCTAAAGCATCGGTGCCAGAAACCATATTTGCAGCATCGTGTTGCAAATAATCCAAATTTTCATTTTGATTTTCTGGTTTATCACCCATCTCTTTAAACATACACTTTCACCTCATCCCCTTCGTAAAACCATCGCTTATCAACATGTGAGATTGCTTCGAAAACGCCTCTTGCCTTCATGCATCGAACTATTTTTCCTGGAGGAATGTTGCGTTGCGCTAAGACTACCTTGCCTTGTTCATTGAAAAATGCGATATCGAGATTCCTTTTCATCCCGAAAGTATGTATGGCATTGCAGGGAGAGATAAGCAGAACACAATCCTTCGGTCTTTTTGCTAAAAACCCTAATAGACGATCTCGAAAACGCGTCGCAAGAATAAGGTTTCCTAAACAGTAAGCGGTATCGCTATTGATAGAAACACTCTTCAAAGTACTGACCGGAGATCCTCTATTCACCTTTTCGTACGGTTTCGTTTTGCCGCTTAATGTCTGCTCTATTTCATTCATAGATATCAAACACGACTTTTTAATAAACCTAGCATCCAACTCTGAAGTCATCCTATCCGTCATTCCCCTCACCTTATCAATCCATTGCTCTTAATTCCTTGATATATCCTTCACTTTCAATAATTACGAACCGAGAAAACCTATAGTCCTATACGCAAAATTCAGCGAATAAGATGATTCCGTCTTTTAAGCGCCCTCATAACATTTATTTAATTTCTCCACGTCGTAGCTTTTGTTCTTATTCCGTTGCCCTCGCTGCTTCTATTCCGTAGCCTGATTTGCAGGATTTTCTTCATAAACTAAAACAACTGAAGTTTCCGTCCCCACCGAAGCGCAAGTAACTGCAAGCCAACAAAAAGTCCCTGTATCTTTTGCGAAAGTAGCAACAGATTCTTGCCCGCTTGGTACATGATTCCAGCCCTTTTTCGCTAGGTGGTTTTTGATTTCTGTCATAGTTTCGCCTATCGTTCCCTCAACGGAATAGCCTACGGTCCTTCCGTTGTTCGAGACCGCCATTGAGGTGCCACCGAGACCGATTTCTTCGTCAAATCCATCGGGAAGATCATTAGAAAAATGACCCTGCCACGACACATTGCTATCCAGGGCACCTACATCACTAGAGGAATCATTTCCTTGAGAAACACTAAAGGCATCAAGTATTCCCGTGGTTCCTACCTGAAGCACGCCTGGTTCAGAATTTAAAAATGTACCCAACGACAAAGCAATTCCTACTACCAAAAACCCTACAAGTATGAATTTTGCCCGAGGAAACAAAAGCTGCTCCTTTTGTTTTCGCCCTGAAAGTTGAGCGCGATCGGCCTTTTTTTGCTCAAAGGAAAACTCTCCTGAGCGAATGCGATTTTGCAATTCCTTCCGCAGTTTTTGGCGCTGGTTATGTTTTAGAGTAGTTCTCATAATAGAACCCCCGGTTTATATACATCAACTACCAGTAACTCAGTGTGAGTTAAAGAGGGAAACGAAACTCCAAACACACCTGACAAGGTTCCCTTTCCAAAAAGCGTAGGAGTAAAATCAAGCGTTCCTTCAAAGGCAACAAGCTCTCCTGAAACTCCCTGAGAAGTAACTTGAACCTGTAGATGCTCTGCAGAAAATTCACTTTTTAAAGACTCAGTGATCAGCGCGCAAGTTTGACCCACCTCCTGTCCATAGGAAGGAGAAGGCGCATAGGTGCAAACGAGCGACCGAAATGAGCGATCAAATGATGCGCATTCCGAAAAGAACAGCAATGCATTAATTACAATAAGACCAATTATTAAAGCAGCAGGAAAAGCTACTACAAATTCAATAGTCATTTGGCCGCAATCTTCCCTGTTTGCAAGAGCGCATTTTCGCTTCATCTCCATTGCCGTACCCCCGTCCATGAGACAACAACCGAATAAAGCTGATCTATCCCCGCTTGAAAAGCACTCGATAAATTACTCGTAACCCACGAAGGAAGAGAAACGGTAATGGGAATTTCCACTTTTCCTTCAATAAGAACAATAGTTGCAATCTCAAACTCGGCACTAAGAGCATCAACAACCGAAGAGGCTAAAGTTTCTGCAGCCGAAACTGCTCCATTAATCCCACCCTCGCCGTAGTTAATAGCAGCATTTTTCATCGACAGAAGCTGCACCGAAAAAGAGGAATCATCGGCTGAAAGAACATGTGCCGAATTTACTAAGGCCGCTTTTCTTGCCAGTAAATCAGGAGGAGAAAATCCAACTTCATCTATTCGCTGCTCAAAAGTATCCGCAGCCCAAGTTCCAAGCCCGCTTGCACTTGCGAGTGGAATTGCATTGAACGCCCGCTCTATCGCAGAACGCATCGCTTCGTGCCCGTCTGCATATACCTCTAATAAACCCGACCACAAATCCAAAACAACACGCGCTGTGCCAACTGCAGCATTCTGCGAATCAATACCGTCAAGGAATGATGTTATGGTGTTCTTCCCTTCATTCGAAGATTCACGAACAAGTGTTGACGCAGAAAGCGCAGCTCGCACACCAAGCATGCTCACGTCTTCACTTCCCGCAAAGGTAGAAACAAACCGCGAAGAAGGCGCAGAAAGATCAACCACAAGCGCAATAGCACCCCAATGTCCAGGAGGAAGAATTTTTAATCTTTTAGCACTAACCTCAGAAATTCCTTCAAAAATGGTGTCAAATAATCCTTGCGCAGTATCCTTGATGCTCTTACTTAAAGGATCAAGCTCGAGACGTGCCTTTTCATATTCTTCAGCAGCGTAAGCTACCTCGTTGTAGTGATATTCGAATCCGTTTTCAATGTTCGAAGAAGCAGCCGCCACCTTCCCCATACTGCTTGCACTAAATTTGCAATGAGGACAGGTTGTGTACGCGCCACTCCCATCCATTTCTTGTATTGAACCACTGCCTACCCTTGTTTGGTTCGAGCACCCAGGGCAACCTTCCCATGCATGAAGAGAAAACAGTCCTTGTTCGTTTTGCGTTTTAGGATAAATTGCATCACTATAAAGAGAGGTTAAACGCATTTCATCCGTATTTTTTGGAAGTGTAGGAAATGACGCTTCAAACGAATCGTCGGTTTCATGAACGTATCCTTCTCCCACCGTTTTTACTGCAAAGGCATAAAAATTCTTTCTTAATGCTGAATTTGACTGTTCCTCAATCGAAGATCCTTGAGGTTGTTCGATCTCATAGCGAACTTTGTAATACTGCTGAGAACGCGATAATGCCGCCTGAAAAGACCACGTATCGATTGAAGAAAAGTACGGATTGTCGACCCCACTCATATCGGCAAGATTTGCTGCTCTTTCGTACATACAGTATTCGCTCTTGCTTCCAGAATCGTGAATATAAGCCTTTTCTTTCCATTCATTTGCTTGCTGGGCTGCTTCTTCCGCTTTTTCTGCTTGATCTACTAAGGTCTGATGCTTTTCTTGGGCAGAGTTTTGAGCCTGGGTCGATTTTTCAAAAACAAGCGGCTCTCCTGCAGTTCCCTCCCAGGGCGCCAAAACAACAATGCCGTAATAATGAGATTTCCCTTCTGCTGAATTCGCCAAGAGAACCTCCTGCGCTTTTGCAGTGGCAATAAAGGGAAGTGCTTTCTGTAATGTTTCAAGTGAATTTTGTGCTGATTCATAAAACGAATCACGGGCTTTTCCTATTTTTACCGAAGCATCCAAGAGCCCTTTCGACAAAGTTGCAGTTGGCGGGATGCAGGCACAAACAACCCCAATTGCTAAAACCACCAAAGAAGTAAGCGAAAGCGTGAAGGTTATTGCATCGCACACGGTAACTACAATATAGAATTCTCCAACTGTATTTTCTGCAGCAAGTACTGCCGCATCTGCAGTTTCTTGAACACGGGCGGAAACCGTGTTTATCTCATACACCTTTGCGCAAGTAAACAACAAAGCTAGAGAAATTAACAGAGCAAGAACTATTCCTACCGAAGAAAAGCCCTGGTCGGTCTCTTTATTCCAGAAAAGTGAAGAAGTACTCGAAGTGCTCATTTCAGCTAGCCCCTTCCAACAGTCCATCATCACGATGAACCCAGCCATTAGGGTTAATTCCATCTTCACTTTCTCTTATCCAGCTACTGTACGTTTCTCTCTGAACTTCAACTCGCTGGACAAAATACCCTGAAGCGTTTGTGAGACCCATTGCTTGAGCTGCAAAATCAAAAAACGGTAGAAGTTCTAGCTGATTTTCTATTGAGACTTTAACCGAATCGCTTTCTTCGTTGCCCTCAAGAGTAATAGACCATGAGCAGCCAGATTGGTGAACATGAAAGTTTTCCTGCTGCGGAATAGACCCTAAATGACGCCGAATTGAATCCTCGTACGAACTTTGATCTGCCGAGGCATCGGTTTTTGTTGAAAGAAGACGACACCCTTCGCTTGCCGCAGCCTTCATAACAGTATGGTTATACAAAATAATGCCTGGTTGTATCAGGAAGAGTAACAGCAAGAGTACGACGGGGATCAAGAAGGCGCATTCTACCGCTGCCTGTGCACTGTCGTATTTCAAAGGTAATCCCCGCATACTCTGATCACCACCTTTTATTGATCTAATCCCATCACGACAAAATTAAACCCCGCGCTTTTGTTTTGTTTCCATTCCCTCCATCCAGAACGAAAGCACATCTGATCAAGCACCTTCTCGGAACAGAAAGATGCCTATCCAAGCACTCTCTCAGTACAGAAACACATCCAACCAGGCACCTTCAGCCACTTGCTGCAAATGATGAGATGCAGACTGAAGCGCATGCTCAAGCACAAGACCTGTTTCGAAAAGGCGCCATACTGCTCCAAGTCCAATAATCAACGCAAGGAAGCCAGCAAAAATTACGGCATACTCAACGGTTGACTGTCCCGCATTGCTTGAAACTCTCCTTGCGACTTTCGTTTTTCTTCGATACTTCCCCATCAGCTACCGCGCCACCAAAGGTCTATAAACTATTGATACCCGAAGCGATCGCATCCCACAGTTCTTGCAACTTAGGTCTAAAAACCGTAATCGCAAGAATAGCAATCACGACCAATACACCTACCAGAATTGCGTACTCAGTTGTCCCCTGACCTGGATAAACACGGAGATCTTTTCGACAACGCCACACCATACCCACCAACGATTTGTCCTTTGAGTTTTTCCCGTTACCTCTTTCTACGTTCTTTTTCATAGCGCACCTCTTTTCTTACAATCGACTTCCAAGTTCCTATCAAAGCAAAGCAAAATGCCAGGCTAAAATGACGCTTTACCTCACCTGTCAAAAGCCGCTAAAAACCTTCCATTAGATCAAGCATTATTGGACCCATTATGAGAATGAGCATTGCAGGAAGAATGAGTGTTCCTACTGGTAAAAGCATCTTTACCGGCGCCTTAGCAACTTTTTCTTCAAGCTTTGCCTTACGAACCGCACGTGCCTCACTTGCCAGTAAACTCAAATTCACAGCAAGCGATGTTCCGAAGCGCAACGACCGAATGATGTTTTCAGCAAGACGCTCGAATAAAACCGAATCATACGAACGAGCAAGCGCACGTAGTCCTTCACTTCGATCGATCAGTCCATGGGTCCATTGGCTCTGTGCCAATGCCAGAGATGAACTCAATGAGCCATCGAAATTGCTATAAAACAGGCTAAGCGCCCTATCGAACGTCATGCCACTTTTAAGCCCCAAAATTATCACCTCGATCATTTGAGATAGATGTTTTTCGGCAACAAATGATCTACTTTGTGCCTCCTGCTTCAACGCCCTTGATACCGCAGTTACCCCTCCTATTCCCCCAAATATCAGCCCAATTAAAGTCATAAGCGAGCTCAAGAAAGTCCCCAGCAATGCACCAACAATTCCTCCGAAAAGCATCAATCGAAACTGTGCTGCTGCTACCCCTTTGCGGGAAACGAAACTATCCAAACCTGCCTGTCTTAATTGCTTTTCACAAGAAGTCCAATTCATCGCCAAAAGAGAAACCAGTCCATTTGGTAGAGTGTTTTCTCGACGACTCAACTCAATGACATAAACCAGGATGCGGTGATTCATACCTTGCGATTCCAAAGAAATCGACAATGCATCCGTAATCGATGAAGACCCTAAAAGTACTTTCATCGTGTTTTTGTGACGCGATGTTTTATAACTGCTAAACGCTGCACTACCGAGGATGCTTCCCGAGATAAAAGCGCACATCGTGGCAAATAGTCCTAATACCTCGCCCATCTACGCCACCTCGACTTTAAGCAAACGTCTCACCAGAGAAATCCCAAGTAGCTGCATACCTAATGCCACCAATAAAAGGCATATTCCAAGCATGCTCTCAAAAAATGGGTCTAAGAATCCAGGTGACACCAGTGAGAAAATTCCTATAAGAGCAAAAGGCATGATAGTAACTATCTGCGCAGAAAGTTTTGCCTGAGCGGTTTGAGTTTTTAGAGTACGTTTGAGTTCTATTTCATCAGAAACCGATTGACGGGTTATTTCTAAAACTTGCTGCATACTGCTGCCGGTTTTATGCTGAATCTCTAATGCTGTAGCAAGAAAAACCAACTCGGGTTCATCTGTTTTATTCTTCAAAACAGCCAAGGCATCTTCGGGATTTCCACCCGTTTTAAGAACTCCTTCAACTTCATGAAAAAGTTCGCCTAAGGGTCCTGAAAGACTTTTTCTTACCTCGCTTATAGTTTGCATGAGGGTATAACCAACCTGAAAACAGGCTTTCATCGATTGCAGTGCTTCAGGAATAGCTTCACGTAGCTGCTCACGCTCTAAATCACATCGATGCCCCGCCCAAAGGCCAATCGAAAGCCACAGGCACACTCCTAAAGCAATCCCACACACCATCGAGCTTGACAGCAAAACACCAAAGCAAGAAACAACTACCGTTGCCGCCACCAGAAGGGAAATAATAGTCTCAACAGGTATGCTTCCATATTTACTCCTAAGCGCCCTTTGAATAGTTTCCCCATAACGCTTTATAGGTGAAATCAAAAGAAGCTTCCGAGAGAGTTTCAATAAAAACGGTATTCCATGTCGTAAAAGCGAAGCGAAAAGAGACCCGTCTACCCCTGATCTGTTCTGCACCTTCTGACTTCGCAACACTTTTACAATACGTTCCTGCAATGCTAGCGAAACAAGAAAACCGCCCACTAAAGCACACAGAAGCGATCCTGAGAGAAGCATCATTTGCGTTTCCACTGTTCGACCTCCTCACCCGTCGCAATTCCCAAATAAGGCAGGTCGTCCAACCAGGCAGGATAGCTACGCCATTCGCATTCTCCTGTAACAAAATCTCGAACATAATATTGATCAACAAGACAACGTAACTTTTCTTCGCTCCAGCTAAACCCCGCTATTTCACAAATTCCTCTCGAACCATCTGGATATCGAGTTGTTTGGACTACCACATCTATCGCGGTTGCTATTTGAGCTTCAATGACGCTTACAGGTAACTCTGCCCCATAGCGAACCATCGTTGCCAATCGCGATACTGTTTCTTGGGGAGAATTTGCATGAAGCGTTGTAAGCGATCCATCATGTCCCGTCGACATAGCCTGCAACATATCGAGGGCTTCTGCCCCACGACACTCCCCGACCACAATTCGATCTGGACGCATTCGCAAGGAATTAACCACTAAATCACGAATGGTAACTTCGCCTACTCCTTCAGCACTTTGAGGACGTGCTTCTAGACGAACCACATGAGGATGCTCGTGAAATCGTAATTCGGCAGAATCCTCAACTGTCACAATGCGTTCCGAAAAGGGAATTATCGCCGAAAGTGCATTAAGAAGCGTTGTTTTTCCACTACCTGTGCCTCCAGAAACCGCAATGTTGCACCTTCTCAAGACCGCCCATTCAAGAAACTGCTCTATCTGTTCATCAAAGGAACCTAATTTACGCATCTCTGATAATGAAAATGCGTGAGATCTAAATTTTCGAATTGTCACGGTAGGACCATCGATAGCTAGAGGCGGAATGATCGCATTCACGCGATGCCCTTGTGGCAAACGCGCATTAACCATAGGAGATGACTCATCAATCCGTCTCCCTAAAGGTCCAATGATACGGTCTATGAGCGTATAGACCTGCCCATCGTCTCCAAACGCTTGAGACGCTCTTTGCAGTTTTCCTTCTCGCTCAAAATAAAGTGATTGAGAACCGTTAACCATTATTTCTGTGATTGTTTCATCGGCTAGCATTTCTTCAAGAGGACCGAGCCCAAACACGTCATCCAAATACCGTTCAATTAGCCCTTCGACTGTTAGAGGCTTTTTAATGAGCCATGGTTCTTCTCGCAATACTTGCTCACACGCAAGACGTAATTCGCTACGAGCTTGTCTTGGATTGAGAGAAATCAATCTTGCAGCTTCTACTGAAGGGATAATTTCCGATACTCGATTTCGCAACATTTCTAAAATCTGAGCCAAACCCTCATTATGAATCGTCAAAGGAGATTGGCCAGCATACGCTGCTCTTTGAATTAAAGACATGCCACTCTCCTTTTTCGCAAGCTTGAGAATGGATTAGTTTTTCGTTGCGACTTCTCTAGAGCAAACTGCTCCTGGAAGCGTTCTTTGTCTCCTTCCGGCAAAAAAGAGATGCAAAGTTCGCGTACACTTTGAATAAATGCGCTTTTCGTTGAGAGAAGCTCTTTTGGCAAACTTGCTCCTAGTAATTCTCCAACCTCTCTACCCCCATCCTTAATCTCCTGAACCGAAATTCCCTGCATAGCACACGAAATATCAAGAGGAGTCAAAAGAGCATGACGCGAACAAAAATTCAGGGCGTACGCAAAAGGCTGAATTGCAATGCCACAACGAGAACACAGCGCAAGAGCCCGTGAACAAGCTCGAACTGAAGAAGGTCGTTGATCTATTACAAATAAAGTTTTGTCTACCGATTCAATAATTTGAGCATGCTGTTCCGTCCAAAAAGAACCCGTATTAAGCACTACTACGTCAAAGTACCCTTTTACGAACTCAACTATTTCCGCCATATGAGACACGATCAACTCTGACTGCTCTAAACGTTCTGGTGCAGCAATAACTGCAGGCAGCCCGTCTTCAGGTGATACTTGAGCGATTCTTTCTGGCTCCTCAATAACATCGGCAAGCGAAATCGCATTATCGCGCCCTAACATGTATGCCATATCTCCAAACTGCAAATCGGCATCAAGCAAAAGTGTTCTATAGCCAAGATCCTGATATACGAGCGCAGAACAGAGCGCTATTGTGCTTTTTCCCGATCCTCCACTACCACTTACAACCGCCAAACTAAAAGCTGTCTTTTTCCCAGATGAAGCCTTTTTAAACCGAGATAAGTTAAGAAGAGGCTCTTCTATAGCGAGGGAACTCAATGGGGTTGTTTCTTGAGCGCTCTTAATTTGTAGCGGCTTACCTTCATTAGTTTGAGGCCCCTTTGAAGACTTGTTATTCTTCAAACCTTCTTTTTGGTTTTGAGTGATACCGTCGCTAGTACAAGTGTCACTGGACCAGATTCCGATATTAGGATTTTTTTCAAGCTCCCCAACGACCTGCGCATCCAAACCCAATGGACCGAATGCCTCTTTTGCATATACATTCTGTTTTCTTGTGCTATCGAGACTATTTAGAGATGACAAAGAATCCGAATATTGGCTTTCATGAAGAACTCCTAATTCAATATCTTCGCTACTATTGTTTATGCAAGGATCTCTAAACCGTTGTTTAGCCTCGGTATAAGCTTTCACAAATTCATGGCTTCCCCGTATTACCCCAATTCCTGCCGCTTCGCAACGCCCTACGATTGAACCTGACTGTTCAAAAGTCACATAGCAAACATCCAGTAACTCACTATCCATTTTGAGAGCAGCCGCAAGGTTAATGCCCTCCATCGAATCGCAAGAAATAACCCATACCAGGGTTTTTGTATTACCTATTGATAAGCTCTTTCTTGCTTCAAATGCATCAGAGTACAAAGTAAGCCATGGCTGAGCAAGCAGGTTCTCATCTGGCAAGCCGATTACCTCTGGATGTTTTAGAGATTCGGAATCTAAGCATAAAGTCACTTCATTATTCATTGCTGCGCCTCGCTTGCGTCTTCAGATCCATCTGAGTTATTCAATGTTTCTTCAGAAGAAGGCAGCGTAAAGTAAATTTCCATAGATTGAGATGCAGCTACGAATTCCTGAGATTGCTCAAGTGGCACCGCAAGCGTTACCCAGCTAACTTTTGCATTTCCACCCTCACTAGCTTCCGCATTGGTTGCAAGCACCAATAAGCCATCCCCAATTCGCGCTGTTTCTGATCCCGTCGCATATACGTCAACTAACATCCCCGCAGTGAGAGCTCCTCCTACCGCCTGGACATCTTCCGCCGGAACAGAGAGAGCGACACACCCTTCTGGAACATTTAACGGAGTAGCTTCACTACTAAAACGCTTAGTAGAAATCGCTTCACCGGAAATAACTAATGAGGAAACCTGCAATCCTTTTACTTCATCGAAATTCGTCACACATTCTTCTGGCAATAGATCTGAAAGCCAAGTTTTCATTGTGGTGTTTGAAGAAGTAAGAGTTTCTCCAGGAAATATATCTTTTGTAGCAACAAGAACTTCAACTTGTTCGCCGCCATAACGCTCCATAGCCTCAGCGCGAGCTGAATCTGCTTCTTGCTGAACCATTGAAGCATACAAAGCGATACAAACAGCGCAAGCTATTCCAAACGCAAATCCAACCAAAAGAACGCTTTTCTTCACGCCCGCCTCCTTTCGTTACCTCAATAATGGCGGGCTCAATTCACATAATCGTGAACTTTAGCGAAAAGCTAATTCACATAAAGTAATCAAAAACTAAACAAAGAAAGAAAAGGAATCTCTCAAAAAGCAACCATGTTTCTCATATCGCTCATCCAACTAACCGCAATCATATGCTTACATCGCTCACATTTCATCTCGAAACCTTGCTCCTCATATCACTTTGCTACAAAAGTAAAATCGCATTTTTCTTATCGCGCATTAATCAAGTTGAAGCTATCTTCCTCATTCCGCGCATTAATTAAGCTGGAACAATCTTTCTCATATTGCACATCAACCAAACAAGAAATAAAACGCATCGTAAGCAACAAAAAAGCCAAGGCTCTGCTCACAAAAGAGCATTCCTTGGCTTTATAACTGCTGCTTTATCGCATCTTAATACATAGCGATTAGTAGCTCATCGAAAAACGAAGAAAATCCCGTTACCTTCCATGGTCAAATCATTTTCTTAAGTCCCTGCGAAGAAACCATTTTTTAGACTCGCCAGGCATCACATTAAGCGCATACTTACCTCGCCAGGTATCACGCTGAGCGTATATCTAGCCTCTACGAGTGCCGCATTGAGCACAGAAAGAACCTGACTTATTAAAAGCACCACATGAAGGGCAGGTCCACGCTTCATTATGAGAATGACTTGAAGCCACTGGAGGATTCGGTGCACTTGTTCCATTAAAAGTGTCCTGGGAAGCAGGCTGTGGCTGCGTGACGGATGCTTGCACAGGAGAAGAAGCTGTTGGCGATGCTGGTTGCGGAACAGAAGGCGCAGATCCTGTAACTGGAGCGGTAGGCTGCTGAGCAGAAGAATTGAAGCTTTGAGTAGGCGTAGAAGTTTGCTGGTGCGCGTTATGAGCAGTAGGAACAGAATATCCGCCTTGAGGAGCATAAGGAGATGGTGAGGAGTGGCCAAAAGAGCCCGTTTGAGTATCGTCCTGCTGACCAGAAACTGACTTACGAATCGCAGAAGTGTTCTTCCATATCAAAACGGTAAGGAGCGCAAATTCAAACCAAAGGCGGTTAAGCACTTCAAGGACAATACAAACGATAAGCATGATCAAAATACCTGCGAACGCTGCACCTGGATCATACATAATCGTAAATAAAGAAGTAATAATACTTGCAGCACATTCAAAAGCGATCAAGCATGCTGCAAAGATATAGAGAACTTTTAAGATATTTTCGATAATAAGATGCTCGAATCGAAAGAAAGGACCCCAATCGCGCTTCAAACCAGGACTTTTATGAATATTATCGACAGCAATAAACTTTTTATAAAAGAGTACCGTAACAACGATTGCGGCAACAAAGGCTATAAAACCAAGAACAAGACCGACGCCCACAGTATTGGCCATGGTGCTATAGCCGTACCCATAAGAACCGTACATAGCTAAACATCCTCTCAATAAGAACGGGAAAGAAAATAGACAACTCATTATCCCACGAATAACAAGAGAAAGTCCCGAAAAGACGATATGAGTAGAACATTGTGAGCCCCTACTCGTATCGTCTTTTCATATATCTACCGTGGGTCGGGGCTGATAATGGATTCAACACAAACCAGCAATCAGCACAGGTTGCCACATATACGGAAAGGGGCTCACTATGTCATATGCTACCGCAATTGGTCTCGATGTTCATGCACGTTCTATCACTGGTGTCGCACTTTTTAGGGATACCGGAGAAGTTGTTTCCAAAAAGTTTAGCTATGATCCAGCATCGCTTGCTGAGTGGATTTTACAGTTTGACTCTCCAAAGGCCGTCTATGAATCAGGAGTAACTGGGTTTCATCTTGTTCGTGCCTTGAAAAAAATGGGGGTCAATTGCATTGTTGGCGCTGTCTCCAAGATGCAAAAACCTGCAGGAGATAAACGTAAGAAAAATGATCGCAATGATGCTGAGTTTTTAGCACGCCAGCTTTTAGCTCACAACATTATTGAAGTGTTTGTTCCTGATGAGGAAACCGAAAGTATGAGAAATCTCTCTCGAGCACTGGAAGACCTGCGGGAGGATCTCACACGTGCAAAGCATCGCCTTACCCACCTTCTTATCAGATGGGGTTACGTATGGAGCGAATACAATGAAAAGGGACAGAGGAAAAAACCTGGAGCCGTGCCCATTGGGAATGGATCAGATCTATAGAACTTCCTGAGATGGCAGCACAAGAGACCCTCGATTTATACATTTCAGAAGTAAGGCACCTCGAAGCTCAGAAGAAGGCCATTGAAAAGCGAATCGCACAATATGCTGGCAAGGAGCGCTGGCATGAGCGAGTGGAAGCTCTTCGCTGTTTGAAAGGCATCGATACCCTTACAGCTTTTTCTTTGGTGGTAGAAGCAGGTATATTTTCCCGATTTAAAAATGCGCGATCTTTTTCCAGCTGGCTAGGACTTACCCCATCAGAGCACTCCAACGGGGAAAGAATATCGCGCGGGGGTATCACCAAGGCAGGGAACTCCCACTTAAGAAAACTGCTGATAGAAGCATCCTGGCACTACACTCGGCCCACCAAAGAACGAAAACGAAGCCTTTACGACAACAGCGTTCCTTTCAGCATCTCCAATCATGCAGCACAAGGGATAGAGCGGCTCGTTAAAAGGCGCAAGCACTTCATGCAAATAAGAAAACGCCCTGTTGTTGCAAATGTAGCAACGGCAAGGGAGCTGTCGTGTTGGGTATGGGCTCTCGGGTGTATGAGCGAAGGGACGCTTTGATAACCACAAGAACTTCTATCCATATTGATCTCTTAGTCCTTGCAAGCTTTTGAATTCGACTGGTCGTTAGATGTGATCCTAGATACTTTTTTGAATATCAGTAACAACTGACACTGACATGTTCGCAGAAAGACTTCTTTTATTTGAAGGAGCGCACATCTAGCCGTAGCAACGAAATGCGAAGCCAGGGCAGCTAACATAATGTGCAATGATGCCGAACCGGATACACCCAGTTCGCTAGCGCATGACTGCTAACCCGCGAATATTAAACTGCGAAACGAGCGTCGATTTAAGACACGAGCAATCAGAAAAGCTTTTCAAGGGTAGAGATAGAAAGGCCCAGGCTGAGAAATCTTGGTCTGGGCCAATATTGCCATTGACAATGTTCTACTCATATTAGAAGTCGAAAGACGGGGCAAAACAAAAAAGCCAGAAGCACACAAGCTTCTGACCAGGCAATTCAATGGTGGGCGCTACTGGGTTCGAACCAGCGACCCCCACCGTGTGAAGGTGATGCTCTCCCGCTGAGCTAAGCGCCCAAAACAAAAAACGTGCATTATACAATGCACGAAAATAAATGGTGGGCGATACAAGATTCGAACTTGTGACCTTCTGCTTGTAAGGCAGCTGCGCTCCCGCTGCGCCAATCGCCCATAAAAACAAGGTGTATTGTCTCACACCTTTTTCGGTAGTGCAATGAGCACTTAAAAGATTCAAAAAATCTTTTTCGATAGCGCCCTGCATGAGCAGAACGACCTATCCTCCCACGGACTACACCGCAGTA